>Ga0070671_100001730_pt1 | contig 16592 bp, 12 predicted proteins | sample KBSS73metaG_FD_65341 | JGI IMG/M metagenome (GOLD analysis project Ga0070671, IMG submission 65341) | Switchgrass rhizosphere microbial communities from Kellogg Biological Station, Michigan, USA - KBS S7-3 metaG | ecosystem: Host-associated > Plants > Roots > Rhizosphere > Soil ...
GCCGACATTGTGCACGATGCTGCCCGTGCGCCCGCGAACGCGCTCGAGGCCGATGGTCAGCGCCAAGCCGGCATTGACGTCGATGGCGGCCTCCATGATGTCGCTGACCGGCTGGTAGATATCGCCGCGGGTGACGTAGTGGCGGATTTGCAGGACCACGAGCAAGACCGTGAACAGGATCGCGCCGGCATCGACCATGCGTGCCGGCAGGTCATCGGCGCGCCGCCGCAGCAGCCATCCGGCGACCCAGAATGAAAGGGCCGGCACGCCGTAGCCGTAGAGCAGCCAGTTGAAGATCGGTGTCGTCCCGAGATCGGTGCCGACGATGCGCGGCTCATCGGCGATGCGCGCCACCACGATGGCGACCATGATGGCGGCGAGCCAGCGAAGCCAGGGCAGGGGTCGTTTCTCGGCGATCCAGGCGGCGCCCGGCACCATCAGCGCGAGGCCTATGGTGAGCCAGCCCTTTTCCAGTGCGAAGGTGAGCGCGAGCGCGAGCGCGGCGAGCGCGCCAGTCGCGAACATCGCCTCCGCTGCCATGAGCCCGGGCCGGCGTTCACGCTGCGTCAGCGTTTCCGTCGCCAGGGCGAAGATCGCGGCAAGAAGCAGCGCCAGTCCGGCGAATGGCAGCGACCGATCGAGCCCGGTGATCCGATAGTAAAGCGCGACCAGCATCGCGAGCGGAACGAACACGCCGGCGGCGCTCCACAGCATCGGCGCGAGCGCGCGCGGTGAGCGGCCTTGCGCTGCAAATCCGGCAACGCCGAAGAGCGCGCTCCAAGCCGCCGCGAGAGCGAGGTGCCAGCCATACTCGTAGCGCACCGGCTCGGGCGCTGTGGGCGCCACGAGCCCCCCCGGCGCGATCAAGGCGTCGATGGTTACGTTCACTGCCCAGTGCGCCATGACCGCCGCGGCGAGAAGCGCAGCCACAGGGACAGCGCCGGTCGCGGCTTCCGTGCGCCAGGCAACGGCAGCGGTCGCAGCGGTCAGAAAAACGAAGGCGATCAGCGCGACAGGATCATGCCGGCTCGCGAGGACGAGAAGCGCGGCAACCAGGAGGTAGACCGCGAGCGCAAAGCTCGACAGGCGGTCGACCTCGCCCGGCTTGGCGGGCGGGCCATAAAGCAATCCGCATACCAGGAACACGGCGGCAAGGGCGAAGCCGGCGAGCGCGTTGAACACGTGCGCGCCGAGCGCCTCGACCGAGCTGTAGCCCATTCCCGGCAGCGTCCACGCTGCGCTGAACGCGATCGCCGTCACCGCAAGCCATAGCCACAATCGCGCGCGCGCCAGAGCGAAGGCGGCGCCGGTGACGACGGCGATGTAGATGTAGAGCGACCAGTAATCGGGCTTGGTGGACGCGATCAGCATCGGCGCGACGAAAGCGCCGACCACCCCCAAGCCGGCGAGCGCCGGACCGTGCAGCAAAGCCGCCCCCAAGGTCAGCAGCGCCACCACGCCGAGCAGGACAAAGGCGACCGCCGGCGGCAGGAAGCCGTAGAGCGCATAGGCGGCGTACACGGTGGCATAGGCCACCGTGGTGCCGGCGGCCGTCAGCACGCTTGGAATATGCGCGGAAGGAAGGCCGGGAAGGCCCGATAGGTTTTCCTTGCGGCGCGCCCATTCGCCGGCGGCGACCAGTGCCAAGGCCAGCAATGCGCCGAGGGCGATGCGGACGCCAGGACCAATGAGGCCCTGCTGGATCGTGTAACGCACCAGGAAAATGCCGCCGAGCGCGAGCGCCACGCCGCCGACCCAGACGACCCAGCGGGTCCCGAACCTTTCCTCAAAGCTGATCGGCGCCGGTGATGGCGGTGGGGCGGCGGCCGTCGGCCGTGCGAGCGGCACCGAAGCGGCGGGCGGTTGCGGCGGCGTCGGGGGAGGCGATACAGCCGGAGCGGGCTCCGGCGCGGCGCGAGGTGGCGGTGCCGACGCCGCCGCCGCTCGCGGGGGCGCTGCCGGTGCGGCAATTGTCCCGCCGGGTGCAACGCCCTGCTCCAATGCGCGAAGCCTTGCGTCCAAGCCGAACACGAGCCGGCGCAGTTCGATCGACCGGACGAGGGCGATGATGGCGACGACCGGAAAGGCCAGCACCATCAGCACCGCCAACGTGATCAGGAATTCGAACATCGATTTAGCCCCCTCCCGATTCTAAGAGCGCGAGGCGGGAGCGGTAAAGTCACTTTGCTGACTGCTGAGGTGCTACGGCCGCGGGCAAAGGCTCCTCGGCTCAATCGAGTCATATCGAGTGCGGTGCAGTAAGCGTGCTGTTCATTCGCCAAGGAGCTTCTTGAAGCGTTCGAGGTAGCGGGCCTGCGCCGTCTCGGCGGGCCACGGCCTGAGGTAGTCGCGCTCGATCGCCGGGGAGACGTCAGGCGCACGGCCGAAGAACCGTCGCGCCTCGGCGGCATCGAAGCCGGCGAGGCGGGTCGCCTCCAGATAAGCCGCGGCGCGGTCAGCGGTCTTGATCAGTCGTTCGAACTGCGGCGTCATTTGCGCCGGCAAACCGAAGCGCAGATGGATTGCCGTGAGCAGCCGCCGCTCGACCGCTTTGTAGGCATCGCCGATCACCGCCTTGAACGGCGAGATCATGTCGCCGATGACGTATTCGGGCGCATCGTGCAGCAAGACCGCGAGGCGCAGGCTGCGGTCGAGCCGCGGCACGCGCGCCCGCGCCACCGCCTCGACAAGCAGCGAGTGCTGCGCAACGGAAAAAATATGTGCGCCCTTGGTCTGTCCGTTCCAGCGCGCGACGCGGGCAAGTCCGTGGGCGATATCTTCGATTTCCACGTCGAGCGCCGACGGATCGAGCAGGTCGAGCCGTCGCCCTGAGAGCATCCGTTGCCAGGCGCGCGCCGAAGCGGTGTCCGCGCGCTTCATCGCCTTGGGGGCGAGGAGGCCGCGGGCGTCTGCATCACTATTGCGCGGCGGGACCTGAGGGACGGGAGCGAGCGGCAGCCTCGGCATGGGCGGCAACCTAACCCGGCTGCGATTGTTCGCAAGCGGTGCTGCCGTCGTTCTCCCTGGTGGAGCATGATCTTATCGAAAAACCGGTATCGACTTTTCCGGATCATGTTCTAGGGATGGCGCATGCCGACGGACATTTGCCCGGTCACACGCGATCTCCGCGACGCCGCGGTTGGGCTGCTCGTGAGGTTCTTCCAGGAGGAGGGCTTCACGACGGCGCCGGCGCGCGTCGCGGAGAACCTCGACCGCATGGTTTCCGATTCCTCGTGCTGGTGCGCGCTCGCCCTTGTCGACGGGGAGGCTCGGGCGGCGATCACCGTTTCGACCGCGCTCTACATCGAGTGGGGACGACTGGGCGAGATCGGCGACCTCTATGTTGTGCCGGAATATCGTCGCCGCGGCCTAGCGCAGCGGCTCATCGTCGGCGCCATGGATTGGTGTCGCGTCCAGGGTTGCTCCGCTGTCTCAGTCACAATTGCGCCTACGGACGAACGGCGCGACCGGCTCGGACGATTCTACAAGCGGCTCGGATTCGCGTTGACCGGTCGCACATCGGCGGTGGCAATGCTCGAGCCTTGACACCGCAGGTTCGCCTGTCGCGCGTCGGTCGGAACGGGGACTACGGCTCAAACACAAAATAAAAACCGCCCCGCGCTGGGGCACGGGGCGGGCAATCTCATCACTTGGCCGCGCTTGGCGCGGCCGTCGGGCAACGCTGCTACGCCGCCTTCTTGCCCCACAGGCGCTTGGTTGCAATGTCGGCGCCTTCGCGCATGGTCTTGAGCTTAAGCCAAACCACGTCCTCGGCGACCCATTCCCAGCCGGCGAATGTGCCGAAGCCGCAGTCCGAACTGGCGATGACGCGCTCGCGGTCGCCGACCGCGGCCACCGCGGTCTCGATGCGCTGCGCCACGACCTCGGGATGCTCGACCAGATTGATCTTCGAATCGATGACGCCGGGCAGCAGCACCATGTTGTCGGGGAGCTTGTGCTTGCGCAGCGCCGCGTATTCGTGCTGCCGCCGCGCATTGGCGAACTCGATGCTCAGGCCGCCGACATTGGCTTGATAGAACACCGGCAGCAGTGGCTCGAGGCCGATGTCGTAGATGTGCGGTCCCTCCCAATTGCCCCAGCAGATGTGCAGTCGCACACGGTCGCGCGGAATGCCTTCGAGCGCCTTGTTGAGCGCAGCGATGTGTTGCTCGATGATCTTGACGAATTCGTTGTCGGACTTGTCCTGGAACAGGAGTACGCGTTCCATCGCCAGGTCCGGCGCATCGATTTGCAGGATCAAGCCGGCGTCGACTACGGACTTGTATTCGTAGTGCATCTCGCGGGCGATCGCGCTGAGATAGTCCTCGTAGGTCTTGTAGTAGGCGTTGAGCATCGTCGTGGCGATGATGCCCGGCGAAGGCTCGGCGAAGAACATTTCCGGAAATGACGGCTTCACCTCGCCGGCGTGGCGCTTGAAGCGGGCGAGCTCGGTCTTGATCGCTTCCTTGTCGTGATATTTGATATCGGCGACCGCCTCGGGGCAGCCGAAAACCTTGCCGGTCTTCGGCAGACGCGCCATGAATTTCTGTGTGAACAAAGGCAGCTCGACCCACTCGCGGCCGAAGGGCCGCTTCGATTCGCCGCCGAAACCAGACATGCGCTTCGGGATGTAGGTCTGGAAACCAACCCGGCCCTGCTCGCCGTCGTTGGCGACATCGACTCCGGCCTCGCGCTGCTTCTGCATCACATAAGCGACGCGCTTGTCGACCATGTCGCTGAGCTTGCGCTGGTCGACCGATTCGCCGGCCTCGTCGGCGATCAACAGGTCATTGAGCTCTTGGCCACGCGGCAGGCTGCCGGTGTGGGTGATCATGATGTGATCGACGCTCTTGTGCACGATAATCCTCCCTTTTCACTTTTAGCTGCCCGCCGGTCGCTCCCGCGATCCCGGCGGCGTGGCCCGCACAATACCGACCTTTTCGTTGCTGCCAAGGCCGTAGCTAAGGCCAGATTAACGCTGTTTTGCAGGTGGGCATCATCCACCATTGCGGGCTGCATCCCACAGCCAATCATTTTTGTACTCATGGGCCACGCGTTTGAGCTGCGGACCTTGGCACAAAGCGCAAAAAGAGTATGCTTCCTCCGCACAGGTCATCTGGGAAAGTCCGGTTGGCACGAACGCACAATCACGGCTGCGCCGTGGCCCTGTTTGCGTCTCGCGGTCATGGCGGATTGCGCCGGATGCATAGGGAGGAACAAATGGTTTCACCACGCAGTCTGTCTGCCGGCGTTGCCGCTCTGAGTTTGGCGGTTGCGCTGGCCTCGTCGGGGCACGCCGCCGACATCACCAAGGCCAAGCTCTATCCGGACAAGAAAGGCACCGTCGCCGACTTTCAGCCGATGTCGAAATTCTGCGGCACCAAGCCGATCAAGGTCGCGTTGTCTGATGGTTGGGGCGGCAACTACTGGCGCCACATCACCCGCGCCGAGTTCGAAGACGAAGCCTCGAAGTGCAAGAACATCACCGAGACGCGCTACACCGACGGTGAATTCAAGCCCGAGAAGCAGATCGCCGACATCCAGGGCCTGATCGCCCAGAAGTTCGACGTGATCGTCGCATTCCTCGACGGCGGTCCGGCGATCCTGAAAGCAACCCGCGAAGCAACCGCGGCCGGCGTCGCCGTCGTGCCCTACGACACCGGCGACAATTTCCCCGGCACCGTCGGCAAGGACTATGTCGACCGCGTCACCGAGAGCCAGAGTCAGGTCGGCGAGCAGTTCGCCGACTGGCTGGGCAAGACGCTCAACGGCAAGGGCAACGTCATCATGTATGGCGGCACGCCGGGCAATCCGATGACCGCGGCGCAAGTCGTCGGCTGGAAGCCGACCTTCGCGAAGTATCCTGGCATCAAGGTGCTCGAAGCTGAACCGGTGCCGACCAACTGGGATCCGGCGATGGCGCAGCAGAAGACGGCGGCGCTCATTGCCAAGTATCCGCAGATCGACGGCGTCTACAGCGAGACCACGGGTCCGATCCGCGCCTTCCTCGCGGCCGGCAAGCCGGTCCCGGCCTATGTCGGGCAGTCGCTCATGGATCTGAGCTGTCTCGCCGCCGACAACCCGAACTTCAAGATGGCGAGCATGGACGCGCACACCTGGATGGTGCGGCTCGCGCTGCGCAAGGCGGTGGCGGCGGCGCAAGGTATCGACAACACCGAGCCGAGCCTGATCACGCTGCCCTTCACCGAGGACAACACGTCCAAGGACGCGAAGCTCGCGGTCAAGTGCGACAAGTCGATGCCGATGGATTCGATCCCATCCTCGATGCTGACCAAGGAGCAACAGATCAAGGCTCTAGGCGGCAAGTAGGCCGACCGCTAACATCCGATCGCTCGATCCCTTCCGGGGTCGAGCGGTCGGTTCGTTTTCTGCTCGTTCCGCACCAGCGTAGACCCGATCTTGATTCCTTCGGGGTCGAAGCGGGATGCTCGTTTGGCGCGGACAAGCGGGGATGACGAGGGGAGCGGGTTTCGGGATATGGCGGACGATCAAACATCGCGTCTGCGAATGTCCCGCGTCGGCAAAGACACCATCGACCTTTTGAGAACGCGGCTCGGCAAGGACCTGACCGAGCTTCCGCTCGCCGGTAAGGCCTTCATCGCCACGGCGCTTCTCATCTTGATCGGCGGCATCGCCGCGCCCAGCACCGTGAATTCGGCGGCAATCCTCTCGACATTGCCGTATTTCGCCATCCTCGCGGTGGCCTCGATCGGCCAGCATCTGGTGATCCAGCAGCGCGGCCTCGATCTCTCGACCGCAGGCATCATGTCGTTCGCTGCGGTGATCGTCACCAAGCTGCCGGACGGCAGCACCGACCCCGCTGTGGTGCTTTTCTTTATCGCCGCTGCGCTTGTCGTCGGTGCCGGTATCGGCGCCATCACCGGCCTCATCGTCACGCTCCTGGAAGTGCCGCCGCTGGTCACCACGATCGGCGTCAACGCCATTCTGTTCGGGCTGACCTACTTCGTCTCGACCGGGGCCTCGGTGCAATCCCCGATGATGATGGTCAATTTCTTCGTCGGCCGCTTTCTCTATGTGCCGACCACGGTCTGGGTATTGCTGCTGGTGGCCGGAGCAACGGTCTTCGTGCTCACCTTCACCACCGTCGGGCGTCGTTTCATCGCGGTGAGCGTCAATCCACCGGCCGCCCATGCCGTAGGCATCGCGCTCAAGACCTACAGCGTCGTCACCTACGCGCTCGCCGGATTGATGTACGCAACGGCAGCGATCATGCTTTCCGGCTACCTCGTCTCGCCCACGGTGCTGTGCGGCCTGCCTTACCTCCTTGGCACGATCGCCGCCGTCGTGGTCGGCGGCAACCCGCTCGGCGGCCTCACCAAGGGGAGCGTGGTCGCCACCGTGATCGGCGCGTTCTTCTTGACCTATCTTGCCCAGCTCGTGACCGCGCTCGGGTTCGGCGGCTCGGCCGAAGATTTGGCCGATGCCATCATCGTCCTGAGCGGCGTGGCGCTTCCCGAGATCACACGGCGGCTGCGTCATGCATGACGTCGTATACGCTGCCACGCAGCCGGTGACGGCGCACGTGCCGCTGATGACTCTTGCGAGCCTGCGCAAGAGCTTCGGCCCGGTTCAGGCGCTAAAAGGCGTCGACGTGCTGATCATGCCCGGCGAGGTTCACGCCATCGTCGGTGAGAACGGCGCCGGCAAATCGACGCTGATAGGCATCGCCGCCGGCGTGCTGCCAGCCGACGCCGGCGCCATCTACTACGACGGCAAGTATGTAGAGGCGCCCGATCCGCGGCGGATGCGCGAGGATGGCGTATCGGCGGTTTATCAACACCCGGCGCTCGCGCCGGACCTCACAGTGCTGGAAAACCTTCAGCTCGCGGCGCCGTCGCTCGCCGGACCGGGCGGCGCCGCGGCAGCGGAAGGCATCCTGGCGCGGATCGCGACCGACGAACTGCGCATGCCGGTCAACCGGCGTGTCGCCGAGCTGTCGCTCGCCCAGCGCCACGTCGTCGAGATCGCGCGCGCGCTCGCCACCCGGCCCAAGGTGCTGTTCCTCGACGAGCCGACCGAGCCGTTGCAACAGGCGGACGTGCGCAAGCTATTTGGCCTGATCGAGGAGCTCAAGCGCGACGGCGTCGGCATCGTCTATGTCTCGCACCGGCTGCACGAGGTCGATGAGCTCGCCGACCGCATCTCGGTGATGCGCGACGGCGAGATCATCGACAGCCGCCCGGCGCGGTCGATCACGCCGGCGGAAATCGTGGCGCTGATCGCGGGCCGCCCCCTCGGGCAGATTTTCCCCGCCAAGGCGAAGTCAGTCGCGGCGCCGCTGTTCACGGTCGCCGCATTGAGCGGGCACGGCTTCGATGGGGTGGACCTCAAGGTTCATGCCGGTGAGATCGTGGGGCTCGCCGGCATCGAAGGCGAAGGCCAACGCGAATTCATTCGCGCCGCCGCCGGCATCGACCGCCGCTACGGCGGCGAAGTGCGCGTGCGCGACGCGGCGATCCCGGGCGACAGCCCCGGTGCGTTTCGCAAGGCCGGGATCGGCTTCATTTCCGACGACCGCCATACCGAAGGCGTGTTTCTGAGCCTGACGCTGCGGGAAAATCTCGGCCTCGGTTTTCTCGACGCGATCTCGCGCTCGGGCGTGATCGACCAGACCAAAGAGATCGAGCGCGCCAAGAAGATCACGGAGAATCTGCGTATCCGCGCCGCTTCGATCGAATCGAAGCTGTTCGAATTGTCCGGCGGCAATCAGCAGAAGGCGCTGTTCGGTCGCGAGATCGCCGCGCAGCCGACGGTGCTTCTGGTCGACGAACCGACCAAGGGCGTCGACATTGGCGCCCGCAGCGAAATCTACCAGCGCCTGCGCGCGCTTGCCGATCAGGGCATGGCGGTGCTCGTCTCCTCCTCGGACGGCATAGAGCTCGAAGGCCTCTGCGACCGGGTTCTGATCTTCGCCCGCGGCCGCATCGTCAATGAGCTCGTTGGCCAAGCGGTTACCGACGCGGCCATTACAGAAGCCAATCTCACCGCGACCGTGTCGCGCGCGAGCGCGGCCACCGGCGGCCGTCGGCGCAGCGGGTACAAGTTTCTGTCGAGCGACCATTTTCCCGCGCTGGTGCTCGCGGTCCTCACCGCGATCATCATCGGTGGCACGCAGGCGCTCAACGGCTATTTCCTGTCGCCGGTCAGCGTCAAGAGCATGCTGTCATTCTTCAGCATCCTTACTTTTCTCTCCAGCGCCCAGCTCGCGACCGTTCTCGTCGGCGCCATCGATCTTTCGGTCGGCGCGCTCGCCGGCTTCTGCGTGGTCCTCGCCTCGTTCCTCGCGCCCGACGGCGTCGACGGACTCTCGCTTGCCGGCGGGCTGATTCTCATCATGCTGTTCACCGTCGTGTTCGGCCTGCTCCAGGGCCTCTTGATCACCGCGCTGCGACTCCCAGCGATCGTGGTGACGATCGCGACTTTCATCGGGCTGCAGGGCGTGTCGCTGCTGCTGCGCCCCACCGCCGCCGGCATGATCGACGACGCCATCTCCGACGGGGCGCAGTTTCCGCTCTGGCTGCTGCCGGCCGGCGTGGCGCTGACGCTCGCCATGGTGGCCGGCGCCGAATGGGTACTCTACCGCACCGGGTTCGGCCGCAGCTTCCGTGCCGTCGGCTCCAATCCGCTTGCGAGCCATCGGCTCGGCATCGACAGCCGGCGGCTCACCGTGCTCGCCTTCGTGATCTCGGGACTGCTGACCGGCATCGGCGGGCTGATGCTGGCCGGCCAGGTCGGCATCGGCTCGCCCTCGACCGGGACCGACTATACGCTGATGAGCATCACCGTCGTCGTGCTCGGCGGCGCCAGCGTTGCCGGCGGGCGCGGCTCCTTTGTCAGCACGATGTTCGGCGCGGCCCTGGTGCAGGCGACCTCGAGCGCCTCGTCCTTCATCGACGCCAATTCCTCCGTGCACTACATGGTCATCGGCACGCTGACGCTTCTGGCCGCCATCTTCTTCAGCGTGGCGCGGCGCCGCGCCGCTGCCGGCTGAGCGCGTCGTGCGTCACGTCACGGGCGCGCGGCGTTGATCGCCCGCCATACGTTCTCCGGCGTCGCCGGCATTTCGATATGGCGCACGCCGAACTCCGAGAGCGCGTCGACGATGGCGTTGATGATGACCGCGAGTGCCGGCACGGTGCCGCCTTCGCCGGCCGGACGAATGCCGAGCGGGTGCGTGGTCGAGGGCACTTCGCTCAGGTCGGTCGCATAGAACGGCAGGTCTGACGCGCGCGGGACGGCGTAGTCCATGAACGAGGCCGCGAGCAATTGGCCGTCCCGCGGATCGTAGTGGCAGTGCTCGAGCAGCGCCTGCCCGGCGCCCTGGGCGATGCCGCCATGAATCTGGCCGTGAATGATCAGCGGGTTGACGGCGCGCCCAACGTCGTCGACCGCAGCATAGCCGACGAGCGCGGTCGCGCCGGTTTCCAGGTCGACTTCGACTTCGCAGACGTGACAGCCGTAGGGAAAGCTCGCCTGCGGCACGGTTTCGTCACACGCCGCCGCGAGCGGGCCCTGCAGGTCCGCCGGTAGATCGGTGTGCTCGAGCGCGGCACGCGCGACCTCGAACAGGCCGACGGAATGATTGGTGCCTTTGACGGTGAAGCGGCCGTTCTTGAACTCGATATCGGCGGCCGCGGTTTCCAGAAGCTGCTCGGCGATGCGTGCGGCTTTCGCGATGACGTCGTCGGACGATTTCTTGATCACGATCGAGCCAAGCCGCATGCCGCGGCCCGAATGGGCGCCGCCGCCGACCGACACGCGGTCGGTGTCGCCGGTCACGAAGCGCACGGTTTCGATCGGCACGCCGAGCCACTCGGTCACCAGTTGGGCAAAGCTCGTCTCGTGCCCCTGGCCCTGCGAGGTGATGCCGATCACCACCTCGACGACGCCCTCTGGCAGAACGGTGATCTCGGCTTTTTCGCGGGGCACGCCGCTCGCGGTGTCGACGTAGTTGCCGACGCCCATGCCGCGTCGCTTTCCGCGCTTCTTCGCCTCGGCGCGGCGGCGCGGGAAGCCCGCCCAGTCGGCGAGCGCGAGCGCGCTCGCCATGACGGCGGGATAGTCGCCGCTGTCGTATTCCATGCCGAACGGATTCTTGTACGGCATCTCCGCTGCGGTCACGAGATTGCGCCGCCGCAGCGCGACTCGGTCGAAGCCGCATTCGCGCGCGGCGACATCGATCAGCCGCTCGACGACGAAGATGACCTCCGGCCTGCCGGCGCTGCGGTACGGCCGGGTCGGCGCGCTGTTGCTGAGCACAGCGCGGGCGCGGAAATGCGCGGCGGGCACGCGGTAGATGCTCGACATGATCTCGACGCCCTTCTGCACCATGGAGAAGCTGGTGCTGTGGGCGCCGAGATTGCCGAGATTTGTGCCGCGCATGGCGAGGAAATTGCCCTGTGCATCGAGCGCGAGTTCGGCTTCGGCGGCGAGGTCGCGCGCCTGGTAGTCGCTCAGGAACGATTCATGGCGTTCGCAGATCCATTTGACCGGCCGTCCCACGCGGCGTGCAGCCCACGCCGCCAGCGCAAACTCGGGATAGATCATTCCGCGCGTGCCGAAATTGCCGCCGACGTCCTGCATCAGCACCCGCACCTTGTCGGCGGGGACGTCGAGGATCGCGGCGACATCGTTCTTCAACCGCACCGCGCCGCCGTTGCCGGCGTAGACGGTGTAGCGCCCGCTGTCCGGATCGTAGGCGGCGAGCACGGCGCGCGGCTCCATCGGCGTGCCGGTGACGCGCCGCACCCAGGTCTCGAAGCGCGCGACATGGGCGGCGCGCGCGAAGGCGGCTGCGGTTGCTGCGGCGTCGCCGATTTCCGCATCGATGCAGACGTTCGAGCGCGCTCCGTCGTGCACGCGCGGCGCGTCCTGTCGCGCCGCCGCCGCCGTCTCGGTCACGGCCGGCAGAACCGCGTAGTCGACTTCGACCGCCTCGGCGCCGTCCTTGGCGGCGAGCAGCGTTTCGGCCACCACCATCGCCACCGCCTCGCCGACGAAACGCGTCTTGTCGGCCGGCAGCGGATGGTGCGGCGGGGTGAACGCCTCGCTGCCGTCGCTGTTGTGCAGCATGATCTCAGCCGGATGCGGCGACCACGGCTTGTGCGGAATTGGCTTTAGGCCGTCGACGAGACAGTCGGCGCCGGTGAGCACCGCGAGTACGCCCGGTGACGCCAAGGCTTTTTCTGCGGTGATCGCGCGGATCAGCGCGTGCGCGTGCGGCGAGCGCACCATCGCGGCGTAGGCCTGATCGGGCAGGTTCTCGTCGGCGGTGTAGCGGCCGGCCCCGCGCACCAGGCGCAGGTCCTCGCGCCGAGGAAGCGGCGCGCCGATCCCGGAATGTTTCCTGTCGCTCGCCGAGGGCGGGTGCATCTTAGTCATGGCGCCCGGACTATATGCGGGGCCTCATTGCAGCGAAACGTGACATCCTTGACGGGCAGGGGAGGCGTGACCTTCCGCTCACGCGCGGCCGCGTGTCTGGAGCGCCTCATGGCGGTAGCAGGTAATCAGATGGTCGTTCACCATGCCGACCGCCTGCATGAAGGCGTATACGATGGTCGGCCCGCAAAACTTGAAGCCGCGGCCGGCCAATTCCTTCGACATCGCACGCGATGTGGCGGTCTCGGCCGGGATCTGACGGAGGGTGCGGAACCGATTGACCTTGGGTTTGCCGTCGACGAAGTCCCACAACAGCTTCGAGAAGCCCGGTCCCTTTTCCATCACTTCGAGCCACGCGCGGGCCGAGAGCACGGTGCCCTCGATCTTGGCGCGGTTGCGCACGATCCCCGCATCCTGCATCAGCCGCTCGACCCGCTTCGGCGTATAGCGCGCGATTTTCTCCGGCTCGAAACCGTCGAAGGCGCGGCGGAAGTTCTCACGCTTGCGCAGGATGGTGATCCACGACAGCCCGGCCTGGAAGCCGTCGAGCACGAGCTTCTCGTAGAGCGCGCGGTCGTCGAATTCGGGCACGCCCCATTCGTTATCGTGATAGGCGACGTAGAGCGCGTCGTCCTCCTTCGGCCAGGGGCAGCGCACGATGCCATCGGCGTGAGTGATTGGTTTCATTCGGCAGCCTTCGACTCGCCGGGGAAAGCAAAACGCGCCCAGTCCGGCTTGACCAGGCGGATCGGAACGCCGCCGGCAAGGAGCGGCTGATCGTTCGACAGCGCCTCTGCGACCCGATCGAGGCGCAGGAGCGCGAGCCCGTGGCCCGCAGTCGCCGAACCCATGGTGCCGAGCTGACGCTCGCCCGCCGTGACCATGCTGCCCGCTGCGGGGGCCACGCCGTCGTAGCGCAGCGGCACCGCGCGCGTGCGGGCGCTGCCGCGGTGCTCCATGCGCGAGACCACTTCCTGGCCGACATAGCAGCCTTTGGCGAAATCGACGCCGTGGAGCTGGTCCATGTCGGCTTCGTGGGGGAAGGCATCGCCATAGCGGAAATCGACGCCGCCACTCGGCACTCCGAGCGCGATGCGGTGCGCCTCGTACTCGGCCGCGTCGACGAGCTTTGCGCCAAGATCGGCGGCCGCCGCGGCGGCAAGGTGCGGCGCCACCATCACGCGCACGCCAAGCGCCGGCAGCCGCGGGTCGGCGTAGGCGAGGCCGTACGCGGTCTTGGCTTCGCCATCCCAAACCGCGAGCACGCCGAGGATCTCGGACAGGTCCTCGATGACCAGGCGCGAACGCAGCTTGTAGAGGTTGAGCTTGGACACCAGTGGCGTCGCCAGTGATCGCGCCACGTCGAGGAAGAACCCACCGCCCTGCGCCGGTGGCGCTTCGGCGACGAAGAAATCGGCAACGATCTTCCCCTGCGGCGTCAGCAGCGCACAGAACCGCGCCGCGCCCGGCTTCAATCCGAGAACGTCGGCGCTCACAAGTCCGTGAAGGAAGTTCCGCGCTTCGTCGCCGACGACCTTGATCACGCCGCGGTCCGGCAGGTGGGCAGCCTTCATGCAAGCAACTTTCCTGGCATCCGAGCGAAACTAAGGTTCCTGCCGCGTCGCCTCAAGTGTTCGCTGCGCCGCCTTGACCGTAAAGGCAGCCGCACGCTGAAGCCCTGCCGCTGGGCCGGCGTGCCGCCGACCCGGCTGACTCCGTCTCGACTTCCGGCGTTTCTTTGCACAATAAGTGGCGTTCTTAGGAAGCGGCGGATGGACGATCTGCTTTCCTTGCAGGCGATTGTGGTTTCGCCCTCGAGCGAACAGCGCGACCTGTTGCGGCAGGCTGCTGCGGGAGCGGCGTTGCCGATCGAGATCATCGAGGCGGACGGCGCCGCTGCAGCGTGCCGCTCCCTGACCGGCGCCGTCGATCTGGTGCTGCTCGACGCGGCGCTCGCAAGCGAGGAGATCGGGCGGGTGGTTGCGGCCGCGCGCGGCGCGGCCAAGCCGCCGTTCACGGTACTGCTCGCCGATACCGCGGACACTGCGCCGTTCCCGACCGATGCGCGCGCCGCAAAGCCCTCGCGCCCCGCGCACGCTGACCTCCTGATAGAGAGCGTGCCGCGCGTACGGCTGCCCAGCCGTGTGTTGATCGTCGACGATTCGGCGACCATGCGGGCCATCGTGCGCAAGATCCTCGTGGCGACGCGCTTCCCGCTGGAAATGCTCGAGGCCGAGCAAGGCAGCGAGGCGATCGAGCTGGCGCGCCAGGTCGAGTTCAACGTCGTCTTCCTCGATTACAACATGCCAGGCTTCAGCGGCCTGGAAACAATGGCCGAGTTCCGGCGCGAGAACCGGCGTCCGATCTTCGTGCTGATGACATCGACTGCCACCGATGCGATCGCGACGCGCGCCCGCACGCAAGGCGCCGAGTTTCTAAAGAAGCCGTTCTTTCCCGCCGATATCGAGGCGGTGCTGTGCCGCTTCTACGGCCTGGAGGCGCTCAACCCCGAACGGGCGTGAGGCGCCGGCCGTGACTTTCCAGGTCGCGTTCAGCTCAAACGCTGACGGGCAAGCGATATGTCTCGCGCGCAGCGTCGACGAACAGGCCGCGCTTGTCGTCGGCGCTGTATTGCGCGGCCAGGCGTTTGTATGCGTTCCACATCACGCCGTAGCTGTAATAGCGCTTGTCGACCGGGAAATTGCTTTCGAACATCGCGCGTTTGGGGCCGAACGCTTCGATGCAAGTCTCGACAAAGGGCTTCCATGCGTTCGCAAGCTCCTCCGACGACGGCGGCACCGGCTGCTTTTCAAACTCAAAGCCGAACATGTGCATACCCATGCCGCCAAGCTTGATGCGCACGTTCGGACATTTGGCCAAGTCACGAATGTTGCGCTGCCAGTCGGCAAAAACTTCGTCGCGCCGGCCCGCGTAAACGCCAATGCCAAGGGGCAGGCCGATGTGATTGAGCACGATGACCGTATCCGGAAACGTTCGTGCCAGATCGGTGAGCTCGGGGAGCTGCGTGTGATAGTTCAAAGAATCAAAGGACAGTCCGTAGCGCGAAAGGCGCGCGAACCCGGCCCGGAACTTGGAATCGAGCAGTACGCCTTGGGGCAGTTCCATGGGCGTCGACTTGATGGACTTGTCGGCGTCCCATACCGCACAGTAACGCACCCCCTTGAAGCGATCGCCTGCCGTCCGCAGGTGCGCCTCGAGGACAGCGTCGACCTCGGCGCCAAGAAAAAGATCGGCGAACCCTACGATGCCCGCGCAGAAGCGGGCGGCGCCGTAGACGCCGCTTGCGCTCATGGCCGCAATGCCGTTGACGAATTCGGTTTCGCCGATCGGCGCGAATTTCGGATCGCCGCCGGCGCGATACATCGAATCGCACTGCAGGAACACGGTGGCGCGAATGTCGTGGCCGCTGGCATCGATATCGCGTTTGAGTTCGTCAAGCAGGTAGCGCGACCCGCGATCCCAGAGATGATGATGCGGGTCGACGATCGGCATCGCCGGTTCCATTGCATCCTCGCGGTGCAAGGCGAGCCAATCTTCGTTGATGGCGAAGAGGATTTTCTTCTCCATCTCGGTTTCGCCGATCTTGGCATCGAATTTCATATCATTCCCTCCATGAACGATTCCGCTTGGGCGGCGCCGCTCAGCTTTTGCCGTAGAAGGTGTAGTGCTCGTAGGTCTGCTGCATCCGCGCGCGCGACGATGAAATCGAGCACCGCTGGAATGCCCCTTTCGTTGGCGGCGAGCGCCCGCGCGATGGCGCCATCCACCGCGTTTGGATCGACCACCTGCTCGCCATAGCAACCACAAGCCTCCGCAATTTTTGCGAAGTCCGGCTGCACGCCGAAATCCGTATCGATGATGCGATTGCTCATGCCGAATTCCTGGATATCGCGGATCGAGCCCAGCGCCCGGTCGTTGAGCACACACCAGGTGACGCCATGTCGATATTCGGCAGCCACCGGCAGGACGTGCATCATCATCTGAAACGAGCCGTCGCCAACAAATCCGACGGCGGGGCGCTCTGGATAGACCTATTTCGATACCACGCGCGATCTGCCCGGCATGCTCGAAGTCATCGAGATGACGGCTGGCGTGGAGGAGCAATACCGGCAGATGTATCAAGCCGCAAAGGACTGGGACGGGCGACATGC
>Ga0070671_100001733_pt1 | contig 16582 bp, 13 predicted proteins | sample KBSS73metaG_FD_65341 | JGI IMG/M metagenome (GOLD analysis project Ga0070671, IMG submission 65341) | Switchgrass rhizosphere microbial communities from Kellogg Biological Station, Michigan, USA - KBS S7-3 metaG | ecosystem: Host-associated > Plants > Roots > Rhizosphere > Soil ...
CCATGGTCGAAGACGGCAACGCCGAGCAGCAGCACGAGCAGGCCGGCGAGCGCGACCGCGAACGCGCGCCGAGGCAGGCCGACGTCGCCGACCAGCTGTCCGGCGAGCGACTTCGGTGTCATCTGGAAGCGCTTCGCGTTCGATCGCGCTCGCACGCGAGGTGGGCCGAAAAGCGATCAGCTTACGCGATGCGGGTCACTGCTCGCTGCGGTCGCGCGGCGCGTCACCAAGACAAGAGCAGCGTCTCTTCGCGCGACGCAACTTGTCGTCGCAGACAACGATTGCGTTCACAAGCCTTCTTCGAATGCGCAACGGGCGCCAAGAAGCCAGCGCGGGTGCGAGGCACCTGAGCGGCACACGTCAACCAGTCTAGGAACGGGGCGCGCGCCGCCTATCAGGGTGAATCAGGAGCCTCGCGCGCACGCCAGTTGCCACGCGGGGGGCTGCCATGCCCCAAGTCGTTAAGAAGACTAGATACATCAGAGGGCTCTTCGCGGCTGCACGCGAGCTTCGCCGCGCACCTCAACCAGCCCCGCAGCAAGGTGCAGCCAGAGGGCAACAGAGGAGACTTTCGATGAAAGCCAGAGTACTTGCGCTGCTGTTGGGCGTTGCCACGCTTGCTGCGCCGGTGTGTTCAGGGGCCGCGTCGATCTCGGCGAGTTTTCACCAGCTTACCGGCAACCAGTGGAGCGCCGACTTCGTCGTCACCGGCGACGGAGCGCCCCCGGTCATCGGCGATTTCACGCTGTATTTCCCCGAAACTTCCTTTGCAGCGCTCTCGCTGGGCGCCAGTCCCGCCGGCTGGGACAGCCTCGTCGTCCAACCTGACGCGGCGTTGCACTCGGCCGGGTTCTTCGACTCGCTGGCACTGGGGCCGGGAATCGCCAACGGCGCATCGGTCGGTGGCTTCCAGGTGAAGTTCAGCTTCCTGGGCGCGGGCAATCCGCCAGCGCTGCGCTTCGACATCAACGATGCGAACTTCCATGCCGTCTATTCGGGGCTGACGACGACGGCCGTCGCTGCAGTGCCCGAGCCCGAAACGGCATGGCTGGTCCTCGTCGGGCTGGGTGCCCTTGCAGGGCGTCGGATGCGCCAGCACCGGCAGCAACTCCACTCGGGGAGCACAGCATGAAGCGCTTTTCTTTCGGTGCGCCGGTGGCGATCACCGTGGCGATGATCCTTGGGGCGTGCGGCGGCGGCGGCAGTGGCAGCGTGGCCGGCTCGGCCGACGCGCCGCTCGCGGCAGGAGCGCCGGATGCGACCGCGTTGCAGAGCCTCACCGTGGCCGACTCCGATGCCGTGGTGCAGGTGGCGCTCGGCGAGAAGCTGAGCGAGACCCGCGTCGGCCGCACGGTGTACGAGTACGTGTACCGGCTGTCGGTCACCAACGGCGCGGAGGCCGTGCAAGGCCTCGTCGTTCGGCTCACGGGCGGGGGAACGGGGCTCAGTGTCGTCCAGGGGACGGTGCTTGCCGGCAACCTCGCGAGCGGAGCGACCGCTGCTCCGCTCGGGACGGTCACCTTCCGCCAGGACCGGACGAACCCGTTCGACGCCAGTGCGCTGACGTGGACGCTGACGCCGTTCCAGTCGCCGAGCACGGCGACCTGCGCGGCGCTCGCGACGAGCGTCGGCGAGACCTCGCTCTTTCCGCCCACGGTGTCGGTGACCTCGGCGACGTTCACCGCGGCGAGCGGCAACACGCCCGAGCACTGCAACGTGATCGGCATGATCAATCCGCGCGTGGGCGAGCAGAGCTCGCCCGGCGTGACGCAGAACTACGCGATCCGCTGGCAGGCGCGCCTGCCGACGACCTGGAACGGGCGCTACGTGCATGAGGGCGGCGGCGGCACCGACGGCAGCATCCCCGGGACGACGAGCCGTCTCGCCGCGGGCTACACGATGGCGGCCGACGACTCCGGCCACAGCAACAGCGTCAACAACGACCCGCAGGCGGGCGGCACGGGCGTGTTCGGCACCGACCCGCAAGCGCGCGTCGACTTCGCCTACAACGCGATCGACAAGACGCAGCAGGTCGCGAAGGGCCTGATCCAGCTGTACTACAACCAGGCGCAGCAGCATTCGTACTTCGAAGGCTGCTCGATGGGCGGACGCGAGGCGATGATGGTCACGCAGCGCCTGCCGACCGCGTTCGACGGCGTCGTCGTCGGCGACCCCGCCTTCCGGTTCGGATCGATGCTCACGCACGCGGTCTACAACTCGCAGGTGCTGGGCGGGCTCGCGGCGCGGATGGGCATCTTTTCGAGAAACGGCGTGCCGCTGGTCAACAACACCTACACCAACCAGGACCTGCAGCTCATCTCGAAGGCAGTGCTCGACGCGTGCGATGCGTTCGACGGGCTCGTTGACGGAATGGTGAACAAGCCTCTGCAGTGCACGACCGACGTGGTGGCGCCGAAGCTGGACGCCGTGAAGTGCACGGCCGGCAAGACGCCGACGTGCCTGACCGCCGATCAGATCGACACCTTCAAGACGATCTACGCCGGGCCGGTCACGCCGAGCGGCGTGCGCCCGTACTTTCCCTGGATGTGGGATCCAGGAATCGCGGGCTGCACGAGCGCGGTCGACTGCAACACACCGACGGCCACCAACATCTCCACCGGCTGGCGCAGCTGGAAGCTCGGCAACTTCGCCGCCAACCCGAGCACGGCGGAGAACAGCGCGCTCGATTTCAGCGGCGGGACAGGCGGTGCCGCGGCAACCGTGATCGTGCCAACCCCGCCGATCCTGCCGGCCAACGTGAACAACGAGGGCACCGTCTCGATCCTGATGAACATCAACCTCGATCAGTTCATCGCGCTCGAGCACGGCACGACGCCGAAGTTCACCGTCTCGGGCTTCGACCTGCTGGAGACGGGACAGACGTCGCTGGCGCCGTTCGCGAGCCACGGCGGCAAGGTCGTGATCTACCAGCCGCAGAGCGGAGGTCCGTTCTCGCCGATGGCGATGGTCGACTGGTATCGCACGCTGAACCTCAACAGCGGCGGTAGCGACACGAACTACGCACCGACGCAGCAGTTCGCGCGCCTGTTCCTGATGCCGGGCGCACAGCACTGCGGCGGCGGGCCGTCGACCAGCACGATCGATGCGTTCGGTGCGGTGGTGAACTGGGTCGAGAACGGCACGCCGCCCGCCAAGATCATCGGCACGGCGCCGGCGGCGACACCCTGGCCGGGCCGGACGCGGCCACTGTGTCCGTTCCCGGCGTACGCCAAGTACACGGGGTCCGGCAGCATCGAGGATCAGGCCAACTTCGTGTGCACGACCGACTGACCCGGGAATCCTCGGCTCACGACGGCGCAGCCTGTTCCAGGCTGCGCCGTTTCTATGTCAGCTCGCTCGACGAGCGACCCGCGCGCCCGGCGCGATCGTCGGCGGTGCTGCATTGAGCGTCTCGATGGCGAATCCCGCCGCCGCCTTGTAGCGCGCCATGAACGCCTCGCGCTCGGAGGCCGGAATGACCTCGTCGATGTCGTCGAAGATGCCGCCGCAACGCTCATCCACCAGGCCGAGGATGCCGAACGGGCCGGCTCCCCGATTGCGCAGCACCAACGCGGAGATGTCGGCGCACAGCTTGTCGTCGTAAGTCCGAAGCGCCTCGGGCCCGACACCCCGCGCCACCATGGCCGCGCCGAGCACCCGCGCATCCACGATCGCCTGGCTCGCGCCATTGGAGCCGACCGGGTACATCACATGGGCCGCATCGCCCAGGAGCGCCACGTTGCCGTCGACCCAGCTGGGCACCGGATCGCGGTCGATCATCGGGTACTCGAAGATCTCGGTGGCGCCGCGCAGCATGGCCGGTACGTCGAGCCAGCCATAGTTCCAGTCGGCGAAGTGGTGGATGAAGTCGTCGAGCAACGCACGGCGATTCCAGTCGCCCTGGCCCCAGCCCTTGGAGTTGTCGACCGTGATCTCCGCGATCCAGTTGATCGTCGCCAGGCCGCTGCCCGGATCGGGCGGAGAGATCGGATACAGCACCACCCGATGCCGCAAGGAGCCCACCCCGACGAACGATGCACCCGTGCGGATGGGCACGCCGGGGGTCGTGCCCCGCCACATGATCGCGCCGCCCCACTGGATCGGCGGCTGGTCCGGATACATCTGCGCGCGAACAGCCGAATGCAAACCGTCCGCGGCGACCAGCAATCTGCCGTCGCATTCGAGGTGACGGCCGTCCCGCGATTCGATCAGCGCCGTGACGCCGTCCGTTCGGTTTCGGTAACCGGTGACGCGTTGCCCCAGGCGGACCGCATCGGTGCCGAGGCGCCCGAGCACCGTCTGGTAGAGGAGCATCTGGAGCTTGCCGCGGTGCACTGCGTACTGCGGCCATCGGTAGCCGGCGAGCAGGCCGCGCGGCTCGGCGTAGACGTCGTTGCCATTGCGGCCGACCAATGCCCATTCGCGGGCCTGGATGCCGATCCTGTCCAGCATCTCGCTGTCGATGCGGAGGTCATGGAGCTCGCGAACGGCGTTGGGCTGAAGGTTGATGCCGACGCCGAGTGGCTGCGGATCGGCGACAGCCTCGTACACCACGCACGGAACGCCGATCTGGTGAAGCGTGAGCGCGAGGGTCATGCCGCCGATGCCGCCTCCGGCGATCAAGACGGTCTGCGCGGCGGCTGAATCGGTCATGTCTGGATTCTCCGTGTAGCCGTGGTCAGCGGTCGGTGGTCCTGGGCACGCGATCTGACGGCACCTTCCGGTCCGTCCGCCTTGTGCACGCTCGCTGCCTGCACGGACATGGTGGTGAGTAGATTACCGCGGCCCCCGCTGCCATTGGAAATTCGGCGCGCGAATGGAACGCCGCTCGACCGCGAACCGACGCCGGTGAAGGCACGCGCGTGGCACACTGATTCCACCCTCGGTCCGGATCGGGCCCCCGTAACCCTCCCCGGAGGAGACGCCGATGCTGACGATGGAGAAGACGGCCGACTACGTGCAGAACTGGGCCGCCGCGTTCGAGGCGAAGGATCTCGATCGCGTCCTGGCCTTCTATACCGACGACGTGATCTTCCACTCCCCGCTGGTTGCGCGGCTGAGCCACGACCCGAGCGGCACCGTGCAAGGGAAAGCGGCGCTGCGCACCTACGTGAAGAAGGGCTTCGAGGTCTTCGACCACATCAAGTTCACCGTGCTCGACGTATTGCGCGGCGTCGACAGCATCGCGATCCACTACAAGGGCATCACGGGCACGCGTGTCGTCGAGGTGCTCTTCTTCGACAAGGACGGCGCGGTTCGCGAGTCGTACGTGCACTACTCGTCCTGAGGAGCATCCGCACCGGGTCCGGCCGGCATGCGCCGGGGAGACGCTGGTGAGCTCGGCCGTCCGCGAGGCTGCTCAGGCTTTTCGCCCGGCCAGACTCGCCAGGACGTTCTGCGCCGCGCCGACGCCCATCGCGACGTAGGCGTCCGCGGTCACGCCGCCGATGTGCGGGCTCAGCACGATCCGCGGCTCGCCGCGAAACGCATGCTCCGCGGGCAACGGCTCGACCGCGAAGCTGTCCAGCCCGGCCGCGGCGACCTGTCCCGAGCGCACGGCGGCGAGCAGCGCGTCTTCGTCGACGAGCCCGCCTCGGGCCGTGTTGACGAAGATCAGGCCGCGCTTGCAGCGGCCGAGCGTCTCGGCGTTCACCATCCGCGCGTTGTCGGCGGTCAGCGGGCAGTGCAGCGAGACGACGTCGGCCTCGCGCCAGATCGCGTCGAGAGAGTCGACGCGCTCGACGCAAGCCGGCACCTCGGTCGCGTACGGATCGAAGCCGAGCACGCGCATCCCCATCGCATCGACCATGCGCGCGAAGCGGACACCGATCGCGCCGAGACCGACGAGGCCGATCGTGCGGCCGCCGAGCTCGACGCTCTTGTGCGTCGACTTGTCCCAGTGGCCGTCGCGCACGCGCGCGTCGAGCTGCGGCACGGACTTCGCGCACGCGAGCAAGAGCGCGAGCGCGTGCTCGGCGACGGCGGTGGCGTTTGCGCCGGCGGCGGCGACGACATCGACGCCGCGCGCCCCGGCGGCGCTCTTGTCGATCGTGTCGGTGCCGGCGCCATGCTTGGAGATGACCTTCAGCGACGGCGCCGCTTCGATCGCGGCGGCGCCGACCTTGCCGTAACGAACGATGATCGCCGTCGGATCGTGGCGCGCACACAGGCCCGCGATCTCGCCGTCGCTCGGCGTCTTGCCCGCATAGACGATGTCGAAGTCGCTGAGCAGCGCGAGCGCCTGCGGCGCGAGGTCGGCGCCGGTGACGAGAAGCACGGGCTTCATCGTCGATCCGCTCACAGCGTTTCTCCGGCGCCGATCACGCCGGCAGCGCGCAGGGCGGCGTCGAGCCACGGCGCTCGCAGCCCCTTGCCGCTCCTGATCTCGGCGATGCGCTTCGTCTCTGCCGCGACCTTGTCAGCCGCGAGCGGCAGCATCGCCTCCGCCTTGGCGCGCTCGATGACGGTCACGCCGTCGCCGTCGCCGACGACCAGGTCGCCGGGCTCGACGGTGACGCCGCCGATCGAGATCGGGTGGTTCAGGCGGCCGGGAACGAACTTGGTCGGGCCGTTCGGGTTGAGGCCGGCGGCGTACATCGGCAGGCCGAGCGCGCGGATCGCCTCGGCGTCGCGCACGGCCCCGTCGATGACGACGCCGGCGACGCCGATCTTCGCGGCCTGCTGGCACATGATCTCGCCCATCAGAGCGCTGTTGAGGTCGCCCTTGCCGTCGACGACGATGACGTCGCCCGGCTTCGCGATCGCGAGCGCCGCGTGGATCATCAGGTTGTCGCCGGGACGCACCTCGACCGTGAGCGCCGGGCCAGCGAAGCGCATCGTCGGCGCGAGCGCGGCTATGCGGCCGCTCAGCGCACCGCGGCGACCGGCGACATCGGCGAGGATCGAGGACGGGAACTCCGCGGCGCGGCGGACGACGTGGGCGGACACGCGCTCGAAGTCGCGCACGACGTCGGGCGGGAAGGCGGTGGGTTGCAGGCTCATGACGGCTGTCTCCTTTCGTTGTTCTTCGTCGGCGGCGGTCAGTCGACGCGCACGCCCGATTCCTTGACGATCTTTCCCCAGCGGCCGATGTCGTCGCGGATGACCTGGGCGAACTGCTCGGGCGTGCCGCCGAGCGGGTCGGCGCCTTCGTCGCCGAGGCGCTTCTTCAGCTCGGGCTGCTGGAGCGCCTTGTTGAACTCGGCGTTGAGCTTGGCGACGACGTCCTTCGGCGTTCCGGCTGGCGCGAGGAAGCCGAACCAGGTGACGGCGTCGAAGCCCTTGTAGCCGGCCTCGCCGACCGTCGGCGTCTGCGGCAGGTCGTCGACTCGCTTGTCGGACGTCACGGCGAGCGCGCGCAGCTTGCCGGTGCGGATCTGCTGAATCACCGAAGGCACGGACGAGACGTAGAGCTGGACCTGCCCGCTGATGACGTCGGTGAGCGCCTGGTTCGCGCCCTTGTACGGCACATGCGTGAAGCGGATGCCGGCGGCCTTCTGGAACTTCTCGCCGGTGAGGTGCGCGACCGTGCCGTTGCCGGGCGATGCGAAGTTCACCTCGCCCGGCTTGGCCTTCGCCGCGGCGACGAGATCGGCGAGCGTCTTGTACGGCGACTGCGTCGGCACGACGAGGACGAGCGGCGCGCTGGCGACGAGGCCGATCGGCGTCAGGTCCTTGACCGGGTCGTACGGCAGCTTGGAATAGAGCGTCGGGTTGATCGCGAGGTTGCTCGTCTGGCCGAGGACGATCGTGTACCCGTCGGGCGGCGACTTGGCCGCGGCGTCGACGCCGAGGTTGCCGCCGGCGCCCGGCTTGTTGTCGATCACGAAGGTCCAACGGGTGTTGGTCGCCACGCGCTGCGTGACTTCGCGGGCGACGATGTCGGTGCCGCCGCCGGGCGGGAACGGAACGAGCACGCGGATCGGCTTGGCGGGGTACGCCTGGGCGCACGCGATGCTGCAGGCGAGCGTGGCGGCGAGGCCGGCGAGGCTGCGTCGGATAGAGGTCATGTCGTCTCCGTCTTGTCGGTGGCGGCGGCGTCTTGGCCACGGCCGTTTTTGATGTGCGGGGACAGTGTCGGCCCGCCGCCCGCTACAGTCCAATCGATAGTTTCTTGCGATTCATTCACAGCGCTTTTGGAGTCGACGACCATGGACCTGCGCGACCTCCGTTACTTCGAAGTCATCGCTACGCACCAGCACATGGGCCGCGCGTCGGCGCAGCTGCACCGGACCCAGCCGGCGCTGACGAGCGCCGTGCGTCGCCTCGAGGAAGACACGGGAATGCCGCTCTTCGAGCGCGCCGGCCGCGGCATCAAGCTCTCGCCGTCGGGCGAGGTGCTCCTCAAGTGGGCGCGCCGGATGCGCTTCGACGTCGACGACGCCAAGCGCGAGCTCGCGGCGATGCAGCGCGGCCTCTCGGGCCACGTGCGCCTGGGCATCGTGCCGACGGCGGCGCAGTTCCTGCTGCCGTCGGCCGCGCGCCGGCTGCTGCACGAGGCGCCCGAGGTCACCCTGCGCACGGTGGTCGCGCTCGTCGATTCGCTGAAGCCGATGCTGCGCGCGGGCGACATCGACCTCATGGTGGGCACCGCCGGCGCGGCCGAGCGCGGCGTGGTCAGCAAGGTGCTCGCCGAGGACGCGATCGTCGTCGCCGCGAGCGCGAGTCACGCGCTCTTCCGCAAGGCCGCGAAGGCGCCGACGCTCAGGGACCTGACGCCCTATCGCTGGGCGCTGCAGCCTCCGGGCGCGCCGACCCGCGACTGGCTCGACCACACGTTCGACCGGCGCCGCCTGCCGCGCCCCGACGTGCAGGTGGAGAGCACGATGCTGCTCATGCTGCCGGCGCTGATCGCGGAGACCGGCCTGCTGAGCTTCATCTCGCGGCATCACCTGGCGGGCAGCCGGCGCGGCGCGACGCTGAGGGAGGTTCCGCTGAAGGAAGCGACGATGCGGCGCAAGCTCGTCGTGACGTACCGGGAGGGCGGCTACCTCGCACCCGCAGCGAAGCGGCTGATCGCGCTGCTCGAGGAAGTGCAGGAGGTCGAGTAGCGCGAGCATCTGACGGCATCATGGGCGGCGTCGCGTCCCGAGGAACCGCACCGCCGCCGGGCAGCCTCGACACCCCTGGCGCGCCGGTTGCCTCCTGACCGACGTCGAACACAGGAGCCTGAACATGCAGCCAACGATCGTCGAACCGAGCCGGTCCGCCGACTCGAATCCCTCGACGCCCGCGATCACCGGCCACTGCCTCTGCGGCGCCGTGACGATCACGGTGGCGGGCGAGCACGATCCGCGCGTCGGCGCCTGCCATTGCCGCATGTGTCAGCGCTGGTCCGGCGGGCTGTTCCTCTGCTTCACGGCGGACGCCGCCGCGGTCACCGTCTCCGGCAAGTTCACCCGCTACCGCTCGTCGGCCTTCGCCGAGCGCGCCTTCTGTCCGCGCTGCGGCTCGCACCTGTGGTTCAACGACGTCGAGGCCGGCGGCGAGCCCCGGAGCTACGAGCTTATGCCCGGCCTGTTCGACGCGGCGCGCGCCTGGCCGCTTCGGTCCGAGATCTACGTGGACCGTGCGATGGCCAGCCTCCGCCTCGCCGGCGAGCATCGTCGCAAGACCCGCGCCGAATACGAGGCCGAGAACGCATTCGTGGACGGGGACATCGAGTGACGCATATCGGACGCGGAACCTCCGTCAGTCGTCGGAGAACTGCGGCGGCGCCGAGTCCGACGGACCGCTGCCGACGCGCGACTCGCGCGCCTCGCGCACGGTGGCGTTCGCATCCGGCGCGAGGATGAAGCCGTCGCGGTGGTTCTCGTTGGTCACGCGGACGACGTCGCGCACATAGCCCGAGTGCCTCGGGTACAGGGACTCCAGCGTCGGAATGTCGAACGGGATGTGATAGCCCCAGCGAGAGCACGCCGAGGGCCCGCTGTTGTCGCCGACGTTGATTGCGGTCGGCACCGCGATCTGCGACAACCTGATGCCTCCCAGCGCCATGCCATAGCCGTCGCGCGCGATCTTCGCCGACTGGCCGGGGCCGAACGACGCGATCTGGAACAGCGGCGAGGTCGCCGGCTCCTTGCCGTTCTTGATCCACTTGTTCAGCGCCTCGATCGCGGCGTCAACGACGTAGTGGTTGGGCACCCGCGAGCCGATCGTCGGCACCCCGCACTGCGGCGCCAGCACGGCTTCCGACGAGACCGCGAGGTCGCGCAGCTCGAGCGGTTCGCGGCTCAGCCGCAAGTGATGGTCGACGTGCGCCGTGCCGGCGACTTCCCAGCGATGGAACTTGGGGGTGTCGGGCTGGCGCACCGCCGCCTCGCCGGTCTGGATGTCCCACTCGAACAGGACCTTGAAGACCGGCACCGGCACGTCGGTGCGGATCGCGGTGCCGAAGCTCGACAGCAGGAACACGCCGTCCCAGACGTTGCCGAGCGGCATCACGGAGTTGATATAGGTGTCGAGGCGCGCGGCCGACTGCGACTCGCCGATCGCGACGAAGCGCTTGGCCTTGAGCTTGCCGAGCATGTCGACGCCGCGCGGGTTGCGCAGCGCCTGGCCGGCCTGCGACATGATGTCGTACGACAGCGAGTCGTCGGTGATGGTGCCTCCCTGGGTCACGTCGAGCGGACCGTAGCGCGCGGGGCTCCAGCTCTTGAGCCGGTCCACGCCGACGCGCTGCGCCGAGACGCCGACCCAGGCATAGCCCGCGCGCAGCATGTGCTCCCAGCCGAAGAACCAGACGTTCTCGGCGTCGAAGCCGTTGGTCACATTGGTCCATTCGACGAGCACCGTGCCGTTGAAGTCCTTGTCGTTGAGCGGCCGGCGCACGACGACGCGGGTGCGATACGGGTGGCCGCTGTCGATGATCGCGCCGGTTGCCCCGGCGGGCGTGGTGTAGCGGTTCGCCGTGCCTTCGATGAAGAACTCCTGCTCGATGTAGCCCTGGGTTGCGAGATCGTGCGTGGTCGCGAAGAAGATGGTGTCGTGGGCCGCATCACCGGGCATGCCCGTGGTGGGGATCGGGCCCTTCACGAGCGCGCTGGGCACGGCGGCGAACGCGGGTGCGAGCAAGGCGGCCAGCACCATGGCGAAGGCTGCTCGCAGCCAGTGGCGCATGCGGCTGACGTGCAACCGGCACGCCCCGGCGATCGCTGCGCGCGCGCGAGCGGGTGGAGCAACGAAACGAGTTCGATGGATCATGCTGTCTCCTTCGGTTGTGTTTGACCCTCGATCGCGCGCTTGCACGCGAGGTGGACCGAAAAGCTGCCGTCGCTTCCCGGGAGTCGCCCCAAGACAAAAGCAGGGGTCTCATCGTGCGACGCAGCCTGGTGTTCGGAGAGAACGCTTGCGTTCACAAGTCTTCTTCGAAGGCGCAACTGACGCCAAGGAAGCCACCGCGCGTGGGAGGGCAATGAGCGGCACACGTCAACAGTTTAGGAACCGGGTGCGTGCCGATCATCAGGGCGAATCAGGAGTCTCGCGCGCACGCCAGTTGCCACGCGCTCCGCATTTGCCCGCGAGTTCCGCCGCTGGTGAGACCGGCTGCGGCGGGAGCGCGCTGTCTCTCGAGACCGGTTTGATGCGGACGGCGCGATGCTCGTGGGACCACGTGCTTACGGTGGACACAATACAGGCCGCTAAACGGCGCTCCACCCGACCCATGAAGAAGGCTCGACCCCAACCTCGCGCGCATCGGCATCCTCGGCTGCGCCAACATCGCCAGGCAGTTCGCGCGGGATGTGGCGCCTGCCGGCACGGCGCGAATCGTTGCCGTGGCGAGCCGTACTGCGGACAGGGCGGCCGCCTTCGCGGCGGCGCATGGCATCGGACGACATCACGGCAGCTATGAGGCGCTGCTGCGGGACGAGGAAGTTCAGGCGGTGTACGTTCCGCTGCCCAACAGCCTGCACGCCGAGTGGGCGATCAAGGCGGCCGAGCATGGCAAGCATGTGCTTTGCGAAAAGCCCCTGGCGCTGGGACTGCGCCAGGCCGAACGAATGTTCGATGCTGCCGAGCGCCATCGCGTGATGCTTCTGGAGTCCTACCCGTATTACTTTCAGCCGCAGACCCGCGAGATGCTCGCGCTGCTGCACGGTGGCGCCATCGGAGCGTGCGGTCGGTGCAGGCCTGCTTCGGCTTCACCCTTCCGAGCAGCGGCGACAACATCCGCATGAATCCCGACCTCGGGGGAGGTGCGCTTCTGGACGCCGGGAGCTATGCGCTCAGCCTGATTCGTCTGGCGATGGGAGCGGCGCCGGTGCGGGTGCAGGCCGAGGCGTCCTGGGCCGATACCGGCGTGGATATCAGCATGACGGCGACGCTGTCTATGCCGACGGACGGCGTGCCCAGCTGTCGTACGCCATGGATGCGGCCTACCACCGTCGCGGAACCATCGTGGGCAGCCGGGGGACGATCGACACCGATTTCCTGAACCACACGAGCGCACAACTCGCCGGCGATCGGTACGGCTACCTTCCAAGCTTGCTGCGCGTGCGTCGCGGCACCGCGAACACGACCTCTTTCGAGGAAATCCATGCCGACAGCGGCAGCGGCTTTCGCTTCGCTGCCGAGGCGTTTGCAAAAGTCGTCGACGAACACGACTTCGGGGCCATCCGGCGCGCAGCCGAAGCCAGCCTCGACAACGCCGCCACCTTGGCGGCGATTGGCCGCAGCGCACGGTCCGGGCAGGCGGAGCCGGTGCCGGCGCGCGGGGTGGGCAAGGACATGTCGGCGGCGCGCCTCGTCTGATCGATCACTGACTCGGAGAGCAGAAGCGCCGAGCAGCGTGCCGCGCAGCGCTCCTCGATGCCCCGGCGGAATCGCTCGAAGGGTGGTGGCGAAACGCGCGGCGACGGTTGCCTTGCCGAGACTGCAATGTGCAACAAGCGCTGCCCTTCGAAGCGAAGCACCGTCTTCGTGGCCGACGAGAAGGTGAACCAGGCTGGTGTTTTTCCGGGGAGCCGGTCTGTCGATCCGGCTCTCGCTCGATCGACAACTGTCATCCACTCGCCCACGGACCTTGCATGACCCACCCCGCCCCGCGCTACCTTGCGACCGATCGCAACTGGCCGCTGGTCGCGGCCGGGGCGCTGATGACGTGCGTCGCGATCGGCGTCGTGTTCTCGCTCGCCGTGTTCCTCGATCCAATGGGCATGGACACCGGGTGGTCGCGAGCCGGGATCTCGGCGGCGATGACGCTTGCGTTCCTCAGCATGGGCGTCGCGGGTTTCGGCTGGGGCGCGCTTAGCGACCGATACGGACCGCGTCGGGTCGTGCTCGCCGGGATCGCGCTGCTGGGGCTCGCAAGCATCCTCGCCAGCCGCGCCGAGAGCCTGCTCGCGTTCCAGGCAACGTTCGGCATTCTCATCGGCGTCGCCGCAGGCGCGTTCTTCGCGCCCATCATCGCCGCGACGAGCGTCTCGTTCGAGAAGCGCCGGGGTCTGGCGATCGCGCTCGTGTCGGCAGGCATGGGCGTGGCACCGATGACGATCGCGCCGCTGGCCGGCTGGCTGGTGACGCAGGTCGGCTGGCGTCAGACGATGTCGGCGATCGGCTTCGGTACCTGGCTGCTGCTGCCCTTCGTCTACTTCATCCGCACCGTGCCCGCGACGGCATCGACGGCGGGCTCGCCGGCGGCCGAGGGCATCGCGTCGAGCGCCGGTGATGCACTGCGCTCGCGGGCGTTCCTGGTCCTGGCCGGCGCCTTCTTCGCGTGCTGCGCGGCGCACTCGGGCCCGATCTTCCATACTGTGAGCTACGCGATCGGATGCGGCTTGCCCATGGTCGCCGCCGTCACGATCTACAGCATGGAAGGCGCGGCAGGACTCGGTGGACGGCTGCTGTTCGGCATCCTCGCCGACAAGTTCGGCGCCAAGCCGGTGCTGGTCGCGGGGCTGCTCGTGCAGGCGTTCGCCGCCGTCTCGTACCTTGCGGTGAATCGGCTCGGCGGCTTCTATGCGGTCGCGATCGTGTTCGGCGCGGCATACGGCGGCACCATGCCGCTCTACGCGGCGCTGGCACGCGAAGCCTTCGGCGCGCGCATCCTCGGGACCGTGCTCGGCGCAGCCACCATGGTCTCGAGCCTGGGCATGGCGCTCGGTCCCTTCATCGGCGGCTGGCTCTACGACCGCTTCGGCAGCTATGCCTGGCTGTACATCGGATCGATGATGGCGGGCCTGGCCGCGGCAGGGATCGCGATGCTGTTCCCGCGTCCGGCCACGGCGCCGCGCCTCAAGATCGCCTGATGCCTGCCGCTGCGGCGCTCGAGTCCGGAGCGAGATCTGGATGACCGGACCGGAAGTGGGCCCGAGAGCGCGAGATCGCGGCGGCTCGTCCGGCAGGAAGCAGCATCCTTCCTCTCCTGAAACAAGGTCGCCATACTTTCATCGGTGGGAGAGCTCGAACAAGTCCTGGTCCTTTTTGCAGCCGCCGTCGCGCTCGCCGCGGCTGCGCGCCGAGCGGGTGCGCCCTATCCCGTGTTCCTGGCGATCGGTGGCGCGCTGCTTGCGCTTATTCCCGGAGCGCCGCGTCTGACGTTGCCGCCCGACCTGGTGCTGGCCTTGTTCGTGGCGCCAATTCTGGTAGACGCCGGCTACGACGCTTCCCAGCGAGACCTGCGCGACAACTGGGCGCCGCTTTTCGGCTTGGTGGTCGTTGCGGTGGTTCTCACCACGGCGGCGGTCGCCGTCGTCGCGCACGCTCTCGTTCCGGGCCTTCCGTGGGCCGCGGCAATCGCGCTGGGCGCGATCGTCGCGCCGCCGGATGCGGTCGCGGCCACCGCGGTGCTGCGCCCGCTGCGTCCGCCGCAACGCATCCTCGGCATCCTCGAAGGCGAGAGCCTGTTGAATGACGCGAGCGCGCTGCTGATCTACCGCCTGGCCGTGGGCGCGGTGGCGGCGGGTGGCTTCTCGGTTCAGGCCGTGGCGCCGACGTTCCTCCTGGCGGTGCTGGGAAGCCTGCTCGTGGGGCCGGCACTGGGATGGCTGACTCAACGCGTTCTCGAGCGGGTGCAGCACATCCCGACGGCCATCATCCTGCAGTTCGTGGGGACCTTCGCCGTGTGGCTGGTGGCAGAGCACATCGGCCTGTCGGGCGTGCTGACGACCGTGTGCTTCGCGATGACGCTGGCGCGCACGGCGCCGGCGCGCGTTCCCGCCCGCATCCGCATTCCCACCAACGCGGTCTGGGCCACGATGGTGTTCGCGCTGAACATCTTCGCGTTCATCTTCATCGGCCTGCAGCTTCGGCCCATCGTCGTGGAGCTCGCGCCGCCGGCGCGCGACCAGTACCTGCTCGTTGCGGCGGCCGTGCTGGTGACGGTGATCATGGTGCGTGTGCTCTGGCACATGTCCTTCAATGCGGCGATCCGCTGGCGCGACGGCCGCTACGGCTTTCATCCGCCGAGGCCGATGCTGCGGCCCAGCGTCGGCAGCGGGCTGGTGATTGCCTGGGCCGGCATGCGCGGCATCGTCACGCTCGCGGCGGCGCTGGCACTGCCCGAGGGGTTTCCCGGGCGCGACTTGATCGTGCTGACAGCATTCCTGGTCGTGCTGGGGACGTTGCTGATCCAGGGCCTGACCCTGAAGCCGCTGCTCGGGGCATTGAACCTGCGCGACGGCGATCCGGTGGGGCGAGAAGAAGACATGGCTCGCCAGCGCATGCTGGAAGCGGCCTACGTGCAGCTGCCCGCCGGTCGCTCTCCCGCTGTCGATCTTGTCCGCAAGGAGCTAAAGGTCCGCCTCGGCCAGCTGCATCGCGGCGACGGCGCTCACGCGTCATTCGGCGCCGAGTACGACGCGCAGTACCGCGCCGCCCTGCGCGCGGCGCGCCAGTCCCTTCTCGCGATGCGTGACCGCAGCGACATCGGCGACGACGCCTTCCATGCGCTGGAGAACGACCTGGACTGGATGGAAGTGTCGGATCCGCTGCGAGCGGCGAATGCCGACGCGACGCGGTAGCCGGAAGTTCGGCGCGTGGCACACTGAATCGACGCCCGGCCCGGATCGGGCCGCCGCAACCTGCCCCGGAGGAGACGCCGATGCTGACGATGGAGAAGACGGCCGACTACGTGCAGAGCTGGGTCGCCGCGTTCGAGGCGAAGGACCTCGATCGCGTTCTGGCCTTCTACACCGACGACGTGATCTTCCACTCCCCTTTAGTGGCGCGGCTGAGCCACGACCCCAGCGGCACCGTGCAAGGCAAGGCGGCGCTGCGCACCTACGTGAAGAAGGGCTTCGAGGTGTTCGACCACATCAAGTTCACCGTGCTCGACGTGCTGCGCGGGGTCGACAGCATCGCGATCCACTACAAGGGCATCACGGGCACACGGGTCGTCGAGGTGCTGTTCTTCGACAAGGACGGCGCGGTCCGCGAGTCGTACGTGCACTACGCGTCCTGAGTGCTCATCAGCATGTCTCTCTCTCCTCGAGGCCCGCGATGGCCTCACGTGCTGCGCGACAGCCCGATCGCGATCTTCAGCCCATAGATGAGGATCGGCGCGACGAGCGATGCGACGAGCTCCTTGACGATCTTCGGATTGAACGGCCACGTCGACGCCGCGAGAAGCTGCCGCTCGTAAGCG
>Ga0070671_100001736_pt1 | contig 16541 bp, 12 predicted proteins | sample KBSS73metaG_FD_65341 | JGI IMG/M metagenome (GOLD analysis project Ga0070671, IMG submission 65341) | Switchgrass rhizosphere microbial communities from Kellogg Biological Station, Michigan, USA - KBS S7-3 metaG | ecosystem: Host-associated > Plants > Roots > Rhizosphere > Soil ...
GGTGGCCGACAATTTGACGCTGCGATGAATAAGGTGCGGCCGGAAGCGCCGAGAGACACCGACCAGGCCGGATGTCACCTTTGGGTTCGTCTTCGGCCGATTGAACGTATCCTTGTGATGTCCGGTTATCCCCGGATAAATCAGGGTGAGGCCGGCAGCGAGTTGGTTGGCGCGGCGCTCGATCACGAATGTTCTTCGGCTTCGGCGCAAGCACCTTAATATCGGCGTCGCGGCGGCCGGGCTCGATAAATCCGAAAATTAGATACGGGTCTCCGGCGAGCGATGTTGCGGCAAATCCCACCGCCGCGCCGATCAGCATGAGTCCTTCGAGTCCGAGATTGACGATGCCGGCACGTTCTCCGACCAACTCGCCCAGTGTGGCGTAGAGCAGCGAGGTCCCCGAAAGGATCGAACTCGACAGCACGGCGGCGGCGAACGGCGTGCTCATCGGCTAGTCCCCGCGGGCCCGCGCTGGCCGAGCACAATGAAAAGGACCACCGCCATGAGCAGATTGATCACGGCATAAGGCACGCCCTGCGTGATCTGCAGGATGTCGCCCACGGAACTCACCACCGCGAACAGAAAGGCCATTGCCAGGATGCCGATCGCGGTGCCACCGGCGAGCCACGCGACCAGAAAACCCACGAAGCCGTAGCCAGGCGAGAGTTCGGCGACCAATCGTCCCTGTATCGCCGAGACCTCGGCCATCCCGGCGATGCCGGCGATGCCGCCGGCGATGGCCATGGTCACGACGATATAGGCGGAGACCGGAATGCCGAGGCGGAGGCTCGCTTCGGCGTTGCCTCCTATCGCCCGCATCTCCAATCCCCAGCGAGTGCGGTTGAGGGCAAAGCCGTAGAGCGTCAGGCAGACAAGGCCGAAGAGCAGGCCGAGGTGGATGCGGGTGCTACCGAGCGCGGGCAATCGCGCCGCCTCGACGAATGCCGGCGACTGCGGGTAGGACGAACTCTCGGGGCTCCGCCACGGTCCGAAGATAAAGAAGCTGACGATGAGCGGCGCGATGTAGTTGAGAAGCAGCGTCGAGATCGTCTCATTGACGAGCTTGGCCGCGCGCATCAAGCCGGGCAGAAAGGCCCATAGCGCGCCTCCGGCAAAGCCGAACGCCGTCATCAACGGCAACAACAGCCAGGACGGCAGATCCGGAAAATCGAGCGCGCCCGCGGTGGCGAGCCAGGCGCCCATATAGAGCTGACCTTCACCGCCGACATTGATCAGACCGAGCCGGCTCGGCAGTGCGACCGCAATCGACGTCAACAGCAGAGGCGTCATCCGCACCAGAAGTTCGGAGAAGCCATACGTGTTGCCGAAAATGTAAACCAACGTGTCGCGGTAGGCGCGTAACGGGTCCTTGCCGTCGACGAGCAGCACGACGGCGAACACCGCGAGCGCGACCAAGGCCACGACGATCGCGCGCGGCAGCCGGTGCCGCATCGCTAAGGCGGTGGGGCTGCGCAGCGCGAGTGCGAGCTCACGCGGCATTGGCCGCCCCCACCATGCTGAGACCGACTGCGTCTGTGTGAAATGATTCCGGGAGAAAGGTGCCAGCGATGCGCCCATCACGGAGCACAATCAGCCGGTCGCTCACGGCGAAGAGTTCGTCGAGATCCTCCGAAACGAGGAGCACCGCCGATCCGGCGGCGCGCGCTTCGCCCAGAAGCGTGCGCAGTGCCTCAGCGCTGCGGGTGTCGAGGCCGCGCGTGGGATAGAGGGCGACGATGAGCTTGGGGTTTTGAGCGAGTTCTCGCGTCAGCACGATCCGCTGCTGATTGCCGCCCGAGAGTACCGCCGCGCGCGCGCCGTAGGACAACGGCGGGAAGCGCAGCCGGGCGGCGCTCTTGTCCATGTCGGTGACGAGGCGCCGCCAATCGAGACCCAATCCCCTGCGATAGCGCCGGCCGCTACCGAGCACTAAATTCTCACGGACCGTAAGAGCTGGGATCATCGCCAAGCTCAGCGGGTCTTCCGGAACACTGGCGACGCCGCGCGCGCGGATGCGCGCTACCGACCAGCCGGTTGCGTTCTCGCCCCACAGCCGTTTCACGCCACTTTTAGGACGGCGCAGGCCGAGGATGATTTCAGCAAGTTCGCGCTGGCCGTTGCCGGAGACTCCGGCTACGCCGACAATCTCGCCGCCTCTGATTCCAAACGAAAGATCGCGCAGGACCACGGTGCCGACGTCAGCAGCGGTGGCAATTTGCTCGAGCTCCAACACCATTTCGCCGGGAGCCGTTTCCGGCGCGCGCGAAGGACGCGATTGCAGCGGGGACGAATCGCCGAACATCAGACGAAGCAGATTTGCTTCGTTCGCTTCTTGTCTCGATACCGTGCCGACGATGCGCCCCTGGCGCATCACCGCGACGCGGTCGGCGCAGGCCATGACCTCACGCAGCTTGTGGGTGATGAAGATCAGCCCATATCCCTCTTCGCGCAACGTCGCAAAGGTGCGGAACAAGCCATCGGCCTCTTGCGGCGCCAGGACTTTGGTGGGTTCGTCGAGGATCAGAACGCGGGCGCCCGCAAGTAGCTGCTTGAGGATCTCGACTTTCTGCCGGTCGCCCACCGCGAGGCGGCCGACCGGAAGCCGCAAGTCAACCGAAAGGCGCAAGCGCTCGGCCAGACGTTTGATGCGACGGCCGAGTTTGCCGGGACGGATGACCCAAGGAAGGTCGTCGAGGAATAGCGCGACATTCTCCCAGACGCTGAGAGCAGGTATCAGGCTGAAGTTCTGGAACACCATACCGATCCCAAGACGGCGCGCTGCGCGCGGCGAGAGGATCGTCGTCGGCCGGCCGGCAACCGCAAACTGGCCTGCATCGGGACGGTAGTAGCCGTAGAGAATTTTGCAGAGCGTGCTCTTGCCGGCGCCGTTCTCGCCGAGTAACGCCACCACTTCGCCGGCATTGACCGCGAACGCCGCAACGTCATTCGCCAACAGGGGGCCGAAGCGCTTGATGACCCCTGTCGCTTCGAGAAGCGGCGCGGGGCTCGTCATCGGCGACGCCGTAGCATGAAACTTGCATGAAAATAATTCATATCGCTGCCCAGTCCTGTTCTGCAGGGCGGCGCAGCGTGCCAGTTCGACGGGCCGCGAGGAAATGAATTATGAATATGCAGCGGATGACCGAAAGGAATTTGCGGGGGGTCAACCTCAATCTGCTCGTCGCCTTCGACGCGCTGATGGCTGAACGCAATGTGACCCGCGCCGCTCAGAATAACGGCCTCAGCCAATCGGCGATGAGCAAGGCGTTAAATCGGCTACGTCACCTGCTCGAAGACCGACTGTTCGAATTGCGCGACGGGCGAATGGAGCCGACGCCGCGGGCTCTGGAGCTGGCGGGGCCGATCCACGGCGCACTCTCGGAAATCTCGCGGACGCTCAAGCTGCCCGGCGCCTTCGATCCGCAACAAGCCATCGGCACGTTGCGCATTGCCACGATCGACCTGCATCAGACGACGCTGCTGCCGGCCTTGGTCGCGCGTCTGCGGCGCGACGCGCCGGGTCTCGATCTCAGATTGCAGGCGGTCGAGAGGCATCGGCTGCATGACCAACTCGCCAGCGGCGAACTCGATCTCGCCATAGCGCCGATTCTTGCCGAGACACCTGACCTTCATGCCGAGCCGCTATGGAGCGACCGCCTCGTCACCCTGATCAGCGCCAACAACCCGTTGCCGCTGCCCATGACGATCGACGCTTTCGCCGACGCCGTTCACGTGGTGGACGCCGGGCACGTCCAAGTCGCCAAAGATGGCAAGGGCTCGAGCCTGGTCGACTCCATACTGGCCGCGCGCGGCCTGCGCCGGCGCATAGCCGTAGTGTTGCCGACTTCCGCCGGGATTCCTTTCGTGGTTGCCGCCACGGATTTGATCGCCACTCTGCCGAGCCGAATCGTCAAGGATTGGAGGGCGATCCCGAATCTACGGGTCGTGCCTGCGCCCCTGCCCACTGTTGAAGTCAGTCCGCACGTCTTCTGGCATCCACGCACCCAGGATTTGCCGCTACGTTCCTGGTTGCGCGGGGTGATCAAGGAAACTGCGACACAGCTGCAAACGATTCCGCAATAGGCGATCGAAATAGGGTTTGCCGCGCGCTCAGCGACGAACGTAAGCCTCGCCGAGCGCGCGGGGGGCGGTTTGCCGACCCGCCAGCCCACCGACCGCGAGCAACGCCAGCAAGTAGGGCAACATGATTAGAAATGCGTTCGGAACGTTGACTCCGAGCGTCGGCAACTGAAACTGCAAGGCGGTGGCCGCGCCAAAGAGGAGACAGGCGAACACGGTGCCGCTCAATGTCCATTTTCCGAAAATGACCGCTGCGATCGCGAGGTAACCCGCGCCGCGGGTCATGCCCTCGGTAAAGGTGTGAATGTCGCCGATCGACAGGAACGCGCCCGCCAGCGCCGACATGAAGCCGGCAAACAGTACACCGATATAGCGGATCCTGGTGACCGACACCCCCGATTTGTCGACCGCGCGCGGCTCCGCCCCCGCAGCATGAATGGCAATGCCGAGCGCGGTATAGCGCAGCACCAGAGCCGTCAGCACGATAATGATGATGCCAACATAGAGCAGCCACACTTGCTGGAACACGGCCTCGCCGAATATCGGAATATCACCGAGCAGCGGCGGATTCCATTTGGCCAGCCCCGGGATCTGCTCGCGCGAGCGTGCGCCAAAGATTTCCCGGTACGCGAGCGTGGTCGCGCCAAGTACCAGGATGTTGATACCGATGCCGGTGACGATCTGATTGGCGCGAAGGGTGTTGCTCAACAATGCCTGCAACAACGCGACCGGCAAGACTCCGACAATGCCGATGAGCAAACCGAGCGTGGGATTGCCAGTCGCCCATGCGCCTACCGCCGAACCAAAAGCGCCGGTCAGCATCATGCCCTCGATGCTCATATTGAGCACGCCGGCGCGCTCGCTGACGAGTTCGCCGGTACCGGCGAGGAGAAGCGGGACCGCGAGCCGCACCGACGAGCCGATGAACACTGCGAACAATTCCCAAGTCATGACCGCCGCCCGATGAAGTAGGCCGCACCGGCCAGCGTCACAACGATGAGACCCTGAATCACCATCACGAGAGCGGTCGGTACGCCCGCGACCATCTCCATATTGATGCCGCCGGAGCGAAGAAACCCGAACAGCAATGCGGCCGCGATCACGCCGACCACCGACCCGCGCGCGAGCAGACCGGCAACCAAGCCGTCGAACCCATAGCCGGAGGAAAACCCGTCCTTGAGCAGGTACTGGTCGCCGAGCAGCATGAATCCGCCGGCAAGTCCGCCGAGCGCACCGGCAATGCCGAGCGCGAGCACGACCATGCGTGCATACGAAATCCCGGCGCGGCTCGCCGCCACGGAATTGAAGCCCACGGCGCGCAGTTGCACGCCGAGCAGCGTCTTGCTCAGCAACACGCCGGCGACGATCGCGATGATGATTGTCGCCGGCAATCCGATATTCACAGGAAACGAATAGTCGCCGGTGAGGAGCGGAAGCTTTGTCGAATCTGGAATTTCGAGGGATTCCGGCAGCGTCGCCGAGCTGGTCATCGGCTTGCGCAACAATGCAGGCGACTGCACACACCAATAAAGCAGCCACACCGCGATGAACGACAGCAGCAGCGTGCTGATGACCTCGTTGGTGCCGACTTTGATCTTCAGGACGCCGGGGATTGCCCCCCAGATCATCCCAGCGATCATCGCGGCGAGAAGCGGAACCAAAAACGGCAGGCCCGCCGGCAGGTCGGCGGCGCCGCCGTAAAGCGCAACCGCAGTAGCGGCGATGCCGCCGACGGCGATCTGCCCCTCACCGCCGACATTCACCAGATTGGCGCGATTGGCGATGACAAAGCCGATGCCTACCAGTGCGAAAGCGATGCTGCGGTTGATCGAGGCCGCAATCGCGTAGGGCGAGCCCAATGTTCCATCGACGAACGCCGACAATGCATCGGGCACCGAAACGCCGATGGCGAAGATCAGAACAAGACCGAGCAAGCCCGCGACCGCAACCGCGGAAATAGAGATCGCTACTGACGGCCGCACCCACTCGCGGATGTCCAGCCTGTTGTTCACAACGGTGTCGGTCATTGCGCCTGCCCCGCCATCATGGCGCCGATGCGTTCGCGCTCGCGCGGATCGGCCGCGCAATTGCCCATGATGCGCCCGCGATAGAGAACGACGATGCGGTCGGCCACCGCCATCAGTTCGTCGAGCTCTGACGAAATGAGCAGCACCGCGGCGTCCCGCTGGCAGGCCGCGCGAATGTGGCCATAGACCGCAGCGACCGCGCCGACGTCGAGCCCGCGAGTCGGCTGTGCGGCAAGAAGGAACGTTAGATTGGGCAGCGTTATCTCCCGCGCCAGCACCGCCTTTTGCTGGTTGCCGCCTGAGAGCGCCGAAAACGCGATATCGGGCCCGGCCGCGCGCACATCGAAGCGCGCCATCAGATCGCGAGCGGCGTGGACCAATTCCTTGCGCCGCAGGAAACCGAACGATGTAAATCCATCGAGCCGGTTGAGAAAGATGTTTTCGGCAACGCTCATTTCCACGATACAGCCGACGGCGTGCCTATCTTCCGGCACTACGCCGATGCCGGCGGCCGTGATTTCCTTCGGGCCGAGGTGTGTCGTTTCCAGATCGCCGAGAAAGACCCGTCCCCTGCTCGGCTCCAGCATGCCCGAGAGCACAGCGGCCAGTTCGCTCTGACCGTTGCCTTCGACGCCGGCGACACCGACGATCTCGCCGGGCCCGATCGCCAACGTGAAATGGTCGAGCCGGGTGACACCCTGACTGTCGATCACGGTGAGGCCATCGATCTGAACCGCTTCAGGAGTGGGTGTTTCGCCTGGAGGGTCGCCGATCCGGACGCGCCCGGGCTCGCCAACGCCAAGCGTCGAGGCGGCCGACCTATCGAGCGCCTTGACGTCACCCTGGATCATCGCCCGCACCAGCGCGTCGATCTCTCCCGCCGGATCGCTCGATCGCGCGACCACGCGGCCGCCTCGCAGCACAGTCACGCGATTCGCTGCTTTTTTGATCTCGGCAAGCTTGTGCGTGACCAGCACGACCGCAGCGCCGCCGGCGGCGACGCGGCCGCAGATGGCAAGGAGCGACGCAATTTCATCCGGGAGCAAGACCGCCGTCGGCTCGTCGAGGACGAACAATCGCGGCTCGCGAATCAGGCATTTGACGATTTCCACGCGCTGGCGTTCGCCGACGGAGAGATCGTCGATCTTGGCATAGGGATCGAGCGCGAATCCGTAGTCATTTGCCAGGCGCTCGAGCCGCTGCGCCCACGCACGCGTATTCACCAGCCCACGCTGCTGACCAAGGATCACGTTGTCGACCACGGTCATGTCGTGGACCAGGCTGAAATGCTGATGCACCATCGCGATCCCGCTCGCGAGGGCATCGGAAGGACCTGTCGGCCGGTAGATTTCGCCGCGAAGGCGCATCTCGCCTTTGTCCGGCACGTGCACACCGAAGATCAGGTTGCAGAGAGTGGATTTGCCGGCGCCGTTCTCGCCCAGAATGCAGTGCACCTCGCCCGGCAAGATGTCGAGCGAGGCCTTTGACAACGCAACCAGCGAACCGAACCGCTTGGTGACGCCTTGCAGCGCCAGGAGCGGTTCGGTCAGGGTTTGTGCGGGGTCTCTCACGGGGAGCGGTCGGGGCAGAGGCGACAGCGCCGCCTTAGCCCTTGAGGACCTTGATCTTGCCGGACAGGATGTCCTTCTTGATCGCGTCGAGCTTGGCTTTCTGCTCCGGTGTGCCGCCGCAGACAACCATGTCGGAGGCTTGTGGGCCCATTTTCAGGCCGAATTCCTTGTAGCCGGGCTTCCATTCGCCGCTCACCGCCTGATCGATTGCGTATTGCACCTGGAAGCCGACGCCGGTGATCGAATAGGCGACGTAGAGCGGATCGCTGCCGCAGCGGTCGGTATAGCTTCCGATGATGTGCGTGCCTTTGTCCTTGGCCGCCTGCTCCATGCCGCGGAGGCCGAGGTTGAGGATGTGGTAGTGCACATCGGCGCCCTGCGCGATAGCGGCAAGCGTTGCTTCCTTCGACTTGGCTACGTCGTCGAAATCGCCGGTATAGTTCTCGAAGTATTTGATCTTGGCATTGATGTATTTTGCGCCGTTGCCGAATTCCTTGCCGGCGTTGACGATCGAGGGAATTTCAAGACCGCCGACGTAGCTGACGGCGCCGTTCTTCGACAGCATTGCGGCAGCGGCGCCGGCGACGAAGGCAATCTCGGCCTGCTTGACGTCATAACCGGCGACATTCGGCAACGACTCGGCTTCGTTGCCGCCGACGATGGAGAACTTCACCTTCGGGAAGCGCTTGGCGATTTTATAGACCGCCGCTTGGGTCTGGCCGCCGACGCCGATGACCAGATCATTGTTGGTCGCAAGGTTGGTCAGCGCCTGGTCCATATCGGCATAGTTGATGTTCTCGATCATTTGGACCTTGATCTTGTCGCCATACTTTTTCTGCGCGGCGACGAGGCCGTCATAGCCGGATTCCATCCACCCTTTGTCGGATTTAGATCCCGGAATCAGAATGCCGACTTTGAGCGGCCCAGCCGCGCGCACCGCTTGCGGATTGGCGAAAGCGAAGCCGAAGGCAACCGCAGTTGCTGCGCCGGCCAGTACAAGGCGTCGGGAAAGCATGGACATCGTCCTTGGCTAGGGTGAACACGAAAGGTGCAAACCTCAGAACTGCGAGCAAGCCCCATGCCATGGAACTAACGCATTGAAATACCGCGAGATAAGACGTGAGGGGCGACCTCGAAATAAGTATATGCTTACTAGCTACGCAAAAAACTGCCGCTATTTGAGGCATTTAGCGCGGCGTTGCATTCTCAACCAGCGCGTCTTTGGAAAGACAGGCTAAATTTCACGCGGTTTTTTTGTTGGCAGCAAAATTGCAAATAGGACGATCGGCCAACCTCACACTCATCTTTGACCAAGGAGAACCGACGATGTCGGCCGTGGAAAAGCGCAAGGAAGTTTCCCCCAGTGGTCCGCTCGGGTTTGGCTCTCAATATCTGTGGCAGGCTTCCGCAGAAGAGGTGGACATGGCGATGCCGCCGCCGCCGCCGATCCGCGTGTCGCTACCCTGCCAGCCGCAGCACGTGACGATCGATCTGCGGCGCACCGCGATCATCGTGATCGATATGCAGAACGATTTCTGCGCCAAGGGCGGGTGGGTCGATCATCTCGGCGTGGACTATGGTCCGGACCGCGCCCCGATCGCGCCGCTCCAGCGCCTGCTCTCAGCGCTCCGCGGCGCGGGCGTGCCGGTCATCTGGGTCAATTGGGGCAATCGGCCCGATCTCGCCAATATGCCGCCTAATCAGATCCATCTCTACAAGCCGCACGGTTCCGGTATTGGGCTGGGCGATCCCCTGCCGGGCAGCGGAGCCCATGTCCTGGAAAAGGATTCATGGGCCGCGGCAGTTGTCGACGAGCTCAAGCCGGAGCCGCGCGATATTCGTGTCGACAAGTATCGGATCAGCGGCTTCTGGGATACACCGTTGGACTCGATACTGCGCAACCTCGGCACGAAATCGATCCTGTTCGCCGGCGTCAACACCGATCAGTGTGTCCTGCATTCGCTGACCGACGCGAATTTCCTCGGCTACGGCTGCATCCTGGTTGACGATTGTTGCGCAACCACTTCACCGAATTTCTGTACCGAAGCGACCATCTGGAACGTCAAGAAATGCTTCGGCTTTGTGATCGGTTCGGACGCCATAGTCACATCGCTCGCCACATCGACGGCGCGCTGAAATGGACGCAGTCTCGGCAGAGGCGTCCGCCGACTTCGGTGCGTTCGTCCCCGATGGAAGATACCGCCGCACGCCAACGGGGCGCGGCACGCTCGACGGTCTTACGTTTGCCGTCAAGGATCTGATTGACGTGGAAGGCTGCCGCACGGGCGGCGGCAATCCCGACTGGCTCGCCGGTCAGAAGCCGGCGACACGTTCTGCACCGATCGTGGCGGCGGCGCTCGCGGCCGGTGCAACGTTTATTGGCAAGACAGTTACCGACGAACTCGCCTTCAGCCTCGAGGGTCGCAACGTCCACCACGATCGCCTCACCAATCCGGTCTGTCCGGATCGACTGCCCGGCGGCTCTTCGAGTGGATCGGCGGTTGCGGTTGCCGGCGGCCTCGCAGACTTCGCACTCGGTACCGACACCGGCGGCTCGGTGCGCGTGCCGGCGAATTTCCTCGGCCTTTTTGGTTTTCGTCCGAGCCACGGCGCGATCTCGCTCGAAGGCGTGGTGCCGTTCGCGCCGTCCTACGATACGATCGGGTGGTTTGCCCGTGACGCGCGCACTATGGCGCGCGTCGGCGATGCGCTTCTCCCCGCGCAATACGAAAGCCCGATCACCAAGCTGAAACTTGCTGCCGATGCCTTCGCGCTGGTCGATGCGCCGCTTGCGGCTGATCTGATGGCCCGGGCCGGAAAACTCGGCCTGGGCGGCACCGTCGATCTCTTCGACGGCCAGGAAGCGCAATATTTCGAATGCTATCGTGTGCTGCAGGGCGCTGAAATCTGGCAAAGCCTCGGGGGCTGGATCACCGAGAAGAAGCCCCGCTTTGCCGCCGATATCGCGCAGCGTTTTGCCAGTGCGGCCGTGGTCCCGCCGGCGGATGTCGCACATTATGCCTTAGCCCGCGGCGAAATCCGCGCGCGATTTGAATCCCTGCTGCCGGCCGACACCGCGATCCTGATGCCGGTCACCCCGTGTCCGGCATTGAGCGCCACAGCACCGCCCGACGTCATCGGCGATTTCTATCACCGCGCTTTGACCTTGACGTCGGTAGCGGGTCATTGCGGCGCGCCGCAGTTCACTCTGCCGCTCGACCGTTGGCGGGGCTGTCCCATCGGGCTGTCCGTGCTCGGCCGCCGCGGTAGCGATCGCGCCCTGCTTGAACTGGCTGCGACGCTTGCGGAGCAAGCGACCGCAATGGCGCTCGCATGACTTACGGCCATACCAATGCGCGGCGCCTTCCCGCGCCGCAAGCGCGCCCTCGGCAGCAGCCGCGGCGCACTTCAGGCGAAAGCCGCGAGCAGATTCTGCGCGCTGCCACCAGTGAATTCGTCACCCACGGTTTTGCCGGCGCGCGGATCAATCGCATCGTCGAAAAAGCGGGCAGCAACCCACGGATGATCTATCACTACTTCGGCAGCAAATCGCGGCTCTATCTCGCAGTGCTCGAAGAAGCGCTGGGCGGGCTGCGGCGCCGCGAGCTCCAGATCGACATCGAGCATCTCGAGCCGCGCGAAGGGCTTTTACAATTGTTCGACTTCCTCGGCAGTTATTTCGAGACTAACCGGCATTTGGTGCGACTGCTTTCGGCGGAGAACATGCTCAAGGCGAAGTACATGCGGAAATCGCAGCGCATTCCGGAAATGTCGTCGCCGGTCCTCCACATGATCGAGCAACTCATCGCGCGCGGCACCGAAGCCGGAGAGCTGCCGCGGGGGTTGGATGCGCTGCGGCTCTACGTCATGATGGTCGCACTCTCGCAGTTCCACTTATCGAACGGTCACACCTTATCAACGATCTTCGGCCGCGATTTGTACAATCCTGGATGGATGAGGGCGCGTGCGGAAGACGCGCGGCTCATGCTTGCCAAGTTTCTGGAAGTGTAGGGTCCGAGGTCCGAGCATCACGGACGAGGCGACTCAGCGATTCGTCCTCAATTCGATAGTTCGGGCGCGAATCGCGCCGCGAGACCGCTTCTTTATTTCCTACCCCGCGCAGCGGGGGAGGGGGACCATGCGGAGCATGGTGGAGGGGCGCTCGGCGCAGAGCTTCTCCGGGCCAAGACGAACCTCGCGGCCCGCGCCCCTTCCACCACGCTGCTGCGCAGCGTGGTCCCCCTTCCCCGCTTCGCGGGGCAGGAAAGTATGCGCGGAAGCGGCGGCGTTTCTGCCAAGCGCGAAGCGAGCGCTACGGGGCACGAGAAAATGGTGCAGCGTTGCGCCCTGCCCCGCCGTTGACCCGCGGCGGCCTTTCGTGTCACGTCGCGCGGCCTTAAATACCCGCATCCAACGGCGATTCCACGCGGGTAAACCACAACGGACGCGCCCCGACCGGCGCTGGCGAAAACGACTGCTGATTCGCAATGCCCAACGACCGCTACAACGCCGCCGAGGCGGAGCCGCGCTGGCAGAAGATCTGGGACGAGCGCGGCATCTTCCGCTCGCGCAACGACGACAAGCGGCCGAAATACTACGTGCTGGAGATGTTCCCCTATCCGTCGGGGCGCATCCACATGGGCCACATGCGCAACTACACGATGGGCGACGTGGTGGCGCGGGTGAAGCGGGCGAAGGGCTTTGCGGTGCTGCATCCGATGGGCTGGGACGCCTTCGGCATGCCGGCCGAGAACGCCGCCATGGAGCGCAAGGTCCATCCGAAGAAATGGACCTACGAGAACATCGACGCCATGAAGGCGCAGCTCAAATCGATGGGGCTGTCGCTCGACTGGAGCCGCGAGGTCGCGACCTGCGACCCGGCCTACTACAAGCACCAGCAGGCGATGTTCGTCGATTTCCTCGGCGCCGGCCTGGTGGAGCGGCGCCAGTCGAAGGTGAACTGGGACCCGGTCGACCAGACGGTGCTGGCGAACGAGCAGGTGATCGACGGCCGCGGCTGGCGCTCCGGCGCCGTGGTCGAGCAGCGCGAGCTGACGCAATGGTTCTTCAAGATCACCGACTATTCGCAGGACCTGCTCGACGCGCTCGACAAGCTCGAGCGCTGGCCGGAAAAAGTGCGGCTGATGCAGAAGAACTGGATCGGCCGCTCCGAGGGGCTTCTGGTCCGCTTCGCGCTCGATCCGCAGACGACGCCGGCGGGCGAGACCGAACTTGAGGTCTTCACCACGCGGCCGGACACCTTGTTCGGCGCTAAGTTCATGGCGCTCGCGCCCGATCATCCGCTCGCCGCGGCGGCGGCGAAGAAGGATCCGAAGCTTGCGGCGTTCATCGAGGAATGCCGGCACCGCGGCACCGCGCAGGCGGAGATCGACACCGCCGAGAAGATGGGCTTCGACACCGGCATCAAGGCGTTGCACCCGTTCGATCCGGATTGGCAGCTGCCGGTCTATGTCGCCAACTTCATCCTCATGGACTACGGCACCGGCGCCATCTTCGGCTGCCCGGCGCACGACCAGCGCGACCTCGACTTCGTCAACAAATACGGGCTCGGCAACGTCCCGGTCGTCTGCCCGCCCGGACAGGATCCGAAGACCTTCGTGATCACCGACACCGCCTATGACGGCGACGGCCGGATGATCAATTCGCATTTCCTCGACGGCATGACGACGACGGAGGCAAAGGAGGAGGTGGCGCGGCGGCTTGAGAAAGAAAGCGCCGACAATCGGCCGCGGGCTCAGCGCCAAGTCAATTTCCGCCTGCGCGACTGGGGCATTTCGCGACAGCGCTATTGGGGCTGTCCGATCCCGGTCATCCATTGCGCGAAATGCGGCGTGGTGCCGGTGCCGAAGTCCGACCTGCCGGTGACTTTGCCGGAGGATGTAACCTTCGACCGCCCGGGCAATCCGCTCGACCGCCATCCGACCTGGAAGCACGTCAAGTGCCCGCAATGCGGCGGCGCGGCGACGCGCGAGACCGACACCATGGACACCTTCGTCGACTCGTCGTGGTATTTCGAGCGCTTCACCGATCCGTGGATCGACACCGCGCCGACCGAGCGGCCAGTGGTCGATTCCTGGATGCCGGTCGATCAATATATTGGCGGCATCGAGCACGCGATCCTGCACCTCCTCTACAGCCGCTTCTTCACCCGCGCGATGCGTAAGACCGGGCATGTCGGCCTCGACGAGCCGTTCGCCGGCCTGTTCACGCAGGGCATGGTCGTGCACGAGACCTACCGCAGGGCGGACGGCGAGTGGGCGACGCCGGCGGAAGTCACGATCGAGACCGAGGGCAACGCGCGCCGGGGCAAGCTCATCACCACCGGCGAAGCGGTCGAGATCGGTCCGATCGAGAAGATGTCGAAGTCGAAGCGCAACACGGTCGATCCCGACGAGATCATGTCGACCTACGGCGCCGACGTCGCGCGCTGGTTCATGCTGTCGGATTCGCCGCCCGACCGCGACGTCGAATGGACCGAGCGCGGCGTGCAGGGCGCCTGGCGCTTCACCAACCGGCTGTGGCGCCTGGTCGGCGAGGCCGCCGAGATCGCCGCCACGGCCCCGGCCGAGCGACCGCAAAGCTTCTCCCCGGCTGCATTGGCGGTGCGCAAGGCGGCGCACCGGGCGCTGGCCCGGGTCACCGAGGACATCGAAAAGCTACACTTCAATGTCTGTGTGGCGGCGATCTACGAGTTCGCCAACGCCCTGGGGACGGCGATTGGCGATATCGATTCGCCACAGGGGGTGGCGCCCGACTTCCGCTGGGCCATGCGCGAAGCGGTTAATATCCTTGTGCAACTGTTCAACCCGATGATGCCGCATCTCGCCGAGGAGTGCTGGGCGGTGCTCGGCCACCAGACGCTGGTCGCGGAAGCGTCCTGGCCGCAGGTCGAGCGCGACCTCCTGGTCGAGGACACGCTGACCTTGCCGGTGCAGGTCAACGGCAAGAAGCGCGCCGAGGTCACGGTAGGCCGCAACGCCGCCAATGCTGAAATCGAGGCTGCCGTCCTCTCCCTTGATGCGGTAAAAAGGGTCCTCGACGGCAAGGCGCCGAAGAAGGTGATCGTGGTGCCGCAGCGGATCGTCAATGTGGTGGCCTGAGCACCGCGCACAGATACGGCGGTTGCTGCGGCTTGCGGCCGTCATCGCTACCGCGAGCCTGACCGCCGGCTGCTTCGAGCCGCTTTACGGAACGCACCCGTCGGTCGGCGGAGTGCCCGAGAGCGTCCACTACAAGCTTGCCGCCGTCGACGTCGCCACGATCAAGGCGCCGCTCGGTTCGCCGGTCGAGCGCATCGCCGTCGCCATGCGCAACTCGCTGGTGTTCGGCCTCTACGGCGGCGGCGGGCCGACCGCACCGACTCATCGCCTCGTGGTCAATGTCGGCACCACGCAGTGGACGGTCGTCATCGACCCGATCAGCGGCCGGCCGGACGCGCAGGTCGATTCGGTCGTGGCCTACTACAACCTGGTCGAGATCGCGACCGGCAAGACCGTGTTGACCGATTCGACCGTCGTCCACGTCGACTACGACATCCCCGGCCGCGAGCAGCGGTTCGCCAAGCAACGCGCGCAACGCGACGCCGAAGACCGCGCGACCGAGGTGGTCGCGCTAGCGATCAGGAACAGGCTGGCATCGTATTTCGTCGCAGGCACCTGAACGCCGCCGGACATGGTCGCTGTAAAACCCTCGGACGTGGACGCCTTTCTGGGGCGTCTCGATAAGGCGCCTCCGGTCGTGCTCGTGTTCGGCCCCGACGCCGGCCTCGTCAGCGAGCGCGTCAACGCCGCCATCGCCGCGTCGGTCGAGGATCCGTCCGATCCGTTCTCGCTGGTCCGGCTCGACGGCGAGGACATTTCCGCCCAGCCCGGCCGGCTGGTCGAGGAGGCGCAGACCATCCCGCTGTTCGGCGGCCGGCGGGCAGTGTGGGTCAAGGCGGGCAGCCGCAACATCGCGCCGGCGGTCGAGGAACTGCTTGGTCTACCGGCATGCGAATGCCGCGTGGTGATCGAGGCCGGCGACCTGCGCCGCAACGCGCCGCTGCGCGCGCTGTGCGAGCGCGCCAAAAACGCCGCAGCGCTCCCTTGCTACACCGATTCCGAACGCGACCTGGGCCGCCTTGTCGACAGCGAGATGCGCACCGCCGGCCTGACCCTCGCGCCGGACGCGCGCGCCTTGCTGCTGCCGCTGCTCGGCGGCGACCGCGCCGCTTCGCGCAGCGAGCTGCGCAAGCTCATCCTCTACGCCGCCGGCAGCGGCACTGTCGGCATCGACGAGGTCGCCGCCGTCGTCTCGGACGCCTCGGCGCTCGCGCTCGACGATCTCACCGACGCGGCGTTTGCCGGCCGCCCGGCCGACCTCGAAACCCAGCTCGCCAAGGCGCGCGCTGCCGGCAGCGCCGTCGGCTCGATCTTTTTCGCCGCTCAACGCCAGCTCGCGCAGCTGCACAAGTGGCGCACGGCGATCGAAGCCGGCGGCGGACGGTTCTCGGTCGATACGCTGCTGCCGCCGGTGCACTTCCGCCGCAAGAATTTGGTCGACGTGGCGCTGCGGCAATGGAACGCGGCGCGGCTCGCGGCCGCCATGGCCGATCTCGCCGACGCGGCGCTTGCCTCGCGGCAAAAGCCGGCGCTGGCGGAAACCATCGCTGAGCGCGCGCTCCTGTCGCTCGCCATGCGGGCGCGCCGGGCCGCCGCGTAGGCGCTGCAAATTCCCCGACGGAAGACGAAGCCGTCGCCCGCGCGCTGAGTAAAAACTACGTCGGATTCTCGAGACTGAAAGTCTGTGAATCGTCGTCGTACGCGAACGCTTCGCCGTAGCGTGCCCAGGCGGTGACCGAGCG
>Ga0070671_100001737_pt1 | contig 16535 bp, 14 predicted proteins | sample KBSS73metaG_FD_65341 | JGI IMG/M metagenome (GOLD analysis project Ga0070671, IMG submission 65341) | Switchgrass rhizosphere microbial communities from Kellogg Biological Station, Michigan, USA - KBS S7-3 metaG | ecosystem: Host-associated > Plants > Roots > Rhizosphere > Soil ...
ATCTTGTGCAGCGTAGGGCCCGACGCGCCGCGGCAAGTGGCGCGCTGATTCTCGCGCTCGGCCTCCCACTCGCCGGATGCTTTGGCGAAACGTTTCAGCGCGGCTATGTGCTGCCAGAGGGCGCGCTCGAGCAAATCCCGCTCGGCGCCTCGCAGGAACAGGTGCTGATCGTGCTCGGCACGCCCTCGACCGTCGCGACCGTCTCGGGTGAAGCGTTCTATTACATCTCGCAGCGGGCCGAACGCTCGGTGTCGTTCATGCCGACCACGATCACCGACCAGCGCGTCATCGCCATCTATTTCGACAGGAACAGGCGCGTCCAGCGGCTCGCGGCCTACGGGATCAAGGACGGCCACGTGTTCGACTTCATCAGCCGCACCACACCGACGGCCGGGACCGACTTCAACATCATCACAGGGCTCATGCACACCCTCGAAAACAGCCGCATGGGCGTTCCGGGGATGTGATCGTCAGTGCGCAAGCACTGCGAGCAGCAGCAGCGCCACGATATTGGTGATCTTGATCATCGGATTGACCGCCGGCCCCGCCGTATCCTTATAAGGATCGCCGACCGTATCGCCGGTGACGGCGGCCTTGTGCGCTTCCGAGCCCTTTCCGCCGTAATGCCCGTCCTCGATGTACTTCTTGGCGTTGTCCCAGGCGCCGCCGCCCGAAGTCATCGAGATGGCGACGAAGAGGCCGGTGACGATCACGCCGAGCAGCATGGCGCCGAGCGCGGAGAACGCTGCGGACTTGCCGACCGGACCACCGCCGGCGATGAAATAGATGATGAAATAGCCGACGATCGGCGAAAGCACCGGCAGCAGCGACGGCACGATCATCTCCTTGATCGCGGCGCGCGTGAGCATGTCGACGGCGCGGCCGTAGTCCGGCTTGTCCTTCCCCTGCATGATTCCCGGGCGTTCGCGGAATTGGCGCCGCACCTCTTCGACGATCGAAGCGGCCGCGCGGCCGACCGCCGTCATTCCCATCGCGCCGAAGAGATACGGCAACAGCCCGCCGAACAGCAGGCCGGCCACGACGTAGGGATTGCTCAGCGAGAAGTCGAGCGACACGCCCTGGAAATAGGGATGTTCGGACGCAGTGCGGATGAAGAAGTTGAGGTCCTGGTTATAGGCCGCGAACAGCACCAGGGCGCCCAGGCCGGCCGAACCGATGGCGTAGCCCTTGGTCACCGCCTTGGTGGTGTTGCCGACCGCGTCGAGCGCGTCGGTCGATTTGCGTACCTCCTTCGGCAGCCCGGCCATCTCGGCAATGCCGCCGGCGTTGTCGGTAACGGGGCCGAACGCGTCGAGCGCGACGACGATGCCGGCGAGGGCGAGCATCGTGGTCACCGCGATGGCGATGCCGAACAGGCCCGCGAGGTTGTAGCTCACCAGGATGCCGGCGATGATGACGAGCGCCGGTAGCGCGGTCGATTCCAGAGAAACGGCCAAGCCCTGAATCACATTGGTGCCGTGGCCGGTAACCGAGGCCTGCGCGATCGAGTGCACCGGGCGATAGTCGGTACCGGTGTAGTACTCGGTGATGACGATGATCAGCGCCGTCACGACGAGCCCGGTGATGCCGCAATAGAACAGCCGCGCGCCGGAGAAGGTTACGCCTGGGAGCGTGTCGAAGCCGATCAGATAGTAGGTGACGAAAGCGATGCCGACGAGGGAAAGGACCGCGGTGGCGATCATGCCCTTGTAGAGCGCGCCCATGATCGACTGATTGGTGCCGAGCCGGACGAAGAAGGTGCCGATGATCGAGGCGATAATGCACACGCCGCCGATCGCCAGCGGGAAGGTCATCATCCGCGCCACCGCCTCCACGCCGGACGGCGCGAAGAAGATCGCGGCGAGCACCATGGTGGCGACCGTCGTCACCGCGTAGGTCTCGAACAGGTCCGCCGCCATGCCGGCGCAGTCGCCGACATTGTCGCCGACGTTGTCGGCGATGGTGGCGGGATTGCGTGGATCGTCCTCCGGAATGCCGGCCTCCACCTTGCCGACAAGGTCGCCGCCGACGTCGGCGCCCTTGGTGAAGATGCCGCCGCCAAGCCGCGCGAAGATTGAGATGAGAGAAGCACCGAAGCCGAGCGCCACCATGGAATCGACGACGGTGCGGTCGTTGGGCGCTAGACCGAGGCCGTGGGTCAGGATGGCGAAATAGATGGTCACACCGAGCAGGGCGAGGCCGGCGACGAGAAGCCCGGTGATTGCACCGGCGCGGAACGCGAGTTCAAGGCCGCCGGCGAGCGAGCCGATCGCCGCCTGCGCGGTGCGCACATTGGCGCGCACGGAGACGTTCATGCCGATGAAGCCGGCGGCCCCGGACAGGATTGCGCCGATGGCAAAGCCGACACCGACCAGCCAGCCGAGGAAGTAGCCGACGATGAGGAAGATCACGATACCGACCACCCCGATCGTCGTGTATTGGCGCCGCAGATAAGCCTGCGCGCCCTCGCGCACCGCCGCGGCTATCTCCTGCATGCGCGGGCTTCCGGGATCGGCCTGCATCACCGAGAAAGTGGCCCAGATGGCGTAGATCAGCGCCAGTACGCCGCAGAGAATGATGAGCCACAAAGTCGTCATGGAAGAACCCCGGCTGATGGGGGCCAGAGGTCAACCCGGCCCGGAAGGAGAACGCCGCGCGCGAATGCATCGCGCGTCCGGCGCAAATCGGCGCGGACATTGCCAAAAATGACCGCGGGGTGCAACGGCTGCGACCGTTTCGCGACAGCGCAGCCGAGTGCAGCTTTTGACCGTTGGCGAAGCCCTAATAAAGGCCGGTCACGTAGTTCTCGGCGATGAAGGTTTCCGCCTGTTCGACGGTGACGTCCTTCGGCTTGGTCTGCTCGACAATCATGCGCCCGAGCGAGGGGAACGACTTCTTGTCGACGCGATAGTCCTCGTGCCAGAGGCGCGAGCGCTTGAGTGCCTTGCCGCAATGGAGGAAGGCCTCCCGTACGGTGACGACAATGACCAGGCGGGGCTCGCGGCCCTGGGCCGCTGCCGCGGCGAGAAACTCAGGGTCGCGCGACAGCCTCGCGGTGCCGTTGACGCGCAGCGTTTCGTCGATGCCAGGGATGAAGAACAGCAGGCCGACCTCGGCATCAGTGACGATGTTCGACAGCGTATCGAGCCGGTTGTTGCCGGGACGATCGGGGATGACAATAGTGTGGTCGTCGAGCACCCTCGCAAAGCCCGGCGCATCGCCGCGCGGGCTCACGTCAGTGCCGCGTCCCGGCCGCGTCGAGCCGATGACCGCGAACGGCGAATGCGCGAGAAAGTTGCGGCAATGCGCGTCGAGCCGGTCGAGCTGCTTGAGCACCGCAAGCTCCATCGGCGGCTTGTACAGTCCGCGCAACCCGGCTTCATCGCTGACGACATCGACCACTGCGGCGGGAACCGATGTTCGATCATCCATTTCACTCTCCACCGTGGAAGAAGCGTAACGCCTAGCTAAAGGCCGGGGGTGCGGAACGCAAGCGCGCCCTTCCGCGCTGCGAGCACGCACCCTATAGTGCGGAACCGCGAATATCGCTGCGTAAATCGCTGCCGTCGGCCGTTCGCGCGGCGTGAAATTCGCCAACGGCGACAACGGCTAAACGCCCATCGCGCCGTGGGAGGACAGCATGAACGTCACGCAAGGTCTGCGCCGAGCGCTTCAGCTCAATCCGCAGGGCGTTGCTCTTCTCGAAGGCGATCAAAAGCTCACATGGGCGGAGCTTGGCGAGCGGGTGAGCCGCTTCGCCGGCGCGCTTCGGCAGCACGGCGTGGCGAAGGGCGACCGCGTCGCGGTGCTGATGCTCAACAGCACGAAGTATCTGGAACTCTATCTCGCGGTCGCCTGGGCGGGCGCCATTATCGTGCCGCTGAATATCCGCTGGAGCGTCGCCGAGAACCGCGATGCGCTGGAGGACTGCGATGCGCGGCTGCTGATCGTCGACGACGCGTTCATGGATGCCGGCAAGGCACTGGCAGCGGCGATGCCGAGGCTCGGCCTTGTTCACGCCGACGACGGCGAGCCTCCTGCGGGCGTCGCCCGCTATGAGTCCCTGCTCTCTGCGGCAATGCCGATCCCGGACGCGATGGCCGGCCGGGACGATCCCGCCGGCATCTTCTACACCGGCGGCACGACCGGCCGCTCCAAAGGGGTCACGCTGAGCCACGGCAATCTGAACTGCGCCGCGCTGTCAGGCCTGGCCGAAGGCCTGTTTCCGCCCGACTGGATCTATCTGCACGCGCCGCCGATGTTTCACATCGCCAATGGCTGGTGCATGTACTGCACGCTGGCGGGCGGCGGCACCGGCGTGGTCATCAAAGGCTTCGCGCCGGAAGCGGTGGCTCAGGCGATCGAGCGCTTCCGCGTCACCAATACGCTCCTGGTGCCGACGATGATCCAGATGTTCGTCGATCATCCCGGGATCGACAGATACGATCTCTCGTCCCTACGGCAAATCATCTATGGCGCGTCGCCGATCTCCGAGGCGGTGCTCGACCGCGCCATGGCGCGACTGCCCGGTGTGCGCTTCGTCCAGGCCTACGGCATGACCGAATTGTCGCCGCTTGCGACCGTGCTGCCGACTGAAGACCAGATCGGCGCCGGACGCGCCAAAGGGCGGCACCGCTCCGGCGGGCGCGCCGCGGTCGGCGTCGAGGTGCGCATCGTCGATGTCAACGATCAGCCCGTCCCGCCGGGTACGATCGGCGAGATCGCGGTGCGCGGCGACAACGTCATGCTCGGTTACTGGAACCGGCCGGAGGAAACCGCCAAGGCGGTTGTCGACGGCTGGATGCATACCGGCGACGGCGGCTACATGGACGCCGACGGCTTCGTCTATGTCGTCGACCGCATCAAGGACATGATCATCACCGGCGGTGAGAACGTCTATTCCACCGAAGTGGAGAACGTGGTCGCCCAATGTCCCGGCGTGCTGCAATGCGCGGTGATCGGCATTCCGCATCCGCAGTGGGGCGAAGCGGTCCACGCCGTCGTCGTGGTCAAGGAGGGCGCCACGCTCGATCCGGCCGATGTGATCGGCTTCTGCAAGGAGAGGATCGGCGGCTACAAATGCCCGCGTAGCGTCGACGTCCGCACCGAGCCGTTGCCGATGTCCGGCGCCGGCAAGATTCTCAAGCGCGAACTGCGCCGCCCATTCTGGGAAAATCAGGATCGGCGCGTCGCCTGAACTTGCAGGCACCCGCCGACGAGCAAGGAAAGAGACCGCGACATTGCTGAAACTGCAAGGCCGCACCGCCGTCGTGACAGGGGCAGCTTCGGGGATCGGCCGGGCGATCGCCCTGTCACTCGCGAGGCGCGGCTGCCATCTGGCGCTCGCTGATGTCGACGATGACGGCCTGCAGCGCACCGCGGCGGAAATCATCAGCAACGAGGTCCGCGTCAGCCGGCACCATCTCGACGTGGCGGATGCCGACGCAGTCGCCGCGTTTCCGGCGCGCGTGACGGCGGACCACATGGGCGTCGATATCCTGGTCAACAATGCCGGCGTGGCGCTCGGCGGCACCTTCGAACAGGTCGCGGAGGCCGACTTCGAATGGCTGTTCGCGATCAATTTCTGGGGCGTGGTGCGGATGACGCGCGCCTTCCTCCCGCTGCTGCACAAGAGCGACGACGCGCGCATCGTCAACATCTCCAGCGTGTTCGGGCTCATCGCCCCGCCCGGCCAGACTGCTTATTGCGCCAGCAAGTTTGCCGTGCGCGGCTTTTCCGAATCGCTCCGCCACGAACTCGCGCGCACCAACATCGGCGTGACCGTAGTCCACCCCGGTGGCGTCGCCACCTCGATCTCGAACAACGCGCGGATGGCGCAGAGCCTGTCCGCAGAAGACGTCGCGGAGAGACGCAAGCGGGCCGAGGCGTTCTTGCGGCTGCCGCCACCGGTCGCCGGCGAAGTGATTGTTCGCGGCATCGAAAACCGTAAAGCGCGGGTCCTGGTCGGCGGCGACGCCAGGAGGATGGCCATCATCGAGCGTTTGCTGCCGGTCACGTACTGGAATTTGCTCGGACGCGCGTTCAGGAGATGAGCATCGATCGGCACGCAAGTCGAAGGTCCTCCCCGGCGCCGTCCGGAAAGTGGAAATTTGTTTGCCGAAAGGTCATGCTTCCTTATGGAAATTTGGAGCGCAATCGTTCAGCCTGAAGCCATTGTGCTCAGCGCCGCAGCGGAGACACGGAAATGGTCGTCTTGGCGTGGATCGTTCTTATCTTGCTCGTGCTTTTCGCCCTGACGGTGGGCGCGCTGGTTATTTTCGCGGCGCGCACGGCGCGGCAGGTCGAGGCCGCGCTGCCGCCGCTCGGGCGTTTCATCGACGTCGACGGCGCGCGCATCCATTACCTCGACCGCGGTTCCGGCCCGACCATCCTCTGCATCCACGGCCTTGCCGGGCAGATGCGCCACTTCACTTACGCGCTGCTCGACAAGCTCAAGAGCGACTATCGCCTGGTGATCGTCGACCGGCCCGGCAGCGGCTATTCCACCCGGCCGCCGGAAGGATCGGCCGCGATCTTCGCCCAGGCGCGCACGCTCGCGAAATTCGCCGAGGCGCTTCGCCTCGACCAGCCGCTCGTCGTCGGCCATTCATTGGGCGGCGCGATTGCGCTGGCGCTGGCATTGAACCATCCGGAGCAAGTAGGCGGCCTGGCCCTGCTCGCGCCCTTGACCCACCCTCAGGAGAAGCTGCCGCCGGTGTTTCGTCCGCTTGCCATCAGATCGCCGCTCATGCGCTGGATCTTGGCCTGGACGCTGGCGATACCGCTGTCGATCAGGAACGCACCGAAAGTGCTCAACGCCGTATTCGGCCCGCAGCCGGTGCCGGCCGATTTCCCGAGCAAGGGCGGCGGCCTGCTGGGCCTGCGGCCGAGCGCGTTCATCACCGCTTCGACCGACCTCATCGCCGTGCCGGAGGACCTCGAAGTCATGCCGGGGCGCTACAAGAACCTTACCCAGCCGGTGGGCATCCTGTTCGGCACCCGCGACCGCATCCTCGACCCACATGCGCAGGGCAAAGCGCTGGCGGCAAAAGTATCCGGCGCCGATCTCGAACTGATCGAAGGCGAGGGCCACATGGTGCCCATCTGCTCGGCCGATCGCAGCGCCAATTTCATCACGCGCATGGCGCAGCGCGTCGCCGGCCTCGAGGCCAAACTTGCGCCGGTCGCGTAGAATGTGGTGATGACGGGCGGAAGCCGCCTCTGCCCATGTAAAAGAGATCGAGCAATGACGCAGGAATATTTCGATGTGATCATCGTCGGCGGCGGGCTCTCCGGCATCGACGCCGCCTATCACCTGCAGACCTACTGCCCCAACAAGTCCTACGTCATTCTCGAAAACCGCGACGCCGTGGGCGGTACCTGGGATTTGTTCCGCTATCCCGGCATCCGCTCCGACTCCGACATGTACACGTTCGGCTATTCATTCCGTCCGTGGCAGAAGAATTCCTCGATCTCGGATGGCGAGTCGATCCGCACCTATATTCGCGAGACCGCGGAAGTTTACGGCATCGACCGCCACATCCGCTTCCGGCACCGGGTGAAGAGCGCGTCATGGTCGTCGGCCGACGCGCGTTGGACGGTCGAGGTGGAGCGCGGCCCCGAGTGCGAGCCGGTGCGGCTGACGTGTAACTTCCTCTTTGCTTGCACCGGCTACTACGACTACGCCGCCGGCTATGCGCCCGAATTTGCCGGCGCCCAGAAGTTTCGCGGCCGCCTCGTCCATCCACAGCACTGGCCCCAGGACCTCGACTACACGGGCAAGCGGGTCGTGGTCATCGGCAGCGGCGCTACGGCGATCACCATTATCCCAGCCATGGCCGAGACCGCCGCGCAAGTGACCATGCTGCAGCGATCGCCGAGCTACATCATCGCGCGTCCGTCACAGGATGCATTCGCTCTTTGGCTGCGCCGCCATCTGCCGATGAAGACCGCCTATACCATCGCGCGCTGGCGCAACGCGCTCTACGGACTTTATTTGTACAACCGCTGTCGGCGCCAGCCCGAGCTGGTCAAGCGCTTTCTCGTTGGCCAGGTGCGGCAGCTGCTCGGCCCCGGCCATGACGTCAAAACCCACTTCACCCCGCGCTACAATCCATGGGACCAGCGCATGTGCCTGGCTCCGGATGCGGACTTTTTTCACGCGATCAAGGGCGGCAAGGCTGATATCGTCACCGACGAGATCGAAGCCTTCACCGAGAGCGGGATCAAGCTTCGGTCTGGCCGCGAGCTCCCGGCCGACATCATCGTCACGGCGACCGGGCTCAAGCTGCAGATGCTCGGCGGCATGAAAATCGTCGTCGACGGGAAGGCAGTCAATTTCGGCGAGCTGATGAATTTCAAGGGCGTGATGTTCAGCGACGTCCCCAACCTCGCCAGCGTCTTCGGCTACACCAACGCCTCGTGGACGCTCAAGAGCGATCTGATCTGCGCCTATGTCAGTCGCCTGATCCGATACATGGACCGGCGCGGCTATGTTCAATGCACGCCGCGGCAGCGCGATCCGGCGGTCAAACCGCAGCCGTGGGTCAATTTCTCTTCCGGCTATATCCAGCGTTCTCTCGACCTGTTCCCCCACCAGGGCTCCAAAAAACCCTGGAAGCTTTATCAGAACTACCTCCTGGACACGGTCAGCCTGCGCTTCGGCGCGGTCGACGACAGCGCGCTTGAATTTGCGCGCCGCCAGGAGATGCGCAAGGCGGCGTAGCCTACGCGGCGCTCATACCGGCTCCGGCCGGCGTATGATCGACCCCCAAGCGAACAGCAGGCCGGCGGCGATGAGGACCGGGAACACAATCTCGTTGACCGCGGCCCAGCCGTAGCGCGTCAGCAGCAGGCCCGAGAGAAACGACCCGAACGCCATCGAGCCGAACACCAGAAAATCGTTGAACGCCTGCACCTTGTTGCGCTCGCGCGGGCCGTGACACTCGGTGACCAGCGTGGTCGCGCCGATGAACGAGAAATTCCAGCCGACGCCGAGCAGCGCGAGCGCCAGCCAGAAATTCCACAGCGCGAGGCCGAGGAGACTGACCACAGCCGCCGCGGCGATCAGGATGAGACCCGTCGTCATGACCGTACGCAGGCCGAAGCGCATGATCAGCGTGTCGGTAAAGAAGCTCGGCGCGAACATGCCGATGACGTGCCATTGCAGGCCGAGTGCGGCTTCCCCGACCGAATGGTTGCACATCACCATGGCGAGCGGGGCCGCGGTCATTATCAGGTTCATCAATGTGTAGCTTGCAAGCCCGCAGGCGACGGCGGCGATAAAACGCGGCTGCCGGGCCACTTCGGTAAGCGGAAGCCCATCGGCGAACGGACGCACCGCTGCCGGTTTGGGCAGCCTCACGAGCGTGAGCACTGCGCCGGCGACGACGGCACAGGCCGATTGCGCCAGGTATGTGCCGGCGAACAGATAGGGCGGCCACACGTCCTTGGTGAGGATCACGATCTGCGGCCCGATCACCCCGGCAAACACGCCGCCGGCAAGCACCCAAGCTATCGCCCGCGGTCGGAACTGCGGGGTCGCGGTATCGGCGGCTGCAAAGCGATAGGACTGATGCGCCGCGGCGTAGAGGCCGCCGCACAGGGTGCCGGCCAGGAAAAGGACGAACGAGCCGGACAGTACGGCGGTGCAGGAGATGAGGCCGGAGAGCGCGCCGAATGTGGTCCCGGTCTGCAGCGCAAAGCGGCGGCCGAAGGCCTTGGCCAGGATGCCGACCGGCAATGTACCGATCCACATGCCGACCGCCATGAGACTGATCGGAACCGTCGCCAGCGTTGCGTTGGGCGCGAGCATGGTGCCGACAATGCCGCCGGTCGCCACGATCACCGTGGTATTGCCGCCGGCAAGCGCCTGCGCGGCCGCCAGCACTAGCGCGTTGCGCGCTGCCAGCCGGTCGTCGGCAAGGTCGGGCACTGTTTCGGCGAGCGCCGCCATCGGCAAAAATCCCGGTCCGGCTCCCTTCTAGCGGGCGCGCCCGGAGCGGACCAGTTGTTTGCCTCAGCGCCTTGGCTCACCGTAGGCGGGCGGATGAACGTCTGCCAGCCCAGCGTGCCACCGGCCGCCTCGCGGTCTTCAGTGACCGGCGGACCCGGCGGGTGCCTGCATCAGCATCTTTCCTGTCGGCGCCTGGGTAACGCAAACGCCTCCCTCGTATCGCGCGCATCTGCGGTTGGCTCGGTGCTCTTGGCGCATCGCGGCTCTCGACTGGCAGACGCCGTTGACCATGACCCTGCCCATGCCGCAGCCTTCACGGACTTGCACGATCACGCGCTCCGGTTGCGCAAGCGGCGCCGGAGTCATCGCGTGCGCCGAGGTTGCGACAGCTAAAGCGAAGCCAGCAGCAGAAATCATCCTGATCATTGTTTGTCTCCTTGCTTCGAAGAACACAACGAACGCTTGCCAAGCGCGGCAACGCCGGGATGATCGCGTAGTGAGACCTATGTTTTTGTTTAGTGTGGGTATCCAATTGAGCCGGTAATTTTCACCATTTCGAAAACGTGAAATTCGCTGTTTTAGAAAAAATGTCACCGTCAGATTTATCGATTCGGAACTTAAATCGTGAGCGCCGGTGATGGCAGTCACCGATGATGACCGGTTATTTCGTCACGCAATCATGAGCATGAGCATTCAGGCGAGCGGAATGCAGCGTGCTTATCCGCTGAAGATTTTTGGCGCCCTGGCGCGGCTTGATGCGCCTTAGACTGTCGCGATCGGCGTGACCGGCGAGCCGACCGCCCCAGGCAGCCGTAGCGGCGGCGCCGTCAGCAGGAAGCGCGATCTTGCGTGCTCGCGCAGCCAGTTTGCCAGCGGCGTGAGGCGCCAGAGTTCGCCGAGCGGAATTCCGTTCTTGAACAGACAATGCTCGTGCAGGGGCAGAATGGAACAGCAGCGCTCCGCCCCCGGCAACGACGGAAAGGCTTCGACCGCATAGTTGTCGGCAATGAGGGCGGCGAGTCCGCTCGAGGAGACCCAGTCGAGAAGCCGCTGGTCGCGTCCATTGAGCACGGCGCAGGCGCCGTGCAAAAATTCCGGATCGGGCTTGCGATCCATCCCAAGGATTCGTTCGGCAAAACCGGTGTGCAGACAGACCATGTCGCCCGGCTCGACCTCGGTACGGTCGGCGGCCATGACGCGCATCAAGTCGTCGTAGCCGACCAGTTTCCGCTCATCGCCGAAATGGGCGCGGAGGTCGATCATGACGCCGCGGCCCTGGACACCATGCTCGGCCATCCGCTCGACGCCAAGCGCCGACGCGCGCGACGTGCTTTCAAGCTTGATCGGGCCAACAATGCCGGCGTCGGCCGCTTCGCTCGGCCCGACGATGTCCGTGCCGGCGCGGAAGCCGTTGTAAAAGACGCGCTCCGCCGCCCCGTCGCCGTCGGCGTCAAACAATCCGCCGACATGACACAGGCTGTCCCACTGCGTCGAATATTGCAGGTGGATGATGGCCAGGTCGTCGTTGATAACGTCGGTGCTTCCGATGTCTTCCAGCGTGACGATGAAATTCGGCCGCCCTTCGCGCAGTGTCGGGCGCAGCAGCGGCGGGCCACGGCGCGGATTGAGCGCGGTGCCGCCCGGATAGTCGAGCGGCAGGCTGAGACAGAAGGCGATGGCCTCGGTCGCTTCCGCCAACCCCTGCCGCAGCTTGTCGCGATTGATGAGATTGAGCCGGCCGAGTTGATCGTCGGCGCCGAAATCGCCCCAGTTCGATCCCGGCGGCCTGTGTTTCCACCGCGGCGTATTCATCGGCGCCCCTCCCTCAACATCGCTTTTGGCTGATCCACCGTGCCGCCGCGCACTGCTCAGCGCGGATCGTAGGCCCAGGTCAGATAGATGCCCGCCCAGGTAAAACCGCCGCCGAAGGCCGCGAGCAGCAGGCGGTCACCGGCCTTGAGCTTTTGCTCATACTCCCACAGACACAGCGGGATCGTGGCCGCAGTGGTGTTGCCGTATTTGTGGATCGTCACCATCACGCGCTCGGGCGAAAGCTTCAGACGGTCGGCGGTCGCCTCGATGATGCGCCTGTTGGCCTGATGCGGCACGAGCCAATCGACCATGCCATTGGTCAGGCGGTTGCGCTCCATGAGCTCAACCGCGACGTCGGCCATGCGAGCGACGGCGAATTTGTAGACCGCCGCCCCTTCCTGATGCACGTAGTGCAGGCGCTTGGCCACGCTCTCCGTCGACGGCGGCATGCGGCTGCCGCCGGCTTTCTGGTGCAGGTGCTTGGCGCCCGAACCGTCGGAATGGATGACCGCGTCCATGACGCCGTATTTCTGGTTCGGTTCGATGAGGACGGCTCCGGCGCCATCGCCGAACAGCACGCAGGTCGCACGGTCGGTATAGTCGATGACCGCCGACATCTTGTCGGCGCCGACCAACACGATCTTGCGGTACTTGCCGGTCTCGATGAATTGCGATGCGACGGTCAACGCGTAGACGAAGCCGGAGCATGTGGCCTGCACATCGAAGCTGCCGATGCCGTGGATACCGGCCATGTCGCTGATGAGGTTGGCGGTCGAGGGAAAGACGAAGTCCGGCGTCGTCGTGGCACAGATAAGAAGATCGATCTCGCCGGGCGCTGTGCCGGTCTTTTCCAGGAGTCCACGCACCGCCTCCGCGCCCATATGCGACGTGCCCAGCCCCTTGCCCTTGAGGATGTGCCGTTCCTTGATGCCGGTGCGCTCGACGATCCACTCGTCGCTGGTATCGACCATCTGGGCGAGTTCGGCGTTTGTGAGGACGTCGGGCGGCACATAGCCGCAGACACCGGTGATTGCGGCGCGGGTTGCAGGCTTGCGCATGGCTGCGCGCGTTCCGGCTGTCTTCTTCGTGCTCTTCGTCATGCCCACGCGCTATGGTTGAATTGGCGGCAGAACCGAGCCCGGGAAGCCGATCTACCCGGTCGCGAAGCGGGCTGCGTCGGCGCGCATAGTGTTGCGCGACAGAGCAGCCGCGACGCAGGAAGAACAAAACGAGGAGGGCCGGGACTTCTCAAAGCAAACTCAGATCGGGCGGATAAGTGGATTGGTTAGCAGGATAGGTGCGGAATTGATAGGGCGGCGACCACTGCCCGACTAACGCGAGCGCAAGGCACCGACCGCGGCAACATCGCGGCGGCCGCGCCGCGCCACGTCGAGGACCGTTGCGGCCGCCTTGCCGCTGGGCGCCGTGTCGACCGCCATGATGTGATCGAGCTTGGCGAAACCCTCGATCTGCCGCGACCGCTCCGCGGTGTCGGCAAAAAGCTGCTCGAGCGCTTCGGCGAGCTTTTCAGGTCGACAATCACGTTGCAGAAATTCCGGAACGACTCTCTCCCCGATTGCGAGATTGGCCAGGATCACGGTTTTGAGCGGCGAGTGCAACCGCATGACAATCTCGGCGAGGAGCGAGACCTTGTAGGCGGCGACCGTCGGCACACCCGCCAGCGCGAGTTCGAGCGTGACCGTTCCGGATGCCGCCAGCGCGGCCCGCGCAGTGCGGAACGCCGCCCACTTCTCCGCCGGATCGAGCACGACCCGTGGCGCGACCGGCCAGCCGGCAACGCCTGCGCGCACGCGCGTGGCGAGATGCGGCACGGTCGGCAATACCAGCTCGATCGCCCCGATCCGGGCGGCGAGCTGACCAATGGCGGCGCCGAAAATGGCGAGCAAGGTTTCGATCTCGCTCGACCGGCTGCCTGGCAGAACCAGAACAAGCGGCGGATCGGCGCGGCGGCGTTGTGCCTCCTCGGCATTCGGACGCAGTTCGGCAAGCCGCTCGATCAGCGGATGGCCGACGTAGAGGCACGGCGGACCGTTGAGCTCGACATACACGGCCGGCTCAAACGGCAGAATGGCGAGAACGCAATCGACATAGGCGCGCATCGCCCGCGCGCGCCACGGACGCCACGCCCACACCGTCGGCGATACGTAATCGAGGATGGGGATTTCCGGCGCCCGCCGCCGCACCCGGCGCGCCACGCGATGCGTGAAATCGGGGCTGTCGATGATGACGAGCGCGTCCGGCCGGGCGGCGACGACCGCATCCGCGGTTTCGCGGATGCGGCGAAAGATTGTCGGCAGCCGCTGCGCCAGACCGGCGATGCCGATGATCGAGAGGTCGTCGATGGCGAAGGGGCTGACAATGCCAGCCGCCGCCATGGCGCGGCCGCCGACACCCGCAAGCTTCACGCCGTCGCCGGCGCGCGCAGTGAGCGCGCGCGCCAACGCTCCGCCCAGCGCATCGCCGGATTCCTCACCGGCGACGAGATAGATTGAAAGTGGTCGCGCTTGCGGCGCTTCCCTCATCGTGCCGAGACCTCGTCAACGCCGGCGAAGAAGATTTTGGCGCGATCGGCAGCGGCAACGACCGCGTCCGGTTCGGCGACGACAGTGCTGCCGGCGGCAACCGCCAATCCGGCGAGCCCGGCGCGCGCGACGTTCTCGATCGTTCGCGGGCCGATGGCCGGCAGATCGAAGCGATGATCCTGGCCGGCCTTGGGAGCCTTCACCAGGACGCCCACGCCCGGTGGCGTCACCACGCGCCCTTGCTGCCGCAGATCGGCGATGCGGGTGAGCAGGTTGTCGGTGCCTTCCGCCGCTTCGACCGCAAGCACATGATTGTCGGCGACGACCGCGGCCTGGCCTACATCGAACGGGCCGAGCGTGGCGATGAGCTTCAGCGCGCATGCGACATCGGCGCGATCGCGCTCCGAGGGCTGCCAGCGGCCAAGCACGCCCGTTGGCACGATGATTTCCGGCGCTGCTTCCTTGATGCCAACGACGCGCAGGCCACCTTCCTCCATCAGGCTGGCGAGACCGGAAAGGAGACGATCATCGCCACCGCGGAAGAAGCGAACGACGCGCGGCATCAGCCAGATGGACTGCCAGTCGAGACGGATGTGCTTGAGCGGCGGCCGCAGCAGCGTGCCGATGAACAGCACCTCGCGGCATTGCTCTGCCCGCGCTAGGCGGAAAAAGCGCCCGGCCTGGCCGAGGGCGATCCAGTGATACGCGTAGCGCTCGATCACCTTGGGATCAGCCCAGCCTCTGATGCCGAACATCACCGGCCGCCGGCCGCGCCGCACGACCGCCTCGGCAATCGCGCCGGGAAAGCTGCCGCCGCCGCAGATGATCGCAATCGGCTCGCCGACCGGCGCCGCACTGGGCGCCGGCTGGCCGACCGCCGTTCGTTCCTCAATCGGCATCACCGCCCCGCTCATCCGCGGGAGATTTCCCGCGCGGCCGCATCAAGGGCCGCCGGCCGCCGGCGCGGATGAACGCAAGGATCCTCTCCACCAAGGGATCATCGCCGAATTCCTGGGCGACCGCCTCGATGCGCTCGACCAGCCGTCCTTCGACGAGAAACAGGCTGCGATAGGCGCGGCGCAGCCGATGCATCTGCTCCCGCGTGGCGCCGCGCCGGCGCAGCCCGACCATGTTCAGCCCGACCAGCGCTCCGGTCTGCCCGTAGGCAAATCCGAACGGGATGATGTCATCGCGCGCGGCCGACATGCCGGCCATCATGACGCCCTCGCCGATGCGGACGAACTGGTGGATCGCGACATGGCCGCCGAGAAAGGTGTAGTCGCCGATAGTGACATGGCCACCGAGCACGACGTTATTGGCAAGCGTCACGTCGCTGCCGAGCGCACAATCGTGCCCGACATGGGCACCAACCATGAAGAAGCAACGATCGCCGACGCGGGTTACGCCGCCGGCATCTTCGGTGCCGGTATTCATGGTGACGCTCTCGCGCAGCTCGCAGCGCGCGCCGATGATCAGACGGGTCGGGCCGCCGCGATAGTGCACCGATTGCGGGGGCGTTCCCAGCGAGGCGAACGGATAGACGACGACGCCTTCGCCGATGCTGGTTGCGCCGGTAATGTGGACGTGGGCAATGAGGCGCACGCCGTGCCCCAGTTCGACCTGCGGCCCAATCACGCAATAGGGCCCGATCTCAACGCCCTCCCCTATGCGCGCGCCTTGGGCCACGCGCGCGGTCGGATCGATCGCCATCTAGGTCTCGGTAATGATTGCGCCGACCTCGGCCTCGGCAATCAGCACCCTGCCGACCTTCGCCTCGGCGCGGTACCACCACATGTTGCGGCGCTGCGCGATCTTGTCGACGTGGTATTCGAGTGTGTCGCCCGGCACGGCGGGCTTGCGAAACTTGGCTTTGTCGATCGTCAGGAAGAACAAAGAGCGTCGCCCATCCGCAGGCGGCATATTACGCAGGCACACCACGCCCGCAGTCTGCGCCATCCCCTCGATCATCAGCACGCCGGGCATGACCGGGTTCTCGGGGAAATGACCGAGGAAATGCGGTTCGTTGACGGTAATATTCTTGATGCCGATCGCGTGCTCGTCGCCGCGCATATCGATGACGCGATCGATCATGAGGAAGGGATAGCGATGCGGCAACAGCCGCAGGATGTCGCGAATTCCGGCCGTGCCAAGGCTTTCCCCGGTAGGGCGTTCCCCGGTCATGCGCCTTCCCTTTCGGGCTTGCCGGCGCTGCGCACGAGACGGCG
>Ga0070671_100001740_pt1 | contig 16525 bp, 12 predicted proteins | sample KBSS73metaG_FD_65341 | JGI IMG/M metagenome (GOLD analysis project Ga0070671, IMG submission 65341) | Switchgrass rhizosphere microbial communities from Kellogg Biological Station, Michigan, USA - KBS S7-3 metaG | ecosystem: Host-associated > Plants > Roots > Rhizosphere > Soil ...
TGACGTGAGAGTACCTCTCGACGGCCGCGAAGCGCGGGACCGTGACCGTCCCGGGCGTCGAGACGCGCCCGATGTCGTTGCGTCCCAGATCGACGAGCATGAGGTGCTCGGCGTTCTCCTTCGGGTCCGCGGCGAGCTCGCGGGCCAGGCGCTCGTCCTCGCGCTCAGAGGCGCCGCGCGGACGGGTCCCGGCGATCGGCCGCGTCTCCACGCGTCCCTCGCGGGCGCGCACGAGCATCTCGGGGGAAGCCCCGGCCAGAGCGCGGTCCCCCGAGCGCAGATAGAAATGATACGGGGAGGGATTGATCGCGCGCAGAGCCCGGTAGACCGAGAACGGATCCCCCGAGAACGGGCGCTCCAGCCGCCGCGAGAGGACGACCTGGAAGATCTCCCCGCGGGCGATCTCCTCTTTCGCCGCGCGCACCTTCTCGAGGAACTCGACCTCCGTGAGGTTCGCCCGCACGCTCCGGGCGCCCGCGGAAAGAACGCCGGGGGCGGGATCCGCGCCTGCGTCCTGAGCGGGGGCGTGAGGCGCGCTCCCCGAAGGCCCGGGGGCGGACCCCTGAGTCGCGGGGACCGGGCCGGCAAGCCGCGCGCAGATCTCCCCGATCCGGCGCTCGGCGCGCGCGTGCTCCTCGCGGACGGTCCGGCCTTCGCGCCCGGGGACGAGGTTCGCGACGATGACGATGCGCTGGCGGAGGTGGTCGAAGGCGACCACCGTGTCATAGCAGGCGGCGTCCACGTCCGGCGCGTCCAGATCGTTGCGCGCCGCGCCGGGAAGGCGCTCGAGCGCGCGCACGGCGTCGTAGGACAGACTGCCGACGACCCCGCCCGAGAAGGGCGGAAGTCCGGGAACACGGGCCTGCCGGAAACCCTTCAGCGAGCGGCGGATCGCATCCAGGGGGCGCGCCCCCGCCGCCCGGCCCGCGGGCGGGGCGGGATCCAGGCGCGCCTCGAGGTGCGCGGTCCAGGGATCGCACCCGAGGAACGACCAGCGGCCGATCGTCTCGCCCCCTTCCACCGACTCGAGGAGGAAGGCCTGCGGTCGGTCGGCCGCCATGCGAAGGAACGCGCCCACGGGCGTCATGAGGTCGCCCGGAAGCTCTGCCGTGACGGGGATGAGGCTCCCTTCGGCGGCGAGCGCCTCCGCGCCGGACGCGGAAAGACTGAGCCGCGGATCGAAGGGTGAAGGCACGGAGGGCGCCTAGCCCACCAGGAACTTCACGAAGAACTCGTCCTGGACGCCGGTCGGCTTGACGTGCAGCTCGAAGCGCCGTCCCACGACCTGATCGTCCGGGTGGGGGAAGTAGAGAAGGTCGAGCGTGTAGTAGAAGCGAGGGAGCTCCACCCTGTCGATGACGATCCCTCTGCCGGCCCTTTCCGGGAAAAAGCTGGACTCGACGATGTTGAACGTCGGCAGGCGCGAGCGGAACATGTCGAAGGTCGTCGTGAATTGCCGGTCCATGACGGTAGGGCCGTACGTCGTGTTGACCTCCTGGAGCGAGGCCAGCGGGTAGCGCTTCCCGTTCTCGTCCTGCAGCGTGAACGATTCGCGCGCGAGCCTGAGCGTGGGCGCGCCGCGGTTCGCGAAGGCGAAATGCAGGGGGATGAACTTCTCGTTCTCGCGTTCCTTGGTCGCCTCGGTTCCGACTGCGAGGCTGACGAGCTTCCCTTCCTCGAGGTAGGTGAAGGGCCCGAGCTTGTAGTCGAGCTCCCCGGGACGCTGCGCGCGCCGCGTGGTTCCGCCGATGATGCACGCCGGCGTCAGCGCGGCGAGGACGAAGAGAATCGGCAGAACGAGCCTGAGTCTTGCCCGCATGAGAACCTCCTGGCATTCATCATAAAGGAGACCGCGGCGCCCTACGAACGCGCACCCCGTTCTTGCGGGTCGGCGCTCAGCGCCGCGCGCGCGATTCCCGGACAGCGCGCCGCAACACGTCCAAAGGGACGTCCTGCCCCGTGAAGAGGCGGACCTGGGCGGCGGCCTGGCGCACGAGCATCCCCAGACCGTCCTCGGCCGGGACACCCGCCGCGCGCGCCTCGCGCACCAGCGCGGGCTCGTCCTCGCCGTAGCGGATGTCGAGGACGAAGGCCGCGAGCCGCGCGCGCGCGGGCACGACCGGATCCTGCGACGGGGCGCTCGTGGCCTGCACCAGGATGCGCTCGGGATCGGCGCCGATCCCGTCGATCCGGATCGCCGGGGTTCCGAGCAGCTGACCCAGGGATTCGCCCCTACCCTCCCCGCGGTTCGCGACGCGCACGCGCGCCCCCGCGTCCGCGAGCGCGAGCGCGATCGCGCGGGCGGCCCCGCCCGCCCCCACGACGAGCGTCTCGCGCCCCTCGAGGGCGGCGTGCGCGCGGATCTCCTCCACCGCCGCCGGACCGTCCGTGTTGAACCCCCGGACGGCCTCGCCGTCGAAGACGAGCGTATTGCAGGCGCCCGCGCGGGCGACGGACGGGTCCGCATCCGTGAGGAGAGGCATCACTTCTGTCTTGAGAGGCGCCGTCACCGAGACGCCCGCGAGCGGGAGCTCCCGCGCCATCGCCGCCAGCTCCCCGCCGTTCGCGCACGCGAGCGGGAGGTAGACCGCGTCGATGCCCAGCCGCGCGAACGCGGTGTTGTGGAGCACTGGGGAGAGCGAGTGCGCGATCGGCATTCCGGCGACGGCGTAGAGCCGCGTCTCCGGCGTGAGGTGCCGGAAGCGAAAGAGGTCGAGGAGCGCGCCGAGCGGCACCTGGCCGGGAGCGCCGGGCGCGTCCGCCCGCGCCGCGGCCCAGACGGCGGCGCTCCCCCAGACTCCGGCGAGGATCCGGCTGGCGATCCCCGCCTCGCCCATGGCGAAGGCGGCGAGCCGCCCGTGCCCCGAGGCCGCATGTCCGTTCCCCGACGCGAGGACCTGCGCGGCCCTGTGCGCGCGGGCCGTCCGCGCGGCCGTCCGGTCGAGAGTCTCGCGGATCCGCAGGACGTCCGTGACGCGGCGCGCGGTGGTCACGAGCTTGGCCACCTGGCCCGGACGCGTGGCCTCGAGCAGATCGCGCGCGAGCGCGTCCAGGTCCGCGGCCGTCCCCTCGTGGTCGTGCCGAGAGAGGACCGCCACCGCGCCGGGCCGCTCGCGCTGGATGCGCTCGGCGGCGCTTCCGCGCTCGACGTCGAGCCGGAAGCGGCCGGTCGACTCCGCGCGCTCGAGGAGCCTCACGCGAGCCTCTTCGCCCTCGTCGAACGCCCCGCCGTCCTTCCGCGCCCGGACCGTGGCGATCAAGGGGATCGCGGAAGACGCGCCGATCTCCTCGGGAGCGATCCCGGGCGCCGCGTCGAAGCGCACTTCGGCGGCGTCCGCGCCCGCGAGCGCCGCCTCCTCGATCGCGGACTCGATCTCCGCGACCGTCCTTTCCATGATCGTCGCGACGACCCGCGCCGGGCTCTCGCTCATCGCGCCCCGGCTCGCGTCGCGGCCGCCCGGCCGGAGGGCGCGCCTGGAATCTGCGGCTCCATCACGAGGCCTACTATAATCGTTCGTCGGATCCCGGCAGGGTGCCCGCCCGCGATCCCGGCCTTATCGAGGAGCGTTCATGTCGCAGACGGAGAAGGTCCGCCTCACGCAGTTCGCGAAGTCCGGGGGCTGTGCGGCCAAGCTGGGCGCGGTGATGCTGCGGAGCATCACCGCGGGACTTCAGGACAGGGGGCGCCGCGATCCGAACCTGCTCGTCGGCTTCGATCTCGCCGACGACGCGGGCGTCTACCGCCTTAGCGACGATCTGGCGCTGGTTCAGACCGTCGATTTCATCACCCCGCTCCTCGACGATCCCTACGATTTCGGGCGCATCGCCGCGACGAACGCCTTGAGCGACGTCTACGCGATGGGCGGGCGGCCTCTCACCTGTCTCAACATCTGCTGCTTCCCGAAGGAGGGGATCGACCCGGCGCATCTGCGCGCGATCCTGGAAGGCGCCGGGGACGTCGTGGAGAGCGCCGGGGCCGTCACCGTCGGCGGGCACTCCATCGTGGACCCCGAGATCAAGTTCGGGCTCTCCGTGACCGGGATCGTGGATCCCGCACGCATCCTCGCCAACGCCGGCGCCCTGCCCGGCCAGGCCCTGGTCCTCACCAAGCCGCTCGGCTTCGGGGTCGTGATGAACGCGGCGCGCAAGGACCTCGCGCCCGCCGCGCTCTTCGCCAGGGCCGTCGCCGCGATGACGACCCTGAACCGCGCCGCCTCGGAAGAGGCGCTCGCGCGCGGGGCAACGGCCGCCACCGACGTCACGGGATTCGGGTTCACGGGTCACGCGTGGGGCATGGCGCGCGCCAGCCGCGTCGAGCTGCGCGTCCGGCGCGGCTCGGTCCCTCTGCTCGAGGGCGCGCTCGCGCTGCACCGCGAGGGGGTTCCCGTGTCGCAGTGCGCCGCGAACCGCGCCAACGTCGGCGAGAACCTCATCGTGGAAGGGGACGTCGACGAGGCGCTGCTGGATCTCTTCCACGATCCCCAGACATCGGGAGGGCTTCTCGTGGCCCTGCCGGCTCGCGAGGCCGAGGGGATGGTGGCCGCGTTGCGCGCGCGCGGCGCGCCCGACGCCGCCGTCGTGGGCGAAGTCGTGGCGGCGCAAACGTCCTGTCTCCGCCTGGTCCCGTAGCGCGAGCGCCGGATCCGAAGCCCTTCACGCGGCCCGCACCATCGTCCCGCCGCGCGGCGGAGGCCCTACTCGAACAGGGTCCTGTCGAGCAGCGCGGTCGGATCGAACGGCCGGTCACCGATCTTCGCGCCCCAGTGCAGATGCGGTCCCGTGACGCGCCCCGTCGCTCCCGAGAGACCGACCGGATCGCCACGCGCGAGCACGTCGCCCTCATGGACGTCCATGCGCGAGAGGTGCGCGTAGAGGGTGAAGAGACCCTCGCCGTGATCCACGATGACGGTGTTTCCGGAAAAGTACAGGTCGCTCGCAAGGACGACCCGTCCCGGGCCCGCGGCATGGACGGGCGTCCCCGCGGCGGCGCGCAGGTCCAGCCCCGGGTGCGGGGAGCGCGGCTTGTCGTTCAGGATCCTTCGAGCGCCGAAGGTCCCCAGCGCCTCGCCGGGGACCGGTCGCGTGAAAGGCGATCCGGTCAGCCGGGTCGGCGTGCGGGCGGCGTAGATCGCACCGAGGCGCTTCGACTCGGCGGCGATGCGCTCGGCCACCTCGGGCGGAGGCTCGACGTACTGCTCCTTGACGGTGAGCCGCTCCGTGGGAAAACTCTTCGCCGCGATCCGGACGTCGCGCGAGGCGTGACGCGTCCCGCCGCCCTCTTCCTTCGCGTCGATCACCAGCGGCCGGCTCCCCGGTTTCTCTTCGAATCCGACGACGGTCCAGGCGGACCAGTCGCCGCGTGAGCCGACGGGCTCGAAGCTCAAGGCCTCGCCGAGGAAGGTCCCCGAGACGCTCGCGAGCGGCGGCGCCGGCACCGCATTCGGGCCCTTCCCCGCGCCGGCGGCGCGCACGAGGATCCGCACCGCTTCTCCGGGCGCGAGCGCCCGGGCGCGCACGGAGATCGCGAGTCCCCCCGTCAGGCTCAATGATTCCGGCATCGGATCCCTGCCCGAGCGTGCGAAGGCCGGCGTTGCCGCTCCGGGCGCCGCGGCGAGCGCCGCGAGAGCGAGAAGCAGCGTGTGCGCCAGCCGTCGCGGCGTCGGGTTCATCGGAGCGATGTTACCGTGAGCCCGCGCATCACGCTCAGAGGAGCTGGTACGGATCGACGTCGACGACGAGATCGCGCGAACCGCCCCGCTCCTCGGCGAGCGCCGCGAGGGTCCGCCGCAGCGCGTCCCCCAGCCGCGTCCGGGCGCGCGCCTTCACGAGCAGCTGCACCCGAAAGACGCCGCGCAGGCGCGCGAGCGGAGCCAGCGCGGGTCCGAGAACCTGGATGCGCCCTTCGCCGTGCGCGCTCAGGATTCCGGCGACGTGTCGCGCGCGCTTCGTGACTGCCGCGAGATCCTTCCCCAGCACGGTCAGCGCCGCGAGGAACGTGAAGGGCGGATAGCCGAGAGTCCGGCGGTAGAGGATCTCCCGGTCGTAGAACCCCTGATGGTCGTGACGGGCCGCGGCGACGAGCGCGTAGTGGCCGCATCGATACGCCTGGACGAGCACGCGTCCCGGCTTGTCCCCGCGCCCCGCGCGCCCCGCGACCTGCGTCAGGAGCTGGAAGGTCCGCTCGGCCGCGCGGAAATCCGGAAAGCCCAGGATCGCGTCCGCCTCGAGGACGCCCACGACCGTGACGCCCGGGTAGTCGTGACCCTTGGCGACCATCTGGGTCCCGATCAGGAAATCGAATCCTCCCTCTTCGAACTCGAGCAGGATCCGCTCGTGAGCGTCCGGCCCTCGCGCCGTGTCCCGATCCAGCCGCGCCACGCGCGCGCCCGGGAAGAGCCTCTCGAGGTGGCGCTCGATGCGCTCCGTGCCCTCTCCCACGAAGACGACGTGAGGGCTCCCGCACGTGGGACAGGTTTCGGGGCGAGGTCGGCGATGGTCGCAATAGTGGCAGCGAAGCGTCTCGTCGGAGCGGTGGTAGACGAGGCTGACGCTGCAGCGCGGGCAGCCCACCGGCTCCCCGCAGGCCCGGCACTGGGCGAACGCCGCGTAGCCTCGCCGGTTGAGCAGGATGATGGCCTGCTCCCCGCTCGCCCTGGCCTGCGCGAGCGCGTCGACCAGCGCCTGCGAGAAGAGGACCGGCGTGCGGCGCCGGCGCAGCTCCTCGCGCATGTCCACGATCTCGACCGCGGGAAGCGGACGGCCGCCGATCCGATCGGGCAGCTCGAGCCGGCTGAAGCGCTCCGTCTCGGCGGCGCGCCACGTCTCCACCGAGGGAGTCGCCGATCCGAGGACGGCGACGGCGCGCTCCAGCTTCGCGCGGACCAGCGCGATGTCCCGCGCGTGGTAGCGCGGCGTTTCCTCCTGCTTGTAGGAGGTGTCGTGCTCTTCGTCGACGACCACGAGCCCGATCCGTCCGGCCGGAGCGAAGAGCGCCGAGCGGGGGCCGACGACGAGCGGCGCGCGTCCGCTGCGGACCCTTTCCCAGGCGTCGCCGCGCTCGCGCGCGGGAATGCGGCTGTGGAGCAGGGCGACCTGCTCTCCGAACCGCTCGCGGACGCGCCGCGCGAAGACCGGGGTCAGGGCGATCTCGGGAACCAGGAAGACCACGCTCCGGCCCCGGTCGAGCGCGCGGCGCGCGGCGGTGAAATAGACTTCCGTCTTCCCGCTCCCCGTGACGCCCCGCAGAACGAAGGTGCGCGCCTCGCCCTTGTCGATGGCGTCGGCGATCCTCCCCGCGACGATCGATTGGGCGGGACTCAGGACCGGCCCTTCCTTGGGAAGCTTCGGCCCCGGGGAAGGCGGTGGCGCGCCCCTGCGCCCCTCGGGCCCCCCACCCCGGCCGCCTTCCGGCTCCCCGCCCCCCGTTGCAGCGGATCCCACCGCGACCTCGATCCAGCCTCCGTCGCTCAGGCGGCGGATGTGCTCCGCGCTCGCGCCCGTGAGTCCCCTCAGGGAGGTCAGGCGCATCCACCCGTCCGCGCTCTCCTCGGCCGTCAGCGCATCGAGGATGGCGCGCAACCGCCGCGCGCGCTTGTCGAGGGGCGTCCTCGGCGAGGAGGGGCCCGGAGCGAGCCGGACCCGGACCTCTTCCCCGCGTCTCCCGGCGCGCCCTTTGCCCTGTTCGACGCCGGCCCCCGGCGCCTTGAGCGCCAGCGGCGGCAGGGCGAGGCGCACCGACTCGCCGATCGGCGCCTGGTAGTAGTCGGCGATCCACCTGACGAGCTCGAGCGTCTTCTCGTCGACCGAGGGCCCGTCGCAGACCGACTCGATCTCGCGGATCGTTCCGTGGGCCGAGTCCTTTCCCGCGGGACCCAGGACGACCCCCACCAGGCGGCGGCGTCCGAACGGGACGCGGACCCGCACGCCGCGCCGCGCGCGCGCCTCGAGCTCCGGAGGCACCGCGTACGTGAACGGTCGGGGCACCGGAACCGGGAGCGCGACCTCGACGAGCATGGAGCCGTATCTTATCCAATCGACCGGGAGATCGCGGAGAAGCGCGGCATCGGGCGTCGCTCGCCCGCGGCCGCACGGCGGTTGACGAACCCCCGCGACCGCGTCATTAATGGGCCTCGCATGAACGACGCCGTGGTGCTCGGAGTGCCGATCCAGATCATGAGCTTCCCCGAGGCCATCGAGGCCTGCCTGAAGCTCATCAGCGCTCGGGACGGAGGCACCCGGACCTTCGTGCACGTCAATCCGCACAGCCTCGTGGCGGCGCGCTCCGACCCGCGTGCGCGCGAAGCGCTCGCGCGCAGCGACCTGCGCTTCGCCGACGGGGCGGGCCTGCTCCTCGTCGGCCGCCTGCGCGGCATCGTCTTTCCCGACCGGATCGCGGGACCCGACCTCGTGCCCCGCCTCTCCGACGCGCTCGCCCGCGGGGGCGGCGCGCGCTATTTCTTCCTGGGGTCGACCGACGAGGTCCTGGCGAAGATCGAGGCGAACGTCGCGCGCTCGTGGCCGTCGATCCGCGTCGTGGGAACTCTTTCCCCGCCCTTTCGCGAGACGACCGACGAGGAAGAGGCGGCTCAGGTCGCCGCCATCAACGCCGCGCGTCCCGACGTCCTCTGGGTCGGCATGACCGCCCCGAAACAGGAGCTCTGGGTCGCCCGCAACCGCCATCGTCTCGAAGTGCCGCTGGTCGGCTCGGTGGGAGCGGCGTTCGACTATCTGGCGGGAACCAAGACGCGCGGCCCGCTGTGGTTTCGCGAGCACGGGCTCGAGTGGCTGCCGCGGCTCGCCATGGAGCCGGCGCGGCTCTGGCGGCGGACCTTCCTCTCGGCGCCTCTTTTTCTCTGGTACAGCCTCCGCGAGTCGCTCGGACGGCGGAGCGGCGCCCCTTCGTGAGCCCCGTCCGGCCCGCCGTGCACATCCCGGTCCGCCGCGCGACACGGGAGCACCTCGCGCTCTGCCGGCTCGCCCGCCTCACGCCACCGGCGGCGCTCAGCGAGATACCCGCGGACCTCGACTGGAGCGCCTTCGCGGACCACGCGATCGCGCACAACCTCGCTCCACTCGTCTACACCCACCTGAGCGCGCTCGCGCGCGGCGGGACGCGCGCGCCGATCCCGGAGGCGGTCCGCAAACGGCTCGAGAGCGATTACTATTTCTCGCTGGCCCTGACGACGACGCAGCAGGCCTCGTTCGGCGCGATCGTCGCGGCGCTAGACGAGCGCCGGATCGCATGGATCCCCCTCAAGGGTCTCCTCTTCGGCCGTACGCTCTACGGCTCCCCGGAGGTACGGCCCATGGCGGATCTGGACTTTCTCGTGCGGCCGGATCGACTGGACGACGCCTCCGCCGCGCTCGAGACTCTGGGCTACGCGCGCACCGTCCCCGCCAGGCGGCGCGCCACCCACGAGGAGATGTTCGAGCGGCACTACGCACGCCGCCTGGGCGCCTTCAACGTCAAGGTCGAGCCGCACTCGGGGCTCGGCCAGGCGGCGCGCTACCGCGTCGACGGCGACGGTCTCTGGGAACGCAGCGTGCCCGTCGCGCGCTACGGGATCGCGGACTGGGGCGCGGGCGCGCGCGCCCTGTCCGTGGAGGACTGCCTGGCGCACCTGTTCCTGCACCAGGCCAACGCCGTCTTCGACGAGATCGACCTGCGCAGCGCCCTCGACATCCACGAGCTCGTCACCCAATGGCATCCCGACTGGGACCTGGTGCTCGCCCGCGCGCGCGCATGGCGCGTGGTCACCCCGATGTTCCTCGCGCTGAGCGTGACGATCGTGCTCTTCGAAACGTCCGTCCCAAAAGCGATCATGGACGCGGTCCGTCCGGGGGCGCTCCGGCGCGCGTGGCTGGAGCGGTTCCTCGATACCGGCGGCCTGGGACTCTACCGGTTCGCCGAGCACCCCGGCTGGCTCAAGCGGCTCACCGTCGGCTTCGGCTCGATGGACCGGCCCTCGGACGCTCTGCGCTACGCTCTCGCCTACGCCGGCCTGCGCGTGCGCGACGCGCGCGCCAGGGAATAGCGGGTGCGTGGATGGGAAACGCGCGCCCTCAGCCTGCGGCCTCGAGATCCGCGGCGGCCTTCTTCAGGTCCTCGTAGACGGTGCGCCGCGTCTCCTCGGTGTAGTTGCGGAGGATGTACGCGGGATGGAAGGTCGGCATGAGCCGCGTGCCGCGGTACTCGTGGAACCGTCCGCGCAGCGCGGAGATGGGCGCCTTGCTCCGCAGAAGCGTGCGGGCCGCGAACGCTCCGAGGGCGACCACGACCCGCGGCTGGATGATCGCGATCTGCGCGAACAGGAACCCCTCGCAGGCGGCGATCTCCTCGGGCTCGGGATCGCGATTCCCCGGAGGGCGGCACTTGATGATGTTCGCGATGTAGACCTCGTCGCGCGTGAGCCGCCGACCTCCGACGCTCATCGACTCGATCATCTTCGTGAGGAGCTGGCCCGCGCGTCCCACGAACGGAAGACCCTGGGCGTCCTCGTCGGCTCCCGGGCCCTCGCCGACGAACATGAGGCGTGCTTCGGGATTCCCCGAACCGAACACGATCGTCTTGCGCCCCCCCGAGAGCTTGCAGCGCACGCACTCCCCGATCTCGTCGCGCCGCAGCTCCTCCAGAAGCGCCGCCGGATCGCCCGCCGGCGCCTCGATCCCCGCGACGGAGGGTCGTTCCCCTGACGTATCCGCGTCGGGGTGCACGGCCGGCGAGGAGGAAGCGGCGGTCCTCGGGCGGGAAACGGGCGCAGTCGCGGTCGCGCCGAGGGGCGCGATCGCGGCGCCGGACGCGACAGGGGCGGGGCGCGCGGCGGGACCCGCGGCCGCCGGAGGAGGAGCGGGCCTGCGGATCTCGGTCACGCCGAGCTCGCGCAGCGCGCGGAGGTGCGCGGCCAGCTCGGCCCGCACGCTGCGTCCGGAATCGCGATCCTGGGTCATCGGCTGCGGCGGCTCCTCTTCGCGGCTGTGCGTGCCGGCCCGCTCCGGGCGGCCCGCGCACGCGCGGGTGCACGCTTGGCCGGCATCCGATCCTTTGCCCCCGGGGGCGATCGACGGGCCGCACGCCCCCCTCGCGCGCCGGCGCGCGACTCGGGGTGGACGAGAGCGACGAGACGGTCCGCGATCTCGGCCTTGCTCGCCAGGGCGAGCGCCACCGAGCGTCCGGCTCGATCGACGAGCGTGACGGCGTTCGTCTCGTGGTCGAAGCCGACTCCCGGCCGGGTGACGTCGTTGGCCACGATGAAGTCGAGGTTCTTCTCCCGCAGCTTGCCCCGCGCCTTCGCCACGGCCCGGCCCGTCTCCGCCGCGAACCCCACGAGGACCTGTCCCCGCTTCTTCGCCTTCCCCGCCGACGCCAGGACGTCCTCGGTGCCGACCCAGCGCACACGGGGAGGTCCCGCCCGCTTCGACAGCTTGGTCCGGGCGGGACTCGCGGGACGAAAATCGGCCACCGCGGCCGCCATCCACAGAGCGTCCGTGCCCGAGAAGCGTCGGCGCACCGCGTCCGCGAGCTGCGCCGCGGTCTCGACGTCGACCCGTGCGACGCCGTACGGAGTTCCGAGCGACGTCGGGCCGCTGATCAGGGTGACCTTCGCGCCGCGCCGCGCCAGCGCCTCCGCGATCGCGTATCCCATACGCCCCGACGAGCGGTTCGTCACGTAGCGGACGGGGTCGATGGCCTCGCGCGTCGGTCCCGCCGTCACGATCGCCCTGAGGCCCGCGAGCGAGCGGCTGCGCGAGGCCAGCCGCAGCGCCTGCTCCACGATGACGGGAGGCGCCGCGAGGCGTCCCTCCCCCTCCTCCCCGCAGGCCAGCATCCCGCTCTCGGGCCGGACGAACGCTACGCCGCGCCCGAGAAGCCGGCGGACGTTCTCCTGCATCGCCGCGGAGGTCCACATGCGCGTGTTCATCGCAGGAGCCACGAGGACGGGGCACTTCACCGCCGTGAAGAAAGTCGAGAGGAAGTCGTCGGCGACCCCCGAGGCCATCTTGCCGACGATGTTCGCCGTCGCCGGAGCCACGAGGAGCAGGTCGGTGCGACGGACCAGCTCGATGTGCTCGATGTCGGCGCCGCGCGCGAGATCGTAGAGGTCGATCGCGACGGGCTTCCCCGAGAGGGTCTGAAGCGTGAGGGGCGTGATGAACTCGGTGGCGTGGCGTGTCATCGCGACGGTCACGTCCGCGCCGGCCTTCTGCAGGCCGCGCAGGATCTCCGCCGCCTTGTAGGCGCCGATCCCACCGCTCACGCCGAGCACGATGCGGGGCGCGGTCATGACGAGGCCGGCGGGAAGGTCGCGAGGATCCGCTCCGCGGCGCCGATCCGGCGCGCGGTCCGGGCCCGCTCGGCCTGGAGGATCGACCGGATCTCCCCCGCCGCGCGCTCGAGCGCGTCGTTCACGACCAGGTACTGGAACGCGCCGTAGTGACGGACCTCCGTGACGGCCGTGCGCAGGCGACGGGCGATGGCCTCTTCCGAGTCGCTGCGCCGGCCGCGCAGCCGCGCCTCGAGGCTCGCGTAGTCCGGCGGCAGGAGGAACACGGTGACGGCGCCCGGATAGCGGTCCGCGACCTGGCGCGCGCCCTGGACGTCGATATCGAGCAGCACGTCCGTGCCGGCACCCAGGGCCTGGTCGATCTCCGACGCGGCGGTGCCGTAGAGATGGCCGTGGACCCGCGCCCACTCCACGAAATCCCCGGCATCCACGCGCCGCTGGAAATCCGCCTCGCCGACGAAGCGGTAATCGACCCCTTCCTTCTCGCCGGGACGCGCGGGGCGCGTCGTCAGGGACACCGAGAAGCGCAGCGAGGCCTCGCGCTCGAGGAGCTCCTTCACGACGGACGACTTGCCCGTGCCCGACGGCGCCGTCAGCACCACGAGGAGCCCGGCCCCCGCGGGGCCGGCGGCGGCGGGAGCAGTCATTCCAGGTTCATCACCTGCTCGCGGATGCGCTCGATCTCCGTCTTCATCTCGAGGACGTATCCGGAGATGCCCGCATCCGTGGACTTGGACCCGATCGTGTTGGTTTCGCGGTGGAGCTCCTGGGCGAGGAACTCGAGCGTCTTGCCGACGGGCTCGTCCGACGCGAGCAGGGAGCGGCAGCGCGTCAGGTGCGCCTCGAAGCGCGCGAGCTCCTCCATGATATCGGCCTTGTCCGCCAGGTACGCGACCTCCTGCGCGAGACGCGCGGGATCGACGGCGGCCTCGATGCCGAGCTTCTTCAGGCGGTCCTCGAGCTTGCGCTTGACCGCCAGGGGAACCTCCCCCGCGCGCGCCGCGACCGACTCGCGCAGCGCGGCGAGCTTCTCGATGCGCGCGCCGATGTCGGCCGCCGTCGCCGCCCCCTCAGCGCGGCGCATTCCCTCGACCTCGCGCGCCGCGGCGTCGACCGCGGCCATGGCGAGCCGGTGCGTCTCCTCGTCCGCGGCGTCCGCTCCGGACGCCTCCAGGACCCCCGGCAGCGCGAGGATCTCGGTGATCCCCAGGTCGCCCGTCAGCCCCAGATCGCGGCGCAGCCCCATGGCCGCATCGAGGTAGGCCTTCGCGAGTCCCGCGTGGAGACGGACCGGCGCCGCGGCGTCGGGCGCGGGCTCGAAGGTCACCGACAGATCCAGCCGTCCCCTGCGGAAGGTTTCGCCGAGACGGCGCCGCAGCTCGGCCTCGAAGGGCACGAGCATCGGCGGGACGCGCACCCGGACTTCGAGGAAGCGCGAGTTGATGCCCCGCAGCTCGGCGCGAAAGCGCCCCCTCGCCCCGGAGGACTCTGAGGACCCGTATCCCGTCATGCTTCGCGGCATGTGAGCACCTCAGATGCCGCGTGGGGAACACGTCGTGTCGGCCACGACCGTGGAATCGCGGGACATCAGTGAGGATTATACCCGGTCGCCCAGTCCCGGAAGACACGCTTCCCCGCCTGTCCTCGTGACCTTCGGGGCCCGCGGTGCGGGCGGCTTCTAGAGCTCGACCTGGTACTTGGCGGCGTACTTCGCGGCGTGCTCGCCCATGAAACCCGAGTTCGAGTTCACGATCGAGTCGAGGCTGGAGACGGCGCAGCCCAGCAGGTGGCGGGTATACCCGGTCCTCCTGCAGAAATCGTTGTAGGACTCTTTTCGCCAGTCGAAGTCCTCGCGCCACACTTTCATCGGTCCGACATAGCGGTGGACCGCTTGAAGGATGACGCTGGCGTCGTTGCGCTGAGCATAGGAAGGATCGACGGTATTGGCCATGAACGTGATGCCCCGCTCCCGGCATCCCGCCCCCAAAAAGCTGATGATCTCTCGGTACTTGTCCATCTCGCCCGCGGCCAGGGGACTCCTGTACTCCCCTTCGATGTCCATGACGGGACGAACCTGCAGCCTCGCGATCTCGTACTTCCCGAAGATGTCGAAGAACTCTCGCAGTTCGTCGAGGTTCTGGGAATTCACCGTGTAGTTGAAGCGGATCTCGGGATTCTTCACCCCGCGGCGCTTCTTGGTGTCGTCGAGGGTCTGAAGCACCTTGTGGAAGGTCTCATACGACGCGCGCGTCATGAAGTGCTCGTATGTCTCCTTCTTGGTACCGTGACAGGAGAGGGTGATCTCGTCCAGCCCGTTCTCGATGAGCCGCTCGATGGATTCCTGGTCGAGGCGCATGCCGTTCGTCGTCAGGCTCACATTGGGCACCTTGTAGCGCTTGGCAAGCTTCACAAGGTCGGGGAAGTTCTTGTAGAGAGTCGGCTCGGTGGCGCAACCATAGGCGAGGAAGAGTGCCCTGGGGAAGAGCATCGAAGCCAGCCTCTCGAGCTCTTCCTGAGTGAACGCCCCCCGAACGCTCTTGACGTAATCCTCGTTGCTGAAATAGCACATGCGGCAGCGGAGGTTGCACGCCATGATCGGGTCGAAACGGATCGACAGATGGCGGACACCGAGGCGGTGGGCGAAGTAGGCCGCTCCGAACTTCAGCCGGTGCCCCTTGATGAGGTAGTTGAGCCTCAGAAGGCGGTAGATGCCGTTCATGGACGAAGTCCCTGGCCAGATATCACGCATCGAGTATACGGGGCCATCGTCCATGAGTCAACCCTATTCTTTGTTGAAGATGGCCGTGGCTTCATGCGGTGTGGTTGCGGCACGAGATCCCGAACAGCACACGTCGCAAGAGAGGATCGTCGATGGGCTTGACCCATGCCGAGCCTGGTAGATGAACCGGGATCCAGCAGCTCCTGAGTGGGAGGAAGAGCCGCTTCCATTTCCACTAAGAGTTACGGACTATCTCCGCCCGAGAACGGCTCGCGCCCTCCACCCCTAGCACCAGGCGTGCCGCGCGGTCGAAGGCTCCAGGCGCGCCGAGCCGGGTCCGGACCTCGGCGAGATCCGACCGCATGCGCGCGGCGGCCGCGGGATCGTCGAGCAGGGGCGCGACGGCCGCAGCGATCTTCTCGGGCGTGCACTCCTCCTGGATGAGCTCGGGCACGACCGTTCGTCCCGCGACGAGGTTCACGAGCGCGATGTTCGATAGGTGCACGAGGCGTCGCCCGAGCCAGGCGGTCGCGGGATGGATCCGGTAGATGACGACCATCGGCGTCTCGCGGTAGCCCGCCTGAAGAGTCGCGGTCCCCGAGGCGACGATGGCCGCATGGGCGGCGTCGAGCACTTCGTGGAAGAGCCCGTGGAGGGGCCGCGCCCATCCGGCGGCTCCGGCTGTCTCGAGGATGGACGGAACCAGTTCTTCGGGGAGCGACGAGGAGACCGGGATCACGACCGAGAGGTCCTTCCGCCCGCCGCGCAGCCGCGCGGCGGCCGCGAGCTGGATGGGAAGCAGGCGCGACACTTCGCTCCGGCGGCTCCCGGGCAGGAGCGCCAGGACGCGACCCTCGGTGTCCTGGCCCAGACGCGCGCGCGCATCGCCGCGATCGAGGACGGGAGGCTCGGAGTCGACGAGCGGGTGGCCGACGAAGGTCACCGGTAGTCCCGCTTTGCGGTAAATCTCCACCTCGAACGGGAAGACGACCATCATGTGGTCCACGAGGCGCGCGATCGTCGCGACCCTCCGCGAGCGCCATGCCCATACCTGCGGGCTGACGAAGTAGAAGAGAGGGACCCCGGCCCGGCGCACGTCGGGCGCGAAACGCAGGTTGAAGTCCGGATAATCGATCAGGACGGCCCGGTCGGGCCGCGCGGCCGCGAGCCCGTCGCGCAGACGCCGGCGCGCCTCGAGGATGCGCGGGAGGCGCGCGAGGACTTCCCAGACACCGACGACGGCGATCTCCCCCGCATCGAAGACCAGGTCCGCGCCTGCTTCCTTCATGGCGCCGCCCCCGATTCCCCAGAATCGCACGGCAGGGTCGATGCGGTGCGCGGCGCGGATGAGCCCCGCGCCCAGAGCGTCCCCCGACGCCTCGCCTGCGACGATGAGCACGGAGCGCGGCCCTTCCTCTCGAGGCGCTTCCTTCGCCCCGGCGGAGGCCTCGTGCGGACCCGGTCGACGGGGACCTGGACGTCCTTGCAGGGGAGTGTTTCCGCTCACGCCTCCCGGTCCGCCCTT
>Ga0070671_100001743_pt1 | contig 16515 bp, 10 predicted proteins | sample KBSS73metaG_FD_65341 | JGI IMG/M metagenome (GOLD analysis project Ga0070671, IMG submission 65341) | Switchgrass rhizosphere microbial communities from Kellogg Biological Station, Michigan, USA - KBS S7-3 metaG | ecosystem: Host-associated > Plants > Roots > Rhizosphere > Soil ...
GCCGAGCAGTCCGAGGCCGCGGCCGACGGCCCCGCGGTGATCGCGGGAGGCGTCGTGTCGGGGACGGGGTTCAGGAGCCACGCGCACGCGTTCAGATGGATCTCGCGGTTCTTCACGCCTCCCGTCGCCTTGTCCCATCCCGGATGCAGGCTGTCGCTCGAGTCGCCCGTCCCGTCGTCGGCGGGCGACGAATCGCCGATCGCCGCGACCCGTCCGCCGCCGTAGGACGCCGTCGCGAAGGTCGCGCGCGCGGTCCCGTGGACCTGCCCGTTGCGCCACACGTGCGCCTGCGCCGTCGGGTTGCCGGCGAGGTTCAGCTCCATCGACGTCGAACCGAAAAGCCCCAGCCCTCCCGCCCCCGAGCCGAAGGGCCCGTCGATGATCGGATCGGAGGGATCGGTCTCGACATTGTTGTTCACCGCTTCGTCGTACCAGTCCTCGGACGGATGGGTATCCGACCCGTCCACGCGGAACCAGATCCCGAAGAGCCCCGCGGCGCTCGCCGACGTCGCCCCCGTGAGGTCGTTCCACACGTGGGGGCTGTCCCACCCGTCGCAGTCGCGGTCCGATGTCTCATGATCGCCGACCATGAAGAGCCCGCCCCCCGCGCTCACGAAGGCGAGGATCGCCGTCTTTTCGTCCGCGGTGAACGGCGTCTGCGGCTCGACGGCGATGAAGAGGTCGTAGTGGGACAGGTCCTGCGCGTTGGTCATGTCCCCGAACGTGATCCGTCCGCCCTCGGGGAGGGACTCGACGGTATGCCCCGCCTTGGCCAGCTCGATCCCCCACGACGAGACGGCCCCCGTCCAGTAGGTCTCGGGAGTTGCGGCCGTCACCCCCGCCTGCGCCGGCGTCGGGAACCGCTGCGGCCGCGATTCGTTCGTGCTGCCCGAACAGGGGAAAGCCGGAAGATTGAGGTCGAAGACGTCCGCGTCCACGACCCAATCGGCGTTCCCCGCCATCTCGTGGTGGGATCCGTCGAAGAGGATGGCGTCCGCGCGGACGGGCGCGACCCCCAAGAGCCCCATTAAGAGGACGGACACGGCGAGGCGGCGGCACAGAGCGGCTGGATTCACCTGAATTCCATACGCTGTGGGTCCCCCAGAGTCAAGGAATGAGGGAGCGGGGCGACAAGCGGCCGGGCGCGGCGCACCGTAGAATAAGGACCGCCTTCAAGCCCATGTCTCCCATCTACGATCCCCCACCCCGTCCCCGCCGGCGCGCCGCCTACATCCTCGCCGGATCCGCGGCCCTCCTCGTGGTCCTGGGGGTGTGGCTGTGGGGAGGGCGGGTCACGCGAGGTCTCTCCGGCGGACCCGGGAGCGCCGCTCCGACCGCACCGGCCGATGCGCCCCAGGGAGCCTCGACGACCGCGCCCGCGAGCGAAGCGGCGGACCCCGGCGCGGTCATCGACACTCGCAACCGGCAAACGCCCGTCCTCGGTGAGGCACCGGTAGGCGGAGCGTCGCCCTCCTCTGCTCCGGCCCAAGAAGCCGGCCGAGCCTTGGCGAGCCCCGCTGCGAGGACATCGGGGACGCCGGCTACTCGCGGAGCCCCGCCCTCAGCAACCGCCGATCCTCGCGCCTACGGCGCCGCCTACGGAGCGAGCCCGCCGGTCCCCGGTCCCGCAGGCAGCGCTGCGAGCGGAAACACGAGCGGCGGCGCACGCGCGGCGTCGGCGGGCACCGCCGCGCCTTCCGGGACCACCGTCCTCCCGCCCGCCGTTGCGCCGTCCGCCCGGGTCGCCGCCGGGCCGGCCAATGCGCCCGCCCCCGCGCAGGGCAATGGAGCCGACCCGAGCGTGCGCCCGGAAGTCTGGTCCCCCGCACGCCCCTCCGGAGATAACGGGGATACGACGGGGACGACCGGCGTGGACACCCCCGCCGACCAGGCGGACCGCGGCACCGACCGCGCCCCTCCGGTCCTCGACGCTCTCAGCTTCGAGCCGCCCCAGATCGACGACGGCGGCTCCGCGCGCCTGCTGATCCACGCGCACGACGATCTCGCGGGGATCCGGTCCGTCACCGGCAACGTCCGCAGCCCGAGCGCCCGGGCGGTCTTCGCCTTCGAAGCGGCGCAGGCCGACCCCAACGGCAGCCTCTACGTCGCCACCGTCACGATTCCGCCCAAGGCCGAGACCGGCTCCTGGTACGTCGCGTATCTCTATGTGCCCGACCGCGCGGACAACGCGCTGATCGTCTCCTACACACCCGCCACGGTTCCGCCCGGAGGCACCCTCAGCGTCGTCTCTCGCGAGTCCGACTCCACCGCGCCGGTCATCCACGACATCATCATCACGAACGCCACCGTCCAGGGGGGCGAGCACAACCACATGCGCGTCGACGTCGATGATGATGCCTCGGGGGTCGCCAGCATCGTCGGCTCCTTCAAGAGCCCGTCGGGAGCCGCGCTCATCCCGTTCGTCTGCCGCCTGAACGCCGACACCCAGACGTGGGAGGGGGACGTCACGGTTCCGCAGAGCGCCGAATGCGGCCAATGGATCGTTCACCAGATCCTCGCCACCGACAAGGCCGGCAACGCCGCTGCGTTGCAGAATCCCAATCCGGCCATCGACCATGTCGGCTTCCAGGTCGTCGGGAGCACCTGCGACGACACGCCGCCCGTGCTCGAAGCCTTCTCGATGGCGCCTTCATCCGTCTCGAACGACAGCGCCGCGGAGATCCTCGTCACGGCCTCCGTCTCCGACGCCGGCAGCGGAGCGACCTCCCTCACCGGATGGGCCACGGGCCCGCCGGCCACCAACGGCGTCACGCCCAAGATCCTCTTCGCCTGCGTCGCGACCAACCCCTCGGAGCCCGGCTCCACCTGGACGGGAAAGATCCTCGTCCCGCAGTACGCCGCGAAGGGGACCTGGCGCATCACGCGCGTCCGCGTCCAGGACCGCGCCCAGAACGTCCGCGACTACACCCAGGCGGACGGCATCATCGCGAACGCGACCTTCACCGTGCAGTAGCCTGCGGCGCCTCGTACCCGGGCCCGTAGACGTCACGGATCGATCCCCACGCCCAGCTCCCAAGGAGCGACTCGAGCTTCGGCACGACCGATCGCAATCCCGCATAGTGCGCGCGGCGCGCCCAGCCCGTGAGCGGGAGCCGCGGATGGGCCGGATCCAGCTCACGAGGATGGAGCACGATCATCACAGGACGCCCACTCCGGGCCGCCTGCCGGAACGACCAATGCAGGAAGGCCCGCGGCATCACCCGGAAAACGCCGCTCGCCATCGGCACTCGGTGCCCTGCGACCGTGGCGACCGTCAAGGGAATGCGCAGCAGGCCGCTTCCCGCCGGCTCCGGTCCGGGGCTCGGGCTCGGTGCCGAGACGATGGGGGTCGCGGAGGCGGACGTCTCACGGTACGCCTCGAGCGGAAGCGCTTCGTTGCCGAAAAGCGCGGTCTGCACCGGAAAGACGCTCGCGTCGTAGCGCAGTCCCGCGGCCAGCAGCTCCTCGACGAGCCAGGGCGTGTTCCGATCGACCGACCAGGACGGCGCCCGAAACCCCAGCGGCGCCTCGCCCGTCACCTCGCCGAGAACGCCGATCCCCCGGCGCAGCCACTCGCGAAAACCCGCGCGCGCCATCTCGTAGACGAGCGCATGGGTCGCCCCGTGCGTCGCCATCTCATGGCCCGCGCGTGCCAGACGGCGCACCGCGTCCGGATAGCGCTGGGCGAACTCCCCGAGAACGAAGCACGTGCTCCGCGCTCCCGCCCGGCCGAGGATCTCGATCCAGCGGTCGGTGCTCGCGTCCATCGCATAGCGCGCCTCGCGAACCGACGCCGCAATGACGGCCTCGCGCCCACGGAGCTGCGGATAGTTCGCGTGCTCCCAATCCTCCACATCGAGCGTCAGGGTCGCGCGAACGGGTGAAGCACCGCCCCTCGAAAAACGCGGCTCGCGGGACACGCTGGCGGACGTCACGGACAGTGGCGGTCTCCCTGAAACCCCGTCGCCGGCGAACGCAGGGATGCGTCGCCTCGCGGCCATGCCCTCGCGCGCGCGGATTCCGGGAACCGGTTCCGCTTGCGCAAGACGGAACCCCTTCCGACATTATGACGGAAGAGGTGAAGCCACGGATGGAGCAGAGAGGAGCGTCCGCGCCGGATGGCGACACAGGAGCCGCCGACGCAGGTCTTCCGCGAAGACCGCTGACGATCGACGCTGAAGGCCGACGGGGGTTCATAACGTTCTTCCCTACGATCCGGTGCGCGCGGGCATGAAAGGCTGACGCACGACGAATGCGCCGGCGGAGTCTGGTTCCACCATGGGAATGCATGCACGACCCACCGCGTCGTGGCACATGGCTGCCGCACCGTCGGATGAAAATGTCACATGTTATCCTCCCGCCCGTGACGACCGGCGTTCCTTAGGAAACATGAGAGTCATCTCCGTCAACGATGGCGACGAAGCCGCACGCTGGGACGCGTACGTCGAACCCAGGTCTTTCGCGGTGATGGACCTCTCGGCCTGGCGACGCGTCGTGCGCAAGGCCTACGGCATGAAGTCCTGGTTTCTCGCCGCCGTCGACGGCGAGCGCTGGCAGGGAGCCCTCTCCCTGTACGAAGCGCGGCACCCTCTTTTCGGCTCATACCTCGCCACCTCGGCCTTCGGCAACGACGGAGGCTTCCTCTTCGAGTCCGAGAGCGCACGCGACGCGCTCGTCGCGGAGGCCAGAAAGCTCGCCGACACGCGCAACGTCGAATACCTCGTCCTGCGCACGAGGCAGACCGAGGTCCCCGGCTTCACGATCGACAGCCACTACCGCTCCGCCATGCTGGACCTTGCGGGCGGCGCCGAGCAGGTCTGGAAGGACCGCATTCCCGCGAAAACGCGCAACCAGGTCCGCAAGGGACAGAAGGAAGCCTTCACCATCTCCACGGGGCACGACCAGATCGGCGCCTTCCATCGCGTCTTTCACGAGCACATGCGCGATCTCGGGTCCCCGGCCCACTCCCTGCGCTACTACGAAGCGATCGTCGAAGAGCTGGGCGATCGGATGGACTTCATCGTCGTTCGCGACGGGGAGGACCTCGCCGCAGGCGCCCTGCTCTTCTGGACCAACGGCACCGCGATGAACCTGCACACCGTCGCCTTGCGCAAATACAACTCCCGCTGCCCCAATTACCTCATCTACTGGACGATGATCGAGGCGGCCTGCAAGAGAGGCTGCACGCGCTTCGACATGGGGCGCTCGGAGGCCGACAGCAACAACATCAAGTTCAAGGCCAACTGGGGGACAACGATCTCCACGCTCCATTACAACTACTACCTGCGCAAACTCGACGCGGTCCCCTACCTCGATCCGCGCAACCCCAAGTACCGGATCCCCATGCTGGTCTGGCAGAAGATGCCGGTCCTGCTGACCAAGCAGATCGGCCCGCGCTTGATCTATGGGCTGCTGTAGATGAGCGGTCCCGGTTTGATGGCGGGCATCTGCGGGATGACGGGTGGGACGGCGAGTGTGTTCCGGACGACGGGCGTCTTCCGGACGGCGGGCATCTTCCGGACGGCGGGCGTCTTCCGGTCGGCAGGCGTCTTCCGGACCGCGGGCGTCTTCCGGACGGCGGGCGTCTTCCGGACGGCGGGCGTCTTCCGAGTGGCGGGCATCTCCCGGACGGCGGAAATCCGCCTGAGGGCGGGGATCTCCATGATGGCGGACCTCTTCTAGATGGCCGGCGCGCTCGTCGTCAACGCCGACGATCTGGGCGTCTCGCGCGGCGCGACGCTGGGGATCGTGCGCGCCCATCAGGAGGGGATCGTCACGAGCGCCAGCCTCGCCGCGACGACGCCCTGCTACGCGCACGCGCTGGAGACTTGCGTGCGCGCCTTCCCCAAGCTCGGCGTCGGCCTGCACTTCACCCTCACTTCCGGAAGGCCGGTCAGCCCCGCTACCGCGGTCCCGGACCTGGTCGACACGCAAGGAGTCCTCCGGTGGCGGTTCCTCTCCCTCCTGCGCGCGGCGGGAATCGCGGGCCGTAGAGATCTCCTCGAGCAGATCGATCTCGAGCTCGAGGCGCAGATCCAGCGCCTCGAGTCCGACGGCATCCGGCCCGATCACATCAATGGCGAGCGTCACGTCCATCTCATACCCGGCATCTTCGAGCGGGTCGTCGCTGCCGCGCGCCGCCACGCGATCCCCTACGTCCGCGCCGGGCAGGAGATGCGCTTGCGCCTCTCCCCCGGCTGGGACACGCTCCGGATCGCGGGCCCGGGCGCGGCCAAGTCCCTGATTCTCGGCGCCCTCACCCGGCGCGGCCGCCGCCATCTCGGCGACGGCGTTCGCAGCGCGGAGCACTTCGCGAGCTATCTCTACTCGGGCAGGCTCGACTGCATCATGAGCGACCTGCTCAGGCAGGGCCCCCCGACCGAAGGCGTCACCGAAGTGATGGTCCACCCCGGCGTACCCGAGGAGAGCCTGGGGATCGACTTGGGGAATCCGGACGTCGAGCGCTACCTTGCCTCTCCCGACCGGCAGAGGGAGCTGGATGCATGCATCGAAGCGCGACAATGGACATCGGGATGGAGACCGACGACTTTCGGACAGCTCGCGCGGGAGCCGGCCGGCACGTGGTGATCGTCCCCTTCGCACCGAGCCACGTGCGCGAGGTCGCTCGGATGCACACCGAGTCCCTGACCGGGCTGCTCTCGGCGCTCGGCCAGCCGGCCGCGCGCGCCTACTACCAGGGCGCCGCTCGCGCGCCCGAGACGCGCGCCTTCGTCGCGTACGACGGAGAGCACGTGGTGGGGTTCGTGATGGGATCGGCCCGTCCCGAAGAGCTCCGGCGCCGGATCGCTCGGGAGAATCGCGCGGCCGTCCTCGCGGGCCTGTTTCGGGGACTCGCATTACGGCCCCATCTTCTGAAGTGGCTGCTTCGCAGCCGTAAGGGTCCCGACGAGGGGAGCTATGATTCCCGCGCGCCCGAGCTGATCTATCTTGCGGTCGCGTCCCGAATGCGCGGGTCCGGCACGGGACGCGCTCTGGTGGACGCGTTCACCGCCGCCATGAAGCGGGAGGATACCGCGTCCTACGAGCTCAGCGTGGACGACAGCAACGTCTCCGCCATCGGGTTCTACGAGAAGCTGGGATTTCACGTGACGGGGCGCTACCGTGAGTTCGGGATCTGGCATCGCCGCTACCGGTTCGATTCGAGCGGCGCGCATCAGCCGAGCGAGCCGCAACGCGGGTAACATGAAGGAGTTACGAGCGCCGTCGAGGGTTGCCCTGTGAAGAAACTCTTCGTCGTCTGTCCTTGCTTCAATGAGCAGGAGGTCCTCGGCGCGTTCGCCGCGCGCCTGACGCGGGCGCTCGAAGGGATCGCCGCCGCCGAGCCGGAGGGCCTCGAAACGCACGTCCTGCTCGTGGACGACGGATCCCGGGACAGCACCTGGGACATCATCCGGACGCTGCGCTCCGTCCCCGGCGGTACGCGGCTGTCCGCGCTGCGTCTCGCTCGGAATTTCGGTCATCAATCTGCGATCTGCGCGGGGCTGGACCACCTGATCGGGCCGCTGGCGTGCGGGGACGACGACACGGTCATCATCATGGACTCGGACGGGCAGCACCCTCCCGAGCGCTTGCACGAGATGGTCACGGCGCGCCGCGAGAGCTTTCATCACGTCCAGATGGTGCGCGAGGACGCTGAGGAGTCCGGGGGGCTCCTGAAGCGCGCGACGAGCCCCCTCTTCTACAGGCTCTTCAGCTGGCTCAGTGGACTGGAGCTGCGCCCGGGCGCCTCGGATTTCCGGGCATTCTCCGGCGTCTTTCTCAAGCAGTACCTGCGCTTCGCGGAGACGAATCGCTTCAACCGCGGCCTGTTCGTATGGATGGGATTCAAGACTCACCTGATCCGCTACCGCCCGGAGGCGCGCCTCGCGGGTAAGAGCTCCTATACCTTCCTGCGGATGATGAAGCTCGCCGGCGTGGGGATCACGTACTTCTCCTCGCGGCCCCTCATGCTCACGACGGGCATCATCACGGGGGGAGGCTTTCTGCTCTGCGGGTCCTACGTGCTCTCCGAGGTCGTGAAGCTGGCCCGCGGCGGCAAGTTCGTTCCCGGATGGGCGACCATTCTCTTCCTGGTGACACTGTGGGGCTCGCTCATCTCCCTGAATCAATGGATCCAGTCGGTCTACGTCGCCCGGATCTTCGACGAGGTGAAGCGACGGCCGGGCTACGTCGTCGAGGATCTGCTGCTCTAGGCGCGAGGGAGCGGGCACAAGCCCTCTGCTGTCGTCGCGAGCCCGGATTCCCCGCGAGAAGTCTTTCGCATCCGTTGGACGCATCGCTCCCCTTCGAAGACGAAGGCCGGTGGCCCGCCGAGCCCGCCCCCCATTTCCCAGCGAAGGCCGTAAGGCGCGCGCCCACTAACTCGGACGCTGCCCGCCTCGGGGCCGTGAACCGCATGGAGATGGTGGCCCACGCACAACGTGGTCAGATTCCATTCTTCGTCCTCCCCTCCCTGCGATCGGAACCTCACGTGATGCGCGTGAAAATCCTGCTTCGACGAGCATGCCGGGACAGTGCATTGCCAACCGTCCCTATCCATGATCCGGTGCTCCCGGCGCTTCTTTCGTGATGTCTCGTCGTCCCAGGTGGACATGAAGGCCTCGAGAATCTTCGAGACAGCCTGCCAGTCGAAGAGACAACCACCCTCGACCCGCCGCACCTCGGCCAGTGTCTGCCGCCACAGCGCAGCGACGCTTGCGGGCGCCGAGAAATGGACCCGGCCCATGCGTGCGGAGCGAGTCGAAGCATCACGCGCAGACATTTGCCGATCGGGCCGTGCGGCCACGGTGGAACGGATATCAGGAGGCAGGCACGGATACTCCAGGAGAGCCTTGACCTCTGCCTCCTGAACGGCGTCGCGAAGCCGGAGCACCGTCACCTGCTTCGCGAAGTCCACCCAGGCCGCTTCGTTCTGCTCCCCTCTCACGATGCGCAGCAGCATCCAGCAGCGCAGCCACGAGAGCCCGCCTCGGCGAAACTCCTCGCGCACGACCGGCGCACCACAAAGACGTTTCTCCAGACTCGGGAGGTAACGGGAGCGGCGTTCGCCGATGCCGAGCGCTTCGCTCGCATAGACAGCGACATCCGGATGACCCGCTCGCCGCGGCTCGCCGTGATACACGGACTCGTACAGCCGGCGCGAGACTATCGCCTCGAGGCGTCCCCGCATCTCGCCGAGGCGGACGATGCGCTCATGCAGCGCGAGCGGATCGTCGGGTGGGTCCTCTGCCAGGAAGGTGTCCAGGTCCTGTGGGAGCCACGCATCTCGCCCGACCACGTGCGCGTCGGCGTAGCCATAGCCGGAGGCGTCTCTCTGCTCGGCGGCGTCTCTCTGCGCAGCGGAGTGGCTCTGCGCGGACGAGCCGCCCACATGGGCGCCGTCTGCCCAAGAGCCACTCTCTTGCGATCGACCGGCATCCGCGGGACGTACCTCCTCCCCCGTTGGATCATCCGCGGCTGGTGAGTCCACGCGTGACCCCTCCGCGTCCGACTCCGCGAATGCTCCCCCCTCGCCGGCCACCGCGCCCACGTCGGGAGGAACGCCCGCCAGGTAGTCTGCACAGAGGCTCTCGACCAAGCCCCAGTCGGGGAGATCCGCCTCGCACACGTCTCGACAGAATCGCAGAGTATTCCTCCACCGGCGCGCCTCGGTGTAAGGGGCGCGGAACGAGACGCTGACGAAGGCTTCTTCCTCCTCGTCTTGGGCCAAACGCTCGCCCGAATTGTCGAAGGGCGCTTTCGAGGCTTCGCGCGCATCGTCCACCTCATGCGCGTCGTCCGCTTCGCGCGCGTCGTCCGCCTCTCGCCCGCCGTCCGCTTCGCGTCCGCCGGCCCCAGCGCACACGTCGGCCGCTTCGCGCGCGTCGACCCCTCGGCGCACGTCAGCCTTCGGATGCTGCCTCACCCGTTCTGCCAGATCACGAACGGAGAGCCGCTGTGCTTGGAGGATCCACCATGGCTCCGTGAGCGGCGTTGCGACGCGCGACAGCAGACGCACGTGCTCCGCGTGCAGCGTCCCCATCTCCCACCAGAACGACGTCCAGGGCAGCTCCGCCATCTCCCGCTCGGTGCGCATCAGTTCCTGGGCGCTGCGAAGGCTGAAACCCAGGGTCTCGCGCACGTAGTCGGAGAGCCGCACGAACCCGATTTGCTGGTAGAGCTTTCTGTCGTTGCAGAGGATCAGGGCACGGGCAAGCGCCCGCTCGACGCGCACTTCCAGCCGCGCCGTTCGCCGCAGTAGACGGTGACGAGCACTCCCTCCCGACACATGGGGCATTTCGGACGTAGCCGAAAATGCCCTCGCGCCAGGCGCACCCGGCACGCCGCGCCCGCGCACACGCACGCCGACCCGGCCGGGCACGCCAGTCGCCACGCCCTCTGCGCCGGCCACACATGCTGCACGCCCCGCACCGGCCGCACCCGCCGCATCCGCCGCACCCGCCGCGCCAGCCGTGCTCCCCGCGCCGGCTCCACGCGCCGCGCCCGCCGCGCTCGCCGCGCCCCCCGCCCCCTCCCGGCCGGCCCCACGCGCCGCGTTCGCCGCGCCCGCCGCGTCCGCCGCGCCCCCTGCCCCCTCCCGGCCGGCCCCACGCGCCGCGTTCGCCGCGCTCGCGGCGTTCGCCGCGCCCGCCGCACCAACTCCCCCACTCCACCCGATAGAAGCCGTCTCACGGATCACAACCGCCGCTCGCTTCTCGACCGCCCAGACAAGATCATACGACGACGATAGCGAAAGTCAAGCGAAAATAAGATGGTGGACCATTTGAATTGATCCTCTACCGAAAACAGATACGCGCAGGAGCCTTCCCCGGAGCAAGCCTACCTTTCATGCGAGCTCAGCAACCGGCGCTGCGTGCAGAAGCTCGAGAACGATTCCGCGCCCAAGGGGAGTTTCGACCCTTGGCGTGCGGTGAAGACCCACCGACCAGCGTGACGACGGGCCCGCCCGACTGGAGACCATCCGCCTCCGACCGCTTCGAGCTCATTTGCAGCGCATGCGTCGGTACCACGGCGGCCCCACTTCGTGCCGCAGCGGCACGCCGGCACCCCATACAGAATCGGAAAATACGGCCTTGTGGGAACCTCCCAGGGGAAGCGTATCTTCTTGCGGGACATTAGAATAGCGGGCGGTGGCGCCTAGCATTCATCGGGCTGTTTCGGGATGAGTCCCGTCTACGATCCGCCGCGCGAGAAGTTGAGCCGGCTCACGCTCGCGAACCTGGCCTTCCTGGGCGTGAACGCCGTCGTCGCGGGGGCGCTCGTTTACGGGTTGTGGAGGGGCGGCCGTCTTATCGTGTCTCCGTCGGCGGACGCGACGGGTACGCGATCGGGAGCTTCGCGCTCCGGTGACGCACGCGCCGGGGGAGATCAACTTCCGGGCGATTCCAACTCTGCCGGCCGCACGGGACATGAGCCCGGCTCCGCCGTGTACTACTCGAGCTCCGCCGAGTACGACGCGGCGCACCCCGCCCGCACCTCGGGCACCCCCAACACACGCCCCGGCTCCGCATCGCAGCCCGGCTCGGGTTCCGGCTCCGGCCCGGGCACTTCCGGCGATCGCGCCTCCAACCGCGCGACCCACACCCCCGGGTCCGCGACCTACTCGATCGCGAATCCCTCGAATCCCTCGACTCGTCCCACTCCCGCAAACCCGAACGCCACCGGCTCCTCTCGCGCCGACTCCGCGAGCTCCGCCGCAGCTGCCGCCAATGCCGCCACCGGCGCCGCCAACCCCCGCAACGCTTCCAATCCGAACAGTCCTCGCCCGGGCGACACCTTTACGACGACCGGACACACGACACCCGGGACCACGGCACCTCCGCCGATCCGCACGCCGACGACGCCCTCAGGGACGCCGCCTCCGTCCGGAACGCCTCCCGACCCGCACCACGACGATCCGCCGCCCACGGACGATCCGCCCCTCCCGACCGATCCGGGCTCGGACCGGACGCCTCCTGTCCTCGACTCCATCGTCTTCGATCCGCCGCAGGTGACCGATGGCGGCACGTCCGTGCTCTACGTGCACGCCCATGACGATCTCTCCGGCGTGCGCAGCGTGACGGGGACCATCAAGAGCCCGACCGGCGGCGCCCTGTTCTCCTTCGCCGCGAACGACGACGGCACGGGGACGACCTTCGCGGCGCGCGTCAACGTCCCGCCCAAAGCGGAGGAGGGGAACTGGTACGTGGCGAACATCTACATCGCCGACCGCACCGACAACACGCAGGTTCTCGGCTACACGCCCGCCAACGTCCCCGGCAGCGCCCGCCTCCACGTGACTTCGTCGCAATCGGACACGACGGCGCCCAGCCTCCTTGCCATCGATCTGGAGAACGGATCGGTGCGCGGTGGGGAGACCGAGCGCGTCCGGCTGAGCGTCTCGGACGATGCGTCCGGCGTGGCGAGCATCGTCGGCTCGTTCCAGAGCCCCGCCCGCGCGGCGGGGATGACGTTCACGGCGCACGCGGAAGGAGACAGCGGCGCGTGGATCGCGGACCTTCCGATCCCGACGAACGCCGACTGCGGCGAATGGCGGATGACGTCCCTGCGGATGACGGATCATGCGGGGAACGCGGCGGCGTTCGGAGCGGACGCGCCCCAGATCACTCGCGTCTCGTTCGGTGTCATGACCGACGGATGCGATTCGTCGGCCCCCTATCTGGACTCGCTCTCCATCGCGCCTTCGGCCGTCTCGAACGAAGCCGCGTCGGAGGTCACGATCACGGCGGTCGCGCGCGACGACGGCAGCGGCGTCGCCGCGGCGTCCGGCTGGGTCGGCGGTCCGGTGTCCGCGGGAGGGGAGACCCCCAAGCTCTCGTTCACCTGCGGGAAGTCGAGCCCGAACGATCCCGATTCACCCTGGACGTGCCGGATCCCCGTTCCGCAGTACGCGGCCCGCGGGACGTGGCGCATGGGGCGCATGCGCCTCTCCGACCGCGCCGGGAACGTGCACGACTACATGCCGGAGGAATCGATCATGCAGGGGGCGACCTTCGACGTCCAATAGGCACCTCCAACAGGCGCCGCGCTCTCCGCGACCTCTAGAGCATGTTCACGAAGGCGGGGATGGCGTGGGGCGGCACGCGGATCGTCGCCCCGATCGTGCGCCCCTTGTCGAACGAAACGACGATCTTCTCCTCCGACGGCTCCCAGTAGGCCAGATCGACCTTTCCGTCGTGGTCGTAATCGGCGGGGACGGGAACGCATCCCGGCGTGCCGAACGTCGCCTGCGCGATCGGCCCATCCGGCGCGCGCTTCCAGTACCAGGTGAGATTGGTCTGTTGCCAGACGCCGATCTCGTCGTAGCCGTCCCCGTCGTAGTCCCCCGGAACGAGGACGTCGCCCTCGCGTCCGCCCCACCGGAACGTCGCGGTCTGGCCGGTCGTCAGGCTCAACAGGGACACGGAGCCGCCCTGCATGCTCCACAGCCCGAGGTCTCCGCGCGAGCCCTCGAGGAAGCGTCCGCCGAAGGGCAGGGGCTGCGTCCCCTTGTCCGCCTTGGGTCCGGGGAGGGTCTTGTCCGCCGCCAGCAGCCATTCGCCGGTGCTCACGCGATACGCGAGATGGCTGTCGAAGCCGTCGTTGTCGAGGTCGGCGATGAAGGGCACGTCGAGGTTCCAGTACCAGTGCGCGTACTCGGTCTGCCAGACCCCGTTTCCGGAATCGCGATAGAACCAGCCCCAGGGGTCGTACTCCACGAGATCCTCGATCTTGGTGCCGCGGCCGTAGACGGTGTCCTTCATGTGCCCCATCAGAAGGTCGACCTTGGGATCGCCCGGGAACTTGCCGACGTAGAGACCGAGGAAGTCATCCGCGCCGCTCCCCGCCGCCTCCGGCAGGCTCACCGACGTCCATCCGGACCACTCCCCCACTGCGCCGCCCGGAACCGGGATCCCCACGACGATCTTCCGGCTCTGCACGTCGTAGAAGAGCAGGTCGCGCTTCCCGTCTCCGTCCCAGTCCGTCCCCTTCGCCTGCGAGACGATGCGGGGGCGCCAATACCGTTCGATGCCGTCGTCCAGACCCGCGGTGGACTTCACGATCTCGTAGAGCGCGCGCTTGCCGGCGATCAGCCTCGGCTCGAAGTACTTCTCGGCGATCGCCTTCGCGAGCCGCGCGCGCGCGATGAGCGGCATGAAGAGCAGGTCCTCGGCCGGGCGCGCGTAGTACCACCCGCATCCGGCCTCTTCCGCCGCGCCGGGGACGAGACGCGCCAAGCGCCCGTTCTGGACGTAGCGGTCGGCCACGACCTTCTCCGCGAGCCGGAACCCGATCCCCGTGCGTTCGAAGCGGCTGGGAGTCATCGTGAAGACGCTCCCGCCGAAAATCAGCATCTCGCTGAGATAGCCGTGGACGCGCTCGTCTGCCGACGCGTCGAAGTAGACGTCGCGCGGGCCGTGCTTGTACTGCGCGAGCGCGGTCCCCATCTGTTCCTCGATCGAGTTCGGGAAGTAGGGCGAACGGTAGAAGCCGCGCCAGTGGCGGCTCTCGTCGAACGCCGCCGAGTAGCAGAAGGCCACGGGCGCGACGGCGACGATCAGGAAGAAGGGCGCCGCAAGGCCCGCGACGACCGCCGTTCGCACCGATAGCGCACGCGGCACCGCCTTCAGCAGGTACGAGACGCCGAACGCGGACAGCAGCGCCAGCCCGAAATGGGCGCTGAAGAAGAACTTGCTGATCTCCGTGTACTGCTCGACCCCCGCGCCCTCGGAGGAGTAGTACATGATCTGCGGCACCATGTACGAGAACCCGGTGAAGATCGTCAGCGCCCAGAAGAGCGACCGCGCTTCGGTGGATTCGCCGCGGCGCATCCGGTGGTGCAGCGCCCACGCGAGGAGCACGAGCGGGATCATCAGGCCGTAGGTCGCGATGTTCCAGTCCAGGAACCCGCGCAGCCCTCCTTTCGCATAGCCCAGCTCGAGCACCTTGCGCATCTTCGAGAACCCGCCGATGCCGTACTGCGCCCCGCTCGAGAGCATCCCGCCGTGCGCCAGCGCCACCAGGGCCATGGCCGGACCGAAGAGCACCCCGCGCACGAAGCGCACGCGCGTGCGCTCGCGCAGCCATGCGCCCGCGAGATAGACGCTCGCCGTGATGGCTCCGACCCCGCCGAAGACCGCATGCCCGAGGAAGAGCACGGCGAAGACCAGGACGTTCGCCGCCGCGAGCGGGAGATGGACGGCGCGCTGCCGCTGCCAGAGCGTGAAGAGGTAGAGCGCCACCACGCACAGCGCGATCCCCAGCGCGACCGGGTGCTGCTCGAAGAGCGCGGCCGTGTCCCAGGGAAGGTTGGAAAGGCTGCCATCGGTATTGCGCAGGTGCAGGCTGGGCACGGCCTGCATTCGCAGGAAGTTCGCGAGCCAGCTCTTCGCCGCGTCGTACTTGTAGACCAGCTCGGGCAGCGGCGGCGACTTGCTGAGGCCGTCGTAGACCTCGATCCGCTTCAGGTAGAGCCAGTGCAGTCCCCCGCCGATCAGGACGGTGACGCTCCCCCACATCGCGGCCACGGGCGGGAAATCCAGCTCGCGCAGCCAGAAATAGAGGAAGAGGAAGATCAACAGCCAGAGGCTCGTGCTGACGACGTCGATGCTGACGTTCGCGGTGAGCCCCGTGAGCCACCGGACCGCTCCCGCGAGGATGACGACGCCGTAGTGGTACTTGATCGGGATGTCCGGCAGCGCGTTGTGCCGCGGCGGGTAGACGCCTTCCGAGACCTGATTGGGACCGGTGAGATGGATCGCGCTACAGGCGGCCTCGTCCCAGAAGTTCGTGCTCACCGCGAAGAGCCATTGCGGAACGCCGAGGACGATCGCGAACAGCACCGGGACGATCCACGCGCGCCAGCTCGAGAGGACCGGCCGCAGGTCCATCTCCGCGCGACGGAGCAGGAAGAGCGCCGCGGTCGCGCCGGCGCCGAGAAGGAACGTCGCGACGAACGCGAGCGTCGCGTTCCCCGTTCCGCGTCCGATGAGGTTCACGCACGTGAGGAAGCCCGCAACCGCGAGCCCGCACGCAAGGAGGAGCTGGAAGAAGGGGCTGGACTTCTTCTCCTGAAGGCGGCCCGCGATCCACCACGACGGAAGGAGCAGCACGGCGGCGTAGACGCCGGAGAAGACGATCCGCAACACGAGGAGCGCGTCGTGCATTCGAGGCGGGATTCTAACGTCATCGGCATCAAAGTCCAGTTCGGCCTGTTCGGTACGACCGCTTGCATTGATCCGCCCGCGCGCAATCCTTATACTGCGGCGCGTCGATGCCTAGCGACAGTCCACGGGATTCGGGGAAGGTCGCTCCACCGTCCGCGCTGCGCGTCAGAGTCCCCGCCGCGGCGCGTCCCCTGCTCACCGCCCTCCTGCTCCTCGCCGTCGCGTTCCTCGCCGCCCGCTCTCTCAACTACCTCTCGACCGTCCGGCCGGGCCCGGATGCCGGCGTCTACAGCGCGATCGGCATGCAGCTCCTCGACGGCAAGGCGCTCTACCGGGACACGATGGACGC
>Ga0070671_100001744_pt1 | contig 16514 bp, 12 predicted proteins | sample KBSS73metaG_FD_65341 | JGI IMG/M metagenome (GOLD analysis project Ga0070671, IMG submission 65341) | Switchgrass rhizosphere microbial communities from Kellogg Biological Station, Michigan, USA - KBS S7-3 metaG | ecosystem: Host-associated > Plants > Roots > Rhizosphere > Soil ...
GCGGTGGGCTGGTGCAGCATCGTGACGCTGCCGCCGAGCAGCCACACGGCCTGCGCCAGCGGCGCGATGACGGCGGGCTCCCCGGCGAGCACGCCCACGGCCTGCCCGCGGCGCAGCCCCGCCCGCCGGAGCGCGTCCGCCCGGCCGCGGGCCGTCGTGTGCACCTCCGCCCACGTGCGGCGGACCGGCTCCGCGGGCTCCCCGGTCGTCATGCCGCGCGTCGTCACACGCGCGGATTCCAGCAGCGATACGAGAAACCGGGACATATCACCACCCTACGGCCGCGGGGGTACGGTCGCGTCGTGTCCGACTCCCGGGAATCCCTGGCCGCGGCCGTCGACGCCGTGCTGCCCTCCGCCCGCGCCGATCTCGAACGCCTCGTGCGGATCCCCAGCATCTGGGCCGATCCGGCGCACGCGGCGGACACCGAGGCCAGTGCGGCGGCGGTCGCCGAGCTCGCCGGGGCGCTGAACCCGGCCACGCTGCAGATCCTGCGTGCGGACGGTGGGGCCCCTGCCGTCGTCGCGCAGTGGCCCGCGCCCGAGGGGCAGCCGACCGTCCTGCTCTACGCCCACCACGACGTCCAGCCCACCGGCGGGGACGACGAGTGGACCAGTCCGCCGTTCGAGCCGACCGAGCGGAACGGGCGGCTCTACGGCCGCGGGGCCGCGGACGACAAGGCCGGGGTGATGACGCACCTCGGGGTGCTGCGCGCGTTCGACGGGAAGCCGCCGGTCGGGGTCACGCTGTTCATCGAGGGCGAGGAGGAGTCCGGCTCGCCGACCCTGCCCGCGCTGCTCGCCGAGCACCACGCGCTGCTGGCCGCGGACGTGATCGTGATCGCCGACGCCGCCAACCCGGCTGTCGACGTCCCGGCACTGACCACGAGCCTGCGCGGCCTGGTGGACGTCGTCGTCGAGGTGTCCCTGCTCGAGCGGCCGCTGCACTCCGGGGTCTTCGGCGGCCCCGTCGGGGACGCCCTGACGGCGCTGACCCACGCCCTCGCGAGCCTGCACGACGAGAAGGGCGAGGTCGCCGTGCCCGGGCTCCGCCACAACGAGGGCACCGACGCCGCAGCCACCGACATGCCCGAGGCCGAGTTCCGCGCGGAGGCCGGGCTGGTCGACGGGGCGGAGCTGCTGGGCACGGGCACGCTGGCCGAGCGCATCTGGCACAAGCCCGCGATCGCCGTCCTGGGCATCGACGCACCGAGCGTCGCCCAGGCCGCCAATGTCCTGCTCCCCCGCGCCCGCGCGATGGTCAGCATGCGGCTCGCGCCCGGGGAGGACACGCTCGCGGCGCGGGACAAGCTGACCGAGCACCTCACGGCACACGTCCCGTGGGGCGCGCAGGTCACCGTCACACCCGGGTCCGGCGTCGCCGAGCCCTTCTCCCTCGACGCGAACGGCGGGGCGTACGACGCCGCCAAGCGCGCGTTCTCCGAGGCCTACGGCAACGCGACCGTGGAGACCGGGATCGGCGGGTCCATCCCGTTCATCGCCGAGTTCGCCCGCACCTTCCCGGGCGCCGCGGTGCTGGTCACAGGCGTCGGCGACCCCGCGTCGCGCTGGCACGGGATCGACGAGAGCCTCTCGCTGAGCATGTTCGGCACCGGGGTCAAGGCCGAGGCGTTCCTGCTGGACGAGCTCACGTCGAGAGGAACGTCGGTGTCGTCCAGACCATGATCGAACAGCACTGAGGTTCATCTCGGCGGCGGGTGAGCGATATATCGCTAGCGCAGGTCCGGGTCGCACGGCAGACTGGCCCGATGCGGATCGGCGTGCTGGGGCCGGTGGCGGCGTGGGCCGCCTCCGGCGCCGACGTCGCGCCCGCGGGGCTGCGGCTGCGCGGCCTGCTCGCCCGGCTCGCGCTCGCGCCGGGTCGCACGGTCACCGCCGAGGCCCTGGTCGACGACCTCTGGGACGCCGAGCCCGCCTCGGCGAACGCCCTGCAGGCCTTGGTCTCCCGGCTCCGCCGGGCCCTGGGTCCCGACCTGGTGGCGACCGTGCCCGGCGGGTACCGGCTGGAGATCGCCCCCGCGGACGTCGACGCGACCCGGGCCGCCGGGCGGCTCGCCGAGGCCTCCCACGAGACCGATCCCGCGGCGGCCCGGGAGCTCGTCGGGCAGGCCCTCGCGCTCTGGCGGGGCCCCGCGCTGGCGGACGTCCGCAGGCTCCCGTTCGCCGGGACCGCCGCGGACCGGCTGGACGAGCAGCGGGCCGCCGCCGTCGAACGGGCGGCGGGGCTGGACCTGCGGCTCGGGCACGCCGCGGCGACCCTGGAGCCGCTGACCGCGCTGCTCGGGGAACAGCCGCTGCGGGAGAGCGCCGCCGCCGCGCTGGCCCGGGCCCTGCACGCGGCGGGTCGCCAGGCGGACGCCCTCGCTGTCCTGGACCGCACCCGCGCCCGGCTCGCCGACGAGCTCGGCGTCGATCCCGGCGAGGACCTCACCACCGCGCGGATGGACGTCCTGCGCGGGGTGTCGGTGCCGGTCGCCCCGCTCCCCCGCCCGGTGCGGGCCGCCCCGCCCGCGGCGCTGACCAGCTTCGTCGGCCGGGACGCGGACGTCACGCGGCTGCGGGAGCTGTTGGAGACGGGCAGGCTCGTCACGCTGGTCGGACCCGGTGGCGCCGGCAAGACGCGGCTCGCGCGCGAGGCCGCGCCCGCGGCGTCGTTCGCCGAGCTGGCGCCGCTGACCGGGCCGGACCAGCTGGCGGAGACCGTGCTGGCCGCCGTCGGGACGCCCGAGCTGGTGATCCGGCAGGAGGAGCACACCGAGGCCGTCGAGCGGCTGGTCGTGGCCCTGGGCAGGCGGGAGGTCGTGCTCGTCCTGGACAACTGCGAGCACCTGGTCGAGGCCGCCGCCGCGCTCGCGGGCACGCTGCTCGACCGCTGCCCGGCCGTGCGGATCCTCGCGACCAGCCGCGAGCCGCTGGCCGTGCCCGGCGAGCGGCTGCACCCGGTCGAGGCGCTCGACGAGTCCGCCGCCGTCCGGCTGTTCACCGACCGCGGGGCCGCCGTCGCGCGGGACCTCGACCCCGACGACCCGGCCATCCCCCGGATCTGCCACCGGCTCGACGGCCAGCCACTGCCGATCGAGCTCGCCGCCGCCCGCCTGCGGATGCTCACCCCCGCCGAGATCCTGATCCGGCTCGACGACCGGTTCCGCCTCCTGACCTCGGGTTCCCGTACCGTCCTGCCCCGCCACCAGACCCTGCGCGCGGTCGTCGACTGGAGCTGGGACCTGCTCGCGGAGCCCGAACGCGCCCTGGCCCGCAGGCTGGCGGTGTTCTCCGGGGGCGCGACCGCGGACGCCGCCGACCAGGTGTGCGGCGAGGGGCTGGACGATCCCTTCGGCACGCTCGCCGCACTCGTCGACAAGTCGCTGGTGGTCGCCGTGCCGGGGGCCCCGACCCGCTACCGGATGCTGGAGACGATCCGGGAGTACGCCCGCGAACGGCTGGTCGCCGCGGGCGAGGAACGGGCGACGGCGGCACGGCACGCGGCCTGGACCGTCGCCCTCGTCGAGCGCGCCGAGCCCGAGCTGCGCGGGCGCGAGCAGCTGCGCTGGCTGGCGGTGCTGCGGGCGGAGGCGGGCAACATCACCGGGGCGCTGCGCCGGGCCGTCGCGGAGCAGGACGCGCTCACGGCATACCGGCTGGTCGCGGGCATGTTCTGGTCCTGGCTGATCCGCGGCGCGACGGACGAGTCGATGGAGTGGGTGCACGCGGTCGAGGGCCTGCCCGCGGACCGGGTCCCGGCCGAGGTGGTCGCCCGGGTCACGGCGTTCCGGGCCATCGAGTCGCTCGGGCGCGGCCAGGTGGTCGAGGCGCAGCGACGGGTTGCGCAAGCGAACCGGTTGGCCGAGACCGTGCCGCAGCCCCGGCACCCGGCACTGGACCTGCTGGGGCCGATGGGCGAGGCCTTCCTGTCCCGCGACCAGTCCCCGCTCACGGCGATCAGCACGACCCATCCCGATCCGTGGGTGCGGGCCTTCGCGTTGCAGATCCGCGCGGTGCTGTCCGAGAACGCCGGGCTCATCGACCTCGAACGCGAGCTGGTCCGCGCCGCCCACGCACTGTTCACGCAGGTCGGGGACCGGTTCGGGCTCGGCATGACGCTGACCACGCTGGGCGAGCTGGAGAAGTGGGCGGGCGCCCTGGACCCCGCCACTGCCGCGTTCGAGGAGGCCATCGCCCTGGCCACCGAGCTCTCCAACGACGACGACCTCCCGCAGTTCATGGTCCAGCGCGGCGCCCTCGCGGCCCGCACCGGCGACCACGCGCTGGCGCGCAAGCTCTACACGGACGCGCTCGACATGGTCGACGGGTCGGAGTACGCCTCCCCCGAGATGGTGCGGGTGGCACTCGCCGAGCTGGACCGGCTGGAGGGCGACCTCGACGGGGCGCGGGCCCGGCTCGCCGAGATCGACCCGCAGTCGGGGCACGGGATCGCCGTGGCCCAGCGGATCGCCCACCACCGCGCCCAGTGGGCCCTGGTGGAGCTGGCGGCGGGTGATCAGGACGGGGCGGCGGAGCACCTCGTCGCGGCCGTCGACGCCGGGGACACCAGCAAGGACGGGCCGGTGGTCGCGTTCGTCGCGGAGACCGTCGCCCAGCTCGCGGCCGTCCGGGGGGACCTGGCAGGCGCCGCGCGGGCACTCGGGGTCGCCGAGGCCCGCCGGGGCACGCTCGACCTGAGCGATCCCGCGGTCCGCGCCCTGCTCCCGGACACGGACCCGGGCCTGCGACGGGAGGCGGCGAGCCTCCCGTCACAGGCCGGTCTCGACCTGCTCAGGTCCGTCTGCGGTACAGGAACACCGCCAGCGGCGCGAACACCAGCGTGATCCCGGCGGCCCAGAGCAGGGCCGTGCCCGCCGGGCCTGCGACCGGGCCGCCGAGCAGCAGCCCGCGGACCGCGTCGGCCGTCTTCGACACCGGGTTGACGTTCACCCAGCCCTGCAGCCAGCCGGGCATGGTGTCCGCGGGCACGAACACGTTGCTGCCGAAGGTGAGCGGCAGGGAGATCAACGCGCCCAGACCCTGCACCGAGCGCGGCTCCCTCACCACCATCGCCAGCGCGGTGAAGATCCAGCACAGGGCGAAGGCGAAGGCGATCACCATGGCCAGCGCCGCCACGATCGCCAACGGCCCGGCCTCGGTCCGGAAGCCGAGGATCGCGCCGAACACCAGCATGATCACGCCGGAGGTGGCGTACCGCGCGAGGTCCGCGGTGATCGCCCCGAGCAGCGGCGCCGACCGCGGGATCGGCAGGCTGCGGAAGCGGTCGAAGATGCCGGTGTGCAGGTCGTCGGCCAGCGCGGTGCCGGTGCCCGCCGACGCGAAGATCACCGTCTGCACCAGCACGCCGGGCAGCGCGAACTGCAGGTAGGCCGAGGTGTCGCCGGCGATCGCGCCACCGAAGACGTAGACGAACAGCAGCAGGAAGATGACCGGCTGCAGCGTGACGTCGATCAGCGCCTCCGGCGAGTGCACGGTCTTGACGAGCCCGCGCCAGGCCAAGGTCATCGCGTGCCGGAGGGGTCCGTGGCGGGCCGCGGTGCGTGGCACGGGTTCGAGCACCGGGGCGGGAGTGGGAGCGGTGGTGTCGGTGCGGGTGGTCATGCCGCGACCTCCTCGTCGTCTGCGGGTCGGCCGGTGAGGGTGAGGAAGACGTCGTCGAGGCTGGGCAGGCGCAGCCCCAGCTCGGCGACCGGGATCCCGGAGTCGGCACCGAGCCGGGCGCCGACGGCCTGGAGCAGCTCGGGCGACCCGGTGACGGTGAGCTCGCCGGTCGGGTCGACGGCCGGGGCCTCGGCGGTCAGCTCGCCGAGGAGGGCGGCGACGGCCGTGATGTCCGAACGGTGCAGCGGCCGGACGTGCAGCAGCTGCCCGCCGACGTCCGCCTTCAGCGACGCGGGCGTGCCGGTCGCGATGACCCGCCCGTGGTCGAGGACGACGAGGTCCTCGGCGAGCTGGTCGGCCTCCTCCAGGTACTGCGTGGTGAGCAGGACAGTGGTGCCCTCCGCGGCGAGTGTGCGGACGTGGTCCCACACCTCGTTGCGGTGGCGGGGGTCCAGGCCGGTGGTGGGTTCGTCGAGGAACAGCACCTCGGGCCGCCCGACCAGGCTGGCGGCCAGGTCGAGGCGCCGCCGCATGCCGCCGGAGTAGGTCTTGACCCGACGCTTGGCGGCGTCGGCCAGACCGAACCGGTCGACGAGCTCGGCGGCGCGGGCCTTCGCGTCCCGGCGGGAGAGGTCGAGCAGCCGGGCGATCAGCGTGAGGTTCTCGAGACCGGACAGGGCGTCGTCGACCGCGGCGTACTGCCCGGTCAGCCCGACGACGGCGCGGACCGCCGCGGCCTCGGCCACGACGTCGTGCCCGAGGACGGTGGCCCGGCCGCCGTCCGGCCGGAGCAGGGTGGACAGGATGCGGACGGTGGTCGTCTTGCCGGACCCGTTGGGGCCCAGCAGACCCAGCACCGACCCGCGCCGCACGGACAGGTCGATGCCCGCCAGCGCGGTGGTGGCGCCGAAGGTCTTGCGCAGGCCTTCGACGGAGAGGACAGGTTCCATGCCCACGAGGATGGCCGGCGCCGCTGCGATCTCCCTGACACGCCGCTGACGCCGGACCGTCCCCGCGCTACACGACGAGGCTCAGCAGCAGCACGAAGCCGAGGCCGACCACCGAGATCAGCGTCTCCATCACCGACCAGGTCTTCAGGTTCTGCCCCACGCTGAGCCCGAAGTACTCCTTGACCAGCCAGAAACCCGCGTCGTTGACGTGGCTGAAGAACACCGAGCCTGCACCGATGGCCAGCACCAGCAGCGAGGTCGTGGCCGGGTCGAGGTCGGCGACGAGCGGGGCGAGGATGCCCGAGGCCGTCACCGTCGCCACGGTCGCCGAGCCGGTGGCGAGGCGGATCAGCACCGCGACGCCCCAGGCCAGGATCAACACCGAGAAACCGCTGCCCGCGACCCAGCCTGCGATCAGCGCGCCGATCTGGGTGTCGACCAGGACCTGCTTGAACCCGCCGCCCGCGGCCACGATCAGCAGGATCCCGGCGATCGGGGGCAGCGAGGACTCGACGGACCTGCCGACGCCCCGCAGGCCCATCCCGCGGCCCAGCGTGGCCATCCCGACCAGCACGGCGATCAGCAGCGCGATCAGCGGGGTGCCGACGAAGTCCAGCGCCCCCCTGAGTGCGGAGTCCTCGCCCAGGAAGATGTCGGCCAGTGCCTTGCCCATCATCAGCACGACGGGCAGCAGCACGGTGGCGAGGGTCGTCGCGAACGTGGGGCGGCGGACCTCGACCTTGGTGAGGGTGGTGCCACCGGGGCCCTCGGGTCCCGGTTCGTCGGTCCCGGTCTCGAACAGCGCGGGCGGGGGAACGTCGACCCAGCGGGCGGCGAGGCGGGCGAACAGCGGGCCTGCCAGCGCGACCGTCGGGATGGCGACGAGCACGCCGAACAGCAGGGTGATGCCGAGGTTGGCCTTCAGCGCGTCGATCGCGACCAGCGGGCCGGGGTGCGGCGGGACGAGCCCGTGCATGGCCGAGAGCCCGGCGAGCGCCGGGATGCCCACCCGGATCAGCGAGAGCCCGGAGCGCCGGGCGACCAGGAAGATCACCGGCATGAGCAGGACCAGGCCGATCTCGAAGAACATCGGCAGCCCGATGATCGCGCCGACCGCGGCCATCGTCCACGGCAGCATCCGCGGGCTCGACCGGCCGACCAGGGTGTCCACGATCCGGTCGGCGCCCCCGGAGTCGGCGAGCAGCTTGCCGAACATCGCGCCCAGGGCGATCAGCGTCCCGACGCCTGCCGCGGTGCTGCCGAAGCCCTTCGTGAAGCTGGCCACGGCGTCCGCCATCGGCATCCCCGCGATGGCCGCGACGACCAGCGACCCGATCGTCAGGCCGAGGAACGGCGAGATGTGGAAGCGGGTGATCAGCACGACGAGCACGGCGATGCCGATCAACGCGGCGGCGATCAGCCGTCCACCGGACGACGGCGGGGCGGCCTCAGCCGCCAGCAGCAGGGTGCTCATGCCGACACCGCCGGAAGGGCGAGCGCGTGCGCGGCGGCGTCGACGAGCGCGTCGACGGGCTGGTCGAGGTCGAGGGCGAGGCCGCGCTCGTCGGGAGTCAGCGGCTCCAGGGTCGCGAACTGCGACCGGACGAGCGAGGCGGGCATGAAGTGCCCCGGCCTGCCCTCGACCCGGCGCGCGACGACCTCCGGGCTGCCGTCGAGGTGCACGAACACCGTGCGCCCGACACCCTCGCGGAGCACGTCGCGGTAGTCGCGACGCAGCGCCGAGCAGCTGATGACGCCGCCGACGGCGTCGTGCTCGCGGAGCCATCCGGCGAGGGTCTGCAGCCAGGGTGCGCGGTCGGCGTCGGTGAGCGGGATGCCCGCGGCCATCCTCGCGACGTTCGCGGGCGGGTGGAAGTCGTCCCCGTCGGCGAAGGGGACGCGCAGCCGCTGGGCGAGGGCGGCGCCGACGGTCGTCTTCCCGGACCCGGACACCCCCATCACGGTGATCAGGGGCGGTACGGCGAGGTGGAGGGGCACGGCGTTGTCCTCTCATCGGCATGAGCGAGTGTCCTGACGATGACGGATAAGTAGTACTTGCAACGCTGAATCGAATCAGATCCTATGAATTAGCGAAAACGGCCTAGTAGTGTGAAGATTGATCGGTGTCCGAGAACGGGGAGTCGCTCCACGGAGACGTCCTCGACGGCCTCGGGCTGCTGGTCACCGGGGGCGGTCTGGAACCAGGGCAGGTCGTGCGGGCCGAGGAGCTCGGCACCCGGTTCGGCGTCTCCCGCACGGTGGTGCGGGAGGCCGTGCGCGTCCTCGAGTCGATGGGGCTGGTCACCAGCAGGCGCCGGGTGGGGGTGACCGTCGCCCCACGCGAGGACTGGAACGTCCACGACCCGCGGGTGATCCGCTGGCGCCTCGACGGTCCCGGCCGCGACGAGCAGCTGCGCACGCTCACCGAGCTGCGCGGCGGTGTCGAGCCCGTCGCGGCGGGGCTCGCCGCGACCCGGGCCAGCCCCGAGCAGTGCGGCGCGCTCCTCCGCGCCGTGATGGACATGGCCGTACACGGCCGGTCCGGCGATCTCGAGCCCTATCTGGAGGCGGACGTCCGGTTCCACTCGACGCTGCTAGCCGCGTCGGGCAACGAGATGCTGGCCGCCTTCTCGGGCATGGTCGGCGAGGTGCTGTCCGGCCGGACCCGACACGACCTCATGCCGACCAAGCCGGAACCCGCGGCGATCCGGCTGCACGCCGACGTCGCCGAGGCGGTGCAGGCCGGCGACGCCGCCGGTGCCGAACGGGCGATGCGCGCGATCCTCGCCGAGGTCGACGACGCCATGCGCGCGGCCGGATCGGGCTCGGGACACTAGGCCGCGTCGACGAGGTCCCTGATCGTGGGGATCACGCCTCGGCGCGTTCGGCGGCCTCCAGCCACTCCAGCTCGACCTGCTCGGTCTCCGCCTCGACCTGCTTGAGGTCGGCGTTGAGCTCCATCAGCTTCGCCGGGTCGGTCGCCGCCTCGAGCAGCTTGGCGTGCAGCTGCTCGGCGCGCTTGGTCAGCTGCGTCATCCGCCGCTCCAGGCGCTGGGCCTCCTTGCGCGCCGCGCGCTGGGCCGCGGCATCGACCGCCTTCGGCGCAGCCGCGCCTGCGGAGGCCTTCGCCGCGGGGCCGGTCTGGGGCGCGCTGGTGTCCGTGCCCTGGATCGCCCGGCGGCGCAGGTACTCCTCGATCCCGCCCGGGAGGTGCGTGATCTTCCCGTCCCCGAACAGCGCGACGACCGTGTCGCAGACCCGCTCGGTCAGGTAGCGGTCGTGGCTGACCACGATCAACGTGCCCGGCCAGCCGTCGAGCAGGTCCTCGAGGTTGGTCAGGGTGTCGACGTCGAGGTCGTTCGTCGGCTCGTCGAGCAGCAGGACGTTCGGCTCCGCCATCAGCAGCCGGGTGAGCTGCAGCCTGCGGCGCTCGCCACCGGAGAGCCGCCCCACCGGGGTCCACTGCCGCGCGGGCGGGAAGCCGAGGCGCTCGGCGACCTGCGAGGCCGTCATCTCCTCCTTGCCGAACCGCACGTACTTGGCCACGGCCTCGACCGCCTCCAGGACGCGCATGTCCTTCGGCAGGTCCACGAGGTCCTGGGTGAGCTGCGCGAACTGGACCGTGGTGCCCTGCACCCGCTTCCCGCCGTCGAGCGGGCGCTCGCCGGTCAGCGACCGGAGCAGCGTGGTCTTGCCGGAGCCGTTGACCCCGACGATCCCGATCCGGTCCCCCGGGCCGAGCCGCCAGGTCTGGTGGTCCAGCAGCGTGCGCCCGGCGATCGTGACCGTGGCGTCCTCGAGCTCGAGGACGGTGCGGCCCAGCCGGTTCGTGGCGAAGTTCAGCAGCTCGACCGAGTTCCGCGGCGGCGGGACGTCCGCGATCAGGGCCTCGGCGGCCTCGATCCGGTACCGGGGTTTCGACGTCCGCGCGGGCGGGCCGCGCCGCAGCCAGGCGAGCTCCTTGCGGGCCAGGTTGCGTCGGCGCGCCTCGGCGGCGTCCGCCTGCTTGGTGCGCTCGGCGCGGGCGTAGACCCAGTCCTGGTAGCCGCCGAGGTAGCTCTCGACCCGCCCGTTCGCGACCTCCCAGGTCCGCGTGCAGACCGAGTCGAGGAACCAGCGGTCGTGCGTGACCACCACGACGCCGCAGCGCCGGGCGATCAGGTGCTCGGCGAGCCAGGTGACACCCTCGATGTCCAGGTGGTTGGTCGGCTCGTCCAGCACCACGAGGTCGGGCTCGCCGAGCAGGGCGCGGGCCAGCGCGACCCGGCGTTTCTCGCCACCGGACAGCCCGTCCGTGGTGCGCTCGAGGTCCCGGATCCCGAGACCGCCGAGCACGTCTCGTGCCTTGGCGTCCGACGCCCACTCGTGGTCCGAGCCGTACTCGGCGAGCACGACGTCCCGCACGGTCGAGCCGGTCGGGAAGTCGTCCCCCTGGGTCAGGTAGGCGAGCTTGAGCCCACCGAGCCGGGACACGCGCCCGGCGTTCGGCTCGCGGCGCCCGGAGAGCACCTCCAGGAGCGTGGTCTTGCCGCCACCGTTGAGCCCCACGACGCCGACGCGCTCGCCGCGCTCGACGCCGAGCGACACGGCGTCGAGCAGCACGCGGGACGCGTCCCCCGGGACGTGAGCGGTGACGCTCTCCAGGTTGACGAGGTTCTGACCAGCCATTATCACGCTCTCGCAGGCGGCCAGGAGCCGCTCGGGGTGGGAGGGACATCGGAGTCGACCACGCGGGCGCCGGGCACCGGGCCGTGCGCGACGCGGACGGTACGGCACACGCCGACGCCCGCCAGCTCCGCGGCGACCTCGACGGCGGAGTCCGCACTGGAGCACAGGAAGGCGCAGGTGGGTCCGGACCCGGACACGATGCCGGCCAGGGCACCCGCGCTGACCCCGGCCCGCAGGGTGCGGCGCAGGTCCGGCGCGAGGCTCACCGCGGCCGGCTGCAGGTCGTTGCCCAGCGACAGGGCGAGCGCGCGGGGGTCTCCCTGGGCCAGGGCCCCCAGCACGGGCTCGACGGGTCGGTCCGGCGGCTCGTCCGCGCCGCGCAGCCGGTCCAGCTCGCCGAAGACGGTGGGTGTGGAGAGGCCGCGGCGGGCCAGCGCGATCACCCAGTGCAGCGGGTGCCGGGAGAGCACCGGGACGATCCGCTCGCCCCGACCGGTGCCCAGCGCGGTGCCGCCGTGCAGCGCGAACGTGACGTCGCTGCCCAGCTGGGCGGCCATCTGGGACAGCTCGTCCCGGGAGAGGTCGAGCTTCCACAGCGCCGAGAGCGCGACGAGCGTGCCCGCCGCGTCGGCACTCCCCCCGGCCATGCCCCCGGCGACCGGGATGCCCTTGCGGAGCACCACCTTGACCTCGGGATCGCGTCCGGAGTGCCGGGCCAGCAGGTCCACCGCGCGCCAGGCGAGGTTGGTGTCGTCGACCGGGACCTCGGAGACCCCCTCGCCGAACACCTCCAGGCCCGGCTCGTCGCTCGCGGAGACCGCGATCTCGTCGAACAGGCTCACGGCGTGGAACACCGTGACCAGGTCGTGGTACCCGTCCTCGCGCACGCCACCGACCGCCAGGTGCAGGTTGATCTTCGCAGGCACCCTGACGGTGACCGGCGGACGGACGGCGGAGAACACCACCCGACCCTACCGACCGCGGTCGGGTCGCAGACTCACGGTGAAGGTGAGCACGGCCACCAGCCCGAGCGCCAGCACAGCGGCCGGGAGCAGCAGGGACTGTGCCATGGCCGTGCTGAAACCCGCGTGCAGCGCAGGCGGGATGGCAGAGATCGTCTCGCCCGCGGCCGAGGCCCCGCCCCCGCCGAACTGGGCGGCGATCCGGGACTCCATGAGCACCGCGATCCCCGCGCTGCCCAGCACCGCACCCACCTGACGGGTGGTGTTGTAGACCCCGGCACCGGCGCCCGCCTGCTCCGGCGGCAGGTTGCGGTTGGCCGTGGTGGCCACCGGCCCCCACACGAACGCGTTCCCCACCCCGAGCAGCGCGATCGGCAGCAGCAGGACCCAGACCGCGGTGCCCGGCTTCATCACCGCGGCCAGCCAGACCAGCGCGACCACCCAGGACGCCATGCCGAACCCGGCGATCCAGCGCGGGTGCGCCCGGTCCGTCAGCCGCCCGACCAGGGGGGCGAGCACTCCGGACAGCACGGCCATCGGGATGAGCAGCAGCGCCGCGCGGGTGGGGCTGAGACCCATCACGCCCTGCGAGTAGAAGGTGATCGGGAAGGCCATCGCCGTGACGGCGAAGCCCACGGTGGTGATCGCGATGTTGGACAGGCTGAAGTTCCGGTCCCGGAACAGCGACAACGACATCAGCGGCTCGGCCCGGTTCCTGGCCTGCCAGAACACGAACGCGCCGAGCACCACGAGCCCGGACGCGATCAGCGCCCACACCCCGGCGCCCCAGTCGTAGCTCTGCCCCTCCTGAATCCCGAAGACCAGCAGGAACATGCCGACGCCCGAGAGGACCACGCCGAGCAGGTCGAACCGGCGCACCGTCGTGGGCAGCGCAGGCACCAGCCGCATCGCCAGCACGAACGCGATCACGCCGATCGGGACGTTGATGAAGAAGATCCACTCCCAGCCGAGCCCGTCCACCAGGAGACCGCCCAGGATCGGCCCGACCAGCGTGGCGACGCCCGCGGTGGCGCCCCACAGGCTCATCGCGGAGCCGCGCTTGTGCGGCGGGAAGGTCCGGGTGATCACGGCCATGGTCTGCGGCGTCATCAGCGAGGCGCCGAGACCCTGCACCGCCCGCGCGGCCACCAGCATCTCGATCGACGAGGTGAGCCCGCACCACAGCGAGGCGAGGGTGAAGACCGTGAGCCCGACGAGGTACGTCCGCCGCGGTCCGTACCGGTCCCCGAGCCTGCCGGTGATCAGCAGCGGCACGGCGTAGGCGAGCAGGTACGCGCTGGTCACCCACACGACGTCGTCCACGCTCGCCCCGAAGTCCGCCTGGACGGCCGGGGTGGCGATGGACACGATCGTCATGTCGATCAGGATCATGAAGAAGCCCACGACGAGCGCCCAGAGGGCGGGCCACGGGCTCACCTCGGGAGGCGCGGTGGCGCGGGTTCCGGAGTCGCTGACGGCCATGGTCACCTTCGTCGGGAGCAATCGGTACGCCGTGAAAGCGTAGGCCGCACCCCCGACAGTTCTATCCGCGGGCGGCGGCGATGCGGGCGAAGGCGTCGATCCCGAGCGTCTCGGCGCGGGCCATGGGGTCGACGCCCGCGGCCCGCAGGATCTCCTCGGCCGCCGCCGCGGAGCCCGCCCAGCCCGCCAGCGCGGGCCGCAGGGCCTTGCGGCGCTGGGCGAACGCCGTGTCGACGACGGTGAACACCGCGGCCCGGTCCCCGGCGGGCGGCTCGCGCCGGGTGAAGGCCAGCAGACCGGAGTCGACGTTGGGCACCGGCCAGAACACCGCCCGCGGCACCGGGCCCGCCTTGCGGGCGGTGGCGAACCAGGCGAGCTTGGCGCTCGGCACGCCGTAGACCTTGCTCCCCGGCCCGGCGGCCAGCCGGTCGACGACCTCCTGCTGCACCATGACCAGCCCCTTCTCCAGGCTGGGCAGGGCGCCGAGCAGGGTGAGCAGGACCGGCACGCCCACGTTGTACGGCAGGTTCGCGACGACGGCGGTGGGCGCGGGATCCAGCTCACGGACCGTCATCGCGTCCGCGGTGGTCACGGTGAGCCGGTCCGCGAGGTCCGGCGCGAACTCCGCCACCGTGCCAGGCAGGGCCGCTGCCAGCGCGGGATCGATCTCCACCGCGTGCACGTGCGCCGCGGCGGGGAGCAGGGCGAGGGTCAGCGACCCGAGGCCGGGGCCGACCTCGACCACGACGTCGTCCGGGGTGAGGCCTGCGGCCTTGACGATGCGCCGCACCGTGTTCGGGTCGTGCACGAAGTTCTGGCCGAGCCGTTTGGTGGGCCGGATCCCGAAGCGCTCGGCGAGCGCTCGGACCTCCGCGGGGCCGAGCAGTCGGGAGGTGTCGGGCACCCCGGGACCCTACCGGGGCAGGCCGAGCTTCCGGGCGCAGGCGGGCCAGGCGCCGTACCCGCCCCGGTCCGCCACGACCTTCTCCGCCGTGGCGATCTGCTCCTCGCGGCTCGCCTGGTGCGGGAGCGGGGCGTACTGGGTGCCGCCGTAGGCCCGCCAGGTGGAGGCGTCGAACTGCACGCCGCCGTAGTAGCCGTTGCCGGTGTTGATGGCCCAGTTGCCGCCGGCCTCGCACTTGGCGAGCTTGTCCCAGGTGGCGGTGTCGCCGATCTCGGGCGCGGGCGGCTTCTCGTCGTTCGTGCCGATCTTCACCACGCGGGGCGACGGCGGGGTGCTGGCGCCGCCGCGGATCTGCTCGCGCCGGACCTCCTGGCCGTTCTGCACGTAGACCCGCATGACGGCGGTCTGCTCGCCCGGCTTGCCCGGGTCCACGACCTGCTTCTCGCCGCGGGGCAGCTCCGGGTCCTCGATCTCCTGCACCGGCGGATCGATCCTGCGGACCTCGACCACCTCGCCCTCGCCGTTGCGCACCAGGTGGATCTGGAGGCCGTCGGTGAGCGCGGTGTCGCTGCTGGGGACCGAGACGTCGTCCGGGCCGAGGGTGATGCCCCGCTCCTCCAGCAGGCCGCCGACGGTGCCCGCGTTCGTGCTGACGTCCTCGGGTGCGCCCGTGCCGTCGACCAGGGTCACCGTGCGGGTGACCTCGATCTGGACGTTCAGCCCCGCCATGGGGATCTCGGTGTCCGGGGACAGCGACATCTGGATGGGGGCCACGTTCACGCCCATGCCCTGCAACGCCTCGTCGACCGACGCGGCCGTGGTCCAGATCGTGCGCGTCCGGCCGCCCTCGGTCAGGGTCAGCACCCGAGCCCGGTTGACGATCACCTGGTCGCCGTCGGCGAGGTCGGTGGTCAGGGCGGGCTCCACCCGGTCCTGCGGGGTGGCCTCGACGCCTGCCGCGGCCAGCACGCCCGCGACGTCCCGGGCGAAGGTGTGGACCGTGCGGTCCTGCCCGTCGACGGTGACCGTGACGGCCTTGTCCATCGCCAGTGCCGTCCCGCTCACCGCGGTCACCATGAGCAGAGCGACCATCGCGGCGACCTTGGCCCCCTTGCCCCTCCGCCGCGTGGTGGTCTGCGGGCGGTGGGGCGGGCGGGTGGTGGCGCGCCGGGTGGGGCGGGCGGCCGCGGGGGCCTGCTCCTCGGGGGCGACCGTGGCGGTGCGCGCGCGGACCCCGGGGGTGGCTTCGGGAGCCTCGGCGGAGCCCGCCGGGGCTTCGGGGACGGCGACGGCGGCGAAGGCCTCGGTCGCGGGCTCGTCCTCGACCACGGAGAGCGCGCCGGTGGCGGGCTCGGCCGTGACCACGGAGAACGAGCCCGTCGCGGGCTCACCGCCCCGTGCCGGGGTCGCTCCGGCGGGCACGACCGTGGGGAACGCGCCGGTCCGCGGCTCGAGATCCGGCGCGCGGACCGCGGCGAACGCGCCCGTGGCGGGCTCGTCCAGCGCGCGGAAGGTGCCGGTGGCGGGCTCGACCAGCGGGAGCCCGCCCGTCGGGGCGTCCTCGCCGAACCAGTCCCGCACCACCGGGACCGGCGCGGTGAACGACTCACCTGCGGGCTCGACGACCGGGAACGGGTCCGACGGGAGGCCGTCCTGCCACGAGCCGGGGACGTAGTCGACCGCGGCATCGGAGCCGTCGTCCGCCCAGTCGACGGGGCCGTCGGGAACGGGATCGGAGTCCCGCTCCAGCCACGGGCCGACGCGGTCCTCCGGGCGCTCCTCGAGCGGCTCGAGTCCGAGGCGCACGCGAACAGCGCGTCGGTGCGCACGTGCGGATACGTCGACCACTGGCTTCCAGACGCTCGTCGGACCGGGCAGGGGCGGCATCCGACGGACGACCGGAGAGCACGCTGGGGAGCGTCGG
>Ga0070671_100001748_pt1 | contig 16507 bp, 17 predicted proteins | sample KBSS73metaG_FD_65341 | JGI IMG/M metagenome (GOLD analysis project Ga0070671, IMG submission 65341) | Switchgrass rhizosphere microbial communities from Kellogg Biological Station, Michigan, USA - KBS S7-3 metaG | ecosystem: Host-associated > Plants > Roots > Rhizosphere > Soil ...
CTAGCGACTACGCGGACTTCACCGCTGCGCCGGCAGGCTTGGGCCCACCATGAGCGACGAGCAGGAGCCCGATCGGGCGGACCCGCCCCGGCTGCAGCCGCGTGGCCTCGACAGGCCCCCGGTGGACGCCGAGTCCGCCGCCGTCTTCGGCCGTCCGGTCGGGGTGGAGGGTGCGTTCGGCGATCGCGCGACCTCGTCGAACGGACACTCTCCGCGCTCCGCGGCACCGCCGACCGCCGCCCTCGCCGCCGCGTTCGGCAGGCCTGCCGAGGAGGCCCCGGCCCTGCAGCGGCCGCCGCACGCCACCGGCCCGCGCCCGCCGGACGACGACGCCTTCTGGGAGGGCGCCGTCCCCGGCCGCGAGGACCCCTGGCGCAGGCCGGAGAGCCCCGTCGAGCTGGGGCCGCCGCCGGAGGGCGAGCGGGCTCCCGTCGCCGCGCCCGGCCCCGGGCCGCGGCTGAGCGTGCGCGAGGTGCTGTTCGGCCGCCGCGTCCAGCCCCGGGCGCTGGCGATCCTCGGCGTGCTCGCGTTGTTGGTCGGCGCGGTCGGCGGCGTGATCGGCCGGTACACCGTGGAGGGCGCGAACTCGCTCACCGACCCGGGGGCGACCCTCGCCGAGGTCAGCGAGGGCAAGGAGCGGCCGCCCGGCTCCGTCGCGGACGTCGCGGCGCGGGTGCTGCCCGCCGTCGTCTCGATCGACGTGACCGTGGGCGAGCAGGGCGGCACGGGATCCGGGGTCGTGATCGACCCGGCGGGGTACGTGCTGACCAACAGCCATGTCGTCACGCCGGCGGTGAACTCGCCGGGCGGCAGCATCCAGGCGGTGTTCAACGACGGCACCCGGGTGCCCGCGGCGGTCGTCGGGCGGGACCCGAAGACGGACCTGGCGGTGCTGCGGGTGCAGGTCACGAACCCGACGGTCGCGCAGTTCGGCGAGGCCGACTCGCTCGCCGTCGGGGACTCGGTGATCGCGATCGGCTCGCCGCTCGGCCTGGCGGGCACGGTCACCACCGGCATCGTCAGCGCGCTGGACCGGCCGGTGCGGCTCGACGGCGAGGGGGACGACGTCGCCGTCATCGACGCCGTCCAGACGGACGCCGCGATCAACCCCGGCAACTCCGGCGGAGCGCTCGTCGACTCCACCGGCGCCGTCGTGGGGATCAACACCGCGATCCGCAGCCTGTCCGGCGGCGCGGGGCAGGACGAGGGCGGCTCGATCGGGCTGGGCTTCGCCATCCCCATCCGGGACGCCCGGATGATCGCCGAGGAGCTGATCCGCACCGGCGTGGTCGTGCACGCCGACCTCGGGGTGAACGTCCGCTCCGTCACCGACGGCCGGGCGGACGGCGCCCAGGTGCAGAACGTCGTGCAGGGCGGTCCGGCCGCCGCGGCCGGGATCCTGGAGGGGGACGTGATCGTCCAGGTCGGCGAGCGGGCCATCGCGGGGGCGGACGAGCTCATCGTCGCGGTGCGCGACGGCAACCCCGGCGACGTGGTCCCGATCCAGCTGGTGAGGGACGGCCGACCGCTGACCGTCACCGCCACGCTCGGCTCGGACTGAGCCGGGCTAGGCTGGGAACCGTGTTCGACAGTGTGGGCTGGGGGGAGATCCTGGTCATCGTCGTGGCCGGGCTGTTCATCCTGGGCCCGGAGCGGCTGCCGTCGGCCGCCGCGTGGCTGGGCAGGAGCATCCGCCAGGTGCGCGAGTACGCCACCGGCGCGCAGACCAAGCTGCGGGACGAGATGGGCCCGGAGTTCGAGGAGCTCCGCAAGCCGCTCGAGGACCTGCGCCAGCTGCGGAACTTCAACCCCAAGACCGCCGTCCGCCGCACCCTGTTCGACGGCGAGGCGGACCCCCTGGGCCTGAACAACCTCAAGGACAAGCCGGTCAGCAACGGCGGCCCCACCCCGGCCCCGCCGAAGCCGGTGGAGCGCCTGTCCCCCGACGAGCGCCCCCCGATCGACCCCGACGCGACCTGAGCCCTGCGGTCAGCGCAGGAGGGTCGGGACCTGCTCGTGGTGGTCGGTCGCCTGCTCGTAGGCGTGGGCGGCGGCGAGGACCGTGCCGTCCGCGTGGCGCGGGCCCACGATCTGTAGGCCGACCGGGAGGCCCTCGGCGAAGCCGCAGGGAACGCTCGCGGCCGGCTGCTGGGTCATGTTGAACGGGTAGGTGAAGGGCGTCCAGCTCGTCCAGCGCCCCTCGCCGCTCGGCGTCTCCAGACCGCCGTCGAAGGCCGGGATGGGCAGGGTCGGGCTCAGCAGCAGGTCGTAGTCGGCGTGGAACGCGCCCATGGACGAGCCCATCTCGTTCCGCACCGCCATCGCGCTCAGGAAGTCCGTCGCGGAGTAGGTCGCGCCGAGCTCCGCGATCTCGACGAGCGACGGGTCCATCCGGGCCCGCTGCTCGGCCGAGTACGGCTCCAGGCACTTCGCGGCGCCTGCGAACCACAGCACGTGGAAGGGCTCCACGCAGTCCGCGAACCCGGGATCCGCGCGCTCGACCGTGGCCCCGAGCTGCGTGAACACCTCGGCGGCTGTCTCGAAGGCCGCCTTGACCCCGGGGTGCACGTCGACGTAGCCCAGCGTCGGGCTGACCGCGATGCGCAGCCCGGCGACGCCCTCCAGGGCCCGCTCCACGAACGACCGGGGCGGGGTGTCGAGGAGCCAGGGGTCGCGGGCGTCGAACCCGGCGATCACGTCCAGCAGCAGCGCCGCGTCGAGCGCGGTGCGCGTCATCGGGCCCACGTGCGCCAGCGTGCCGAATGGGCTGCCGGGGTGGTGCGCGACCCGGCCGTAGGTCGACTTGTGCGCGACCGTGCCGGTGAACGCGGCCGGGATCCGGACCGACCCGCCTGCGTCCGTGCCGAGTGACAGCGCGCCCATGCCGAGGCCCACCGCCGCGGACGAACCGCCGGACGAGCCGCCCGCGGTCTTCGTGGCGTCCCACGGGTTCGTGGTGACGCCCCAGCGCGGGGAGTCGGTGACGCCCTTCCACGCGTACTCCGGTGTGGTCACCTTGCCGAGCAGCACGGCCCCGGCCTCGCGGACCCGCGCGACCGGCGGGCCGTCGACGTCGTACGGCTCGGGCTGCTCGGCCACCCACGAACCGCGGGTGGTCGGCCAGCCCTTGGTCAGCAGGATGTCCTTGATCGAGGTCGGCACGCCGTCGAGCGGCCCGCAGGGGGTGCCCGCCCGCCACCGCTCGGCCGACGCCCGGGCCGCGGCGAGCGCGGAGTCGGCGTCGACCAGGGTGAAGGCGTTGACCGCCGCGTTGTGCTCCTCGATCCGGTCCAACGCCGCCTGCGTGGCGTCGACCGGCGAGATCTCGCCCTTCTCGTACCCGGCGAGCAGCTCGGTGGCGGACAGATCAGCGGTGCTCATTTCTCCTCCACGGGAGCGAGTGTGTCGTCGGTGTTCATGCGGGGCCCTTCACGTATCCGAGCGACTTGTCGACGACGTTGTGCAGCGGTTCGCCCGCACGGAACCGGGCGAGGTTGTCCAGGAACTGCTCCCGCAGGGTCTCCCGCCACCCGACGAGGTCGCCGGACATGTGCGGGGTCACGATCACGTTCTCCATCGTCCAGAGTGGAGAGTCGGCGGGCAGCGGCTCGACCTCGAACACGTCGAGCGCCGCGCCCGCGATCCGCTCCTCCTGCAGTGCCGCGACGAGGTCCGGCTCCACGACCAGCCCGCCCCGGCCGACGTTCACGACCCTCGCCCTCGGCGGGAGCAGGTCCAGCGCGGCCTTGTCGAGCATCCCGCGCGTGGAGTCGGTGAGGGGGGCGGCCAGGACCAGCCAGTCCGCGCCCGGCAGCAGGGCGGGGAGGGCGTCGAACGCGTGGACCCCGTCGGCGGCACGCCGCCCGACCAGCTCCACCGACAGCCCGATCGCCCGCAGCATGTCCGCGATGGCCCGCCCGATCGGCCCACTCCCGACGACGACGGCGGCGCGACCCGCGACGGACGTCGTCTCCCGGTGCCGCCACTCGCCGCGGTCCTGCAGCCGCAGCGAGCCGGGCAGGTCCTTGGCGAAGGCCAGCACGACCCCGGCGACGAACTCCGCGATCGGCCGGTCGAACACCCCGCGGGCGTTGGTGATCTCCGCCGGGTGCTCGCGCAGCTCGGGGAAGTTCACCTTGTCGACGCCCGCGCTGGCGGTGTGGACCCAGCGCACCCGGCTCGTGTCGGCGGCCCGCCAGGCCTCGGCCACGGCGTGGCTCAGGAAGTCCCAGACGAGCAGGACGTCCGCGCCCGACAGGGCCCTCGCGAGGTCGGCGTCGCCTGCCAGACGCACCTCCACATCGTCGCCGAGGGTGCCCGGTGGGTCCTCCCCCGCCAGCACGGCGACGATGGTCTGACCTGCGGAAACGGGCACGCCGAGGATCCTTTCGAGGTGGGCGGGGGTGATTGACACGCTAGGAAGCGCTCGTATGATTGTCAACAATCCGCGTATCCCCGTCGCTCCAGGAGCAGCAGTGCCGAAGTACATCCGGATCACCCTCGAGCGCCGCGGCGTGTCCTGCGTGGCGGAGCTGCTCGAGAAGGACGCGCCCCGCACGGCCGCCGCCGTGTGGGAGGCCCTCGCCGACGGCCCGATCGGCGGTCCGGCGCAGCACGCCAAGTACGCCCGCAACGAGGTCTACTCGATCGTGCCCCGCTTCGGCCCGACGATCGGGCAGGAGAACCCCACGGTCACCCCGATCCCCGGGGACGTCTGCTACTTCGACTTCCACGGCGGGATGCTCGACGCCTCCTTCAAGGAGGACCAGGACATCGACCAGGCCGAGGGCGGCATCGACCTGGCGATCTTCTACGGCCGCAACAACCTGCTGCTCAACGGAGACGTGGGGTGGGTCCCCGGCAACGTCTACGCCACCATCGTGCAGAATCTCGCCGGCATGGCGGAGGCCTGCCACGACGTGTGGCGCTCCGGCAGCGTGGGGGAGCGGCTCGTCTACGAGAGGGCCCCCGAAGGTCCCACCGACTAGCACCGGGTAGCACCGGGTAGCGCGAGTAGTACCGGGAGCACGCCGTGCCCGCTGAGCTGTCCGTCGGCCTCGTGGATCCGGAGGCCGTCGAGTCCGCCGACGCACCGGGCGTCGGGGTCGTGGCTCCGTTCGACTTCGCGCTGGACCGCGAGCTCTGGCGCTGGGCCCCGGACGACGTCTCGCTGTACCTGACCCGGCTGCCGTTCTTCACCACGCCGGTCACCGTCGAGATGGCGGTGGCCGTCGCGGACCGGCGCGCGGTGCGTCGGGCCACCCGGGACGTGCTGACCCCGCGGCCCGGGGTCGTGACGTTCGCCTGCACGTCGGGCAGCTTCGTGTCCGGTGTGGAGGGTGAGGCGGTGCTGCGGCGGACGATGCTGGAGGCGGGTGCGCCTGCCGCGACCACCACGAGCGGCGCGCTGGTCGAGGCGCTGCACCTGCTCGGCGTGCGGAACCTGGCGATCGCCACGCCGTACATCCAGCCGGTGACGGACCGGCTGGTCACGTTCCTCGCCGACTCGCAGATCACGACCGTCGCCAGCGAGGGGCTCGGCCTGCTCGGCAACATCTGGCGGGTCGGGTACCCCCAGGTCGTCGAGATCGTCACGGCGGTGGACCGGCCGGAGGCGGACGCCCTGTTCATCTCGTGCACGAACCTGCCGACCTATGACGTCGTCGAGCCGCTGGAGCAGGCGCTGGGCAAGCCCGTGATCACGGCCAACCAGGTCACGATGTGGGCGTCGCTGCGGGCCATCGGGCGTCGGGCCGTCGGCGGGGGCAGGCTGCTCGACGTGCCGCTGCACCTTTCCGCTGCCTGACGAGGGTTGTACGATTGTCGACAACCTGACTGCGGAGGATCGCCCGTGACGACCGTCGGAATCCTGTACCCCGGCTTCTCGGCCGAGGACGACTACCCACGCGCGGAGCGCCTGCTCGGGCCCGGTGCGCGGCTGCCGCTCGTCCACACCCTGATGCGGGAGGACGCGCACCGCGTCGACGCGCTGCTGGACGTCGGGTCCGAGGACGTCCTCGCCGACGGGGCGCAGGCCGTCGCCGCATCGGACGGGCCGCTGGACTCGATCATCTGGGCGTGCACCTCCGGCTCGTTCGTCTTCGGCTGGGACGGGGCGCAGGCGCAGGTCTCGGCCCTGCAGGAGGTGGCGGGGGTGCCGGCGTCGAGCACGTCCTTCGCGTTCGTCGACGCGTGCAGGCGGCTCGGGATCACCTCCGTGGCGGTCGGCGCGACCTACCCCGAGGACGTCGCGGAGCGGTTCGTCGAGTTCCTCGGCAAGGCCGGGATCCGGGTGCTCACGATGACCCCGCGCGGGATCGTCACCGCGGCCGAGGTGGGGACGCTGACCGAGGACGTCGTGCTGGACTTCGCCGCCGCGGTGGCGGCCGACGCCCCGGAGGCCGAGGCGATCCTCCTGCCGGACACCGCGCTGCACACCATCGAGCTGCTGGAGCGGCTCGACGCCCACGTGGGCAGGCCCGTGCTCACCGCCAACCAGGTCAGCGTGTGGCAGGGCCTGCGGCTCGCGGGCGCCGACCGGCCGCGGGAAGGGCTCGGAGCCCTCTTCGCCGCGGGACCGCTGGAGACGGAACCTGCGGAGTCGACCGTCGGGCGCGGTGACTGATGGACTCCGATCTCGAGCCGATCAGCCGCCGCTCCACCGCGGCGATCATCGCCGACCGGATCCGCAGCGCGATCATGCGCGGCACCTTCCCACCCGGTGCCCAGCTCGGCGAGGTCGACCTCGCGGCGCGGCTCGGGGTGAGCCGGGGGCCGCTGCGCGAGGCGATGCAGCGGCTCGTCGCGGAGGGTCTGCTGCGCAGCGAGCGGCATCGCGGGCTGTTCGTCCGAGACCTCGACGCCGCCGACGTGCGGGACGTCTACACCGCCCGCACGGCCGTCGAGCGGGCCGCGGCGCTGCTGCTGCTCGCCGAGTCCGACCGGGGACCCGCGGTGGCCCGGCTGACCACGGCGATCGCGGCGATGGAGGCCGCCGCCGCTGCCGGGGACGCCGTGGCGCTCGCCGACGCCGACCACGACTTCCACGCCGAGCTGGTGGCCGCCTCCGGGAGCCCGCGGCTGCATCGGATGTCGCGCACACTGCTCGTCGAGACCCGGATGTGCCTGGCCGCGCTGCAGCAGAACCCGCCCCCGCCCGAGAGTCTGCTCGCCGAGCACCGGCTGCTGCGGGACGCCCTGGAGCAGGGCGACGCCGTCCGGATGACCGCGGTCCTCGAGGCCCACATGGCGGACGCGGTGGCGCGGATCCTGGACGTGACGCTGGTCGGCCCGGTCACGGAGGGGGAGCCGCCCGCCCTACCGGCGTAGCGGGGCTCGGTCGCTCCGCTCACGACAGGCGCTTGCTCCCGGCAGGCCGACGTGGTTCCCTGAGGATTGTCGACAACCGGACAACCCACGTTTCGGAGCTTCCATGGCACAGCTGTCCCCGGTCCTGACCCAGGCCACCCCGGTCCAGGTCGCACGCGGCGAAGGGGTGTACCTCCACGACACCGAGGGCCGCAGGCACCTGGACTTCACGGCGGGCATCGGCGTCGTGTCCACGGGCCACTGCCACCCCAAGGTCGTCGCGGCGGCGCAGGAGCAGGTCGCCACGCTGATCCACGGCCAGTACACGACGGTCATGCACCAGCCGCTCCGCAAGCTGGCCGAGCGGCTGGGCGACGTGCTGCCCGCGGGCCTCGACAGCGTGTTCTTCCTGAACTCGGGCTCGGAGGCCGTCGAGGCGTCGGTGCGGCTCGCCCGGCACGCCACCGGTCGCCCGCTGATCCTCGCCTTCGACGGCGGGTTCCACGGCCGCACGATGGGCGCCGCGGCGCTCACCACCTCGGGCGCCAAGATCCGCTCCGGCAACGGTCCGCTGATGGGCGGGGCGGTCTTCTCCCCGTTCCCGTACGCGTATCGCTACGGCTGGAGCGAGGAGCAGGCCGTCGCCTTCGCCCTCGCGGAGCTGGACCGGCAGCTGGTCTCGACCGCCCCGGCGGCCGACGTCGCCGCGTTCCTGATCGAGCCGGTGCTGGGCGAGGGCGGGTACGTGCCGACGCCGCCCGCGTTCCTGCAGGGGTTGCGCGAGCGCGCGGACCGGCACGGCATCCTGCTGATCGCGGACGAGGTGCAGACCGGCTTCGGCCGCACCGGCACCTTCTGGGGCCACCAGCACACCGCGGGCCTCACCCCGGACGTCCTGATCACCGCGAAGGGCCTGGCAAGCGGCTTCCCGCTGTCCGGCATCGCGGCCTCCACCGAGCTGATGAGCAAGGCGCGGCCCGGCTCGCAGGGCGGCACGTACGGCGGCAACGCCGTGGCCTGTGCCGCCGCCCTCGCCACGATCGACGTCGTGCTGGAGGAGGGGCTCGTCGAGAACGCGAAGGTCAACGGGGCGCGGCTGCTCGAGGGCGTCCGCGGGGTCTCCGCGGGCGTGGGCACCGTGGGCGACGTCCGCGGGCTGGGCTTCATGGTCGCCGTCGAGTTCACGAACCCGGACGGCACCCCGGACCCCGCGACCACGGTCAAGGCGCACCAGGCCGCGGCCGACCACGGCCTGCTGCTGCTGACCTGCGGCCCCTACAACAACGTGGTCCGCTTCATCCCGCCGCTGATCACCACGGCGGACCAGGTCGACGAAGGCGTGGCCCTCTGGCAGAAGGCCCTGAACGACGCCGTCTGAGCACGTCAGCGAGCCTCCACCGACGGAACCGTCGGTGGAGGCTCCACAGTCCCTATCGACGGACGGGAGGCCTACCTGCGGACGGGGGACAGGCCCAGGGACATGCCTGCCAGGCCGCGGCTGCGGACCGTGAGGCGGTCGGCGATGCCCGACAGGACCTTCGCGGCGGGGGAGTCCGGGCTGCGCAGCACGATCGGGGTGCCGGAGTCGCCGCACTCGCGCACGCCCGCCTCGAGCGGGACCTGGCCGAGCAGCGGCACCGGGACCCCGAGGGCCGTGGTGAGCCGGTCCACGACCGTCTGGCCGCCGCCGGATCCGAAGACCTCCATGCGGGTGCCGTCGGCCATCTCGAGCCACGACATGTTCTCGACGACGCCCGCGATCCGCTGCCGCGTCTGCAGCGCGATCGACCCGGCGCGCTCGGCCACCTCGGCGGCGGCCTGCTGCGGGGTGGTGACCACGAGCAGCTCGGCGGTGGGGATGAGCTGCGAGGTGGAGATCGCGATGTCGCCGGTGCCCGGCGGCAGGTCCAGCAGCAGCACGTCCAGGTCTCCCCAGAACACGTCGGCCAGGAACTGCTGCAGCGCGCGGTGCAGCATCGGCCCGCGCCAGACGACCGGGGTGTTGTCCTGCACGAACATCCCGATCGAGATGACCTTCACGCCGTGGCTCTGCGGCGGCATGATCATGTTCTCGACCTTGGTCGGCCGGTCCGCCGCGCCGAGCATCCGCGGGATCGAGTGCCCGTAGATGTCCGCGTCGACCACGCCGACGTGCAGGCCCTTCGCGGCCATCGCCGCGGCCAGGTTCACCGTGACCGAGGACTTGCCCACGCCGCCCTTGCCGGACGCCACGCAGTACACCCGGGTCATGTTCCCGGGCTGGGAGAACGGGATCTCGGGCTCGGCGTCCCCGCCGCGGAGCTTCTTGCGCAGCTCGGTGCGCTGCTCGTCGCTCATCACGTCCAGCTCGACGCGGACCTCGCGCACCCCGGGCACCGCGGACACCGCGTCCGTGACGCGCTGGGTGATGGTCTCCTTCATCGGGCAGCCGGCGACGGTGAGGAACACGCCGACCGACGCCACGCCGTCCGGGGACACCGCGACGCCCTTGACCATCCCGACCTCGGTGATCGGTTTGCGGATCTCCGGGTCCTCGACCTGGGCGAGAGCGGCGCGAATCGCCTGCTCGACGGTCTCGGCGCTGGTGTTTCCCATGACGGACATCTGGGTCTCCGCTGAACCTTCCTGATCCGACGGCCGGCGCAGAGCCTGCGTCGGCATGTCCGTTCCATGCTACGTCCGAGCCCGGAACGTCACGCACGTCCGTAGCATCTATCGACGTGACGGACATCGCTGAAGGTTCCAGGCGGTCCGCGCACGGGGGGAACGACCGGCAGGCACGCACCGTGCCGAGGCCGGAGGAGATGGCGTCGTGGCGGGCCTTCCTGCGCGCGCACGCCACGATCACCCGGGCGCTGGAGACCGAGCTGCTCGCTGAACAAGGCCTCTCGCTGGCCGCCTACGACGTGCTGGTGCAGCTCGCCGAGGCGCCGGGGAGACGACTGCGGATGACGGAGCTGGCCGACGCCGTCCTGCTCTCCCGGTCCGGGGTGACCCGGCTGGTGGACCGGATGGAGAGATCCGGGTTCGTGCGCCGGACCAGGGTGGAGTCGGACGGCCGGGGGGTCGCCGCAGGTCTCACGCCCGCCGGTCTGGACTGTCTGCGCACCGCCAGCCGCACCCATCTGCGCGGGGTGACCGAGCATTTCGTCCAGCGCCTGCGCCCGGACGAGCTCGCGACCCTGGAGCGGATCGCCGCCCGTCTCATCGCCTGATCAACGGGTGGAGCGGCGGGGTCGCTGTTTGCCCTCGACGACCGCCGTCAGCCGGTCGAGCTCGCTGCGGAGGTAGTCGCGGGTGACCACCTCGCCCACCGCGATGCGCAGCGCGGCGAGCTCGCGGGCCAGGTACTCGGTGTCCGCCTTGGTGCGCTCGGCGCGGCGCCGGTCCTCGTCGAGCGAGACGCGGTCCCGGTCGTCCTGCCGGTTCTGCGCCAGCAGGATCAGCGGCGCCGCGTAGGCGGCCTGGGTGGAGAAGGCCAGGTTGAGCAGGATGAACGGGTAGGGGTCCCACTGCAGCCGCCAGCTGGCGAAGTTCAGCGCGATCCAGACGATCACGATGACCGTCTGGATCGCCAGGTAGCGGCCGGTGCCGAGGTACCGGGCGACGCGCTCGGCCGCGCTGGCGAAGGCGCTCGGGTCGAAGTCGATCCGGCGCCGCGCGACGAGTGGCTGGTCCAGCCTGCGGCGCTCGGGCAGCTCAGGCATTGCTCTCCTCCGCCCGCTCCTCGGCGAGCTTCTCCGCGCTGTCCCCCGCGGGCGACCCGAACTCGACGACGCGGCCCGCGGGCTGGTCCCGCCAGCCGTCCGGGAGCAGGTGGTCCAGCAGGTCGTCGACGGTGACGGCGCCGAGCAGGTGGTCCTCGGCGTCCACCACCGGGCCCGCCACCAGGTTGTACGCGGCGAAGTACCGGGTGATCTCGTCGATGCTCGCACCGGGCTCCAGCTGCGCCAGCTCGCTGTCCACCAGCCCCGCGACCAGCTCGAACGGGGCCTCGCGCAGCAGCCGCTGGGTGTGCACGCAGCCCAGGTACCGGCCGGTCGGCGTGGCGCTGGGCGGTCGGCACACGAAGACCATGCTCGCCAGCGCGGGCGGCACGTCCGGGTTGCGGACGTGCGCGAGCGCCTCGGCGACGGTCGAGTCCGGGCGCAGCACGATCGGCTCCGGCGTCATCAGCCCGCCCGCGGTGCGCGCCTCGTAGGTCAGCAGCCGCCGGACCGGTTCGGACTCCTCCGGCTCCATCAGGCCGAGCAGCTTGCGGGCGTCCTCGGCGTCGAGCTCGCCGAGCAGGTCCGCGGCGTCGTCCGGCGACATGGCCTCCAGGACGTCCGCGGCGCGCTCGACGTCCAGGTGCCCGATCAGCTGGCGCTGGTCGTTCTCCGAGAGCTCCTCGAACACGTCCGCCAGGCGCTCGTCGTCCAGGGCGTCGACGATCTCGTGCTGGCGCTTGCGGGGCAGCTCGGACAGGGCGGCGGCGACGTCCGCGGGCCGCATGGCGTCGAACACCGAGAGCAGGCCCTCGGTGCCCTGGCGGTCCGAGAGGGTGAGCCCGCGCACGGAGCTCCACGGCAGCACGCTCACCCCGGAGCGGCGCGCGAGTCGGCGCGGGCCGCTGCGCACGGCGAGCCGCCCGACCACCCAGTCCCGGCTGCGGGTGGGCTCGATCGCGGCGTCGACGACCGCGGCGGGTTCGCCGGAGTCCCGCAGGGTGACCGGTGCGTCGAGCATCTGGCCGAGCACCAGCGTCTCGTTGGGGCGCTGGTGGAACCCGGAGAGGCTGACCGAGCCGCTGGCGAGGGTCACCGCCGCCGGGTCGACCTCCGCGACGCGCAGCATCGGCACGAAGATCCGCCGCCGCGAGGACAGCTCCACCACCAGGCCGAGCACCCGCGGCGGGGTCGCATCGACCCGGAGGGTGGCGACGACGTCGCGGACCTTCCCGATCCGCGCACCGTCCGGCCCGAAGACGGGCAACCCCGCCATCCGTGCCACGAAGATCCGGCTCGCGCCCATGGGGCTGAACCTACAGCTCAGGGGGGCTACCGTCCGACCCATGGGGTTGCACTTCGACGTCGTGGACGTGTTCACCGACCGGGCCTACACCGGCAACCCGCTTGCGGTGGTGCGCAGCGAGCAGCAGGAGCTCAGTGGGGAGGCGATGCAGCGGATCGCCGGGGAGTTCCACCTGTCCGAGACCGTGTTCACCCTCCCGCCGACCACGTCCGAGGCCGACTACCGGGTGCGGATCTTCACCCCGGCCGTCGAGCTGCCGTTCGCGGGGCACCCCAGCGTCGGGGCGGCCTGGGTGCTCGCGCGCGACGGAGCGATCCGACACGGCCACGTCGTCCAGGAGTGCGGCGCCGGCCTGCTGCCCGTGTTCGTCGACGCGGACGGGGCGCGCGTCACGGGCGGGCGGCCGGAGGTCGGGGACGATCTCGAGGCCCCGTTGCTGGCCGACGCCGTGGGCCTCACCGACGACGACGTCGACGGCGCCGCCGCACCCGGGATCGCCTCCGCCGGGGTGCCGTACGCGTTCCTGCTCGTGCGCCCGGACGCGGTGGCCCGCGCGGTGCCCGATCCGGCGTCGATCACCGCGCTGGGCCTGACCGGCGTGGTCGTGGCGAGCCTCGCGTCCGACGCCACGGAGGCACACGTGCGGATGTTCGGTGCGGGCGTCGGGGTGGACGAGGACCCGGCGACCGGCTCCGCCGCCGTCGCGTTCGGGGTGTTCCTGGCCGACCGCGGGCTGCTCGAGGACGGGGAGTCCACACTCGTGCTCACCCAGGGGGTCGAGATGGGGAGGCCCTCGCGCCTGGAGCTGACCGTGCAGGTCGCGGGCGGTTCCGCCCGCGAGACCCGGGTGCGCGGCGGTGTGGCGGCCGTCTCGCGCGGCGAGCTGACGGCCCTGCCCTGATGGACGGGTTTCTACCTGTCGGTAACCCTCGTTCACCTCCGGTGGGTGAGAAACCAATCACCTCAGTGACGCGTCGAGAGGTCGGACGTGCCAGCATCCCAGGCGAGCCCAGTCAGCGTCGATCCAGCCCCAGGGGAGTTCGAACAGTGACGTCCGCATCGATTCCAGCGAGCCCGCGCCCGCTGCGCCCCCGCCGGTCCTGCCTGGCGGTGCCGGGTTCGAGCCAGAAGTTCATCGACAAGGCCCGGACACTGAGCTCCGACCAGGTCTTCCTCGACCTGGAGGACGCCTGCGCCCCGCTGGCCAAGCCGGGTGCGCGCAAGACGATCGTCGCCGCGCTGAACGAGGGCGGGTGGGGCGAGAAGGCCCGCGTGGTCCGGGTCAACGACTGGACGACCGAGTGGACCTACCGGGACGTCACCGAGGTCGTCGAGGGCGCGGGCGCGAACCTCGACGCGATCATGCTGCCGAAGGTGCAGACGGCCGAGCAGGTCGTCGCGCTGGACCTGCTGCTCACCCAGATCGAGAAGACCCTGGGCTACGAGGTCGGCAGGATCGGCATCGAGGCACAGATCGAGAACGCGCTGGGCCTGACGAACGTGAACGCGATCGCGGCCGCCTCGCAGCGCGTCGAGACGATCATCTTCGGCCCGGCGGACTTCATGGCGTCGATCAACATGAAGTCCCTGGTCGTGGGCGAGCAGCCGCCGGGCTACGACGTCGGCGACGCGTACCACCACATCCTGATGTCGATCCTGATGGCGGCCCGCGCCCACGACAAGCAGGCCATCGACGGCCCGTACCTGCAGATCAAGGACGTCGACGGCTTCAGGCGGGTCGCAGGCCGCTCGGCCGCGCTCGGCTTCGACGGCAAGTGGGTCCTGCACCCCGGCCAGATCGACGCGGCCAACGAGGTCTTCTCGCCGACCCAGGCGGACTACGATCACGCCGAGAACATCCTCGACGCCTACGAGTACTTCACCTCCGAGGCGGGCGGGAAGCGCGGGGCCGCGATGATCGGCGACGAGATGATCGACGAGGCCTCGCGCAAGATGGCGCTGGTGATCTCGGGCAAGGGTCGGGCCGCGGGGCTCTCGCGGACCGACAAGTGGACCCCGCCCTCGGCCTGAAAAGGAGTATCACCATGGCTCGCCTGGCGCAGACCGCCGGTCTCACCGACGTGCAGGAGGAGATCATCTCCACCGTCCGCACGTTCGTGGACAAAGAGATCATCCCGCACGCCACCGCCCTGGAGCACGCGGACACCTACCCGCAGGACATCGTCGACGGTATGAAGGAGATGGGGCTCTTCGGCCTCACCATCCCCGAGGAGTACGGCGGCCTCGGCGAGTCCCTGCTGACGTACGCCCTGGTCGTCGAGCAGATCGCGCGCGGCTGGATGAGCGTCTCCGGGGTGATCAACACCCACTTCATCGTGGCCTACATGCTGATGCACCACGGCACGCCGGAGCAGAAGCAGCGCTACCTGCCGAAGATGGCCGAGGGGGAGACCCGCGGCGCGTTCTCGATGTCGGAGCCGGACCTGGGCTCGGACGTCGCGGCGATCAAGACCCGGGCCAAGCAGGACGGGGACGACTACGTCATCGACGGCGCCAAGATGTGGCTGACGAACGGCGGCTCGTCGAACCTGATCGCGCTGCTGGTCAAGACCGACCTGGGGCGGCCCAAGCCGTACCAGAACCTCACCACGTTCCTGGTGGAGAAGCCGTCCGGCTTCGGTGAGGTGCTGCCCGGGCTCACCATCCCCGGCAAGATCGACAAGATGGGCTACAAGGGCGTCGACACCACCGAGGCGGTGTTCGACGGCTTCCGGATCCCCGGCGCGCAGATCCTGGGCGGGGAGGCCGGCAAGGGCTTCTCGCACATGATGGACGGCGTCGAGGTCGGCCGGGTCAACGTCGCGGCGCGGGCCTGTGGGATCTCGATCCGGGCCTTCGAGCTCGCGGCCGAGTACGCCCAGCAGCGCTCGACCTTCGGCAAGCCGATCGCCGAGCACCAGGCCATCGCGTTCAAGCTGGCCGAGATGGGCACCAAGGTCGAGGCCGCGCACCTGATGATGGTCAACGCCGCGCGGCTCAAGGACCGCGGCGAGCGCAACGACGTCGAGGCGGGCATGGCCAAGCTGCTCGCCTCGGAGTACTGCGCCGAGGTGACCCAGGAGGCCTTCCGGATCCACGGCGGCTACGGGTACTCGAAGGAGTACGAGATCGAGCGCCTGATGCGCGAGGCGCCCTTCCTGCTCATCGGCGAGGGCACGAGCGAGATCCAGAAGACGATCATCTCCCGGGGTCTGCTCAAGGAGTACAAGTCCCGCTGAGGCCCTCGGAGCGGGCGGCTCACCCGTCGCCCGCTCCGAACCGGCGTACGCGCCCGCTGCCCCCGCAGCGGCTGCAGTTGCGGAACGACTTCGTGTACACGCTGCCGTAGCTTCGCGGCGATCCCTTGCAGGTCGGGCAGACCTTCAGCGGGTGCAGCAGCACCGAGAGGAAGTAGCCCCCCACCAGGACCGCCCCGATCACGAGCAGGACGGTCAGGCCGTTCCCACCGGTCGTCGCTGCGTCGATCGTCATGCGCACCCCCGTGCCGCGAGCACGACGGACCGAGGCGTGGACCCGCCGCCCGGTTCCGGGCAGGCGGGAGCGCCCGTCGACTTCCCGCGATTCCTCCGGCCACTGCGGCCGTGCGTTGCCCCCGCCCTCGACGGTACGGAGCGATCGGCGTCGGCGAGTACCTCCGAACAGCCCAAAGGGCGCGCGTACCTGCGGAATCATCACGATGAGGGAGAACGGTCGCCCCGGTCCGCCTCGGAATTCGGCACCGGCGGCCCCGTGGCTCTATCGTGACCAGCGGAGAGGGCACTTCTCGACGCCCGAGGTCGTTGAGTGGAAGGACGCCGAGATGTTCCCGGTGTCCGGAGTACACGAGGAGTGAAGACCGTGACCACCCCGTTCGGCGGCAGCGGGCGGCCCGCGCCGGGGCTGCCCAACCTGCCCACCCCGCCCACCGGTTGGCCCGTGGGCTCCTACGCCACCTACGAGGAGGCGCAGCGGGCGGTCGACCACCTGGCCGACAGCGACTTCCCGGTCCGCGACGTGACGATCGTCGGCGTGGACCTCATGCTCGTCGAGCGGATCGTCGGGCGCCTGACCTGGGGCCGCGTGCTGCTGTCCGGGGCCGCGTCCGGCGCCTGGTTCGGCCTGTTCGTGGGGCTGCTGCTGTCGCTGTTCAGCGCCGCGGGCGACTCGCTGGTGCGGATCGTCGTCG
>Ga0070671_100001752_pt1 | contig 16483 bp, 17 predicted proteins | sample KBSS73metaG_FD_65341 | JGI IMG/M metagenome (GOLD analysis project Ga0070671, IMG submission 65341) | Switchgrass rhizosphere microbial communities from Kellogg Biological Station, Michigan, USA - KBS S7-3 metaG | ecosystem: Host-associated > Plants > Roots > Rhizosphere > Soil ...
CCATGACCACGTTCCCCCGGGCGGGTGCGGCGCGATGAAAACGCTCAGCAAGGTCGGGCTCGTCGTCGGTGGATACGTCGCCGCCTTTCCTCATCGCCCTTGCGCCGGAAGCGCTCCTGTCTCCCTGCTCGTGCGCGCCCTTGGTCCCTCCCTGACTGCTGTCGGACTTCCGGGGTGCCGGCTGACCCGGTGATTGAGCTTCTTGCAAGATTACTTCCCTGGCCCTTGCCCGTGCGCGAATTGAACCCTGCGCCGCGTCTCAAGAGCAGGCTGTGAGACAGGTGAGCCGCAGCGATCCGCTCGGGCGTCGCTCAAGTCATTCTCGTTATATTCTGAATTGGCTTCTCATGGGCGTATCGAGGTGCTTTCATTAGCGCCAAATGAAAAAGGCGAAGAAGAAATCGCTCACCGAAACGGACGTTTCCTATCGGAAGCCGGCGCTGCGCAGCGAGGCCTTTGCCCGGGCCCTCCGGGAAGCAAAATTGCGCGTCATCGGTGCCGGTGGTTTGCGTTCGCTTTTCGAAAAAGCCGCGCAAGAGGCGGCGTCGCTCCCGCGGCATCGGTTTAAGGCAAATTGGCCGTATCTTCAGACCATGCTGCGGCTGGTCCGCGCCTACGAGCGCGGCGAATACAAGCAGATTTCGAGGAAGGACCTCACTTGGATCGCGGCGGCTCTAAACTATTTGGTCGACCCATTCGATTTGATTCCGGACAAGACCCCATTTCTCGGCTTCATCGATGACGCGATCGTTGTCGGATTCGTCGCGGACAAGACGCGGCAAACGCTGGACGATTTCATGATCTGGGAAACTAATGGGGTCAGCAATCCTGGCTCTCGTTAACTCGGCAGGTCCATTAGGATATATGTCACGCACAAAGCTCTTCATTGCCACGATCTCGTTGCTTGGCTGTCTCACCGCACCGGGCCTTGCCCAGGAGAGCAGATGGGGATCGCCCGAGGACTCCACGGTCAAATTCATGATCGCAATGGAGGCGAAATGGGCCAGCTCAAGCTGCAGCCCCCAGCCAGAGTTGAAAGACGTGATCGCCGACGACTTTCAAGGCACGGCGACCAACGGCCATCGCTATGGCAAGGCCGACGCCATCGCGTCCGATCCCAAGGCCGTCGCGCGCGACTGTCAGCTCGGCGAGGTTAAGGTGCGGTTCTTCGGGGACTCCATTGCCATCGCCTACGGAGCAGAAAGCCGCATCGACAAGGGGGCCGAGGGCAAAGAGTCAAAGCGATGCCAGGTGTGGACCGACACCTGGCTAAAACGCAACGGAAAATGGCAGATCGTTGCGGCTCAGGATACGGTTATTCCGTGTCCCCAATGACTCACTCTCCTCGTTCCCAAACTCCCATCTGACGCTGCAGCTCAGAATTGCGCATTGCCCTGCGCGCGTGCGTCCCTAGAGTCGTCTGCAAAAAACCGGGACTGCGCAGCCGCTGTTCGCTGGATGCGCCTGCGACCCCAATGAGTCGTTATCTAATACGAAAAATTCTTCGTAATTAATTGCGAACTTTGGCACAATCGCATCAAACCCTGCTTACCTCAGGGCATTCAAAACAGATTATTTTAAGGGAGAATTCTCTATGAGATCGACACTCGTAATATTCGTCCTGGCCATTACGCTAATGTCTCTCGCCCTGGGACAAGAGGAGAGCGCAGGGAGAAATCAAAAGAATAGCGTTGAGCAGGCGATCAGAAAACTAGATGACGAACGCATTCAAGCGCAGATCGCTGCTGATGCGGTCGCCCTAGACCGCATCTACGCGGATGATTTTATCGGCGTGGGACCAAGCGGCACAGTGAGAACGAAGCCGCAGGTCATTTCAGATTTCACCTCGGGTACTTTGAAATTTCAGTCTATCACCACCGATGACGTTCAAGTGCGCGTCTACGAAAACACGGCGGTGGAGACTGGCCTCTCAACCATGGTTGGGAAAGACAAAGGCAAAGCGGTCCCCCGGGAGACTCGGTTTACCCGCGTATGGATAAAGCAGACAGGAAGCTGGCAATTGGTTGCCAACCACTATTCGTTACGGATTACGCAGCAGTAACGTAGACTGACGGGGCCATGATGGTCGTTACACGGCTTCGAAAAGTGGAATCTTATGGATGTCGTGATTCGTGGCGGTTCGGCAGTCTAACGGGATTCGATGATTGAAAGCGTAGCCTCCCTGTTCAGACCCAACTTGTAGCCCCTGCCGCGTTGCAGCGTCAGGATGGCAGTCTCAGTGCCTTCGGTGACCTGATCAAGCACTGACGTCAGTGTAACGGTTGCGGAAGACTGACCAGCCGGGATTTTCACCTGGTTTGGTCTACCGCTAAGTGTGTAATCGGTGCCGTTAGCAGCGGTGCCAGTCATGGCATAGCCAACGGTGATCGTTCGAGTAACTGGCGCTGAAGCAGTCACGGTGTAAGTGGCGGTTTCGCCTTCGCTGATCTCAGTCGGATTTACGGAAACACTAACCCTTATTGGAGGAGGTGGCGTAGGTGTGGGTGTTGGCGTAGGTGTCCCGCTTGTGAGAGCGGCAAAGACATCAACTCGGCCCCAGCCGTAAACGCTGTTTGGTGATCCGGTACCGCATTCGCTTGAGTTGATATCGACAGCGGCGTTGTTCAAAGTCCCTTCCGTGGCCTCGAGATCGGTTCGAAGCTCCGGGCGCGCGGACCAGAGCAAAGCCACACTGCCTGCAATGTGCGGAGTCGCCATCGATGTGCCGCTCAAGAACACATAGGCATCATCGGAGGTGTTATAGCTCGAGCGAGTATTTGTACCAGGCGCGGTGATATCCGGCTTAAGGCGATTGCTGCCATCAACCGTCACCGGGCCGCGGCTGCTGAAGGGCGCAATGGTATCAGTGCCGGTGATTAACGCGCCGACGGTGTAGGAGGCGTCATAAATCGCGGGCGGATATATTAACGTGCTGCAGTCCGATCCATTGTTGCCTGCGCCCGCCACCATTTCAATCCCGGCGGCGCGTTGGCCTTCGACTGCCGATTGCAACGTGTCCGGCGAGCAGCCTTCATCGGGCGGACAGACCCATGAATTAGTCGTCAAATCAGGAGCTTTGGTCGGGTCGCCCTGACTCGGGTCGCCACCAATCGGGTAGGGTGCGAGAAAAAACTCCATGCACTCGATGTAGCGCGCAGGTGTGCCGGCGCCCTCGTCCATGTTGCGGCAACCGATGCACTTCGCACCGGGTGCCATGCCGATTTGATTGCCTGCACCGTCATCGCCGATCGCGGTCCCGATCGTGTGCGTGCCGTGACCGGCATCGTCGCAAGGAAAGGGCGAATCGTTGCCGCAAGGATTACCGGAACTGTCATGGATGGAATCGTGCCAGTTGTAATCGTGGTCAGCGGTTACCCCGTCCCAACCGCGGTAATGCGGCTTGATGGCGTTATGGGTCCACCGAAAACCGGTATCCGCTCCGGCGACCACAATTCCCTCGCCGGTGTGGCCGGTCGCCCACACTTGAGGCGCATGCGTGTAATTGATCCCGGGCTCAACCGTTTCGGGAGAGTTCGGTTGTGAAGGCGACTCGATCGCGCGAAGACCTTGCGGGAAATTCTGGATACGCGGGTTGCCTTCTACGCGCGCCACGTCGGTGCGTGCCGCTAATGCTTGGGCTACGGCGCGATCGCCTTTCACCCAAAGCGCATTCACAATGTAAAAGGAACGATGCTCGATCCCCCGGTCCCTCAACCATTGCAGGATCGGACCCTGTGTCGTCTGAGCTTGGTTCCATAATGTGTCACGAACGAAACGGCCTTTGTCGAGCCTGGCGCGCAGCAGAGCTGCGCCGCTTAGGTCGGCTTGATCCGCCAGCACGACGATGAACTCGGCCCGGAGTCCATTCGCGGTGTGTTCTACGACCCACGGCGCGATTTTGGCCGAAACGGTCTGATCCGTTGCCCGCGAGGAACTGATCGCAGCTAGCCCAGCAACGGCCGCAGCGGCTAGCAGGAATGAGAATAAGATCCGCCGCCAGCGCGGCGTCATGACAACGAGGTTTAGTTTTTTGATCATAGGAAGAGGAATTGCGCGTTCGAGCGCCATGCTGGGCAGTTCATCGCGATGTGTCGAGCTTTTTCCGTGCGCTGTTTTCTGGCAAACTCTGCGTCCCTGGCGCGTTCGATACCATCGAGCGCGAGAGTTTCCTGCTCGCCACCCTCATTGTTCCCTTGCGATCCGCGTGCTCATCCGACACAACGATATCGGCCTTCACGAGATCCAAGCCAGGTTCCACTCCCCGCGCCCGGCCAATACCGAATTGACCTCTTTTTGGACGACGCAGTTGTTGCTCAAATTCCACTCCAGGTGATCAAAAAGACTGACCCTGCGATGCGGTCGCTGGCCGTTCCGATGTCTCTGTTTCGGATGACATCAACACGCGCATTGCAAATCACGCTCGCCCCCGCGCTGGCTGAATTTGTGTCTCGTTGAGCGGACGAATGAATGTGAACCGCTATTTTGTCCTTCGCTCCAAAATCGTTGTCAAAAACAATGCTTGGCAAAGCGGCGCGAATGATCATGCTCGAAAACAATTTTTGAGCCGGTGAATCCCGTCGCAACCGCATCTTATTCGCCCGAAAAATGGACCGGCCCGTGCCTGGCGGTCTTACTTCGCCGCGGACGCAAAAGCGGCTCCCTGGCCGACGTTGACTTTCTCGGAATAACCGGGCGGCGCATCCTGAGGCGTCTCTGGGGCGTGTCGGGTCGTCTTATCCTTGTCGCCTGGGCCATGGCAGCGACGGCCTGTGGGCCGGCGCCGGAGTTGCACCAACCTAACGACACCTCCCACGAATGGCTGGAATTCCAGGGTTCCTGGAATGCCACTGGCACTCGCAGGACCATCTCCCTGGGCGCGGATCGGCGTGGGTCGATCCTCGACCTGAGCGGGACGCTGCTGCTCGCGGGCTCGAAGCGCCCCGGCGTGGGATTCCGCTCCGAGGCGATCGCGCTCGTCGATAGCTCGACAGGGCTGGTGGGCCGCAGCGTCTGGACGGACGAACGTGGTGACCAGGTATTCAGCGAACTCCAGGGGGAAGGGACTGCGGAGCGCAACCACATCACAGGAAAACTCCTGGGCGGGACGGGGCGGTACGCCGGAGCAACGGGCTCCTACGAGTTCTCCTGGCAGTGGGTGATGGAGACAGAGGACGGTACGATCCAAGGCCGCGCCATCGAATTGAAAGGGCGCGTTCTACCCGGCCCAGCAGGCCTGCCGAAATGAAAAAACTGGGATTGAATTTCAAGCAGGCGGTACCGTTCGCGATCGCGCTCGGAATCTGGTTCTACCCCATCCCGGCCGGACTCACCGCTCCAGCGTGGCACCTGTTCGCGGTTTTCGCCGCGGCCATCGGGTCGGTGCTTATCGGCGCGTTCCCGCTCCTCACGGCCTCGATGCTCGCCGTGGGCGCGATCGTTCTCACCGACACAATCACGCCGGCCCAGGCCTACTCGGGTTTCGCCAATTCGAGCGTGCTGCTGGTGGTGATCGCATTCATCGTCGCGCAGGCCGTGGTGAAATCGGGTCTCGGCCGCCGCATCAGCCTTTTTACCGTGAGTCACTTCGGCGGATCCTCGCTCGGTCTCGCCTACAGTATTGTGCTGACCGACGCGGCCATCGCGCCGGCTTTCCCAAGCAACACAGCGCGCGGCGGTGTGCTCTTTCCGATCATTCTCTCGGTGGTCAAGGGGGCGGGGTCCAAGCCCGAAGAACCCGAAGGACGCCGACTCGGCGGCTACCTCATGTTCTGCGGGATGGCGAGCCTGGCGATTTCTTCGGCTCTCTGGATGACCTCCACCTCCTGTAACCCGATCGGCGTGCAAATCGTGCAGAAAGCTGGACTTGAGATCACCTTCGGCAAATGGTTCCTCGCCTCCGCGGTGCCATCGCTGATCGCGCTCGGTCTCCTGCCTCTCATCGTGGCAAAGATCTTCCCGCCACGGGTGGGCAAGACACCCGAAGCCCCCGCAGCGGCGCGCAGGGATCTTGCGGCCATGGGGAGCTTGTCACGCGATGAGTGGATCACGGCCGCTACCTTCCTGCTGATGGTCGCCGGCTGGGTGTTCGGCCATAAGTTTAATCTCAATACGACTAGCGTTGCGTTCATGGGCTTTGGCGTGCTGCTGCTCACGAACGTGATCACGATGGACGACATCGCCAAGCAGGGTGGCACCCTGGCGACTTTCCTCTGGCTCGCCATCCTCTTCGCGATGAGCGGGCAGCTGAACGAGCTCGGCTTCATGGGCTATGTGGGCGAGCGTCTCGCTTCGGGTTTGGGCGGCCTCTCATGGCCGACCCTCTACGTGACTCTCATCGTCCTCTACGTCGCCATTCACTACCTGTTCGTTAGCCAGACCTCGCAGGTGCTGGCCTTGTTCGGCGTCTTCCTCGATGTCGGCATGCGCGGCGGCGTGCCCATGCCGCTGATGTCCTTTGGCCTGCTTTTTGCGAGTAGCTATTTTTCTGTGATTACTCCGCAGGGCGGAAGTCAGAACATTATTTTCGCCGCGAGCGGCTACCTCACTCAACGCGAACTCTACAAGCTGGGGCTTATCGTCACCCTTGCATTCCTTGCGGTCTACCTCGTCATCGGGTCGCCGTGGGTGTACTTTGTAATGCGTTGACGACGAGACGCAAGACGCGCGCCGACGATTCATTCATCTCAAATGAAATCTAACCGGGCGATGAAGACAACGCCGCCCTGCTAGAAATACTGTTTTCCGCATCTCACCTTTCCGCTGCGACCAGCAGACTCCGGCTCAGCTTGATTTCGTTAGATGATTTGCTTTACCACTTAGGAGCAGATAGCCATCTTCTTGTCGCTAGGCCCCTTAAGCTCATGACACTTTCTGCTTTTCTCTCTAACGCTGGTTTCCGTCAGGTCGCCCTCTCTCGGAGCGGGTTGGGACACTTTCACACCGCCGGTTCTCTCAGTGGCCATTCAGTTACCGTTCTCATCGACACGGGAGCCGCCAGCACAGTAGTCAGTCTGGCGCTTGCCCGAGAACTCGACCTCGCGCTGACGAAGCTGGACTGGAAGGGAGGCGGAGCCGGCGACGCTCAGATGGATATCTTCCATCTTACCGACGCCAAGCTGTCGCTCGGTGACGTGCAACCACGATATCGCGCCTTATTTGCGATGGATCTCACCCACGTCAATCAGTCCCTCGCTCTGAAAGGCGAGGCGCCGGTCGATGTGGTCCTTGGCGCGGACGTTTTTGAGGCGCAGGCTGCCGTAATCGACTACGGTAGCTCTTCGCTTTTCCTTAAAGTCTGATATGGGTGAGCAATAACGCGATGGACCTGACCATGAGCCCCTCACGCAGGCGCACACACGCTAGGACAACTCATGTTTGACCACGTTGTATTCGGAGTCAGCGACTATGCCGCGAGCAAAGCGTTCTTCCTCAAGGCACTCGAACCGCTCGGCGTGACCGTCGTCCTGGAGGGGCCGCTCGGTGTCGAGATGAGCGCAAAGGACCAGGCTTCATTGTGCCTGTACCAAACCGAGGAGAAGCCGGCGCATCTTCACCTGGCGTTCACGGCCGAGAATCGCGAGCAAGTCGAAGCTTTCCATCGCGCGGCGCTGGAGGCGGGTGGCAAAGACAATGGCGCGCCTGGTCTGTGCCCGGAATACCACGCGAACTACTATGCAGCCTTCGTCATTGGTCCGGATGGGCACAACATCGAAGCGGTTTGCCACGAACCCCAGGCTTAAGCCTTCCATTCGCTCATGCAACTCGCTCACGCTTCGGGCTTCTCGTCCATGTCATGGCTTGATTCGGTCCCTTTCCCGCCTCACCCTCGCGGGTCTACCCATCTATGCCGTGCGCTTCCCAGTGGCTCACAGCCAATCAACTCCATTCGCAGTATCTCATCTTGTTCTCGTTAGGTCCGGAAAGTCTGAAAGACACACAACGACTTCAATATGCGTGTGTAATTTATGATTCGACGGCGCGTCATTGAGAACCTCAAAAGCCAGCAATGGACCGCGGCCGGCATTGAGTTGGTTATCGTCGTCTTGGGTGTCTTCATAGGTATCCAGGCGTCGAACTGGAACCAGGCGCGCACGACCGCCGCGCAAGCCGAGAACTTTGCGCAACGCCTCAGGGCCGATCTGCGCGAGGAAGATTGGGGCTATCAACTACTGATCGCTTACAATCGCGAAGTGCTGGCGAATGCTGAGCGCGTCGCGAGCGCGCTTGAGGGCACGACCACGATCTCGGACGAGGCGCTCCTGGTTAACGCCTACCGCGCCACTCAGTATAAGCAGCGGCTGCGCCGCCGTTCCACTTACGATGAGTTGATTTCCACCGGCACCATTGGACTGATCCGGGACCCGAAACTACGCGACACGGCGATGCGGATATACAACATATCTACGATCGATAACCTGGTTCGCGAGGGCATGCAATCACGATATCGCGAGGCTTTCCGTATGAGCCTGCCGAACGAGGTGCAACGTGCCCTCGGCAAGAACTGCGGAGATCGTTACATCAACACCGGCGACTATGCCGCCATCACGGGTGTGCTCGATTATCCCTGCACCACCGGGCTTTCCGAGCAGGCCATCGGCGAAGCGGCCAAGGCGCTCAGGTCTAACCCCAATCTACTGCCACTGCTGCGCCTGCGCATTGCGGACATTGAAACCCGCATGGCCGACCTAACCAACAACAATCGAGCTATTCTGGACAACCTTCGCGCCATCGCCACCGACAAGCCATGAGCTATTGTCAGCGATGCAGGAAGCGGAAGGGAAAGAATACGGAAAAGGGGCAGTCCTAGAATCTCAGCGACTCGAAGCCGCCGTTCGATTGTATTCTACTTCTCCGGTTTCGCCTGCTCGGCTGCGTTCCACGGAGGGACGACGCTGTTCATTCGGGCGTAGGCGATCGATTGCCCGAGATGCTCGTGCATGTGGTTGAGCACGGTGATGAGCATGTTCCGGCCGGTCATCTCGTGGCCGAAGAAATCAATCTTGTTTTCCATCTGCTCAGCGGTGACCTTTTTTGCCACCGCGCACACATTGTCGAAGGAGGCTTTGAGGATGTCGTTGATTTTTCCGGCGTCCGCCGTCTGCACGTCCCACTTCTTCATGTCCATGTCGAAGTTCGCGGCGGCAGGCGGTTCGAATCCCATCTTTTTTGGCAGGAGATAATTTGCAAAGGCAATGTGCAAGTAGACCTCGCTGACCGAGCGGACTCCCTCGGCGGGACGCCAGGTTTCTTTGTCGGCCATCGCTTTGTTGAGTGCGAGGACCCGCCCCTCCACGAAATCGACCTGACCGAGAAAGTCCTGGATGAATGGCGAGGTCGTTCCGTCGGTCGCGCCTTGGCCGAGAGGCGGGAAGGCGCCGGCGATTCCAAGGATGGCTGCGAAAAGAAGAATATGTTTCATGGTTTTGGGCTCCTGCTGGTTGATTTCGGAAAAGGTTATCCGCCGCGAGCGCTGGGACAATTGCTTTCCATCAGCTGCACTCCAGAGGCTCGAAGGGGACTTGAGAATGAGGATAGAGTCCAAAGGTTTGGCCTGATATGCGGAGGGCTCGCATCGTGCCCGGTCAGGCGTAGCATTGCCTGATGCTTGACCCTTCGTCTGACCAGATCCAAGACTGGGGCGAGGCGGTTATTGGCCTCACGTCCGAATACTTCGCTGGCCTGCGGTCGCGGAAGGTATACGGCAAAATTTCTTCGCGCGAGATTTGCGGCCAGCTCGATGCCGCGCTTCCCCAGGAAGGCGTCGAGTTCGATCAGCTTCTCCAGGTTTTTCGCGAGACCATTCTGCCCTTCAGCCGGCACAATGCGCACCCACGGATGTTTGGCTACGTGCAGTCGCCGGGCACTCCGATCGCGGCCTTCGCCGACCTGCTCGCCTCCGCGCTCAACGCTAATCTCACGGCGTGGCGTTCCGCGCCGGCCGCGGTCGAGATCGAACGGCTAACGATCGATTGGGTTCGCCAGATTCTCGGGTTCGAGCCTGGAGCGGGCGGGGTTTTCCTGAGCGGCGGATCGATGGCCAATCTTTCCGCGCTCGCGGTCGCGCGGCAGACGCAGCCCGACGCTGGCGGAGGCGCCCTCCGCCTCTACGCCTCGAGCGAAACGCATTACTCCGTTGCCAAGGCCGCGGCTCTCGTCGGGATCGGGCGAGAAAATCTCCGCACCATCGGGGTGGACGAAAATTTCAAAATCCGTCTCGACGAGTTAGAACGGAGCATCACGGCCGACTTCGCAGCGGGTCATCGCCCATTTTTGCTGGTGGCCAACGCCGGCACAGTCAACACCGGGGCGGTCGATCCCCTGGCGGAGATGCGCGCGCTGGCCGACCGGCACAAGCTCTGGCTGCACATCGATGGCAGCTACGGGGCGTGGGCCATTCTTGCGCCCGCCGTGCGCAGACTGTTTTCCGGGCTGGCGCTGGCCGATTCGGTCGCGCTCGATCCGCACAAGTGGCTTTATCTGCCGGTGGACGTCGGTTGTGTGATCTACCGCGAACCGGAGAAAGCGCGTGCCACCTTTGCGCATGAAGCCGATTACACCCGGGTAATCGGGCACGAGGAGGCGAGCGAGGCCTTCGCGGGCTGGGATTACGGCCCGGAGTTATCGCGGCGTTTTCGCGCCCTGAAAGTCTGGATGCTCCTGCGAGGGGTCGGCCTGCACTCGTTAGGCGAGGCGATCGCGCGTAATATCGACTGCGCCCGTCACCTGGAGTCGTTGGTCCGTGCGAGTGCTGATTTCGAAATAATGGCGCCAGTCGAGCTGTCGATCTTCTGTTTTCGCCACCTGCCGCCTGCGCTCGACGGGGCGGCACCGGCGGTAGTCGATAATTTCAACGAACGCCTGCTGGTCGCGCTGCAGGAAGACGGCAGCTCCTATCTCTCGAATACGATGATCGGCGGCCGCTTCGCCCTGCGCGGCTGTGTGTTGAATTATCGCACTACCCTGCGGGACATGGAGGTCCTGCTCGACGACCTGCGCCGCGTGGCCTCGTCGTTATCCAGTCGGCTTTAGGATTCACTTTCTGATCCGGCCGGCCGACAACCTCAAGCGACGATTTGGTCGCTTGCGAGTGTGTGATGATGTCGGGATAGTTTTTAGCGTAGCCTACCAAAACATCGTTAGAGTGATCATATGAATCCTCCTCCTCTTCCTGAAAATCGATCCGATCTCATCGTCACCACTGGCAATGACGTGGCGGGTTATGCGATCACGCAATACCTCGGAGTGGTCAGAGGCATTATTGTGCGCGCCACGGGCATCGGTCGGGGTATCGTGGGCGGATTGCGATCCATCGGGGGTGGAAACATTCCTGAGTATGCGGCGGTCTGCGAAGAAGCACGTGAACATTCGTATGCTCTCATGGTGCAACACGCCCAGGCCATTGGCGCGGACGCCGTGATTGCCTTTCGCTACGATGCGACTGAGTTCGTCCAAGGCAGCACAGAGGTTCTTGCCTATGGAACGGCGGTGAAGTTAGCTAAGGCCTGATCAACTTCCTCCGCCAGGCCGCTTGCTTCACGAGCGCGGGACGTTCCACTCCCGTAAAGGCATGTCATGAATCGAATCCAGTATGCGACGCTGCCAGTTCTGCTGGCGACCGTTAGCTGCGCGGCGGCTCCTGCTGCTGATCTCCAACCCCCCGCGGAGTTGAAGAGAAAAATTCCCGAATTGCCTGAATGCAAACAGATGATCGTGGTGACGACCGCAGGTTGGGACGCCGTGCCGGCACGACTCTCCTGCTTTGAGCGCACCGCAAGTAAGGATAGTTGGAAGCAGGCCTGGCCTGCGTGCGATGCAGTGGTCGGTCGAAATGGCCTGGCGTGGGGCATCGGACTGCACGGCAGCCACCCCCCTGAGGGGCCCACAAAAAAGGAAGGGGACGGCCGCGCTCCTGCGGGAGCCTTTCGGTTGCGCGAGGCGTTCGGCTACGCTGCTGCCAGCGACGCAAAAATCACGTCATTCCCCTATCTGCCGATCACTCCCACGATAGAAGGAGTCGACGACATCAGATCGAAGTATTACAACCGGCTGCAAGATTCTGCCACAACCTCGGGCAAGGATTGGAAGAGCGCGGAAATCATGTTGCGGCCAGATGGCCTTTACCGCTGGGGCCTGGTAGTCGAACACAACTGGAAACCGTTTCCCGGACTTGGCTCCTGTATTTTCCTGCATATCTGGCGAGGGACCAATCAGGGGACGACCGGTTGCACCGCGATGCCCGCGGTTACGATTGAAAAGATTGTCCGATGGGTGGATGCAACAAAGCGCCCTATCCTGGTGCAGCTGCCGCGCGAAATGTATAACCAGGTCAAGGATCAATGGAAACTTCCGTGACCAAACCCGTGTAGGACGACATACACTTCCACTTTTGAAATTGTCATTCCTCATTCTCCTGATTCTGGGTGCGGGCCTGGCTCTAACTCTTTTCTGCCTCCAGCACGAGTGGCATCGGCTCGCGCCCGGTGTGAAAGCCGACCGCGTGGTGGTAGAGAAAGGTGGCCGGCGCTTGACGCTCTGGGCCGGTCGCCAGCGCCTCAAGACCTATCGGATCGCATTAGGCCGAACTCCGATTGGCCCGAAGGAGCAGGAGGGCGATCAGCGCACGCCGGAAGGCAGTTATCTCATCGATCATCACAAGCCGGACAGCGCATTTCATCTTGCTCTGCATATCTCTTATCCAAACCCGGCCGACCTCGCCCGGGCGAATGAACGCGGAGTCTCGCCGGGCGGGGATATCATGATTCACGGTCTGCCCAATGGCCGGGGCTGGATCGGCAAATGGCATCGCGTCCACGACTGGACTTCCGGCTGCTTCGCAGTGACCGATGCACAGATCGAGGAAATTTGGCGCGCGGTCCCAGACGGGACGCCAATCGAGATCCGGCCATGATACATGATGCGTCGTTAGGGAACCCACCGCTCATGACCGTGAGTTACCAGCTAACGGCTGCCGATTTGATGGCGTTCTCTCGTGCGCACCGGCGACTGAGTCCAACGTGAATCTCGCGACTTTATTGGTTTGGCATTTTGCCGGTGTTATTCGTCGCACTTGCTCTGGTCAGTAGTGTTGGCGTCGCCTAAATCTTCACAGTCGCATTTGCACTGACCGGCTTGGGGATCAACCAATGGCAGAGCAAACTGTGGTATCGGGCGTATTACAGCTCCGACCATGTCTCCGTCCCAACGCTGCCGATGGTGGCCACTCTGACCGCGGATGGGGCGCGTTTTGAAAGTGACGCCGGACATATCTTTTACCGTTGGCAGTACATCCGAGATGCGGCGCGAGTCGGCGGCTACGTCCGCTTCACCATCACTCCCATCGAATGCCAGCACATCCCGGTGAGAGCGTTTCGGGACGACGCCCACCTCAAAGAGTTTCTGACCAGCGCGCTGTTTTACGTCAACAACCAAGGCGCCACGGCTTCCGGCGAAACACGGCCCAACGCATGATTTTTCGATTTACACCAGCGTCTAATCCGCTAAAACTCCCGCGATCCTCCGCCAGCGGCGAAGCCGTTGGCATCGACGATAAGACGAAGAAGCTCTGCCTCATCCCTGGAAGATGACGCAACACAAACCATTACCCAAATCGTGAGTCAGCAATCCAGCTGATCGATTGAGCTCATCATGAGACGTAATATCTGCGTAGCGCTGTCGCTCACATGCGTGCTGGGCGCGAGTCAAGTCAGCGCAACCGTACGGATCCTGGATACGACTCCTGAGATTTCCGCCTTGATCGCCAAGGGCACAGCCCACGAAGAGAAAAAACAGTACGACCAGGCGATTTTCGATTTTTCTGAGGCGTTGTTGCTGAAACCGACGCCCCTGGTTGCAGCAGAATTGTACGGACTGCGCGGTAGCGAACATGTCTTCAAAGGAGATTTTGAGAGCGCGAAGGCAGATGCTGAAGAAGCGATCCGACTCGCTCCGCACTATTTTCGAGGTTATCAGACCCGCGCGCGCCTCTTCGGAGCCGAGACGAAATTCGATCGTGCTATGACGGAGATCAATCGCGCGATCCAACTAGAGCCCAACCTTGGAACCCTTTACATGGATCGCGGTAATCTGATGTCGAGCGAGGGAAAGCAGGCGCGGGCCATCGCGGAATATGACAAGGCCATCAAACTCAACCCGAGAGGTAGTAGCTACTATATCGGTCGTGGCGTAGCTTACCAAGAAATGGGACGGAACGAAGCGGCTCTCGCCGACTATCATCAGGCAATCCTGCTAAATCCTGCCGCCGTCGAGTCCTACCACAATCGCGCGACTATTAACTTCGCGAGAAAGGATTACCCACGGGTGATCGCAGACTTGGACCGATACATTCAGCTAATCCCGAACGATGGAGCGGTCTACGCCTTTCGCGCCCGAGCGTTTATTGCGCAGCGGAATTATCGCAGGGCGGGAGCAGACTTGCGTGAAGCAATAGACCTGGCACCGCACGATGCCCACACTTTGAACACGCTCGCCTGGTTGCGAGCAACCTGTCCAGACGACTCCGAACGCGATGGGAAGGCAGCAGTGGATGCTGCAACGCAAGCCTGCGCACTAACGAAATGGAAAGACAACAACCACCTCGATACTCTCGCCGCCGCCTACGCCGAGGCCGGCGACTTCGACCGTGCGGTGAACTTCGAAATACGCGCGCTCAGCGGATTCTCTGGCCAGAAGCGCAAAGATGCAGAAGCCCGACTCGCCTTATATCGCGAGCACAAACCGTATCACGAAACGCGGGCGACACCCGCCCCTTCCCCCACGCCAAGTCCGTAGTACGACCTCGTTTCAAAGTTCTGCGCGGCCGTCTTGGCTGATCAAGCTTGCTGTGCCGAAGGCTTCCATGCTAGTTCGGACCCGCCATGACCGATTCAACTGCCCAGCCACGCCGTCTCGGCCGAAGCATCCTCGCCATCTTCCTCGGATTTGTTGCGGTCGTCGTCCTTTCGCTCGGCACTGACGAAGTATTCCATTTGCTCAAGGTCTATCCGCCGTGGGACCAGCCCATGAATGAGCCGAGCCTCAACCTACTCGCGCTCTCTTACCGGATTATTTATGCCACCCTCGGTAGTTACATCGCCGCTCGCCTCGCGCCTTACTGGCCGATGCTGCACGCCTGGATCCTGGGAGTAATCGGATTCGTTCTCGGCACGCTCGGCGCCGTTGCTACCATCCCGATGCATCTCGGCCCAGCCTGGTATCCAGTTGCCATTGCCGTCACGGCGCTGCCTTGCGCTTGGATTGGGGGCATTCTCAATGGTTGCGGGAATTCGGGTCCGAAAGAAGGCGATGACGGAGCATCGCCCTCCGTTGGCTAGACCCGCGAGCGGCGACGGCCGGAGCCGCGGGTGTATTTCACCGGTTTTCTCTTCGGTTCTATTTTCGTTAGGCCAGTGCCGCTCTTCACTTCCATGATCTGGTCGCGGAGCAGGGCGGCGCGCTCGAACTCGAGATTGGCGGAAGCCTGCTGCATCTCGTCTTCCAGTTCGCGCAGGAGCTCGGTGAGATTAAAGTCGCCGCCGGCTTCCTGGATGACAGCGGCGGCGATCTCGCGTCCCCGCAGGATGGTGTGCAGACTCTCCTGCACGGCGCGCCGGACGGTCTGCGGTGTGATGCCGTGCTTTTCGTTGTACTCCATCTGCTTGGTGCGGCGGTAATCGCTGATCGACATCAGGGCCTGCATGCTCTGAGTGACGGTGTCGGCGAAAAGGACGACCTCGCCGTTGATGTGGCGCGCGGCGCGGCCGGCGGTCTGGATGAGCGAGGTCTGGCTGCGGAGGAAGCCTTCCTTGTCGGCATCGAGGATGCAGACTAACGAGACTTCGGGCAGGTCGAGTCCTTCGCGGAGGAGATTAATCCCGACCAGGATGTCGAACTCGGCCGCGCGCAGGCCGCGCAGGATTTCGACCCGCTCGATGGTGTCGATGTCGCTGTGCAGATAACGCACTTTCAAACCGACATCGCGCAGGTAATCGGAAAGATCTTCGGCGGTGCGTTTCGTAAGCGTGGTGACGAGGACGCGTTCCTGACGTTCCACTCTTTGCCGGCAAAGCTCGATCGTATCATCGATCTGGTTCTTGAGCCCCTTGAGCGTGATCTTGGGATCAAGCAATCCTGTCGGTCGAATGATCTGCTCGACCACCAGCGGCATGCCCGGGGTATGGACATCGAAGTCGTCAGGCGGCTGGTCGGTGCGGGAGATTTGCGTATCCTCGTTAAACGTTGGACGTTGGACGTTGGACGTTGGACGTTCGTCCCCCGGCAAAACGAACGGCACCAATTCCTCCTCACCGATGCGCGCCCGCTTGTGCGGGAAGTAGCCCTTGTTGCCGACAATGCTGTTCTGAATTTCAAATTCGGCCGGAGTCGCGCTCACATACACGAGCTGGTTGGCGTTGGCCATGAATTCGGGAAAGTTGAGCGGCCGATTGTCGAGCGCGCTGGGGAGCCGGAAGCCATATTCGACGAGCAC
>Ga0070671_100001753_pt1 | contig 16483 bp, 14 predicted proteins | sample KBSS73metaG_FD_65341 | JGI IMG/M metagenome (GOLD analysis project Ga0070671, IMG submission 65341) | Switchgrass rhizosphere microbial communities from Kellogg Biological Station, Michigan, USA - KBS S7-3 metaG | ecosystem: Host-associated > Plants > Roots > Rhizosphere > Soil ...
GTTCAAGCGCTGGTGGTGCCGCGGGTGATCGCCGCGACTTTCGTTGCGCTGATGCTGTATTCGGTGGTCGCCGTTGTCGGCCTCGCGGGAAGTTACTTGTTCGTGGTCTTCATCCAGCATGTGACCCCTGGCGCGTTCGTCGCGGGGATGACTCTGTTGACCGGTCTGCCCCAGGTCGTCGTGTCGTTGGTCAAGGCACTGCTGTTTGGTCTCTCGGCCGGCCTGATCGCCTGCTACAAGGGCCTACACGTCGGTGGTGGGCCGACGGCGGTCGGCAACGCGGTCAACGAAACCGTGGTGTTCGCCTTCATGGCGCTGTTTCTCATCAACATTCTGGCCACCGCGTTCGGTGTGAAAGTTGCGCCGTGACGACTCCTTTAGTCGATCGGACTCGCAGGCTGGGGGAGCAGACCGCCTTCTACGGCCAAGCGCTCTGGCATACCCCCTACGCTGTGCGGCGCTATCCCGCGATGGTGCTGCGCCAGATCGCGGGCATGGGCATGGGCACCGGGGCGTTGGCCGTCATCGGCGGCACAGTGGCGATCATCGGCTTCTTGACGTTGTGCACAGGCGCCCTGATCGCCGCGCAGGGGTACAACACGCTGTCGAATGTCGGAATCGAAGCCCTGACAGGCTTTCTCGGGGCGTTTCTCAACGTTCGGTTCATCGCACCGGCGACTGCGGGCGTGGCGCTGGCCGCCACCATCGGTGCCGGTGCCACCGCACAGATCGGTGCCATGCGGATCAATGAGGAGATCGATGCGCTGGAGGTGATGGGCATCCGCGTGATCACCTACCTGGCGTCCACCCGCATTGTGGCAGGCGTGGTCGCCGTCATCCCGATCTACACGGTGTCCGTGCTGATGTCGTTTCTGGCGACCCGGTTCGGGACGACAATCGTCTACGGCCAATCACGGGGTGTCTACGACCATTACTTCACGACGTTCTTGCAGCCGACGGACCTGTTGTGGTCGTTCATCGAGGCGTTGTCGATGGCGGCCGCCGTGATGGCGGTGCACACCTACTACGGCTATACGGTCACCGGCGGCCCAGCGGGCGTGGGGGAGGCGGTCGGCCGGGCAGTGCGCACCTCCATCACCGCAGGCGTTTTCATCCTGTTGACCATCACGCTGTCGGTGTACGGGCAGTCTGGCAATTTCCACCTCTCGGGGTGACGGGCATGGACAACGCACCCCGGCGCGGGAAGATCGACCCAATCTGGTGGGCACCTGTGCTGTTTCTTGTGATCGCGTCGCTGTCCGCGCTGGCGATCCTGCTGTTCAACGGGACCCTGCGCGACACCATCCCACTCACCCTGGTCTCCGACAGGGCCGGTCTGGTCATGGAGGACGGCGCGAAGGTGAAGCTGCGCGGTGTCCAGGTCGGGGAGGTCGCGTCCATCGGCGAAGAGGCCAGTCTGTCGAAGCTGACGCTCAAAATGGATCGCGGGCCATTTCAGTATCTGCCGAGCAATGTTGAGGCAGAGATCAAGTCCAGCACCGCATTTGGGGCCAAGTACGTCGATCTCATCGTGCCGGACGCGCCGAGTGCGAAGCCGTTGGCACCAGGCGCGGTCCTGCACTCGCGAAACGTGACCGTGGAGGTCAACACCGTCTTCCAGAATCTGCAGTCAGTCGTCCACTCTGTCGACCCGGCGAAGCTGAACGCGGTGCTTTCCGCCGTCGCCGAATCGGTGCGCGGCAAGGGCGAACGCATCGGCGAGGCAATCACCGATGCGAACGACGTGTTGCTCGCGGTGAACCCGCGGATGCCGACCGTTCGAGAGGACTGGCAGCTGTTCGGAAAGACCGCTGAAGCGTATTCGGATGCAGCACAGGACATCCTGTCGATTCTCGACTCGTTCTCGACAACCAGTGCAACGCTGACGACGCACGCTAAGTCGCTGGATCAGCTACTTGTCTCCGCGGTCGGTTTTTCCCAGTCGGGCATCAACACGATCGGCGGGAATCAGACGAACCTGGTGCGCGCGATGAACATCCTGGATCCGACGACCGCGCTGTTTATGAAGTATTCGCCGACCTACACATGCCTGTTCCAGGGCGCCCAGTGGTTCCTGGACCATGGTGGCCGAGATGCGTTGGGCGGCAACGGCAAGTCGGTGATCATGGATGCCGGTCTGCTGATGGGCGACGACCCGTACCGCTTCCCCGACAACTTGCCGATCGTCAATGCCAAGGGCGGCCCAGGCGGCAAGCCCAGTTGCGGCTCGCTGCCCGATGTCAGCAAGAACTTCCCGGTGAAGTATCTGGTCACCGACACCGGGTTCGGCACCGGTATGGATATCCGGCCGAACCCCGGCATCGGCTTCCCCGGCTTTGCGAACTACTTCCCGGTGACCAAGGCGAACCCGGAGCCGCCGAAGATCCGTTACAACGGCCCGCCGGCACCGGGTCCGTGGCCCGCCTACCCGGGGGCACCTCCGTACGGCGCACCGGAATACGGGCCCGACGGCACGCCGCTGTATCCGCCTCCGCCTGGGGGTACGCCATGAGACGCAGGACCATTCGCGCTGCGACGCGGGTGGCGCTGTTCACGGCGCTGTGCCTAGTCTCCATGTTCGTTCTGGTGACGGTGTTCGGGCAGTTCCGGTTCGACTCGCGGGTGTCCTACAGCGCGGTGTTCACGAATGTGTCCGGCCTGAAGGGCGGCAACTTCGTTCGCATTGCCGGTGTCGAGGTGGGCAAGGTCAAGGACCTGACCCTGCACAAGGACGGGACCGTCACGGTCGACTTCGCCATCGACAAAAGCCTGCAGCTCACGGAGGGCACCAAGGCCGCGGTGCGCTACGAAAACCTGATCGGTGACCGCTACCTGTCCCTCGAAGAGGGGGCGGGGTCGGTACGCAAACTTCAACCGGGAGAGACGATCCCGCTGGCGCGGACGTCACCCGCACTCGATGTCGACGCACTCATCGGCGGCTTTCGCCCGCTGTTTCGTGCGTTGGACCCCAACCAGGTCAACGCCTTGTCCGGCGAACTGCTGAAGGTATTCCAGGGTCAGGGCGGCACTATCTCGTCGGTGCTCGCCCAGACTTCGGCGCTGACAACAACTCTCGCAGGCCGCGACGAACTGATCGGGCAGGTGATCACCAACCTGGACACCGTCCTCGGCACCTTCGCCGCTCGCGACGATCAGTTCTCCGAAGGTTTGGACAAACTCTCACGACTCGTGCAGGAGCTTGCCGAGCGGAAGAACGACATCGCGAACGGCACCGCCTACATCAACGCAGCAGCCGGCTCAGTCGCCGACCTGTTGACAGAAGCACGACAGCCGATCAAGGACTTTGTGCAGCAGACGGACCGGGTCGCAGGCCAGATCGAAGCCGATCACGACTACGTCGACGACCTGGTCAAGACGTTGCCCGACGCATATCAGGTGCTGGCCCGTAACGGCCTCTACGGCGATTACTTCGGCTTCTACCTCTGCGACGCGATTCTCAAGGTCAACGGTAAAGGCGGCCAACCCGTGTTCGTCAAACTCGCCGGCCAAGACTCAGGGCGGTGCACACCGAAATGACGTGGTGGAAGCGACCCAAGATCAAGCCGCTGGGTGAGCGCAATCGGGTGGTCGTCGGTGCTGCCGGCATCCTCATACTCATCGTCGCGGTGGTCGCCGTCTTCTCATACGACAAGATCCCGTTCGTCAAAGGCACCTCCGACTATTCGGCGTACTTCTCCGAGGCCGGCGGCATCAAGCCCGGCAGTGACGTTCGGGTGTCGGGTCTCGGCGTCGGGAGAGTTTCGAGCATCCATTTGGACGGCACGAAGGTGTTGGTGGACTTCACGGTCCGCGACGGTGTCGACCTGGGTGAGGAGACCGAGGCTGCAATCAAGACCGAAACCGTGCTCGGCACTAAGTTTCTCGAACTGACTCCGCGTGGGGACGGCAATCTCGCCGGCCCGATTCCCCTCGAGCGCACCAAGTCTCCCTACGATCTGCCCGACGCCCTTGGGGACCTGACCACCACCATCAGCGCGCTGGACACCACGCAGCTGTCGTCGGCGCTCACCACACTGGCGGACACGTTCAAAGACACGCCGCCCGATCTGAAAATCGCGCTGGAGGGCGTGGCGCGCTTCTCTGACACCCTCAACACCCGCGATGCGCAGCTGCGCAACCTGCTGGCCAATGCGAACACGGTCACCGCGGTGCTGGCGAAACGGAGTGATCAGATCGCCAGTTTGGTCGCGAACGCCAACGCGCTGCTGGCCGAGCTTCTGTCGCAGCGCAATTCGGTCGATGCGTTGATGAACAACCTCACCGCGGTGTCGCACCAGATATCCGGCGTCGTCAACGACAACCGCACGCAACTCAAACCAGCCCTCGAAAAGGTGAACGGTGTAGTGGGCATCCTGGACAACCGTAAGAAGGAGCTGCAGCGCACGCTGTATCTGCTTCGGCGGTACGCGATGTCGTTCGGCGAAGTGCTGGGGTCCGGCCCGTTCTTCAAGGCCTCGCTGGTCAACCTGGCCCCAGGCCAGTTCGCTCAGCCGTTCATCGACGCCGCCTTCTCCGATCTGGGTCTCGATCCCAACGTGCTGACGCCCTCGCAACTCGTCGACCCGGGTGTCGGCCAGCCGGGGACTCCGGCACTGCCGGTGCCCTACCCACGCACAGGGCAGGGCGGAGAGCCGAATCTGACCCTGCCCGACGCGATTACGGGCAACCCAGGCGATCCGGGTTGCGGGCCGCCTGGGGTGCCGCTGCCAGGCCCGACGGGCTGCTATCCGTACCGCGAGCCCTTGCCTGCGCCGCCGCCCGGCGGGCCGCCGCCAGGACCGCCCGCGCTTACACCTGCCGCCGGTGAGCTACCGACCCCGACGTTCGGGCCGCCCGTGCCGGAACCCAGGGTCGGTCCGGCGGTACCCCAACCGACGTCCGATCCGCTGCAGCCAGTTCCGGCGACCGGAGGTCAGTGAGCATGCGCCTGTTGAGAATCGCGACCGCGATCACCCTGGCCGTCACGCTTGCCGTCGCGATAACCGTGGTGGCCACGCCGTGGTGGAAGAACATCGCCAGGAACACTTTTGTCGCCTACTTCACCAACACCAACGGCCTCTACACCGGCGATGAGGTACGCATTCTCGGCGTCGCCGTCGGCACGGTGGAGGAGATCGACCCGCAGCCGAACGCCGCCAAGGTCACCTTCTCGGTTGACCGGCAATATCCGGTGCCGGCGGATGTCCAGGCAGCGATCCTGTCGCCGTCACTGGTCTCTGCCCGCGCGATCCAGCTGGTGCCCGCCTATTCCAGCGGCCCGAAACTTGCTGACGGAGCCGCGATTCCGAAGGAGCGGACCGCGGTGCCCGTCGAGTGGGACGACTTGCGGCAACAACTGGAGAAGCTGACCGACTCGCTGCAACCCACCACGGCGGGCGGACCCAGTCCGGTCGGTGAGTTCACCAACAGCGCCGCGGCCAACCTACGTGGTCAGGGCGACACCGCGCGCGATACGGTCGTCAAACTCTCCCAAGCGGTTTCGGCGCTCGGCGACCACAGCACTGACATCTTCAGCACAGTGCGCAACCTGCAGATGCTGGTGTCAGCGTTGTCTTCAAGCAGCGATCTGCTCGCCGCGTTCAACACGAACTTGGCGGACATCACGACGGTACTTTCGAACACGCCCAACGAAGTGGCCGATGCGACGAAGGGCCTTGACGCAGCGGTGAACGACCTGCGCGGCTTCGTCGCCGACAACCGAGAGAGCATCGGCGTCACCGTCGATCACCTGAACGCTGTCACCACGGCGCTAAACGAGAGCCGCGGTGACATCAAGCAGGTCCTACACATCGCGCCGACGGTGTTCCAGAACTTCATGAACATCTATCAACCCGCACAGAGCGCCGTCACCGGCATCTTGGCACCGGTCAACTTCGCCAACACCGTCCAATTCATCTGCAGCGCAATCCAGGCCGCGTCACGAGAGAACTGGGAGAGATCGTCGAAGCTGTGCGTCCAGTATCTCGCGCCGATCATCAAGAACCGCCAGTACAACTTCCCGCCGCTGGGCATCAACCCGTTCGTGGGTGCCTCGGCGCGGCCGAACGAGATCACCTACAGCGAAGACCGTCTGAACCCACACCTGCCACCACAGGCACCGCCGGGTGTCCCGGCCACCGATCCGGGCGAGGCACTGGCGGCAGAAGCGGCGATCGGAGATCTGCCGCCGGAGGCGATGCCCACCGACCCCTCCCAGGGCTTGCAGGGCCTGATGGTGCCGACTGGGGGTTCTCCGTGAGGCGCATGCTGATCGCGGCGCTGATCGCCGCGTGCTTGTCCGCGATCCCTGGCTGTGAGTGGCGCGGACTCAACTCATTGTCCCTGCCGGGGACCGAAGGCTCCGGCGACGGCTCGTACACCATCCAAGCGCAGCTACCTGATGTCGTTGTGATTCAACAGAACACCCGGGTGCGCGTCGCCGATGTCAATGTCGGCAACGTCACCAAGATCGAGGTGCAGGACTGGCATGCGCTGGTGACCATGCGCATCAACAAAGATGTCCATCTGCCCGCGAACAGCACCGCCAAAGTCGGGCAGACCAGCTTGCTGGGGTCCATGCATATCGAACTGGCTCCGCCCACCGACGAGCCGCCCCAGGGTGAGCTCAAGGACGGTTCGGTGATTCCGCTCGCCAGAGCCGATACCTATCCCACCACCGAGCAGACGTTGGCGTCGGTGTCGGTTCTCCTCAACGGCGGCGGGCTTGGTCAGCTTCAGGAGATCAACCAGTCGTTCGCCAAGGCTTTGGCCGGGCGCGAGAACGACATGCGCAGCCTGCTGAATCAGTTGGATACGTTCATTTCTCAGCTCAATCAGCAGACTGACGACATCATCGCGGCCACTGAACATCTCAACTCGCTGGTCGGGCAGGTCGCCGCGAAGGATCAGACCGTCGACAAGGCGCTCACCACGATCCCGCAGGCGCTGGCGGTGCTGTCGGATTCACGCACCAAGTTGGCGAACGCGATCGACGCGCTCGGCAAGTTCAGCGCGATCGCCACGTCGACGGTGAACCAGACGAAGGAATCGTTCGTGAACAACCTGCGCAACATGGCGCCGGTATTCAGGGAACTGGCCAACGCCGGGCCCGCGCTCACGAAGGGGCTGGACTTCCTGTCGACGTACCCGTGGGTGAAGAGCACACTCGCCAACTGGTTCCGCGGCGACTTCGCCAACATCACCCTCGTCATCGATCTGACGCTGAGCCGGATCGACAGTAGCTTGTTCACCGGAACGCGCTGGGAAGGTGATCTCACCGAACTCGAAATTCAATGGGGCCGCACCATCGGGCAGATGCCCAGCCCGTACACCGCGGGCAATCCGCTGATCGCCCCATATCGCTGGGGGGCGTACTAGTGCTGCGTCTGACCCGGCAGGTGTGGATACAGCTGGCGACCATGGCGGTAATCACCGTCATCGCCGTCGGTGTGATGGCGTTCGGTTTCGTGAAAGTCCCCGCGTTGCTCGGGATCGGACGCTACACGGTGACGGTCGATCTCCCCGCCTCCGGCGGTCTGTACCCGACGTCGGTGGTGACATATCGGGGCACCGAGATCGGCAGGGTCAAGTCGGTCGAGACCACTCGCGACGGCGTTCAAGCGGTTCTGGTACTCAACTCCGACACACCGGTCCCGTCCGACGTTTCAGCCGCTGTCCATAGCCGCTCCGCGGTCGGTGAACAGTTCCTCGAACTGACCCCGAAGTCGACGAACGCACAGAAGCTGCGTGACGGTGATGTCATTCCCGTTGGCAGGGTGCAGATTCCGGCCGATATCGGAAGTCTGCTCGACGCGACGAACAGGGCACTGAAGGCGATCCCGCCAGACAATCTGCGCACGGTCGTCGACGAGGCCGATAAGGCCGTCGGGGGGCTGGGGCCTGAACTGTCGCGCATCGTCGACGGGTCCACCTCGCTGGCGATCGAGGCGGGCAAGACCGTCGATCCGATCAGCCAGCTGATCGATCAGTCTCCGCCTGTGTTGAATTCTCAAGTGCAGACGGCAGATTCGGTCGCGACGTGGGCGCAGCGGATGGCGTCGATCACGGGCCAATTCAAGGCGCAGGACGCGGCGTTCGCTGATCTGCTCGCTGTCGGTAGTCCAGCGCTGGAAGAAGGCAGGGCGCTGTTCGACCGGGTCGCGCCCGCACTGCCGGCGCTGCTCGCGAATCTGGTGAGCCTCGGCGATATCGCGGTGACCTACCGCAACGACCTCGAGCAGCTACTGGTGCTTTTCCCGCAGGGCACTGCGGTCATGTCGGCGATCGCCGTCGCTGATTCCGGTGTCAAGCAGGCCTATCGGGGCATCTATCTCGACTTCAACCTGAACCTCAACCTGCCGCCGCCCTGCAACACCGGCTTCCTACCCGTTCGGCAGCAGCGATCGCCGTCGGACCAGGATTACCCCGAGCGGCCGGCGGGCGAGTTGTACTGCCGCATCCCGCAGGACTCGGACATGAATGTCCGTGGCGTGCGCAACATTCCGTGCGAGACGAAGCCGGACAAGCGCTCGCCAACGGTCGAGCTGTGCGAGAGCGACGAGCAGTACGTCCCGCTCAACGACGGCCTCAATTGGAAGGGCGACCCCAACGCGACGCTGTCGGGACAAGGCATCCCGCAGTACACGCCACCGCCACAGCCACCGGTGGCCGCCGTTCCGTATGACCCCGCGACCGGTGACTACATCGGTCCTGACGGCAAGCGTTACACGCAGGCCGACTTGGCGCACCCCGACAACAAGACCTGGCAGTCCATGCTGGTGCCGCCGGGTTGAGTCAACGCCCGCGCGCCATTGTCGAGTCCGGTGAACTCCAGTCGGTCGACACGAAGCGGTGACGGATCAGCCAGTCCGTGCCCACCGCGCTGTCGACGGGTACGAAGACGTCGCGGTAGCGGCCGTAGTGGTCGAGGCCGATCTCGGTGACGACCGTGAAATAACACGCGACCCGCACCTCGGCTGGGGCTACTTCGGTGAAACGGATGTTCGTCACGTTGTGGCGCACGATGCGTTTGGTGCCCGACGTCCGCGCTGTCGCGTCCGGCGGGGCCACCACGCCGCCCAGCAGGTCGACGATCGCAGCGCGCCCGCGCACCGGCTCGTTTCCCCGTAGCTCGAGCTCGCCGTCCTCGCAAAAACTTTGAGCGAGCTCGTCGAGCCGCAGCGAGTCGCCCGACCAGTTGTAGCGGGCCAGTGTGTCTCTGATGCGCTCGCGCACCACCAGCTCCCAAAGCTCCATGACGGCAACGGTAAACCGCTAGGGTCGCGCCATGGCTACCAGCGATTCCCGTGAGGTTGTGATCGAGGCCAGTCCGGAGGAGATTCTCGACGTCATCGCCGACGTCGAGTCGACGCCGACTTGGTCGCCGCAGTACCAGAGCGCCGAGGTCCTGGAGGCCTACGACGATGGCAGGCCCAAGCGGGTCAAGATGAAGATCAAGACCGCAGGCATCTCCGACGAGCAGGTCGTCGAATACACCTGGTCAGACGATGTCGTCCGGTGGACCCTGGTCAGCGCGGGCCAACTCAAGGCCCAGGATGCGTCCTACACCCTCACGCCTGACGGTGAAAAGACCAAAGTCCGGTTCGACATCTCCATCGACCTGGCGATCCCGTTACCGGGGTTCGTGCTCAAACGGGCGATGAAAGGTGGGGTGGAAACCGCCACCGACGGCCTGCGCAAGCAGGTGCTGAAGGTCAAGAAGGGCGGCTGACGCACCCGGTAACCAAGTTCAGGCGAACTCGCCATTACTCCTCGTGACGGGTAGCGGCGCTCTTACGCTGCTGAGGTGCGACTGTCGTGGCCGTTAATAGGCCGGGCGGAGGAAATGCGGGCCATCGGTTCCGCCATCTCGGCTTCGGCCTCCTCCGGCATTCTCATTTGCGGAGCGGCCGGGGTGGGCAAGAGCCGGATCGCCCGCGAGGCCCTGTCGGCGGCCGCTTCGAAGGGCTGTGAGACGCGCTGGACGGTCGGCACCGCTTCAGCGCGGGAGATTCCACTCGGGGCGTTCACCGCGTGGGCACCTTCGGGCGTCACGGACACCATTCAACTGCTGCAGGGTGTCATCGAGTCGCTGACTTCCACGTCTGCATCCGCAGGGGTGGTCCTCGGTGTCGACGACATCCATCTGCTCGACGACCTCTCGACGTTCGTCGTGCATCAGATTGTGCAACGCGGGTTGGCGAAGGTGATACTCACTGCCCGGGACACTGCGCCGATCCCCGTGGCCATACAGGAGCTGTGGAAAGCGGGCCAGTTCGACAGGCTCGATCTGAAGCAACTGTCGCTTGACGAAACCTCTTCGCTGCTGTCGGCAGCGCTGGGCGGTTCGGTGGATTCGGTTGGTGCCGAGCGGCTTTGGAAGCTGACCCGCGGAAACGTCCTTTATCTGCGCAACATCGTCGAGCAAGAGGTTGCCGACGGCCGAATCGTGCACGACAACGGGCTGTGGCGGTGGATCGGTGAGCCGATCATGCCGCCCGGCCTGGTTGAATTGATCGAGTCCCGTATCGGGGACTTGCCTGCGCCGGTCAGCGACGTGATCGACGTGCTGGCTGTCGCGGAACCGATCGACCTCACTGTGCTGACGAGGATCACCGATGCGGCAGCGGTCGAGGAGGCCGAAATCCGCGATCTGATAACGCTTGAGCCGGCAGGTGGAGGCATCGAGGTACGGGTGGCGCATCCGCTGTACGGCCAGGTGCGCCGCCGACGCGTGGCGCACACCCGGCTGCGACGGTTACGGGGCCTGGTGGCCACCGAACTCGCATCATCCGCTGACCATGGCGAGATTCGAGTGATCGTCCGCCGCGCTACGTTGAGTCTTGACTCCGACCTTGCCCCGGACGCCGACCTACTGGTCCGGGCAGCGCACGGTGCCGTCTGGCTCGGGGATCTCTCGCTCGCGGATCGACTTGCGGAAGCGGCGACACATGCCGGTGCGGGAGCCGAACCGAACTTCGTTCGCGCACACGCCCTGTCGTGGTCAGGCCGGGGTGAGGAGGCCGAGGCTGTCTTCGCGGATATCGACACCAGTCGATTGAGCGATCACGACCGCGCCAGGTTCACGTTTCTGCGGTGTAGCAACCTGCTGTGGGCGCTCGGCGATCCGGTGCGAGCTAAAGAGCTGATAGACGACGCATCGCGTTTCACCCCGCCGCGCGCTCGCGGGTACATCGATGCGTTCCTCACGATCTACTGGTTTGCGATGGATCAGCCGCAACATGCCATGCAAGCCTCGAAATCTCTTGCTTTGAAAGATATTCCGGTTGTCGGCGCCGAGATAGCGTGGGTGCTGGCGCAGATATCCGCGGATGCGGGGAACACCACCGAGGCTCTGGCCGACGCCAAGGCGGGCCATGGTGTCGCGGCTCGCGCTCTCGACGCTCCACACATGAGATTCAACATCGCCGATGCCGAGGTCGGAGCGCTGCTGCTTTCTGGCCGGGTTGCCGATGCCCTTGACGTCGCCGATCGCACACGGCAACAGGCAGCGAATCTGCCCGGCGCTGCCGAACTCCTCGGCGCTGCGGTAGCGGGCCGGGCAGCGCTTGCCGCGGGCGACCTGGACAGCGCGTGCCCGCTGCTGGAGCATGCGGCCGAAGGACTGTCGGAATCCCATCCCACCGGCTTTGGCTACCGCTATCAGATACCTCATGCGACAGCACTGGCCATCCGCGGGCTCACGGACGAGGCGGCCGCAGTGTTGACCGCGCTCGACGACGTACCGCGCCGATTCCGTTCTCTGGATCACGAAATGAGCCTCGCCCGAGCGTGGGTGGCTGCGAGCCAGGGCGCGGTCAGCGAGGCGATCAACACGCTGTTGTCGGCTGCCGAGCGGGCCAAGGAAACGGGCCGTTTCGCGGCAGAAGTGCTGTGTCTGCAGACCGCCGCCCAGTTCGGCGACCGCACCGCAGCGCCCCGCCTGCGCGAACTCAAATCGATCGTCGAAGGCCCACGTGCCGGTTTGGCGGCGCGCTTCGCTGAGGCTCTTTGCGAGGTAAACGCCGCTGAATTGTCTTCGGTGTCAGAGGAATTCGAGCGCATGGGCGACCTCGTTGCCGCGCTCGATTCGGCTGCGCAAGCCGCGCTGGCGTACCGGCGCCAAGACAAGCGAGGATCGGCACTGTGGTGCTCCACACGCGCAGACGAACTGGCCGCCAAGTGTGGAGCGCGTACCCCGGCGCTTCGTCAGGCGAGCGAAAGCTTGCCGCTGACCGACCGGGAAGCCGAAGTCGTGATGCTCATCGGTGAGGGGCTGTCGAACCGCGCAGTCGCGGAGCGACTGACCCTTTCGATCCGAACGGTCGAGAGTCACATCTACCGCGCCATGATGAAAACCGGAACCACCAGCCGCGACGAACTCGCCGCGCTGATGCCGCGAACACGGACGCGAACAGAGTGAGGATCGGCCTACGTGTGCTGCGTTTGGCAGCAGTGAGGATTTCAGTGCCCGCCTACTGCATCGGTGCGAGTCCGTCAGACGCATGCTGGCCCGATGGACACTGAACTCAGCGAGCGTGAGCAGGCGTTACGGCGGTTGCCGTTGGCGTATTCGTTGGCGCTAAGACTGCGTGACGCCGGCGTCGCCTCCGACGTCATCTGTCAGTACGTCAACGTGGAGCAGCCTGCTCTTGACGGCCTGTATCGCATCGCCGAAGCCAAGTTGCTCGCGGCGCAGCAGACGTCCTGCGGCTGCGATCACTACCGCTGACACTTCGGGAGCACTTCGACCGCATCCCCACAGGGTGCGGTCGGTGCCGTCTGAGCTGGGCAATCAGGTGCGCGAGCCGGTGACTAGGTACCCCAGCGCCGAGACGGAGGAGATTGCAGTGGTGCGCTACTGAGACCCTGCCGGCTGACGCGACCGACGATTAATCGGACACATCGCCAAACAAGGGGGGCCCAAAGTGTCCGATCTAGATACGACACCAGCCGATACCCAGGGAGTCGTCGAAAAACGAGAGCAGGTCGTCGGCGACGCGACTCAGCCACTAGTTGTCATCACCGAGCAGCAGGTTGCTCTCAGCACGGCGGCAGCGCTGTCGGTGCCGGCCATAAAGCGCCGGCGCGGGCTGATTGCCGCGGTGCAGGCAATGTTTGTGCGGACATCGGCAGATCCTGAACAGCAACTCTGTCCACCGCCTTTCTACCCGCCGCGGCGCGACGAGTTCGTCGAGGACGCGGCCATGCGGCGAGAAATGTTCAGGTTGTGACGCCCGTACTGCAGCTCGATCGCGTCGGCAAGAAGTACCAAAGGGGCGACGAGCAGGTGCACGTCCTCGTGGACTTCGACTTCACTTTGCACACAGGCGAATTCGTCGTCATAACCGGCCCATCCGGTGCAGGAAAATCGACCTTGCTGCACATCGCCGGTGGGCTGGACGAGCCGGACAATGGCACGGTGGCCGTGGCCGGCCAGGACATGTGGGCGATGAGCGCCGGCGCCCGCGCCGCGTTTCGGCGACGCAATCTCGGGTTCGTGTTCCAGTTCTTCAACCTGGTGCCGATGCTGAACGCCGTCGAAAACGTGTCGCTGCCGCTGGTCCTCGACGGGATGCCGACTCGGTCGGCTGATGCGGTCGCGATGTGCCTGCTGGAACGGGTTGGGTTGGGCGACCGGGCCCGGCACCGGCCGTCCGAACTATCGGGTGGCCAGATGCAACGGGTGGCGGTGGCGCGGGCACTGGTGGCCAGGCCGACGATGATCCTTGCCGACGAACCAACCGGAAACCTGGACAGCCAATCGTCGACCGAGGTGTTGGACCTACTTCGCTCGCTGGCCGATGAAGACGGAACGGCGGTCGTCATGGTGACACACGATCCCGCCGCGGCACGGTACGGCTGCCGCGAGGTGCACCTCGTCGACGGGCGTTCCTGCGCCGCCGTCACGGAGCGGTGATGTATCGGCTGCGCGCCGGATGGCGGACGTTTCGCCGAATTCACCTCGCAGCGCTGATCGCCGACTGGCGCCGTACCCTGCTCAGCGCGATGGGCGTCGCGCTCGGGGTGACTGTCGTGCTCGGAACGTTGATCCTCAAAACTGAGCTCGCCCGGCCTTTCGACTCGTTCGGTCCGTCGCTCACCCACGCCGCCAATACCGGGGTGATCGAGGTAACCCCAAATGTGAGCGGCCGGTTGCCAATTGAAACGGTGAACCGGCTGCGCGCCGACGTGGCCGGGGCAGCAGCCGTCATCCCGGTCGTCGCCGGCTTGACGCCCGTGGACGTCGCAGGCGGCACCCATGGCTTCTTCCTGCTCGGTGGTACCTGCCAGATCGAGTTGCTCGTCGGTTCGTTCGACTGTGAGCAGCGCGCCCGCAGCGAGCAGCCGGCAGCTGGTCCTGGTGTCCCACTTCAGATTCCGGCCGTCATCGCTCAGCGGCACGGCTTACAGCTCGGCGATGAGTTGCGTATCCCCGGCTTGCCTCGCGGTTCGGCGCACCTGGGTTGGACGTTTTCGGAGTTCGATCGCGTCGAGGGGATCAACGACGGCTACGTGCTTTTGGCTCCCTCCGCGGATATCGCCGCGAGGCTGCTGTCCTCGCCCGGCTACGCCACCGCGGCGTTCGCATTGCCGAAGCGTGGAGCTGAGATCAAGGCGGACGTCGAGCGCGCGATCGCCGGTATCGCCACCGCGGGCCCGCCGCGACCGCATCAACCGGCCGTTTTCGAGAACGGCACGCAGAGCCTCAATCTGACCGCCGTGGCGGGCGTTCTGATCGGCATTCTCATCGCCGTGAACACCATCCTGCTGGCTGTCGAAGACCGGCGGGCGGTGATGGGAACCATCGGCGCGATCGGCGCCAAGCCTGTCGGATTGTTCGTCGGCATGCTCGGCGAAGGCGCAGTGATGGGTGTTCTCGGAGGGTTGTTGGGCGTACCGAGCGGCTTCTTGCTCGGAACGTATCTCGTCAACCGATTCGGGGAGGCCATGCTGGCAGGCTCCGGCGGCACTATCGCAGCACACTTCACGCCGGATTTGGTCGTGATCGGAGCGGGCGCGGGGATCCTCGCCGGCATCCTCGCGATGGCCGGGCCGGCCTTACGGCTGGTGCGCGAAGGTCCGTTGGCGTCGATGGCGAGCGCGGGCGGCGTGCAGGGCGCCAGGCGAATTCCCCTGTGGCCGCTCATTTTTGGGGTGGGCATGCTGGTGATTGCCGTAGTGCTGTTGCGGATCTTCGAACATGGGTGGCTGCCGCTGGAAGTGGGTATCAACGGGATGTCACTGGGCTTGCTGGGCGTCGCGTTGGTGACGGTGTGGATCGCGCCGCGCGGCGCAGTGCAGTTGATCAAGCTGGTGACCGCGGCGCGTCCCGACATCGGACGTCTGCTGCGCGCCGATGTTCAGCGCTACGCGCTGCTGTTCGGTATCTCCGCGGCGGTGCTCGCAGAAAGCTCCAGCTTGGCGATCGGCTCCCAGAGCATGCAGCTGCTCGGCACCAAACAAATTGCGGAGCAAAAGGCTGATCGGCTGCCCGCCGCCTTGCTCATCGCGGCTCAGTCGGTGCTGGATCAGCGCGACAGCCAGATCGCGGACGCCACTTTCCAGTTGGTCGATGCCGCCGCCGATGGGCGGAGTGTGTCGTCGCGTTGGCGGTCGACAATCTCGTCAGGGACGTTGTCGCGCCTCGTCATTGGTGTCACGCCCGGCGATTGGTACAGCCAGGCGTTGTACGAACCCAACGGTGTGCCCAACAGAATGTGGCAGGGCTTGAGCGAGGGTGAAATCGGACTCAGTGATGTTGCCGCGAGTCGGCTCGGCGTAGCAACGGGTGACACGGTCGAATTGCCCAGTGTCGGCGGACCCAAGCGGTACCGGGTGGCCGGCACGTTCCGCCCGCGGATGATCAACGACACCGCCGTCGGCGATATCGTCCTGGTGTCGGAAGGGTTGGCGCGCAAGGACTGGGCGGCCGTCCGCGATCAGGTCGCGGTGGCTTATCACTCCGACGCCGAAGCCAGCGTCCACCGTGATGACTTTCTCGATCTTGGCGCAGGGCTTTCGGTCTACGACAACAACGAATGGCGTGTGGCTGCGACAGCCGGAATCAAGCGCTTCTTGGAACCGTTCACGATCGCTGGGTACGTGGTGATGGCGGCGGCGGGCTTGAGCGTGCTGAACGTGTTCGTGCTGGGGCTCGTACAGCGCAGGCGGGAGCGAGCTGCGTTGCGGGCCATTGGGGTCCTACCGGGACAAGAGCAGGCCGTCGTCATAGTGCACGCCGGGCTGCTTGCTCTGTTCGTCGCGCTCCTCGGAGGGCTTGGGGGAGTTGGTCTTACGTATCTCTGGTCACTGGGATCGCCGGTGTATTACGGCATCAAGATCACGTGGGGCGTACAGGAGCTGGCGCTGCGAACCGGTGCTGTCACGGTGATCCTACTTGTTGCGGCCGCGGCGGTATATCCGGTGATTCATGCGCGGCGGTTGGAAACCGCTGAGTTCCTACGGTCCGCTTAACGCGGCG
>Ga0070671_100001759_pt1 | contig 16460 bp, 19 predicted proteins | sample KBSS73metaG_FD_65341 | JGI IMG/M metagenome (GOLD analysis project Ga0070671, IMG submission 65341) | Switchgrass rhizosphere microbial communities from Kellogg Biological Station, Michigan, USA - KBS S7-3 metaG | ecosystem: Host-associated > Plants > Roots > Rhizosphere > Soil ...
GTAACTGACGGCCTAACGGTCTAAGTTACAAAGACAAAAGCGCGGTCGGACCCCACCGGGCAACAGAAGGGGATTCCAGCGGCCTCCGAGGGAGCCGGGCAACAGAATCCCTCGGACTCTTCAAAGTCGCGGAGCACCGGGCAACAGAAGCTCCCCACTTTCCCTATTTTGAGCTGTCACGTCCCTGCGGTAGCATCGCCGGCAAGGGGGATCTCATGCACCAATTCGCCAAGCGCCTCTTCGTCGCCGCGTCGCCGCTTCTGCTCGCCGGCTGCCTTTGGGGGCCAGGCAAATTCACGTCCGACCTAACGCTAAAGAAGAACGGGAGCTTTGTGCTCGACTATCGCGGCGAGATCGTCCTTCAGACGCCGCCGGATGCCGAAGTGAAGCCGGAGCCATGGAGCGCCGACAAGGCGCGCTGCAGGAAGGATGGTGGCGTCGAACTTCAGCCCTGGGTTGGAACTGTAGATGCGGATGACGAGAATCCTGTGAGGCCCTGCACGCCAGCCGAGCTCGCAAAAGCGAAGACGGATTACGAGGCTCAGTCGGCCGCCCGCGCAAAATCCAAGCGCGAGGAGAATGAGCAGATGGCGAAGATGTTCGGCATTGCGGGGCTAGACGAGGCGTCGGGACGGGAATTTGCGGCCAAGCTCAGCAAATATGCGGGCTATCGCTCCGTACAGTATCGCGGGAAAGGCGTGTTCGACGTCGACTATCATTTCGAAGGCAGCGCGAGGCAGGACTTCATCTTTCCGGCTCTCCCCGACAATGACTTCCTGATACCCTTCGTAGCAATCCGCCGCCGGGCTGACGGCTCGGTGCTCGTGACGGCTCCCGCCTTTACAGGAGGTTCGGGGCCGATGGGCGTCCGCGCAGGCGCCGCGGCCACGAGCGCCATGAAAGAAGGCCAAGGACCCGTTTCGCACGCCCAGGGCCGCTTCACCGTTATCACTGACGGCGAGTTCCTGACCAACAATAGTGAGGATGGCCCCGCATCCAGTCCGGCCGGAAAGCAGGTCCACTGGGACGTCGGATCAACCTCTTCAAAGATTCCGGAAACGCTCGTCCGGTTGCAATAGGTTTACGTTCGTAGAAGTGGCGGTTGCCACCTGAGGTTCGTGCCGCCACGGTGCACCCCTTCAAAAGGGGGAGCTTAAACCGTGCGCCACACGATTCTCGCCGCATTGTTTGCCGCCGCGGCGCCTGCCGCCATCGCAGCTCCGGTGCCGAAGGAACAGCTGCTGGTGCCGCCGAAGGACGCGACCCATTACGTCGTCGTCTCGACTGCGGGGAAGCATGGCGACGAATATATGTGGTCTCTCCCGGACGGGCGGCTGGCATTTCGCCAATCGATCCTGCTGCGCGGCCTGATCTTCGAGGTGGATGAGACGATCAAGCTCGGTGCCGACAAGATGCCGAGCGACATCGTGGTGCGCGGCGTGACTCCCAGCGGTGATGCTGGCGAAGAATTCCACCTCCGTGGACACGAGGCGACCTGGGTAAGTTCCGTCGACAAGGGTAGCGCGGCTTACACCAGCCCGGCCTGGTATACCTCGCAGAGCGGCACCTACCTCGGAGGGGTGTCGCCATATGTCGGCGCTCCACAGATTGGGCAACTTCTCGTAGCCGGGAGTGCTGGAATGGCCCTTCTGCCTTCCGGGAGGGCTAGCCTGACAAAGATCACGCAAGTCGATGTCGACGGACCGCAAGGCAAGAAGACGGTCGAGCTTCAGCTTCTCCGCGGGACGGCACAGACGCCGCAGCCGATCTGGACCTCCGACGGCAAGTTCTTCGGCGCGCTTGTCGGCCTGAACGTCCTGCCTGCGGGCTACGAAGGCAATATGGGCAAGATGCAGGCGGCGCAGGACGCCGCTCTTGCGGCGCTCGCGCCCGCGACTGCCGCCAAATTCCTGACGGCCGATGCCAAGCGTCCAGTCCTGTTCAAGGACGTGCAGATCTACGACGCCGACAACGAGAAGTTTGTCGCGAAGCAGAACGTGTTGGTGGCCGACGGCAAGATCGTCAGCGTGGGTGCCGCGCCGTCCACGTTGCCCGCCGGAACGCGCACCATACCCGGTGCGGGGAAGACGTTGGTTCCAGGCCTGTGGGACAGCCACATGCATATTTCCGACGACTTCACGACCGTGAGCGAGCTGGCGCTGGGCGTCACCTCATGCCGCAATCCGGGCGGTCCGATGGAGCTGGAGGTCTCGCAGCGCGAACGGCGCGCAGAAGGCACCTTGCTCGCCCCTGAGTGCTTCAGCTCCGTCATTATCGACCAGAAAGGACCGCTGGTCGCCCAGGGCAGCATCGCCGTCGGCAGCCTCGAGGAGACGCTCGCGGCTGTCCGAAAGATCCATGAGGCAGGGCTGACGGGCGTGAAATTCTACACGTCGATGAATCCGGCCTGGATTCCGCCTGCCGCGAAGCTGGCGCACGAGCTTGGCCTGCACGTTCACGGGCATATCCCGGCCGGAATGCGGACGCTCGACGCGATCAATGCCGGGTATGACGAGATCACGCACATCTATTTCGCGACGATGCAGGCGATGCCCGCGGAAATCGTCGCCAAGGCGAATACCACGGCGCGGCTGACAGGTCCCGGAAAGTACTTCAAGGACGTCGATCTCGACGCCGAGCCGATGCGCACAGTCATCAAGACGATGGCGGAGAAAAAGATCGCGCTCGATCCGACTTTGGTCGTGGTCGAGGGGACGTTGCTTGCCAATGCCGGAACAGTGCAGCCGTCCTATACAGCCTATGTCGGCACGCTCCCGGCGGCGACGGAGCGCGGCTTCAAGGCCGGCCCGATTCCCTACCCGGCGGGCATGACCCGCGCGGATGCCGAGGCCAGCTTCAAGAAGATGGGCCAATATGTGAACAAGCTCCGCGCAGCCGGTGTCCCGATCGTTGCCGGAACAGACGGGTTCGGGATGGAGATCGTGCGCGAGCTTGAGCTCTACGTCGACGGCGGAATGACGCCCGCCCAGGCGCTGGCAACGGCGACGATCGATGCCGCGCGCAACGTCAAGGCGGACAAGCGCACCGGCTCCATCGCCGTTGGTAAGGAAGCTGACCTGGTGCTCGTCGATGGAGACCCGTCGAAGCGCATCGGTGACTTGAGGCACGTCGACCAGGTGATGAGCGACGGCGTCTTGATGGATGGTGATGCCCTCCGCACGGAGGCGGGCTTCAGCGGCAAGCCGAAATGATCAGGCGTATTTCCGGTTGAGCTCGGGCGTGATCTTTCGCCCGGACTCGCCCAGCGCCTGATCGATGAGAACGGCGGCGACCTCGCGACCCTTGCACGTGTCGATCGCGGCCAGGACGGGCTGCGGCAGGCGATCAACCGCTTCGCGCGAGACGTCCGCTGTCAGAGACGTCGTTTCCGCCTCTCCGTGCTGGATCGACCATTGCATCAGCTCGCCAAGATCGGACGTGCCCGTGCGGCCGTGAATCTGGAGCAGGATCCAGTCGAAGAGCATGCGCAGCTCCGCCTCCCCGAGCACGCCGTCGAGGCCGGGGCACGCGGCGACAAGCCGAAGCCGCGCGATGTGAGGAAACTCTCGCCGCAGGCCCGTCAGAGCCTCGCGCTGCTTTGCCTTACGGTCGAGCGACGCCAGCCAGAAGAGAGCCGCAGCCGCAAGGATGAGAAGCAGCCAACCCATGAGTTAGCGCCGCTTGAGCTCGTCCCGGATTTCGGTGAGCAGCTCGACTTCGCTCGGACCGGCAGGCGCTTCGTCCCTCCTTCGCATGGCCTTGGTCGCCGCGCGGATGAGCAGGAAGATGATGAAGGCGAGGATCAGGAAGTTGATCACCACGGTGATGAACTCGCCCCAGCCGAGCACCGGCGCGCCGGCGGCCTTGAGCGCAGCATAATCCTTCATGCTGCCGTGGTAGCCTTCGGGCACCGGGCCGAGGAGTGTGAAGTAGCTGGAGAAATCGAGACCGCCGAAGATCGCGCCGATGACCGGCATGATGATGTCTTCTGTGAGGCTGGTGGCAATCTTGGCGAAGGCCGCGCCGATGATCACCGCAACGGCCAGGTCGAGAACGTTCCCGCGAGCAATGAAGTCGCGAAATTCCTTGAGCATGATTCCCCCTTTCGCGTCGCTTCGAGGAACCTAGCTTCTTATGGCTGATTGGAACAGCGGGGCGCACGGTAAGTGTGTGTTGCCCTTGTAAAACAGCTTGGCCGTCTCTATCTGGCGCGCCGTTCGTTCTTCAGGGGAAACGACCATGACTGCACTTCGTCGAGTTGGCCTTCTTGCTCCGCTTGCAGCTATCAGCCTGGCCGGATGCGGTCTCAACAGCGTTCCCACCGCCGAGGAGAATGTGAACGCCAAGTGGGGCGACCTGCAGGCGGACTATCAGCGTCGTGCGGACCTCATTCCCAATCTGGTGGCAACGGTGAAGGGCTACGCAAAGCAGGAGAGCAGCGTGCTTGTCGCTGTGACGCAGGCTCGCGCCGATGCCGGCAGAGTCCAGCTCAATGCGAGTGATCTGGACGATCCCGCCAAGGTGAAGGCGTTCAACGATGCGCAAGGCCGCCTCAGCCAGGCGATCATTCCCCTGCAGCGACTGCAGGAGGCCTATCCGGACCTCAAGTCGAACCAGAACTTCCTCGCGCTTCAGGATCAATTGGAAGGCACCGAGAACCGCATCAACGCGTCGCGCCGCGATTATAACGAGGCGGTCCAGGACTATAATGTCCGCATTCGGACCTTCCCGGACGCGATCGGCGCCAAGATTTTCTACGGTGCCAAGCCGAAGGTGCCGTTCGAGGCGGCGGCAGCGGCGCAGCAGGCGCCGACCGTCGACTTCAACGCGAGCTGACGTGAAGCTCTACTTCGCTGCCTTGCTGCTGGCGTTTCTCGCGCTAGTGGCGGCACCTGCGTCGGCGCAGACCTTTCCAGACAACAACGGCTCTCCCATTGTCGACCAGGCCGGCATCTTGCGGCCTGAGCAGGTGATAGACCTCAAGTCGAAGTCGCAGGCCCTTTATGCCCAGTCCGGGCGCGCCTTCGCAGTGGCGACGGTCAAAAGCCTCGAGGGCTATCCGATCGAGGACTATGCGTATCGCCTCGGCCGGTACTGGAAGCTCGGCAGCGCCAAGAACGACGACGGCGTCCTGCTTCTCGTCGCACCGAACGAGCGCAAAGTCTGGATCGCGACGGGATATGGAGCCGGCGCCTACATGACCGACGCCATGTCGGGCGTGATCATCCGGGAAAAGATCCTGCCCGAGTTCAAGAAGAGCCCGCCCGACTATGGCGCGGGGATCACGGCTGGTGCCGATGCAATCATCAAGCAAATGTCCTTGCCGGCAGACCAGGCGAAGACCAATGCGGAGCAGGCGCAGCAACAGCAGGCGCGGCGCGGTTCCGGCGGCAGCGCGCTCCCAGCCATTTTCTGGATCATGATCGTCGCCTTCGTACTCCTGTCGATGCTCAGGCGCGCCGGCGGCAGGCGCTATCGCGCTCGCCGCGGGGGAATCAGCCCGTGGGTCGTGCTCTGGGGCCTCAACGAGCTTAATCGCGGCTCGCGTGGCGGCGGCTGGAGCAACGGCGGCTGGGGCGGTGGAGGCGGAGGCTTTGGCGGCGGCGGAGGCGGCGGTTTCGGGGGTTTCGGCGGTGGCTCGTTCGGCGGCGGCGGAGCCGGGGGGAGCTGGTGATGCTGCGCTTGACGGCGGAAGATCACGACAAGGTCAGCGCTGCCATTGCAGAAGCAGAAGGCAAGAGCTCGGCCGAAATCGTCGCGGTCGTATCCGAACTCAGCGATCCGTATCACGATGTAGCGCTGCACTGGGCGGTGTTGGCGCTCATCGCCGTACTCGCCTGGGCTGCGGCGTGCCCCACCTGCCTCAACTGGTGGATGGACCTGTTCCTCGGCGGCTGGCGGCCTGAGCCCAGCCTTCGCGAGACTTTGACTTTCCTCCTGATCCTGGCGGTTCTGAAGTTCACGGCCGTGCTCCTGATCCTGAAGTACATGCCGCTGCGACTCGCGCTCACGCCGGGCGCGACCAAGACGCGGCGAGTTCGGCGGAGGGCGGTCGCCTTGTTCCGGACTGGGGCGGAGCAAAGGACCGTCGGCCGGACCGGCGTCCTCATCTACCTTTCGCTTCGTGAGCGCCGCGCCGAGATCGTCGGCGACGAGGCCATCACCAAGATTACGACGCCGGAGACTTGGGGCGAGGCGATGGCCGCACTGATCGTCGAGGTGAGGGCCGGCCGACCCGGTGACGGGATCGTCGCGGCAGTTCAGCGGGTCGGCGCGGTGTGTGCTGAGCACTTCCCGCGCTCCGACGAGGACATCAACGAGATCCCGGACAAATTGATCGAGCTATGACCGTCGACAAGGACGCCCCGCTGGAGACCGTCTGGCAGGGCAAGTACATCAGCGCCCTGAAGCGCGGCCGCTGGGAATATGTCTCCCGCACCGGAAGCACCAATGCCGTCGTCATCCTCGCCGAACATGACGGCAAGGTCATCCTGATCGAGCAGTATCGCGTTCCGGTCGGCGGCATCTGCCTCGAGCTTCCCGCGGGCCTTGTCGGCGACGAGGACGAGCATGCGACGATCGAGGACACCGCGGTCAAGGAGCTCGAAGAGGAGACCGGCTTCACCTGCGATCGGGTCGAGCGGCTCGGCGAATTCCACAGCTCGCCCGGAATGGTCGCGGAGAGCTTCACTCTGGTGCGCGCGCACGGCGTCCGGAAGATCGGGGAGGGCGGCGGTAATCACGAAGAGGACATCACTGTGTTTCTCGTCGCTCGCGAGGATATTCCCGACTTCATCGCCCAGCGCCGCGCCGCCGGCAGCGCCGTGGACGTAAAGCTGCTGCTGTTCGCGAACTATTGAAGCTCGGCCTTCTCCGCTTCGGACCACGCCAGATCCGCCAGAGGCTCCAGTCTCTCGACCATTTGAGCCGCATGCGCCGACGACGCGTTTCCGCGCGCGAGGCGGCCCTTGATGCCGTGGAGGATCGCCGCCAGCCGGAACAGGCAAAAGACGATCAGATAATCCTTGTTCGGCAAATGATCGCGGCCCGTGCGGCGGCAGTAGGCGGCGACATATTCCTCCTCTGAGGGGATGCCGAGGGCTTCCAGATCCTGGCCGGCGAGCCCGCTGAAGTTCGGCCCGCCGGGCATCCGGTACATCAGTAGGTGGTAGGTGAAATCCGCGGCCGGATCGCCGAGGGTCGACAACTCCCAGTCGAGCACGGCGCGAACGACCGGCGTTCCCAAGTCGAAGATCATATTGTCGCAGCGATAGTCGCCATGGACGACGCTGGAGCGCCCGCTGTCGGGCGGAAGATGCTTGCCGAGCCAGTCGACCAGCCGGTCCATCGCGGCGACGCGCCCTGCGTCCGTGTCGGTCAAATATTGCTTCGACCAGCGCGCCACCTGGCGTTCCACGAACCCGCTCGCTTTTCCATAGTCGCCGAGGCCGATCGCTTCCGGATCGTAGCCGTGAAGCTGCGCAATGGTTGCGTTCATCGCTTCGAAGTGAGCGGCGCGCTGCTCCCGGCCGAGGCCGGGGAACTCCGCTTCCCAAACGATCCGGCCCTGCACCATATCCATGACGTAAAAGGGCGTGCCGATGACGCTTTCGTCCTCGCACAGGCCGTAGACTCTCGGCACAGGAAAGCCCTGCGCGCCGAGCGCCGCGAGCACGCGATATTCGCGGTCGACGGCATGAGCTCCCGGCAGCAGCTTCCCCGGCGGCTTGCGGCGCAGGACGTAGGAGCCGGACACGGTGTCGATGCGGTATGTTGGGTTGGACTGACCGCCCTTGAACTGGCTGACCGTCAACGGGCCTCGAAGGCCCTCCACATGCGCTCCCATCCAGCCGGCAAGCGCCGCCTCGTCGAAGCGCAGCCGGTCGCTGACCTCGCGCGTGCCGGTGTTCGCCTCGGTCCGGTCCATACCTTCCGTTTAAGCGGTGAACCGGGCGGCTGCCAACGCGTTGCTGTTTCATGGCTCGCCTGATTCATCTGTCCGACCTTCACTTTGGCGCCCACGAACCGCATCTCGTGGACGCGGTCGCCGAGCGCGTTGACGAGGAGAAGCCCGATCTCGTCGTCATCAGCGGCGACTTCACGCAGCGCGCGCGGACCGAGCAGTTCGAGGAAGCCTGCAAGTTCCTGGAGCGATTGCGGGATGCAGGCCACGAGGTGCTTGGGGTGCCGGGCAATCATGACGTTCCGCTGTACGACGTGCTCCGGCGTTTCCTGTCGCCGCTGACGCGATACAGGCGCTACATCGACGACACGCTCTGCCCGATGCGCGAACTCCCGGGAGTGACCGTGCTTGGCATCAACACGGCGCGCTCGCTGACCTTCAAGGATGGCCGCGTGAGCCGCGAGCAGATGCAGTTCATCCGTGAGACGTTTGAGCGCACCGATCCCAATGCGATGCGCATTCTCGTCACGCACCATCCCTTGTTCGCGCTGCCGGTCGGCGACACCGGCGACGTCGAGGACCCTGCCGGACGGAGCGAGATGGCGCTGGACGCCGCGGCGGACGCAGGCGTCGACATGCTGCTTGCGGGCCATCATCATACTTCGTCCGTGCACAGCGCGCGCGACCTGGTGACGCGTGCGGGGCCGGCCCTGGTCGTTCAGGCCGGGACCGCGACGTCGCACCGGCTGCGCGACGAGAAGCAGAGCTTCAATCGCATCGACATTGCGGGCGATGTGGTGACGCTGACGTTGCAGACCTGGACGGGCAAGAAGTTCGAATCCGGCACCGAGCAGCAGTATGAACTCGTCGAGGACCATTGGCGTGTTGCCGGTCACGAGAAGACCGTCAACGAGCCGGCGGACTAGCGGCACCGCCGGCGCTTGCCTAAAGCCGGCGCATGGCGCTTCCAGACCAGTTCGACTTGGCTGATTTCATTCGCCGCGTACTTGCCGAGGATATGGGTTCGGGAGGGGACGTCACGTCTGCGGCCACGATCGCCGCGGACGCTCGCTTTACTGCGGAAATGAATTGCCGGCAGCCGATCGTCATCGCGGGATTGGAGATTGCAGCGGCATTCTTCCGATCGCTCGACCGAGACGTGCAGGTCGAGACTCTCGTCAGCGACGGTGATGCGGTGGATGCGGGCACGGTTCTGATGCGGCTGGGAGGCAATGCGCGAGCAATGCTCGCCGCGGAGCGATCGGCGCTCAACACGCTGCAGCATCTATCGGGCATCGCCACGATGACGCGATCCTATGTCGACAGGATTGCCGGAACGGGAGCAAGGTTGCTCGACACGCGCAAGACGATCCCCGGATTGCGGGTGCTCGAGAAATATGCCGCGCGGATGGGTGGAGCGGAAAACCATCGCATGCGGCTCGATGACGGCCTGCTCATTAAGGACAATCATGTCGCGGTTGCGGGCGGCGTTGCCAAAGCGGTGCAAGCAGCAAAGGCTGCAAACACGCGTTTCCCGGTGCAGGTCGAGGTTGACCGCATCGACCAGATTCAACCGGCGCTGGAGGCGGGCGCGGACCGCCTGCTACTCGACAACATGCCCCCGCCAGTCCTTCGCGAGGCAGTCGCGCTTGTCGCAGGACGGGTGCCGCTGGAGGCGTCGGGCGGGGTCAATCTCGATACGATCCGCGCGATTGCGGAGACCGGAGTGAATTACATATCCGTCGGCCGGATCACTCAGTCCGCGCCGGCCGTCGACATTGGCCTCGACTATTCGTTGCAGCAGGCCTGAACGCGCTATTCACTGCCTTGTCAGTTGCAAAGCGGTACTGAACTCCTCGATAGGCCCTTCGTGGAGCCAGGTCGCGCGCGGGACCTGCTAAATCGGGCTTTCCGAAGTGTGGCTAAGGACGGCCGGGGAGAAATCTCCGGCCCATTTCTTTTTGAGACGGCTCCGTAATAGTCCGAGTGCAAGCGCTGGCCTGCGGGGCGCATAGACCGCTCCGATAAACGCGTCCGAGTCGGACGCCTACGCGAGGAGGAGTGGCTATGGTCATAAAGAGCCTGCTCGCGCTCATCGCGGTGTCGACTGTTGCGTTTCCAGCGATTGTAGAAGCGCGAGGTCACGGTCACGGAGGCGGGCATGGCGGCGGATGGCACGGCCATGGCGGCTGGCATGGCCACGGCGGATGGCACGGTCACGGCGGCCATTGGGGCAGCGGCCTGGGCATCTATGTTGGCCCTGGTTACGGCTGGGGATATGGCCCTGCTTACTACGGTTACGGAGTGCCCTATCCTTCCTACGGATATAGGTACGGATACCCGGTACCGTACGGCTATTACGCACGTCCCTATTACGGCGGCTATTACGGTTATCATCACCATGATTGCGACGGCGGCGCCGCGGGAGCGATCGTCGGCGGGACCGTCGGCGCGGTCATCGGACATGAGATCGATCGCCAGTCCGGGCCGCATTATTACGGTCGCTCAGACGGCACTGCGGGCGCGGTCGTGGGTGCTGTGACTGGCGGGCTGATCGGTTACGGAATTGCACGGAACTGCTAGCCGGTTCGACGCAAAGGCCTGGTTCACTTTTTCCGCGCATAGAACGCGATCCGGCCCTATATGAGCGCCGAACCCACAGGGAGAGAGACTTTGTTCAAGGGGCTGCAGCCCATCCTCTACGGCGGACGTGAAGTCTGGCCGTTGATCGAAGGCGGAAAGGGCGTCAGCGCGACGAACCATGCGAGCTCCGGCGCCTGGGCGGGTGCCGGCGGAATCGGAACGGTCTCGGCCGTCAATGCGGACAGCTACGATCCGGAAGGGCGGATCATCCCCCAGATCTACAGTGGCATGACCCGCCGCGAGCGGCACGAAGAGCTGATCAAATACGCCGTCGACGGCGCCGTGGCCCAAGTCCAGCGCGCCTACGAAATGGCATCGGGCAAAGGTGCCATCAACATCAACGTGCTGTGGGAAATGGGTGGCGCGCAACGTGTGCTGCACGGCGTTCTCGAACGCACCAAGGGCCTTGTTACCGGCGTCACCTGCGGCGCGGGCATGCCCTACAAGCTGAGCGAGATCGCCGCGTCCTACGGCGTTAATTACCTGCCGATCATCAGCTCCGCGCGCGCGTTCAGCGCATTGTGGAAGCGTGCCTATCACAAGGCCGCCGACTGGCTCGCCGCTGTGGTCTATGAGGATCCCTGGCTCGCCGGTGGGCATAACGGCCTTTCCAACGCGGAAGATCCGCGCGCACCGCAGGACCCCTATCCGCGCGTCGCGGCCCTGCGCAGCACGATGCGTGAGCAAGGCATTGCAGACAGCGTTCCGATCGTCATGGCCGGCGGCGTGTGGCGCCTCGACGAGTGGGAGGACTGGATCGACAATCCCGAGCTCGGACAGATCGTTTTCCAGTTCGGCACTCGTCCGCTTCTCACTCAGGAAAGTCCGATCCCGCCTGAGTGGAAGGCCCGCTTGCTGACGCTTGAGGAAGGCGACGTGCTCCTGCACCGTTTCTCCCCGACCGGCTTCTATTCCTCGGCGGTGCGCAACCCGTTCCTGCGCAATTTGGAAGCGCGCAGCGAGCGCCAGATCGCTTTCACCAAGGAGCCGATCGGCGACCACCATTTCGAGCTTGATGTCGGCATCGGCACCAAGCGCAATTATTGGGTCACCAAGGGCGACCTTCAGCATGCGCGCGAGTGGTTCGCCGCGGGCTTCAGCAAGGCGATGAAGACGCCGGACGATACGCTCATTTTCGTCAATCCCGACGAAGAGAAGCAAATCCGCGTCGACCAGGCGGAATGCATGGGCTGCCTCAGCCAGTGCGCCTTCTCGTCCTGGGCGGACAATGAGAAGAACTCGACCGGCCGGCTCGCCGATCCGCGCAGCTTCTGTATCCAGAAGACCCTGCAGGAGATCGCGCACGGCGGTCCCGTCGAGCATAACCTCATGTTCGCGGGTCACTCTGCGTTCCGGTTCAAGAGCGATCCCTTCTATTCCAACGGCTTCATCCCGACGGTGAAGCAGCTTGTGGATCGGATCCGTACCGGCGCATGATGCGGCTCAAGGGGGCGTTCACCGCGTTTCTGATCGTGGCGGCGGCAATGCCCGCCGCAGCGCAGGATAAGCAGCCGCCCTATTGGGCTTCTATCGCATCAGGCGAGGCAATGACCCGCACCGGTCCCGGTCGGAACTATCCTGGCGTCTGGCTCTACAAGCGGCGGGACCTGCCCGTCCGGGTCGTCAAGAAATATGAGAATTGGCGGATGATCGAGGATCTGGACGGCGCCCAAGGCTGGATGCTGGTGTCGCTGCTCAGCGATCGTCGGACGGCTGTCGTGAAGAAGGGCGATCCGCGCCCGATCCGCGTCAAGCCTGATGAGGGAAGCCCGATCCGTTACAATGTGGAGGCTGGTGTCGTCGGGCGCATCGAACATTGCACCGCCGGCTGGTGCCGCATCGCGGTCGGCAAGCGCGAGGGCTATATTCATACGTCCGACATCTGGGGCGTGAGCGAAGGTGAGACGATCGACTGAAAGGGAGGCGCGAATGAAGTATGCGATCGGCATGGCCATGCTGCTGAGTGCGGCGGCCGCGAATGCCCAGGCGGCACGACCTGCGGCCGAATATTTCCCGGCTCCCGCCCTTAATGGCCGCCCCGCTCCATTTTCGAGCGCGGTCCGCGTCGGCGATGTCCTCTATCTCTCTGGAGCAATCGGCGTCACGCCGGACGGCAAGCTGCCCGAAACGTTCGAGGGCCAGGCGAAGCAGACGATGGAGAATGTCGGCGCCGCTCTGAAGGCGAGGGGGCTTGGCTGGGGCGATGTGTTCAAGTGCACGGTCTTCATCGCAGACATGAAGAACTGGCCGGCATTCAATGCGGTCTACGTTCCTTACTTCCAGCCTGGCAAACTCCCCGCACGAAGCGCGGTCGGATCGGCCGGATTGGCTCTGGGTGCGCAGCTTGAACTGGAGTGCATAGCTTACGCTGGGGGCAAATAGTGAGCGGCGCGCCAGAATATCTTGCGAGGTCAGAACTCGCGGGCCGGAAGCTGCCATTTTCCTCGGCCGTTCGCGTCGGCGACATACTCTTCATGTCGGGCCAGATGGGCTTTCGCGAGGACGGTAGCCTCCCCGTAGGCATGGAGGAGCAGGCACGTCAGACCATGGAGAACATTCGGGCCGTTCTGGCGAGCGCGGGTCTCAAATTCTCGAGCGTTTTCCACTGCACGGTCATGCTTTCCGACATGAGCCAGTGGGCGGCATTCAACGAAGTATATCTGGAGTATTTCAGCGAGCCGCTTCCCGCGCGGAGCGCCTTTGGAGCGAACGGGCTCGCGTTGGGCGGTCTCGTCGAGCTCGAGTGCCAAGCCTATGCGGGGTCTCGCTGAGCGATGGGCCCCCTGACCGGTGGCTGCCTATGCGGCGACCTCCGCATCGCGGTCATGGGTCAGCCATATCGCGTCGGCATTTGCCACTGTCTCGATTGCCGCAAGCACCATGGAGCGCTGTTTCACGCCTCCGCGATATTCCCCGAGGAAGCCGTGACGATCGAGGGAGCGACGCGCCATTATGCGGGAAGGCATTTCTGTCCCCGCTGCGGATCATCGGTGTTCGGCCGCAGCGGAGACGAGGTCGAGGTTAGCCTCGGCGCCCTAGACGCGCCGGACCAGTTCCTTCCTACCTACGAGCTCTGGACCGTCCGCCGCGAATCCTGGCTGCCGCCGTTTCCGCTTGCGAGACGGTACGAGCGCGATCGGGACGATTCCGGTCGCTTTGAGACCTGACGATCGCGCTTACTGTCCCGGGATCGTCTGAACCTCGTATGGGACGCGGGTGACCGTTAGCTTCTCGCCCTTGTCGCTCGTCGTTTCGAACGACTGACCAACCTCGGTGGGACTGGTCGTCCAACATTCCTCGCCCGACTTGTCCATGGCGCTCGTGAAGCAGGCCTTGTCGCCCTTCATCATCGCCGTACCGTGATCGATGTGCTTGGTGCCTGCATTGGCGATGTAATTGCCGTTCTCGTCGACCGATTCTTTCACTGCGTCGCCTTTGCGCGTGAACGTCCAGGTCGTTCCCTTGATCTCGAAAGCAGCCGGTGTCGCCGTCGCATTAACATCGACGGCGTTAGCGTCCGTGGCGTTCAATTCCGCAGTGGCGTTTGCGTCGGCGGCGGCGTTATCGGCCGGTGCTTCGGCGCTGTTGCAAGCTGCTAGCGCAAGCGCTCCCAGCGTGATGATCGTCAGTCTCATCGTGTTTCCCCCTTCTCATGAAGGGACGGCGAATAGCAGCCGTTGTGGGCACGAAATATCCGGGACTCTACCGGCCTCTTAGACCAGCTCCACCGCTACCGCCGTTGCTTCCCCGCCGCCGATGCACAGGCTGGCAACGCCGCGCTTCAGGCCCTTCTGCTTCAGCGCGTTGACGAGCGTCACCAGGATCCGCGTGCCGCTGGCACCGATCGGGTGGCCGAGCGCGGTGGCACCGCCGTGCACATTGATCTTTTCGTGGGGGATGCCGAGGTCCTTCATTGCGAACATGGCGACGCAGGCAAATGCCTCGTTCACTTCCCACAGGTCGACCTCGGAAGCCTTCCATCCGGCCTTTCCGAGAACCTTTTCAATGGCGCCGATCGGGGCGATCGTGAACTCCGCGGGTTCCTGAGCGTGAGCGGCGGTCGCAACGATGCGCGCCACTGCGTCGAGACCCTTCTCACGGGCGTTGGACTCGCTCGTCAGCACGACTGCGGCGGCACCGTCGGAAATCGACGAGCTTGTCGCGGCGGTGATCGTGCCTTCCTTGGCGAAGGCGGGCTTCAGCTGCGGGATCTTGTCTGGCCGGCCGCGGCCTGGAGCCTCGTCAGTGTCGACGACGGTCTCGCCCGCACGGCTCTTGATGGTCACCGGGGCGATCTCGTCCTTGAAGCCGCCACTGTCGATCGCCGCCTTGGCGCGGCTGAGGCTTTCGATGGCGTAATTGTCCATCTGCTCGCGCGTCAGCTGATATTCGTCGGCGGTGCACTGGGCGAAGCTGCCCATGGCGCGACCTTCCTCATAGGCATCCTCGAGACCGTCGAGAAACATATGGTCGTAAGCGGTGTCGTGGCCGATGCGAGCGCCCGAGCGGTGCTTTTTGAGCAGGTAGGGCGCGTTCGTCATCGACTCCATGCCGCCTGCGACGATGACGTCGGCATTGCCGGTACGGATTGCCTCGTCGCCCATGATAACCGTCTGCATGCCGCTGCCGCAGACCTTGTTCACGGTCGTCGCCTGGACCGACTTGGGAAGACCTGCCTTGATCGCCGCCTGACGGGCCGGAGCCTGGCCGAGGCCGGCCGGAAGAACGCAGCCCATGTAGATGCGGTCGATATCGTCGCCGGATACGCCGGCCCTCTCGACAGCGGCCTTGACCGCGGTGGCGCCGAGGTCGGTCGCCGAGGCGTCGGCAAGAGCGCCCTGCATCGAGCCCATGGGCGTGCGCGCGATCGAAAGAATGACGGTCGAATCTTCAGCGGTGGTTGCCATCGTGCTGCTCCGGAGTCGGATTGTTGCAGTGCACATAAGACCGCTCGCCCCGTTGTTCAAACGCTCCGGCCTCTGCTAGCGGCCAGCCGAACAGGAGACAGGACATGTCCGACGCCGGACTCGACTTCGACCTCGGCGAGATGGCCGACACAATTCGCGAGACCACGCGGCGCTTCGCCGCCGACAAGATTGCGCCGATCGCGGCAAAGATCGACGAGACAGACGAGTTTCCCCGTCAGCTTTGGCCCCAGATGGGTGAGCTGGGCCTACACGGGATCACGGTCGATGAAGAAGATGGCGGGCTTGGCCTCGGATACCTGGAGCATGTTGTCGCCCAGGAGGAAGTCGCCCGTGCGTCGGCGTCCGTCGGACTGAGCTATGGTGCGCACTCCAACCTTTGCGTGAACCAGATCCGCCGTTGGGCGAACCCGGAGCAGAAGCAGAAGTATCTCCCCAAGCTGATCAGTGGGGAACATGTCGGGGCGCTGGCGATGAGCGAAGCGGGCGCGGGCAGCGACGTGGTCGGGATGAAGCTGAAAGCAGAAAAGGTCGGCAACGGCTACCGCCTCAACGGAACGAAGTTCTGGATCACCAACGGCTCTGAAGCCGATACTCTGGTCGTCTACGCGAAGACCGGAGAGGGGAGCAGAGGCATCACCGCCTTCATGATCGAGAAGGATATGGAGGGCTTCTCGATCGGCCAGAAAGTCGACAAACTCGGGATCCGCGGCTCACCGACTGCGGAACTGGTCTTCGACGATTGTTTCGTGCCCCCTGAAAACGTCCTCGGCGAGGAGAATAAGGGTGTCGAGGTGCTGATGAGCGGTCTCGACTATGAGCGGACCGTGCTTGCGGGCATGCAGATCGGAATCATGCAGGCCTGCCTTGACGTGGTCATTCCCTACGTCCGCGAGCGCAAGCAGTTCGGAAAGCCGATCGGCACCTTCCAGCTGATGCAGGCCAAGATCGCGGACATGTATGTCGCGCTCAATTCGGCGCGGGCCTAC
>Ga0070671_100001760_pt1 | contig 16460 bp, 16 predicted proteins | sample KBSS73metaG_FD_65341 | JGI IMG/M metagenome (GOLD analysis project Ga0070671, IMG submission 65341) | Switchgrass rhizosphere microbial communities from Kellogg Biological Station, Michigan, USA - KBS S7-3 metaG | ecosystem: Host-associated > Plants > Roots > Rhizosphere > Soil ...
GAGCCATAGTCCCGCTCCATCCCCGAAGCCCACAGCATCAGGACATTAATCCCGGAATAGACCCGGCCCGACACGCCATTCTGCGGCATCGTGCACGGGCAGCGCGAGGCATCCCACGGCTGCACCCATGGCAACCTGCCTTCCTCCAGTTCCGCGATGATCCGGGACGTAACCTCGCCATAAAGGCTCTGACGCTCCGACGTGCTCATGGTCCTTCACTCCTTTCCTCAACCGCCATTGACCGGCGCCAGGGTGGCGGGGGGCGGCAGGAGCGGACCAACAGCCCCGCCGGCCAAAGGCGGGGCGCACCCGAAGGGGCGGAACGAAGAGGAGCACCCGGGAGCGCAGCGGACGGGTTGCGCGCCGTCGAGGCGGGGCTACGGGGCAGCGACGCCCCCGCCACCGTGACGCCGAAGGCCCGACGCCGCCGCGCCACCAGCGCGGCGACCGCCAAAGGGATGCGAACGGCATCCCGCCCGGCCCGCTCAGGGCGGGCCGGAACGCGTCAGGCGATCGTCACGGCCATGCCGACGGGCTCGGCTGGAGTGAAGCGGAAGTAGAGTGCGGTCAGGCCGAGACGGCCTGAGACGCCCGCTTGAATGCCAGTGAAAATTTATTTTTCGCAGGCTGGGATAGATTGGCACGTCTGCGGACAGATACGGAAAGAATCGGCGGTTTGGCACTGTTTTCGGCACTCTTGACGCCCGCCGATAGCATCTCAAATTTCATTCCAGGGGAGCAAAACGACCGACCATAACACAGGAAATTGCAAGATGACTGACCAGCCTCCCGACCGCATCCTCCGCCTCAACACCGTGCTCGACCGCACTGGCCTGTCGCGGGCCACACTCTACCGGAAGATTCAGGACGGCACCTTTCCCAAGCAGGTCCGCATTGCCACGCGCTGCGCCGAATGGCGGGAATCGGCTATCAAGGAATGGATGTACAATCCCATGTATTACAGGGTCGGCGACGAAGCCTCTGATCGCCCGATCCAGAGAGCGGGTGAGGTGAATAGATCGGCCTAGGGACGAGGACGAGCGACGGCAATCATCGCCGAAAGGGCGTGCCAGCCGCTGGATGACGGCGGCCTCAGTTTAGTTTAGGAAAGTGCATATTCGCGGGCCTATGACGCACGAATCTGGATATTTCCAAACTTGCAATGGTATTTGGTTTAAAAGGATGCCGGGGCATGCGTCATGAAGGCGGAAAGAGCATCACTTCTAAACCGGCTGGTCCGGGAGCTGCCGGAAGATTTCGTGGTGGACGCGAAATGGCTGAAGGATGTCGGATTGTCGGCGTCGTCGATACGCGACTATGCCGCGCGCGGCTGGCTCGAACATGTCGCGCCTCGCCTCTATCGCCGGCCCGGACAGACGGAGCCCGGGGCGATACGCTGGGAACATGCGGTTCTTTCGCTCCAAGTGCTGCTCGATGAACCGGTCCATGTCGGAGGCATGACCGCTCTCGAACTGGCCGGGTACTGGCAATATGCACCCATGGGCCGTCGCACGATATGGCTCTACAGTGATGCCAACGCCGTAAAGTCCTATCTGGCGCGGCTCGACCTTGACGCGGATATGGCAGTCAGGTCGCGAAAGCTGTTCGACCAGCCCGAGATAGGCCTTGAGACGCGGGCGTTCGATCTCGTCACGTCTACCTTGTCGCCCGTGGATGTGAGCGGCTCACCAACCGTGAAACACAAGCAACACTTGCGCGTATCGAGCCTCGAACGCGCCATCCTTGAAGTTCTCGACGAGGTCCCGGGCGATATAAGCTTTTCGCATGGCGCGGAGCTGTTTGACGGCCTCACCACGCTAAGACCCAAGCTCACAAAATCGCTTCTCACCGCATGTCGAAGCGTGAAGGCCAAGCGCCTCTTTCTCTATCTGGCCAAACAGCAGAATCACGCATGGGCGCGCGACCTGCGTTCGACCGACTACGACCTCGGCAAGGGCAAGCGCCAGATAGTTCCCGGCGGCGAGTTCGATCCGACCTTCCAGATCACCGTTCCCAGACGAGATACTGCCGCGCGCGGAGGAAGCGCCTCGCATGTCGGCTGAACGCTACGCGGCGCAGGTTACGCTTCTTGTCCGCTGCCTTCCCGAAATCGCGAGGAAGCCTTCGCGCTCAAGGGCGGCACGGCAATCAACCTCTTCATTCACGATCTGCCGCGTTTCTCGGTGGACATCGATCTGGTCTATCTACCGGTAGCAGAGCGCACCGCGTCACTCGAAGCGATCCATGCTGGCTTCGCTCGCATCGCTGATCGCCTCCGGCGGCGCATCGGCGCCGGGGTGCAAGAGAACCAGTCCGCCGAAGGCACGCGGATGGTGGTGCGGGCGGGCGCAGCGCAGATCAAGGTCGAGCTCAGCCCGGTGCTTCGCGGCACCGTATTCGAGCCGGAAGTCCGGGCGGTCAGCCCGGCGGTCGAAGAGAGATTTGGCTACGCGGAAATGCAGGTCGTCTCGCTGCCCGACCTCTACGGCGGCAAGATCACAGCCGCACTCGACCGCCAGCACCCCCGCGACCTGTTCGACGTCCGGTATCTCTACGGCAACGGCGGCATAACCCAGGACATATTCACGACCTTCCTAGTCTATCTCATCAGCCACCCCCGTCCGGCCTACGAACTGCTTCAGCCCGGTCTGAAGGACCTGACGAACGACTATCAGGGCGACTTCGAGGAGATGACGGTGGACACCGTCCCCCTCGAATCCCTTCTGGAAACACGCGCAAAGCTTATCGACGAGATTGCCGAGCGCGCACGAACACCGGAAAGCCGGTCCTTTCTCCAATCCTTCTTCGCCTGCGAGCCGGATTGGTCCTTGCTCGATCTGGAAGCAGACATCAGCGCGCTACCGGCGGTGCAATGGAAGCTGCGCAACCTGGAAAGGCTCCGCGCCGAGCAACCGGCCAAGTTCGAAAGGGAACTGGCGCGCCTCAGTGAGGCGCTGCGATAGCGTCACTCTGCAGCGACGAACCCGCGCAGCGTAGCAGGAACGCTACTGCGCAGTTCGTCGAGATAGTCGCTCCACCACTGGTGCATCGCCACGCGTTCCTGCCAGTAACGCCCACGATTGTAGATGCCGCGAACCGCGTCCTTGTCCGAATGGGCAAGCGAACGCTCTATGGCGTCGGGGCTCCACTTGCCGCTTTCATTGAGCAGCGTCGACGCCGTCGTGCGAAGGCCATGCGCCGTCACTTCGCCAGTCGTGTAGCCCATGCGGCGAAAGGCCTGGTTCATGGTGTTCTCGCTCAGCGGGCGGCGCCAAGTGTGATGAGCGGGGAAAACGAAGCCGTCCGGCCCGGTCAACGCGTGAAGCTCCACGAACATGGCAAGCACCTGCCGGGAGAGGGGTACGATATGCGGGCGGCGCATCTTCATCCGATCGGCCGGAATCTTCCAGACCGCGTTCTCCAGATCGAGTTCGGACCACTGGGCTTTGCGCAGTTCGCCGGGCCGGGCCATCACATGCGGAGCGATCTGGATCGCAATCCGGGTCACGCCGTGACCGGCGTAAGCATCGATCGCCCGCAGCAGTTCACCGACTTCCTCCGGTTCAAGGAGCGCAGCATGGTGCTTGGGCTTTGGCGCAATCAGCGCACCGCGCAGCACCAAAGTCGGGTCGGCTTCGGCTCGCCCGGTGGCGACGCCATAACGGAACACCCGGCTCGCGAATGAACGGCAGCGTCTCGCCGTCTCGTACTTGCCGTGCGCCTCGATCCGCTTGAGTGCGGCAAAGATGTCCATCGGCTTCAGGTCGATCAGCGGAAACTTCGAGATGGGTGCCAATTGCTCCAGCAGCCAGTTCGCCTTTGTGGTCGTGGCGACGGCCCGGCCGTCGGCGACCATCTTGTCGATATACTCCTGAGCGACTTCGCCGAAGGTGTTGGCGGCGTGATAGGCGGCGACAAGCTTTTGACGCCTGCGTTCGGCCAATGGATCAATGCCGTCGACGACCTTGAGCCGCGCCTCGTCGCGCTTGCGGCGGGCTTCTGCGAGACCGACCTGGGGATAACGGCCAAGGGCGAGCCGCTTGTCCTTGCCTTGATGGCGGTACTTGTAACGCCAGAGCTTCGAACCGTTGGGATGAACTTCCAGATAGAGGCCGCGATCATCGGCGCGCTTGTAGACTTTGTCCTGGGTATCGAGGGCGCGGATCGCGATGTCCGTCAGGGGCATGACCAATTCTCCTTCCTACGCGGCACTGCTTCGGCAGATTCGACGCATGGGAAGGCCCCTCAAAAAGGGCTGGGGCCATGAGGCCAAAAACAGGCTCCAAAAAAGGTCGACTTCGTGGCCCCATTTGGTGTGGCATGGCCTGAGATCGCCTCGGACGTCGTGAAACAGAACCAAGGATAAAATGGCAGATTTCTGCCATTTTTTCAACTTTCTTGGGATGCCCCGGGAGGGGAAAATGATGCCAGAAGATGACTCGAAAACCGATCTAGTGATTTGAAATACAATTATAATTTTGGGTGACGCCAGCCGATACCCTCTTCGATACCCTCTTCGATACCCTCTTCGATACCCTCTTCGATACCCTCTTCGATACCCTCTTCGATACCCTACGACTTTTTGATCGTGAGGTTCGAGTCCCTTCGTATGTATTTTTTGGCCGCCAGCTGACCGGCTCCGCCGTGATTCGACTGTCGCGCAGGCCTCCGATCCAACCACTTTCGCAGTGTCCGCTTGTTGCCGGCGCACGGTCATCTCCTACAAACGATCCGCATACTCCTGGATGCGCCCGAGGATATCATCGAGGCTGGGTTGCCCGCGATAATAGAGCGCAGACGTGGCGGCATAGGCATGGGCGAAGCGATCCCGTGTGGTTTGGTCTGAAAGATCGAATGCGGGATTTTCGGCGATCACCTTTTTATCTGCAGCCGGGAAGCGCGCGTCCTTATGGGCGATGTAGGCTTCGGTGCCGATGAACGCCTGAACACCGGCATCGCCGAGGAGGCAGTAGACGTCATAATAGTGGCGGAGGAAGTTCTGCGGCATGCTGCCATCCACAAGGTGCCGCCGGAACTTCGTCGAGATAGTCTGGAGCTTCTCGACCAGCGTATAGCCAGGTTCGTAGCAGGGCACGTCGAACGCCCGGTTGTCAGTTAGGCCAGGAAGATCGGTCGCCGCCGCCTTGTCATAGGCCCACGAACTGATCCGGCATGGCCGATTGGGTGCCACCTGATCGAAACCAGCTTCCAGCAAAATCCCGTCCTTGACGCCCTCCGGCAGAGTGTTGCGGGGAGTATAATGCAGGCGGATGCCAGCACTGCGCATGCGCTGGTCATCGAATGCTTCGTCGCGCCCGACGTCGCTGATGCCGGGGATCGTGATCTTGGCCGCCAGGCCATCATAGAACGTGCGGCGTGCCTCTATATGGGCGGGCTTGTTGTGGTTCTTGCCAGTTGGGAGATTGTCTGCGTCGGCGTGAATCAGGATGTCGATGTCCTCGGAAAACCGATGGATAAGGCCATGCCCTTTCGAGAGCGACGTTCCGCCTTTGAGTTCAAAGCGAAAACCCAACTGCTGCAAGCCCCAGAGGGCGTGCATGATCCAATAATCCTTCTCGACCAGACCCGGATCGATCGCCTGCTCGCGCGAGACGACAGCAAGGAGATCGTCGAAATCGGTATGATCGTGCAGCAGCACCTTGTGTGCCTTCAGGCTCGCTCAAGGACCGGGGCGAGCAAGCGTTCAGCCCGCGCGGAGCCGAAATCCTGGACGGCCTTGGCGAGACGCGAACGGTCCATCTCTTTCGCCCGCTCGAGTGCGCGCGGAAGCACTGCCGATTTGTCTTCCGGCAGCCGATCGAGATTGTGCAGCAGATCGACCAGCAGGACTTCCTTGGATAGCCGCTTGGGTACCGACGGCCGCATCCGGAAATCATAGACACGCCCGTCCAGGGTAAACTTCCCGTGCCGCTTGCGATTGTAGACGACCGGCTCGTTATAGAGCTGCGTCGTACCGACTCCGAGCCCGTTGAACGCATTTGGCGAGACCATCAGAAAACGGTCGTCGCCGAGGAATGTCTCGACGAGCTTTTCGGGCTTGGCCGGCGCGGCCCCAAACCTGGTTTGACGCGGCGCCATGTAGACACCGGCCGAAACCTTTTCGAGGCGCCCTTCGTCCACCAATTGCCGCACATGACGATCGACGGCGTTGGACCAACGCGCGAGATCCTTGCGGCGGTAAACCTGTCCAGGGCGCAGGTGGCGCTTGAGATCGCTGAGGGCCGACATGTCAAATCTCCTGCGCCCAGATATGCGCACGAGATATCTTATGCAATGATTTTCATTAAAAGTTCATGCATGTTATCACCGCAGGCAGGAATGCGTCCTTCGTCAACCGACTTGCGATGGAAGAGTATCGCATCGTCATTCAGCCATTGTCGAGGCGCAGGGGCGGTCCGGCGCGGCATAGCGGCCGAAGCGGCTCTTTGCCTCGAAGATGCAGCGTCCGCTGCGATTGCATGACCCGAAATTTCCGCACGTGCCGCACGCGGAGCCAGCATAGTCGTCACGCGATGGCAGCAGCGTGGCGCCAAATGCCCGGCCATGCCAGGCCTCGGCTATGCCGACTTCCGTCAGGCTCGGTCCATCAAGACTATGGTCGTGCGTCAGCTTGTAACAGCGGTGGACCCGCCCGGATGGAGTGAAGAATAACTTGGTCGCGCCTATGTCGCAGTGGACGCCGGAGTATTCTCCTTCTGCTGCCTTGTCGAACAGGGTCACACGAAGCCCCGGAAAATCAGCCTGTGCATTCGCGACGATATCGTCCGCCACCTCGCGCGCCACGTGAAGTTCGTCCTGATCGAACGGAGCGATCGGGCTCGTGACCGGCTCGAACGGTACGAGTTGAATGGCGACAGCGTCGTTCTTAGAGGCGAAGCACAGAAGCGCGTCGAGATGGGCTGCCGTCTGAGGCGTCAGGACAGCCTGGATGCTGAATCCGACCCCTGCATTCCTCAGGTTCGCGACCGTGGATCGGACCTGCTCCGGATAGGAGCTGCTTCCAATCAGGCTCGCCGAGATGTCTGCATCCAGAGTGTCGACGGACAGCGCGATTGACGGCAGCGCCGCGTCACCCAGACGATGAGCCAGGTTCGCGCTGATCGGATGCTTGGTTGTGAGGAGCACCTCCAGGCCGAGGCGTCGTGCGTCGCCGATGATCTCCGGGAGATCGGGACGAAGCAGCGGCTCAGATCCGGAAAGTAGCACACCTTCGGTGCCCAGTGCCCGCGCTTCGGCGAACAGCGTCTGCAGCCTGTCCCGCTGCAACGTCGAGTCGGATGCGCGCGATCCGTGCCGAGGGTTTGCGAAACAGTAGACGCAGCGACGCGGGCATACCTCGGTGACGGACCAGTGAAGGATACGGGGCGCCGGAAGCGGTCGCATCGCGCCTGGGATGTGACCACGCAGCGCCTCCACGTCAGGCCAACACGCACCCGGCCTGTCGGTCTCGACTATCAGCGCGCGCAGCCGAAAGAGTAGATGATCCAGAGCTGTCGATCCGCGTGATCCCCACTGGGAGTGGACCGCCGCACGACCGGCCATCCCGAGCAATGCGGCCTCGATCGGCTCGACTGCGGCGACGGGTGCGCCGTCGGAGGTCCGGCGGATGAAGCAGCGTCGATCCTCGACAGCTATGGCAAAGCCCGATGCTGCCTGCCAGCCCATGTGTCAGCTCGCACCGCAGAAGGCATCCGGCGCATTCGCCTGACCAGCCTCAAGAAAAGCCGATGCCACGCAGCGTCCGCGAGAATTGCAGTCGTCGAAACCGCCACAGTCGGCGCATCCTGTACCACCGAACATGGATCTCTCGGGCCGGCGCCAGCGCTCGAACGTGTCGCTGCGCCAGACGCCTAGGATCGAGTGGGTGAGAAGCGATCCGATCACCAGATCCGGTCGCTGCGGCATATAGTGACAGCGCGTGGCGTCCCCGTTGGGAAGTATGTGCAATGATCGACGACCGACTTCGCACACCAGCGTGGCGCCACATGGTTTTGCCTTGCTGTTCCCGCCCGCCGCACCGAAATCGATCGCCATGGTGCCGGAGGCACCCGCCAGAAGTCTGTCCATGAGCGGCCTTAGGTCGGCCTGAGGTTCAAGTCCCTTCGCGTGGCTCGAACGAAAATAGGGTGTCTGCATTGCGCTGATGCTCAGCTTCCGACAGCCGATATCTTCGAGACGACGGGCCAGCGGACCCAACCCGTCGGCATTGAGGCTTGTCACGACAGCATTCACTTCGAGATCAAGGCCGGCCGCCAGACAGGCCTCGATACTCGCCAGAGCTTCGGCAGGATAGTTCGATGCTCCGGTCAGCCGCTTCCCTTCCGCCGGACGGAGATCATCCAGTGAAATCGTGATGTGATGAAGGCCGGCATCCGCAAGCGCCTCGGCCTGCAGCGCGTGCATGTGAAATTTCGAGACCATGTGGACGCGAATGCCGTGACCTGACGCCTGAGCGATAATGCTCCCGATGTCCGGCCTCAGCATCGGCTCACCACCCGTGAGGTAGAGATCCGCGACGCCGATCCGCCCCATTTCCGCAATGCGCTCGGCAGCCGTCGGACCTTTGAAAGCAGCATCCCGAGGCCATCGGCCAGTCTCGGGCCTTACCGGTATGATCTGATAGAAGCAGTAGGGGCAGCGGCGATTGCACTCGAGCGTAAGTAGCCACGTCACTGACGACGGGGCAGCCTGGTCCGGCCTCGGCGCACGCGGCGAGGACCGGAGGGCATTGCCCCAGAGGTCCACATCCATCTTCCGAGCCTTCGAGCCCCGAAGATAAGTCGGAAAGCGCGTGATCACATGGTCGAGTTCGTGTGCAAACCGGCCATCGACCGCTGCAATCGTCGCGCGAGTGGTCTCCGGATTTCCGTTCTCACCGAGAAGTAGAAGCGAAAGGGCCTGCCCGGCCGAAAGATCATGATCGATATTCCCCCCGGCATGTCTCAGCACAAAGCGTTCCCCGGTCCAGCAGACCGAGACCGCCTCGTCGAGGAATTGCGTGGAACCGCCAGTGGGGGCAGAAGCCACCGAGGTCACTTCTTCGGCGCGGGATCACCCATGTCGATCTTCACCAGCGCTACCGTACCATTGCCGCAGCAGTAGGCAGGCGCCTCGATGTGACCGACCACTTCGGCCGGCGCATCGGAGAGATACTTCTTCAGTTCGTTGACAAGCCTACGATTGACCGCGGCGGATTTCTTTGGCGGTTCACTTGCTGACGTCTTGGCCATATTTCTCTCCCCCTGAAGCTGGGTAGGTCTCGGCGTGAAAAGAGTGTAACTTCAGCGCTGCTGTCGTGCAACTGCTCCGCGGCCAAAGTGGAACATTTAATCAGCGCAAAGAAATTGCTGATTCCAGGCATGTTTGATACCTTGAGCCGATCGTTTCTTCTTTTAGGGGCAGAAGAATGAGGGGCCTGCGCTTCGTTCTGACCATCGCCATGCTCGTGCTCGGATTCGGAGCAGCCAGCTTGGCGCCAGGACAGCCTGCATCGCCTGATCGCGACGTCTGCGCGGGGGTCACTGAAAGCTATGAAACGTTCGAGCAGCGCATCGCCGCAGCCAAGACCAAGCTGTCGGATCTCGAGGCGCGCAAGGCTCCAGACGGGGAACTGGACGACGCGAGAGCAAATCTCGCCGACCTCATATTTCGCCAGGAATGCGTTCGCCCCGACATGCAACCTGATCCCATTCGCGGACCGGCAGCACAACCGCAATGGGTGACGCTCACGACATATTACGGGACCAACCGTCAAGGCGGGCCTGCTGCAAACGGCCTCGCGTCCTACGGTGCCGAGCGCAATGCGTCGGGTCCGAGCTTCGGCCGGGTTGTCGTGTCGATACCCACGGCGCGGCGGCCGGGGGAACTCAATCTCCCGCTCAATCTGTGGCTGTTCGAACTCCCCGCCGATCCGGCCAAGCATTTCATCATCAAGAGCGTCGTGCCGATGAGCGGTTACGCCGCCCTTTCGGAAATGCGCTCGCGAATGGGGCAACTCTCCCGAAAGAGCCTCCTGATCTTCGTCCATGGCTACAACGTGTCGTTCAACGATGCCGCGTTGCGCACCGCGCAGCTGAGCCATGACCTCAACTTTCCCGGCCTGCCCATGTTCTTCAGCTGGCCGTCGGCAGCGCGTACCGCTGCCTACCCTCGCGACGAGGAGATGTCGGAACTGTCGCTCGATGCCTTCGACCGCTTTCTTGACCAGATTGGAACACTGGGCGCGTCGGAAATCTACATTGTCGCTCACAGCATGGGGAACCGTGTCGTAACACGAACAATTGCGCGGCGCCTTGCCAACCACAAGGCGATGCCCGCCAATCTGAAAGGTCTTCTGCTTGCTGCTCCGGACATCAACGCCGACATATTCCGTGAGCAGATCGCGCCGGGACTGGCGGCCCTGTCCGGAACGTCCCGGACGATCTACGCTTCCAACAATGATGTCGCGCTGCGCGCGTCGAGCGCGCTCCACGACTTTCCGCGCGTCGGACTGACACGGCCGCAGGTGCAGCTTTTCAGCGGGTTTGAGACCGTCGATGCCACCAGCGCCGCTCCAATGCGGCGAGGCTACGGGCATTCGTATGTAACCGACAGCCCGCGTGTCATTCGCGACATGCAGGCACTGATCTTCCTGAAGCGCGCCGCTCAGGCCCGGGGTCTCGTGCGAATGGGAACGGCTGGATCGCCCTACTGGGCGATCCAGTGAGGGCACTCTGGCGCCGGTGCATCATCGCGTGGACCGCGCTGCTGATGGTATCCGAGCCTGCGACGGCGGCCGGCGGCGCAAGAGAGGCCTTCAACAGGGGCGAATACGGGGCCGCAGTCCGGACCCTTCAGAGCGCAGAGACAGCGCACGCTCGCGTCGATTTCGACGATCATCTGCTGCTCGCCGAAGCCAACGAGCGAGCCGAAGGTCGCTACGATGTGACGCTCGCGGCCCTTGATGCGGCCGCTGAACAGATTGTCGCCGGTGAACTGGCCGTCCGGCGCAGGGCGCAGGTGGCAGCTATCCGCGGACGCCTGCTGTCGCGCACGGGGAAATCGCAATCGGCGGCCCGAGCGATCCTCGAAGCCATGGCCGAAACAAAGCGTGCCGGCGGTGGCGGCACGGACGCATTCTATACCTTGGGCGAGGCCTATGGGATCGTGCTCACGACAATGGGACTGGGCGAGCAGGCGGTAGGCGCCTTGGCGGAAGTCTGCGATGCGCGCATGACAAACCTGCCGGACGGCGATCCGCGGCTTCTTTCCTCGCTTTACTGGTTGGGCCGGGCAGAGCTCGGCGCCGGCAAGGTCAGCGAAGCACAGACGACTTTGCAGGAGGTCGTGCGGATCCGGACAGTGACGCTCGGTTCCTCGCACCCTGACACTCTCCAGGCGCGTTCGCTTCTGGCAATGGTGATGGCAAAGGCTGGGAACCCGGCCTTCGTTCAGGAACGGCAGGCGATCCTCGACCTCTGGCTCAAACGGTCCGACCAGAAGGATCCGCGTATCAGCTCGGCCCGTCTCGACGTCGCGGAAGACCAGGCGACACTAGATGGCACGGCTGCCTTGGCCCAGCTTCGGTCGGCTTATGCGATCACTGTCGCTGCCTCATATCCAATCGAGCGGCTCACGGCCGAAGCGGGGCTTCGTCTTGCAAAGGCTCTTAACGCGCTCGGGCAGTACGGCGAGGCCCTCGACATCCTGTCGGACGCAAGGGCGCGGTCCCCGCAGATCCGCGACACCCCGCTTGCCTATGATTTGGACGTGACAAGGGCGGTCCTCTACCGCGAGCTCAACAGGCCGGCGGATGCCGAACCAATATATCGCGCGTTGATCGCGATCTATGACGCCGATCCAACCCTCAGCAGAGCGAACCGCCTGACGCTCCTCAACAACCTTGCCGAGGTCGAAGCGGCGCAAAGCCATTTTGCGGACGCCACCAAGGCGCAGCGAGATGTCGTCGCCGAGCGGACGCGAATGTTCGGCGAAAGCGGGCTTGAAACCCTATCCGCGAAATCGGCCCTTGCCGCCTATCTCTCCAATGATGGACCGGCGGAGCTCGCGGAGGGAATCTCACTCCACCGCCAGGTGCTCGCTGCGCGGAGAGCACTCTCGCCGCCAAACGAACTGGCCGTGGCCGCATCGCTTCACAATCTCGGAACATCACTGGATCAGGCCGATGAATATCGCGAAGCAAAGGAGAAGGTACTCGAAGCCGTCGCGATCCGGTCCCGGATTCTGGGGCCGGATCATCCAGACACCATCCTGTCCCGGCGCGAGCTCGCCGGCATTATGATGTCTGCCGGAGATCTCGCGGGGGCCAGAGAGACTTATGCTTCTCTGATCGCGTCAATGGAGCGCGCACGGGTAAAGGCGACGGCAACGGAGGAACAGCGCCGAAGCTATTTCAGCCAGTCTGCCCAGACCTACAAGCTGCTGGCGTTTTTGGAAGCGCAGGCAGGCCGGAACAGCGCGTTTGCCTATGCCGATGCGGCCCGGTCGCGCACACTGCTCGAACTGACGACCTCCTCGGAGGCCCTACGATCGGCCGGGGATCCAGCCGGTACGGAGCAGCTTGGCGCGGCACGGCGCGCGCTCGGTCGTCTGGCGACAGCCGACACAAGCAAGATGAATGACGCGGACCGGATGCAGCACGCAGTTGCAATCGACGCTGCCGCCGAGAGTGTCGGCCAGGCCGAAGCGGCGCTTCAAGCGCGACACCCCCAGCTTCATTTCTCGTCCAAGTTTCAGCCCATAGATCGCTCGCGCCTGCGCCTGGCCATGGGCGACGGTAGTGCGTTGCTCGACTATGTCGTCCTCGGTGACCGGGTTCTGTTGCTCTGGATCAGCCCTGACGGGACGATGGGAAGCGCAAATTCCGCCATTCCGGGACTAGCCGAGACGGCAAGATCCTATGTGGCGATGCTGTCTGCTCCGGCCCTTGCGGGCACCGCAGCCGACCCCCTGGCGGACCGGGCGGTGTTTGCGTGGAAGGATGGCTCGTTTCGCCTGCGCAGGATCGACGAGGCAATTCCCGACGATGCGGAGCTTGTGAATGACGTTGGGCCGATACGCGACGCCTTGGCGCGTGGCCTGCTTTCGGAACTTCCGCCAGAGGTCCAGAAATCAACTCGCTGGGTCGTCGTCCCGGATGGTCCGCTCGCGGCAATCCCGTTCGACACACTCTTCATCAAAGGGGAACCGATCGCTGCGCACACCGTCGTTTCCTACGCGCCGTCGCTCGGCCTCCTGATCGACCTTACCGATCGACTGAAAGCGCACCAGTCGCTGAGACGGGACGCGGTTATGGTCATTGGAGCACCGGCCTTCGACCGTGCGCCGGTCGGGTCTCCCTTGCAGGCATGGAGTGCCCTTCCAGGCTCCAAGACCGAGGTGTCGGACCTTGCTCGCCGATATCGGCTGACGCCGCGGCAGACCGTCTTCACCGGCACCGAGGCGACGGAGGCGAGGCTCCGTCAGCTTGACGAGCGCGGCGCGCTCATGCGCTACAAGCTGATCATCTTCTCCACGCATGCGATCGTTGACCCGGCATCTTCCGAACGCAATGCGATCATCCTGATGGGGGACGGGCAACATCCTGACAGCGACGGGTTTGTTCGTGCAGCAGAACTGATGTCCCTGCGTACCAGCGCCGACCTCATCGTAGTGTCAGCCTGCGAGTCCGGCGTAGGCGACTGGCTCGATGGTGAAGGTTCGATGGGTTTGCCGTTCGCACTCTTCGCGTCCGGGAGCGCGGCAACATTGCTCACTCACTGGTCAGTCGGCGATCAGAGCTCCGCGACATTCATGATGCGCTTTCTCGATAAGATGGATCATGGTGCGAGCGCAGCGATCGCGCTTCAGCAGACAAAGGCGGATTTCCTGGCAGGTCGCGCCGGTGAAAAGTGGTCCGCCCCTGCCTATTGGGCAGCCTTCAGCCTCTTCGGAGCACCTCATTAGCGATTGCATTCCGAGAAAGGCTAAGTCACGCAGATGAGCGCAGAGACCTACAATAGAATTCGTCGCATCCTGTTCAGCGTCTCGAACGACCCCAAAAGGGGCTTCTCCGCGGCCTACGACATGATGGAGGCGACGTACCGCCAGCAGCTAGACGTACATGGCTACATCGGCCTCATGGCCGAATTGCGGTTCTACCAAAGGCATGGCCAGGAATACTGCCTGACTATCGGCGGCGACATGGGCAAACATGCGGATTTCGCGGGCATGTATCGGGCGGAGCCGACGAGGTTCGACGTTACGACCAATCTCGCCTTCAAGCGCTTCGAGGACTACGAGCCGTTCATGGGCAAGGGCTTGGCCTACAAGATCGCCCTTCTGGACCACCAGAACTTCGAGATCGTGGACGTGCTTAACCTAGCGTTCCCAAGATGCGAGTTGTGCGGCGGCCATCTGTTCCCGGCCATTGTGCTGCTCGGCCGGAATTACGACAGGCATGGCGAATCGCTGTGGAGCAACGATCAGGTCCTCCTTGAGGTGTGTGGAGGGTGCGAGGAGATTATCGAACGCAACCGCTTCACCCATCACGGGTTGCTCAGCGTCGACGAGAACTTCGACTACGGCTACGGCCTCGACGACGACGTGCCGGCCTTCGACCGGAATCGGGACTATGCGGTCTCCGCCTACAAATCCTTTCGCCGGAAATGCTCCGACTACCTCATGGCTGTCGGGTCGCATCGCTATCACGTGACCGAGCGCGATGGAGGCGGTCACTGGGCGATTGACTTCGATTTTATGAATGATGCGGTGATGGGCAGCATGCCGCGCCATGTGGAATGCTCCCACAAGATGTAGCAGGTACAAAGAGCGGCGCGATATATAGCCGGTGAAACGGCGTTCGGGCCGGCTGGAACGCCACCCTCGCTACCGCGAGCCGGTACCGGTGATGAAGAAGGGTGACGCATGACCTTCCTCGGCCCTCGCCTGTTTTGTCGGACGACCCGCATGGCGGTGAAGATGGCCGGCCTGTCTCAGGTGGCTGACCGCCTGACTTTCTCATAGATGGAATTAGTGATGCGACAACGTTCGCGGGCGCCGCGAAGGAGATAAACTCCGAGCATATCGGAACTTGGAACAGGACATCGTTGGACATCTTCCAACGTCCTCGGATTCTGGCAGAAGAACACCCGCATCATCACGGCCCTGACCGTCAGCGCTATGTTCACTGAGCGACGCCGGTGAGCCTGTGGTATGATCGGGCTTGGTCATGTGTGGAGGCTCCGGGATCGTGGATCAGCATGGCGAACGGTGCGATGATAATGGGACGGACGAGCCGTGCCCGATCTGCCGGGGCGCTCCGCTCGACCCGGATTTCCTCGCGTGGGTCGAGCATGCAGCGGCTCAGCCGGGGAAAACGATGCCCCTCAATGAGGCGATCGAGTGGCTGCGCACCCTGTGATCAGGCGGCGAGCAGCCGGTAGACCGACGCACGCCCGATCTTGAGGCGCTTGGCGATCTGGGTGGCACCGAACCCCTGCTGACGAAGATCGCGCACAGCGTCCGGGCTGATCGTCGAGGGACGGCCCTTGTAGACATCGCCACGCTGCTTCGCGGCCTCGATCCCCCGGCGCTGCCGCGCCTTGATGAAATGCTTCTCCATCATCCCCACCAGCCCGAACACGGTCAGCATGACCTCGGCCATGATGTCGGTGCCGTCGAGCATGATGGCCGGGTCATTGATCCGCAGCACCGCCTTCTTCTCAATGACGCGCTTGGCGATCGTCAGCAGGTCGCCGGTGTCGCGGGCGAGTCTGTCTGGGTGAAGTGCCAACAGGGTGTCGCCTTCATCGAGCAGGCGCAGGGCGGCTTCGAGTTGGTCGCGGCCGGTGAGCTTCGAGCCATTCCCGATATCGACGAACACGACGACCGCGCCGAGCTTCTCCAGCATCGTCTTCTGGCTGGCGGCGTCCTGCCCCTGCGATGTGCTGATCCGTGCGTAGCCGAGCGTCTTGCCCATTGAGCCTCCTGACTGTCCCGTTTGGTCCTAAGACCTTCTCACAGAACTGTATTTCGTCAAGAAAATGCCACCAATGCGAGGCGGCGATCTGCCTCACTGACCGTCTTGCTGATGGTTGCCCTATCGAGGCGGCGAGGCACCCGGCAACGCACTCATTTCGCTTCAGAAAATCGCAATCCCATGAGAGCGTCGATCTTCCATCACAAGGGAGGCGAGCATGGCGCGAACGATGATCCGGGATCAGCGCGGTTTTACCATCGGCCACATCGAGGACATGACGCAGGGGCGTCAGCGCGCGTTCGACTTTGCGGGGCGCATCCTCGGCACCTATGAGCCCACCACTGGCAAGACCGTCGATGACGCCTTCCGCATCATCGGCACCGGCAATCAGTTGATGGCGCTCATCGAACCGGCGCGGTGATCCTCAAGGCGGCGTCGGCCTACTCGAAGTGATCCCACGAGAGCATGAGCCGGTCGCCGT
>Ga0070671_100001761_pt1 | contig 16454 bp, 16 predicted proteins | sample KBSS73metaG_FD_65341 | JGI IMG/M metagenome (GOLD analysis project Ga0070671, IMG submission 65341) | Switchgrass rhizosphere microbial communities from Kellogg Biological Station, Michigan, USA - KBS S7-3 metaG | ecosystem: Host-associated > Plants > Roots > Rhizosphere > Soil ...
TCGCTCCATTTGGGTAAACGCGCCGCGGTGTTCACAATCGTGCCATCCGCTTTACGCACAGCAATCGCATAAGCGTTTGGAGTGCGCATCATAACGCCCTCAATCACGGCCTGGCCGCCAACAATTAAATCTCGTTCTGGTGTGCTCATATAAATAAGGGCAGGTCTAAGCCTGTGTGTGAATCTTCGAGAACTTAGCTGAAGTGCAGCTACGTCGCCCGTTCAAGAATATCAGACTTCCACAAACACTAACGCCGGCATTTGTTGTGGTCGCCTAGGAATCATGCAGAACAAGCGACCGACCAATTAGATGCCGGCGTTTAAAGAATTGTTTGGCTAGTGCCTGTTTGGCAAATATTCCTCAAAAAAAGCTAATTAAGCGGTTGCATCCTCCGCCGGCTTTTTGCCGTAGCGTTTGTTGAAACGATCGACGCGTCCAGCAGTGTCGACCAGCTTTTGTTTACCCGTGAAGAACGGATGGCAGGCCGAGCAGATTTCCACGTGCAGGTCGCCTTTCCGAGTCGAGCGGGTTTTGAATGTCTCGCCGCACGCACAAGTGACATCGATTTCAGTGTATTCGGGATGGATTCCAGGTTTCATTACTTCTTCTCTCGTTCTTGTCTATATACGGCACCAATGCCGCAATTTCAAACGGGATATGATAGAGGTCGCTTGCAAAGAACGTCAAGTTTACATGATTCGGGAGGGCGTTTTGATCAGTGAGTAAGGGTTTGACTCGACTACGACGTTCACCGAGAGGCAATCCAACAAACCTATTGAAGGCAGCGGGTTTATCCGTTTCATAGACATCGTTAAAGTCGAAAAACAAGTCTGTTGACACGATCTAAATCGCATGTTTAAATCGATTTTCGCCGTCCTTCTGTACTACTAGTAACTCCAAGAAGCTTTCAGAATGCGTGGATATTTGTGCGGTATCTAGTATTACGCCGACAGGTAAACGCGAACGCAAGCGAAGTGTAAGTCCAAGACGACCCTCAGGGTATCTATGGCAGACGACACCAAGCAGCCAGGTTCTGAAGAACCCAAGACGCCGGACGCGTCCGCCACTGACTCGTCCGGCACGAATCCTCCATCCTCAATTCCAAATGCTGGCGAATTGGCAGGCGCTGATGCCGAAAAGGCCGCGATGGTCGAACAGGCCAAGTCGCGTGTGGCTGCGGTCAAGGAATCTCTGACACCCGAAACTTCCGCTCCCGGCACTCCGAAACCACCGGTCAAAAAGAAGGACGAAGGACCCAAACCAACTGATGCCAGTTCGCATCCCTTAGTTACGAAACTGAAAGGGCAGTTTGGAGACGCAGTGGGATCTGCTTCGGAGTTTGTCGGTCAGTTATCTGTAATCATCGATAGCGCTCACATTGCTGCGGTCTGTGATTTCCTGCGAACGGATGACGAGACTCCATTTGATTATCTGTCCGATCTAACTTGCGTTCATTACCCCGACCGAACAGCGACGCCATTTGAAATCGTTTATAACCTTTACTCGATCCCAGCAAATGAGCGTGTTCGTTTGAAGGTCGCAGTCAACGAAGAAATTGATACCGTTACTGGTGTTTGGCCGGCAGCAAATTGGCTTGAGCGAGAAGTCTTCGACTTGTTTGGGATCAGGTTCCGTAATCATCCTGACCTTCGTCGCTTGTTGCTGCCACCCGATTGGGAAGGGTATCCGTTGCGAAAAGATTTTCCGCTTGAGTTTGTTGAAAACGCCTGGACCAAAAACCACCTGCCGGTGATGACCGATGTTCAAGTTGAGCAATTACAACAGCGACGCGCCTACGGTTTGGAGATTCTTTCCGTGCCTCAGGAGCGAATGATGCGAGAGATATTTCAAGGCGGCAAAGAAGTGATGACTAAGGACAAGTAGCGTGTTGGGGTGTCGAAGCCCAATCAGCGAACAGAATTTCATGACACCAAAAGAGATTGCAGCCCATTACGAAGCAAAGGTTTTCGATTCGCCTGAGGCGGCGCAGACGGCTGGCTTTGTGTTGGGTGAAACAGCGACTCCTCGCAATGTTTGGAACAAAGCCAGTGCGGCGAGTGCGATTGTCCTGCAACTCGTAAACAAAAGAACCGGCGGGGAAGCGGAAGAAATAGGTTTAGTGATTGAACCTTGGACCGTCACTGGCTGTTACAAACCGCGAGAAGCCGAAGCGACTACAGCTTGACGACGTTCAAGCTAGAGCGATCCCAAGTTTAGAGTTCACAAGTTTTATGCACCAGGTAGAAATCGCGACAACTCAAGAGACCTTGCTTGACAGCCCAGAGATGGTGCTGAACATGGGGCCGCAGCATCCGTCTACGCACGGAGTGCTGCGCGTTGTGTTGAAACTCGACGGCGAGACAGTGATCGATCTCGATTGCGATATTGGTTATCTCCATCGCGGTATGGAAAAGATAGCCGAGAACCGTATGTATACGATGATTGCTCCCTATTGGGATCGACTCGATTACATTGCGGCAGTGTCGAATGGTCTGGTGTGGGTTGAAACTGTCGAGCAGATGATGGGCCTCTCCGTTCCACCGCGCGCGCATTACCTGCGGACGATTCTGACTGAGTTGAATCGCATTGCGTCGCATTTGCTTTGGTTGGCAACGCACGCACTCGACATCGGCGCCGTAACAGTGTTGCTTTGGGCACTTCGTGAACGAGAAGAAATTTTAAAGATTTTTGAGCGACAGTTTGGCGCGCGTTTGACCTGTCATGCATGGCGCGTTGGGGGAATGACCAACGATGCCTACGACGATTTTGACAAAGACTGCCGTCAGTTTACGAAGAACTTCCCGAACCGACTCGATGAGTACGAGACTGTGTTGTCGGAAAATCGAATTTGGTTAAGTCGGACGGTGGGTATTGGAGTAATTTCAGGACCGGAGGCAATCGCGATCGGCCTTTCTGGTCCAGCATTGCGAGGTTCAGGCGTAGCGTGGGACATAAGAAAGTCTCGACCGTACGCCGCGTACGCTGATATCGACTTTGATGTGCCGCTTGGTGAAAACGGCGACACATACGATCGATACCTTGTTCGAATCGCGGAGATGCGACAGTCGCAGCGCATCATCGATCAGGCACTCGATAAACTTCCGGATGGTCCCGTTGTTGCTAAGTTGCCGAAGATCGTGAAGCCGCCCGTTGGTGATTACTACCATTCGATAGAAGGCCCGAAAGGTGAAATCGGTTGTTACCTCGTGTCTGACGGTAGCGCACAGCCATACAGGGTGAGAGTACGGCCGCCATCGTTCGTTAATCTTCAAGCGTTGAAGCAAATGTGCATTGGCCACCTGGTTGCGGACGTAGTTGCAATTATAGGAACCCTGGATATCGTCCTGGGTGAGATTGATCGGTAACCCTGAAAATATGTTGGCACTCGCGCCGATAAATGTGCTCGACGAACTGCTCCTGAAGTTTTTTAGCCAGGACACGATTAACTATGTCATCTGGCCGTTAGTGCAGATCGGGATCGTCGTCAGCTTGGTAGCATTCTGGGTCGCCTACGCTACCTATCTTGAACGAAAAATCTCTGCGTTCATGCAAGCTCGGCTTGGCCCAATGCGAGTTGGCCCATGGGGCTTGTTGCAGCCAATTGCCGATGGGTTGAAGTTGTTAGTCAAGGAAGACTTTATTCCGGAAAAGGCAGACCGCTGGATCTTTTTCTTCGCTCCTTACATAGCGGTGGCTTCAGCATTCATCGTGTTCTCGGTCGTCCCGTTTGGTCCAGACTGGGCAGTGATCGCTGACGTGAATATAGGGTTGCTGTTAGTGCTCGCTGTTTCGAGTGTTGGGGTACTGGCTTTGATACTGGCCGGCTGGTCTTCAAATTCAAAATACGCATTGCTCGGTGGACTACGTTCGAGCGCTCAGATGGTTTCCTATGAAGTCGCGATGGGTTTGTCGCTAATTGGTGGACTGATGTTCGCGCGCACACTGTCGCTTTCGGGTATTGTGATCGCGCAGGCGTCGGATTCAATTTGGTTTATCGTTTATCAGCCGGTGGGTTTTTTCCTGTTTTTGATTAGTGGAATTGCGGAGAACAATCGCGCGCCGTTCGATCTGCCGGAAGCGGAATCAGAACTGGTTGCCGGCTTTCATACTGAATACTCGGGCATGCGTTGGTCATTATTCTTTATGGCGGAATACGCAGCAATGGTTGTTGTCTCAGCTGTTGCCGCGACGCTTTACCTTGGTGGTTGGTACTTTCCCTTTGTGCATCGATTAGAAGAGGCGGGTTATCACGATCTCTACGTCATAGTCAGTCTGCTCGTCTTCTTAATTAAGGCGTCGGCCATTCTGTACTTCTACTTCTGGCTACGTTGGACGTTGCCGCGGTTCCGTTATGATCAATTGATGGATATCGGTTGGAAATGGTTGATCCCTTCAGCGTTAATCAACATTGCTTTGACGGCGATTGCGATCTTTGCAGTTCAGGCGCTTAACGGCTGGCGTGGGATCGTAACGTTGCAGGCGATGGATCGCGGGTTGAACTTGAGCGCGACCGGCAAAATTATCATGTTCGCTTTCGGCCTTATTGGTTTAGTTATCACCGGGCTATTACTATCACGCATTAATTGGCGATCGCGAGATTTCAATTTGAAGACGCAACGCAGAAACATTCGATTGGTGAATCTGCCGAAAGGAAAGCCCGCGGTGCCGGCGAGCTGAAGTCGCTCTAGCCTACGCTTTTTGAGGATATCGTTGAATTCAACAAAGTACGTCGTTCAAGAAATTTTATGCAAGACAAAACGCCAAAACTAACCCTGATGCAGAAGCTGAAACGCTTCTTAATGATCGATCTGGTTAACGGGCTTGGTCTAACACTGAAGTACAACCTCGGCGCTCTCTTTGATAAGGACGCGGTCGCCGGGAAGGGAATCTACACCGAACAATATCCGAAAGTTCGACCTGATGTTGCTCCGCGTTTTCATGGTGCGCCGCGTCTCAACATGGATCCTGAAACGCACGACACGCTTTGCATCGCTTGTAATCTTTGCGCGATTGCCTGTCCCGAAGATTGCATCGATGTGATTCCGATGGATGTCGAGATTATCGTCGCCGGAAAACCGCGTAAGAAGAAGGTTCTTGACGAATTTATCTTCGACACTTCGCGTTGCATGTTTTGTGCGCTTTGTCAGGAAGCTTGTCCGACTTCATGTTTGGAGCTAACACAAGACTTCGAACTAGCAACCTACTCACGAGCGGGTTTTGTCTGGAACCGCGAGATGCTGGAACAAGGTCGCGAGACGGTGAAATATACGAGCTAAAGTATTGCAGATTTAAGAGTGCAGATTGAAGATTGAGTTTGTCATCTTCAGTGACGATTAATTTATTCATCTGGAGGCCTCACCCCCATGGATGCTGACGACTTAAAGCGCCGTACAAAGAAATTCGCGCTACCGATTCTTAGGTTGGTGGAAGCACTACCGGACACGGTCCAAGGTAAGACGGTAGGCGGGCAATTAGTAAGAGCCGGGACCTCGGTCGGGTCTAACTATCGCGCTGCATGTCGCGGAAGATCTAGAAAAGAGTTGATTACAAAGATCGGAGTGGTCTTAGAGGAGGCCGATGAGAGGGCCTTTTGGTTGGAATTGATCATCGAAGGCAATCTACTAAAGGCTGAATCGGTGGGGCCATTACTGAGTGAGGCGAACGAGCTAGTTCGAATTATGGCAAGCTCGAGAATTACAGCGAGCTCGAGAATTACAGCAGGCTCCGCATTAGGAACCCAAAAAAGCAAATGACTTCAAATCTGCAATCTGCAATCTTCAATTTGCAATGACTTATGCTTAGCTCCTGGGAAAGTCTTTTCTTCTGGATATTCGGCATATCCGCAATCTTCGCGGGGTTGCTTACCGTGATGGCGCGGAATGCTGTCCACAGTGCACTGTTTCTGATTTCGTCACTCGTGTCAGTCGCTGCGCTGTTTGTCCTCTCCGGGGCTGAGTTTATTGCCGGCGTGCAGATTCTTGTCTACGTCGGCGGTGTGATGGTGTTATTTCTGTTCGTCATCATGCTTGTCAATGTGGGCGCTGAAGAACGAGGGCGCGACGAGATATTCAATAATCAACGCCAGGTCACGGCTAGTCTCATTTTCTGTTTCCTCTTAGTGCTCGGCATTTTGTATGCAGTTAATAAAGGCTCGAGCGTTTTGCTAAAGCAAAACCAGCCAGACGCGGAACAACTTGCTCAACAGCAATCGGAACAAGACGCACGACTCAAAAAATCCGAGACCGGCACCAGCCGGATCTCAAAGGATACAGAGGCGGTTGGCAACGTCCTTTATCGATATGCCTCGTTGCCGTTTGAGATCGCGAGCATTCTGTTACTCGTCGCAATTATTGGTTCAGTGATGTTGGCGCGCACCTTGAAGCAGGAAGCATCAGCTGACGATCTTGATCCAGAGGTTTTGCGCGAAGAAGCGATTCACGATCCGGAACTTATCAAACTAGAAGCAGCCAGCCAGGAATAGAATGGTCAACCACCTATTTGCAGCCTTCATTTTCTTTCTACAAGAGAGTGGGAACGAATCTTCTACGGGCGCGTTTGGGGCGATGAAGGAGGGCGTGCGACATCCTGACCTTTCAAAGTTTCTAGTTATTGGCGCACTCCTTTTTATCATCGGCGTGGCTGGGGTGCTCACAAGACGGAACATCATCGTGATCTTCATGTCCATCGAACTGATTCTGAACGCGGCCAATCTCAATTTCATAGCGATGTCTCGTTACCTGCAGCAGACTGGAAGTGCAAACGCGATTGCTGGTCAGATATTCGCCGTTTTCGTGATCGTTGTTGCCGCGGCTGAAGCTGCCATCGGACTGGGCATCGTCATCGCTTTGTATAGGAACAAGGAAACAATTTGGGTAGACGAGATTGATTTGTTGAAGTGGTAGAAACGGACTTTGTTCTTTGGTCTTCGGCCTTAAGCAATCAAAGACCAGGCGATCTCAAAGACCCAAGACCGAAAACCTAAGACGAATGTACAAATACATCTGGCTAGTTCCTTTACTTCCTTTAATCGGCGCAGCGATCAATGGCCTGCTTGGCAGGAAACTGAGGTTTTCTGAACAGCTGATTGGCGGTATTGCGATTGGCTCAGTCGCCCTCTCCTTCCTGATCAGTCTCGCCGCAGTTTACTCCTATGGCTTTGGCGGCCATTCGAATTGGCCCAAGCCATACGTAACCAGTCAGGACGGATTTAGTTTTGATTGGATTCCAGGTGGTGCTGTCAGTATCAATCAAGGCGCCGAGCCCCGCATTCAAGTCGAACTTCAGAGACAGGCAGAAGAAAAGCTGGCGGCGATGACGCCAGAGGAGCGGAGTCAAAGGCATCCGGTATTGATGGGGACTGTCGTTGGGCCGCGTTACGCTTTGCTCAACATCGAGTGGAGTTATCAGCTGGATCAACTGTCGTCGGTCTTCATGCTGGTAATAACCGGTGTGGGTTTGTGCATTTTTGTTTTTGCCACGGGCTATATGCATGGAGAAGCAGGGTTCTACCGCTTCTTTGCCTACCTTGGGCTGTTCCTGTTTGCAATGCTCGTACTCGTAATGGGTTCCAACTTCCTGATGATGTTTGTTGGGTGGGAAGGTGTAGGGCTCTGTTCTTATCTGTTAATCGGTTACTACTTCGATCGGCAGGAAGCCGCAAATGCTTCGCGTAAAGCTTTCATCACCAATCGCGTAGGTGATTTCGGGTTTGCCCTGGCAATCTTTGGCATCATCGCTACTTTTGGTTCGGCCCAATACACCGAGGTCTTTGAACAGGCGAAGAGCTATCCAATGGAATTGATTGGGCACTGGGGAATTCTTTCCTGGATTGCCTTGGGGCTATTCATCGGCGCGTGCGGAAAATCGGCACAACTCCCGTTGCATGTTTGGCTGCCTGATGCCATGGCTGGCCCAACGCCGGTTTCGGCACTCATCCATGCTGCAACCATGGTGACTGCCGGCCTCTACATGGTGACGCGTACAAACGTTATCTTTTCGCACTCACAGACAATGCTTCTCGTCGTCGCACTCATAGGCGCAGCGACAGCAATCTTTGCCGCCACGATCGGTATCACGCAAAACGACATTAAAAAAGTTCTCGCGTATTCAACCGTATCCCAACTTGGTTTCATGTTTATGGCCTGTGGCGTTGGCGCATTCGTCATCGGAATCTTTCACGTGATGACTCATGCATTCTTCAAGGCGTTGATGTTTCTCGGCGCGGGCAGCGTGATACATGGCATGCATCACGAACAAGACATGCGAAGAATGGGTGGCTTACGGAAATACATGCCGTACACCTATTGGACTTTTATGGCCGGTTGGTTAGCAATCTGCGGCATTCCTCCGTTCAGCGGATTCTGGTCCAAGGATGAAATTTTGTGGCGGGCCGCTTCGACGACCTCGATCCCATATGGCTGGTTGATCTGGCTGGTCGGAACTTTAGCGGCAACGTGTACTGCTTTCTACATGACACGGCTGATGGCGTTGACGTTCTGGGGAAAAGAACGATTCCTGGGAAAACCCGCAGGTGGTGAGGCCGACGAAGCACATGCATCCGCATTTGATAAAGGGTTGAGTCAACACGACGCCACAACGGGTTCAGCAGGGGATCGTCCGCATCATCAACCGGACGAACATGTCGGTCCAGCAGTTCAGCACGATGCTCATGGCCATGGTAGTCATGTTCATATTCCACACGAGTCGCCCCGTTCAATGTGGGTCCCACTCGCTGTCCTGGCTGTGCTCGCGGTGATCGGTGGTTTTGTCGGCGTTGGACCAGCCTTCCGCTTTATCACCGGTACCGAACATCCCGGTGGCAACTTAAATATAGTGCGCTGGTTGGATCCGATCATCTGGAATCCCGCGACTCATGAATTTGGCACCGAAGCAGGAGAACAGACGACGCCAACGGCCAATCATGGTGAAGCGTTAGCAGCGCACGGAGTTGCTGAAGGGAATCACGAGGCGAGCGCATATGGCGACGTCGGATTTAATCTTGCACATTCAATCGAAAAGAGTGTTGGTGAGCTCGGCACAGAGTGGCTGTTCATTGTGATCTCGATTCTCGTTGCGGGAATCGGTATGGCCCTCGGTTGGTACTTCTACCTGAAAGATCCGAGCTTGCCAGATATTTGGGCCGCAAGGCTTCGTCCGCTTTACAACGCCAGCTACAACAAATACTGGGTTGATGAGTTTTACGGTCTTGCCGTCACCCGGCGAACGATGGATGCGGCACGCGCTGTATTCATTTTTGATTCGAAAGTAGTAGACGGGATAGTCAACGGTCTCGCTGCTCTGTCGCGTCTCTTTAGCCGCATCGTTGGTGGAATTGATAAGTATTTCGTTGATGGCCTGGTCAACACGATTGCCGCTTTCATTGCCCGTCTCATGTCGCCATTATTACGTGCCGCCCAAACAGGATTCACTCAAAACTATGCGCTCGTGATGGTGCTGGGGCTGATGGTTGGCGTGATTGCGTTTTGGGGCGCGGATATCGCGTCTGCCGCAGCTGAAACGGCAAGTGCAATCAGGCATCTTTTTGGTTTTCTAGTTTGAAGCTGATCTTTGTTTCGACTCGTTAGAACTGCCATTCGAGAACCCGCGTCGCAGTTTCTTGTCTGCGCGCCACAAGCAAATGACTGACACTATCGCTCATAACATTCTCTCCATCATCACGTGGTTACCGGCTCTGGGCGCGATCGTCATACTCGCTGCGATGAAGAAGGATCAGTCGAGTTTGATCAAGAAATTTGCGACTGCCTGGTTCGCGTTAGATTTCGTGGTCTCGCTCTGGATACTGAATTACAACCGGGCCATTGGTGGAATGCAGTATCTCGAGGATCATGCATGGATCCCGGTCGTTGGTGCTCGTTATCAAATGGGGGTTGATGGTGTTGCTGTATTGCTCATCGTCCTGACCACGTTGTTAGGTGTCATCGCAGCTCTCTCATCCTGGAACTATATCCAAAAACGCGAGAAGGAATATTACGTTCTGCTCCTGCTGTTGCAGACGGCAGTCATCGGAGTTTTCTCTTCGATGGATCTGTTTCTTTTTTACTTGTTCTTTGAAGTGTCGCTCGTCCCCATGTATTTCCTAATAGGAATTTGGGGTGGTGAGAATCGGCTCTACGCTGCGATCAAATTCTTTCTGTACACGCTCGTCGGGTCAGTCGTGATGTTGCTCGGTGTGTTGAAGATGTACTTCCTTACGATGGACGCGTCTCTGCTGCCGAAGATCACACAAGCAATAAATTCTCTGGCTGGAAATCAGCAAGCTGTCGATCTCGTAAACAACACGTTGCAGGCGGCCCAGGCAAATCACACCGGCACTTTCAATATTGTCTACATGCAGGCGATGGGTTCCGTTCTGCCGATGGGGACGATGCAGGTGCTACTGTTTGCCGCATTCGCTTTAGGATTCGCGATCAAGGTGCCGATGTTTCCTTTTCACACCTGGCTACCGGATGCTCACGTCGAAGCACCTACTGCCGGCTCAGTAATTCTAGCTGGCATTTTGCTCAAACTTGGAACTTACGGTTTCTATCGGTTCAATCTGCCGATGTTTCCCGCTGCGTCCAAGGACCAACAGTATTTTGGTACGTTCGGTGTTCGCAGTGTCGTAGTTTTCCTGGCTATAGTTAGCATCTTGTATGGCGCTCTCGCGGCAATGTATTTCGTCGTCAAAAAGGACGGCGATGTTAAGAAGCTAGTTGCTTATTCGTCGGTGTCGTCGATGGGTATGGTGATGCTGGGATTGTTTGCCTTGAACCCAAATGGCGTAAACGGCGGCGTCATGCAAATGATCAATCACGGAATCTATTCGGCCGCACTGTTCCTTCTGGTTGGTATCATTTACGAGCGTCGTCACACAAGAAACGTTGCTGAGTTTGGAGGACTGTCGCACGTTATGCCGGGTTATGCAGCCGTGTTCCTGGCGATGGTAATGACTGCAATCGGACTGCCGCTGCTCGCAGTTTTTATTTCTGAGTTTCTTGCACTTCGAGGTGCATTCGAAGCAAATCCGATGTGGGCAGCTCTTGCGGCACTTGGGATTATTTTGAACGCCGGATATTTTCTCTGGCTCTACCAGCGCATGTTTTTTGGAACAATAGACAATCCAAAGAACGAGAAGCTCGTCGACTTGAGCGGTCGCGAATGGGTCTACATGACACCGCTATTAATACTCGCGTTGTGGATCGGCGTGTATCCAAAACCATTTTTGGCTTTCATCGAGCAACCTGTGAATGCTGTAGTGAAGCAAGTGAAACCTGAATATCAGATTCCAGGGAAAACGGAAGTGGCAAGCCAAGTTCCAAACGCGACGCCAGCGCAGAAGTGATTGCCGGTTTCCAAGTCAGTACAAAGTTCAAAAGCAGAAAGCTAAAGCGTCCTAACCAACAATGTTCCTTCTGCAAGTCAACACCACTTCGCTGTACAGCGTAAATGACCTTCTCCTGATTGCGCCTGAGTTGATCCTGACTATGTGCGCCTGTCTTGCATTGGTCATGGAAGTTATTTTGCCGTATCGCAAGAGCAAGTTGACCGCCTACTTTTCTCTTATCGGAATAGCGTTAGCTCTAATCTCGCTCATATTCCAGTGGGGAAGTGGTCCAATTGATGGCTTCTATGGGATGGTTCGTATTGATGGTCTTGCTCTGCTGTTTCGCGGAATCTTCCTGATCTCAGCGGGACTTGCCGTCGGAATCTCGACGCGTTTCCTCGACATCGAGGGCGAGCAACACGGTGAGTATTACGCTCTCGTTCTGTTTGCTACCGTTGGCATGATGTTTTTGGCGTGCGGATACGACCTCATTACGCTCTACATCAGTCTCGAATTGATGGCCCTCACTTTCTATGTACTCGTTGCTTTTACAAAACGTGAAAAGAAATCCAACGAAGCAGCGATGAAGTATTTTCTGTTAGGTGCCTTCTCATCGGGAGTATTGCTCTATGGCATGTCTCTGCTTTACGGCATTGCCGGCTCGACAAACCTGGGTGAGATCGGAACCAAGGTGTCTGCAGTGATCGGTTTGATGAGTGATCCACAGGGGAACGCAGCGGCGCTGCGACCAATGTTGCTATTGGCAATGATCTCACTCGCTGCTGGTCTCTTCTTTAAAATTGCTGCTGTCCCATTCCACATGTGGGCTCCCGACGTTTATGAGGGCGCGCCAACATCGGTCACCGCTTTTCTTTCCACTGGTTCAAAGGCAGCGAGCTTCGTTCTTTATGTTCGCATCTTCAGCCAATCTCTTTCGAGCATGAGTGCTGACTGGGCGCCGCTCCTCGGTCTTGTCGCGGCGATCACGATTATGGTTGGTAATTGGGCAGCAGTAACCCAGGAAAACTCGAAACGTCTGCTGGCTTATTCATCGATTTCAAACGCTGGATACCTTCTACTTGGGCTTGTTGCGCACAATGAGTTCGGTTACACCGGTCTGGTCATCTACCTCTTGGTCTATACGCTCATGAACATGGGAGCCTTCGGCGTCATCATCAGTTTGAGACGCAGAGGAATCATTGGCGACAACGTCGAAGACCTCACCGGTCTTGCACAGAAGGCACCGGGCATGGCTGCGATGATGGCTATTTTTATGCTGTCTCTCGGTGGACTCCCGATGACTGGCGGATTCATCGGCAAATATTTTCTTTTCTACGGTCTCCTTCAAGCCGGCGAGAAAGCAGGAAAGCACTGGTATTACTGGCTCGCTCTTTGGGCCATTCTAAATACTGTAGTTTCGTTTTATTACTACGTGAGATTTATAAAAGTGATGTACCTCGGCGATAGAGTCGCAGACGATCGACCGCTGGCTCTCTCGCCCGCATTGCGAGTGGCAATGATCGTTTCGCTCATTGGCGTGTTGTTTGTGGGCATTTATCCTCAACCGGTAGTCAAGCTCGCCAAGGACTTAGTCGAAACAGTGTTTCCGCTCTCGTCGTAAAGAACGATTCTGCTGGCAGTATGTGTGGCGATGTTTTGATTTCAAAGCATCGCCTTAATTTGTTTCAGGTTCTTGAAATTCGAAGGATTGTTCCTCCGTGTTGATGTACGTTTACTACTTCCTTGCTGCAGTCTCGAGCTACTTCGGTTTCCAATCGTTGCGGAGCGGCTTTCGTTATGTCGACTATGTTAAAGAAGAGACGAGCAAAGTGTTGCCCGACTTTTATCCTTTTGTTTCGGTGATCGCGCCGTGCCGAGGACTAGAGTCAGGCCTCAAAGAAAACCTTTCCGTGTTGGTGAGTCAGGATTATCCAGACTACGAAGTACTGTTTGTTTTTGATCGAGATGACGACCCTGCAGTCAACGTTCTGAACCAACTTGATCGCGGCGATGTCTGTATCAAAAGAATCATTGCTGGTCCTGCCTGTGACAGCGGACAAAAGGTGCATAACCAACGCGTTGCCGTTGAAAAGATTGATTTACGATCAGAGGTACTCGTGTTTGTCGACACTGATGCGCGGCCTGGACGCCAATGGTTGCGACAGTTAGTTGCACCGCTGGTCGATCAGAAAGTTGGTGCGTCGAGTGGGTATCGTTGGTTTGTGCCGAAGCGCGGCGGAATCTCATCGCGGCTGAGATCGGTTTGGAATGCTTCAATCGCTTCAGCTCTTGGCAAAGACGAACAAAAGAATTTTTGCTGGGGAGGATCGACCGCGATTCGACGATCAGTTTTTGATGATTTGAATATTCGGGATCGGTGGCAGGGAAGTGTGTCTGATGATTTCACTGTGACACGCGTCATCAAAGAAGCTAAGTTGCCGATTCACTTCACACCAAACTGTTTAGTTGCGTCAGTAGGTGACTGTGGCGTATCCGAATTATTTGAATTCACGACCAGGCAGATGAAAATAACTCGCGTTTACGCTCCGCACCTTTGGAAACCGTTGCTCATCGGGTCTGCGCTTTTCACGATCGTATTCTTTGGCGGAATCATCTTGTTGATATCGCGAGTAATCCTCGGCCTTCCTTACTTAGTTCTTTCCTTAGTTCTTCTATTTGTATTCGCGCTCGGCGCCGTCAAGGCATTCATTCGTTGGCGCGTAATTGGAATTCCTTTACGCGAGTATCGTGCGGATCTGAGAAGAGATTTGCTGGCTCACATCTTTCTTTGGCCGGTCGCTTCGTTCATCTACTTAGTGAATGCGGTTGTGGCGGGCTTTTCAAGAAGGATCTCCTGGCGTGGCATTACCTATGAATTGAAATCACCCAATGAAGCTGTCATTATCTCGCGCACCATCTGATTGTTTACTGATTCAGGTAATCGCATTTGACCAATAAAGCTGTTCAATTCGTACAACTATTAAGATCGTCCAAGCGTGAGAAGCGTCTCGGAACGGTGATCCTGTTTGTTACATCGCGTTGCAACGCCTTCTGTCAGACCTGTTTCTATCACGAAGAACTTAATCATCCGGGCGACATGAGTTTCGAACAAATCTCGAAGCTCTCGGAAACTATGCCGTCCATTACTGATCTGTGGCTTTCCGGTGGCGAGCCGACCCTGCGCCGAGATGTCCCGCAGATCATTGATATGTTTGTTCGTAACAACGGTGTCGGCCGCGTGATCATTCCCACGAATGGACTGATCAAATCCCGCGTGGTAGAAATCGTGGACCAGGCACTCGGAAATAATCCCACCATCGATCTCTACTTGAATGTCGCACTGGATGGTTACGGCAAAACACACGATCGAATTCGCGGAGTGCCGGGGAATTGGGAAAAAACTCTCGACTGCATCAAAGCGCTTTATCCTCTTAAAGATAAATTTACGCATCGCTTTCGCTTAAATGTAAACACAGTTGTCTGTGCTGAGAACTACCGGGAAATCGAGATGCTGGCGGAGTATCTCTGGCAGGAGTATCAACTCGATGGTCAGTACTTCAACATTGTTCGAGGTGAAACACTGGTGGGCGATCAGATCAAACAAGTTCCACCCGAAGTTTTACCTGCGATGTACAGTAGCGTCTCAAAACTAACGAAGCGTTATGGGGATCGAATGTTCGCGGCGGACGATGCGAGTAAACGTTTCATTAAAAACGCAGCTTATGTTGGGGCGATCACAACACATTACCGGACTCAACACGCCAACTTTCAAACCTCGACACCGTGGCCTTTTCCTTGCACAGCCGGCGAAACAACGGCAGTGATCGATTACAACGGCGACGTGCGCGCGTGTGAGCTGCGCGAAAAATTCGCCACGCTTGCTGACTACGACTACAACTTCGGTGAGTTATGGCAAGCGAATGAACGGTTGGCCGAGCTATCGGCAATCGATGGGGGCAAGGCGTGCTGGTGTACTCACGTTTGTTTCATTCATGATTCCATGCGTCACTCGCGTCGAGCGTTATTGTATGAAGTGCCGAAGAACTTCCTGACAAGGGAGAGCTGGTGATGCCGGATTCGCAGGAAGATTCAAACCGAAAGAGCGGCTATGCGTACGCCGCAGGGATCACGCTTTTTGCTTCGGTAGCTGCGTGTTGTGGCGCAGGCTATTTGTTGGATCGATGGTTTGGCACGCAACCATGGTTCTTGATAGGCGGTATCGTCGTCGGATCAGCCGCGGGGCTTTTCGAGTTCATTCGCATCAGCTCTAAGACGTACTAAGCTCTAATTCTGTCCAACTCGACAATTCAGCAAATTCATAGGTAAAATCTCGGGCTTCGCCAATGGCCGATACAGCTCACACATCAATCGACACGTCCGTTCAAACTGAGGAAGATCACAGTTTGAAACAAAGAGTTTTTAGAATGATGGTCGCAGTTACGGTTTTGGCTGTTGCTGTTTCAGCGTTTGTGGCGCCATGGCGCGTCACTACCGGCTTACTGATAGGCGGTTCACTTGCGATATTCAGTCACCGTTGGCTTAGCAATTCTGCCGCTGCCGCAATTCGATTATCTATTGGGGGCGGTATACAGCAGATTCAGCTCTTTCAATTCATGCTGCGATACATTGTGGTTGCGGCCGTGATCTTTGCGATGTACGAGTGGGACGTAGCGTCGTTGCCGGCGATGCTCGTCGGCTTAAGTAGTTTTGTCGTAGCTCTGTTTGGAGAGGCTTTGAGAGAGTTTTATTTCGCAATCATTCACCGAGAGGAAATTAGTTAATGTTCTGGTTGCAGGAAGCTGCCGAAACAGCGGCGGAACATGCAGAAGAGGCGGAGCACGAGGCGCCAATAGTCGTCCAGCTCGTCAATCATTATTTTGGCGAGGCCGCTCTTCGTTTTGAATTGGCATACACCAAACCGTTATGGGACAAGTTCCTGGCGAAGTTTGGTTCGAGTGCCGAGTCTGCCTTCGGACCATACACTGCTGACAACGCCATCCCATGGTACACGGTGATGTTCTTCATCGCGTGTATTCTCAGCGTTGCGATCATTTGGATTTTCAAAGGCAAGCTTTCTTCTGATGAACCCGGTCATGGTCAACAAACGCTCGAGGTCAGCGTTCTTGCCGTT
>Ga0070671_100001762_pt1 | contig 16449 bp, 13 predicted proteins | sample KBSS73metaG_FD_65341 | JGI IMG/M metagenome (GOLD analysis project Ga0070671, IMG submission 65341) | Switchgrass rhizosphere microbial communities from Kellogg Biological Station, Michigan, USA - KBS S7-3 metaG | ecosystem: Host-associated > Plants > Roots > Rhizosphere > Soil ...
TGGTCGACGGCCTTGGTGCGCGCGGCGCCGACGTCGGACCCGGCGTCGGGTTCGGTGAGCACCATCGTCGAGCCCCAATTGCGTTCCATGCCCAGCGCCGCCCAGTGCCGCTGTTGCGCGTTGCCCACGCGGTACAGCACGTCGAACATCGGCGGGCCGACAAGATAGAAGAACGCCGCGGGTTGGCCGCCGAACAGGAACTCGTTGATCGCGCAGCCGACGCTCGCCGGCGCACGCACGCCGCCGATTTCCTCGGCCAACCCGACCCGCACCCAGCCCGCGTCGTTCCAGGCGCGCACCGACTCCTTGAACGCGGCGGGCAGCGTCACGTCATGGGTCTGCGGATCGAGAGTGGGCGGGTTGCGGTCGCCCTCGGCGAACGATTCGGCCAACGGACCCTGCGCCAGCCGAGCGGCCTCGTGCAGCATGTCCCGAACGGTCGGGCCGTCGAGGTCACCGAATTCGCCTGTAGCCAGCACCTTCTCGAGGTCAAGCACCTCGAAAAGGTTGAACTCCAGATCACGCACATTGGCTTTGTAATGGCTCATCGGCAGCCTTTCGCCGTCGGTGCGCTCAGAGTAGCCGTCGCCGAAGCGCGGTCGCATATCACATGCGTGTGAGGAAATTGACGAAACTGTCACGCCCAATTGGCTGTCAAGTCGCTTGGGTAAACAGCAGACTTAGACGGGTCCGGGAGGGACCAGTGGGTGAGCGAAGCGAACGTACGACGCGAGTCTCGCGCGCCTCGACACAACTGAATGAGGCGCTGCGCGACGCGCGCGAGCAGTCAACGGCAAGCCGCGAGATCCTTGCAGCTCTAGGACGTGCCGACGCCGACCCCGAGGTCATCCTCGACACCATCCTCGAGCGCGCCACCCATCTCTGCCGTGCGCAGGCCGCAACGTTGTACATCCCCGAAGAGGATGTGTTCCTGCTGTCGCGCCACTCCGGCAAAATCCCGGAGGAGTTTCGCAGGCAGGTCCTCGACCGACCGCTCGCCAGGAACAGATCATCCACCGTGGGTCGCGCCGCCGAAGAGATGCGGACAATCCAGATTCCGGACGTGTTCAACGACGCCGAATTCGGGCGCCAAGACCTCCAACGCCTCGCCGGCTATCGCACGCTGCTGTCCACGCCGATGATGCTGCAGAACGAGGTCGTCGGTGTGCTGTCCATGTGGCGCACCAGGGTCAAGCCGTTCAACACCCGCGAATGCGAGCTGCTCGAGGAGTTCGCCGTCCAAGGCGCAATCGTGATGCGCCAGGACGCGCTGAGGCGCGCACTGGCCAGCAAGGTCGAGCAGTTGGAGGTGCTGGGAGAAGTCGGCGATGCGGTCGGCTCGACGCTGGACCTCGACGAAGTGCTCGACCAGATCGTCAGCAACGCCGTGCGGCTGACCAACACCCACGGCGGATCCATCATGGAGTACGACGAGTCGACCGATTCCTTTCACGTTCGTGCCGCATACGGCAGCAGCCCCGAACTGCTGAAGCAGTTGCGCACCATCACAATTGACCGTAAGTCGACGCTGGTCGGCCTGGCTGCAACCGACCACCACACGCTCGAGGTCCCTGACCTGGCCGCCAAGACCGAGCTCGACCCCCACCTCGACGCGTTGTTCCGCGACGGCTGGCGGTCCGTGCTGGCGGTTCCCATTCTGCGAGGGGCGCGAATCCTGGGCGTGCTGGTGATCCGGCGCCGCAGCACCGGCTCGTTCGGTCCGCACGTCGAACTGCTCGAGACCTTCGCCGGCCAGTCGGCCCTCGCCATCGTCAACGCGCGCCTGTTCGGTGAGCTGCAAACCAAGACAAGGGAACTCGAGGTCGCCAGCCAACACAAATCCGAGTTCCTGGCCAGCATGTCCCACGAGCTGCGAACCCCGCTCAATGCGGTCATCGGTTTCTCAGAGGTGCTGCTGGACCGGATGTTCGGCGAACTCAACGAGCGCCAGGACGAATACCTGCGCGACATCTGGAACTCCGGCAAGCACCTGCTGGAGCTGCTGAACGAGATCCTCGATTTGTCCAAGGTCGAGGCGGGCCAAATGGTGCTTGAACAAAGCACATTCAGCGTCATCAGCGCCATCGACTACTGCGTGACGATGCTGCGCGAGCGCGCGACTCAGCACGCGATCACCGTCACGGTCGACGTCGAAGGCGACATCGCGACGATCGATGCCGATGAGCGAAAATTCAAACAGGTCGTGCTCAACCTCGTGTCCAACGCCGTCAAGTTCACCCCCGACGGCGGGTCCGTTGCCGTCCGCGCCTACCGTGACGCCGGCGACCTGTTGATGACGGTGACCGATACGGGCGTCGGCGTGCCACTCGAAGATCAGGAACGAATTTTCGAGTCCTTCCAGCAGGGCCGCCGTGGGGCGCCGAAGGAGGAAGGCACCGGCCTTGGCCTGACGCTGTCCCGTCGCTTCGTCTGGCTGTGGGGTGGGCGAATGTGGCTGGACAGCACTCCGGGCGCGGGCAGCACATTCGGTTTCTCGATCCCCGGGGTGCTGAAGGGTGACGAGGTTGTGTCGGCAGATCTTCCGGCCATCCTTCTCGTCGACGACGACCGGGCGTCGTTGGACCTCAACTCGGCGTACCTAGATGGTTCGCCGACGCGGGTGCTGCGGGCCAGAGACGGCCTCGAAGCCCTCGAGGTCGCGCGCAACGAGCGCCCGGCCGCCGTCGTACTCGAAGTGGGGTTACCCAGACGCGACGGTTGGCAGGTACTGGCCGACCTCAAAGGAGATTCCGGCACCGCAACCATCCCGGTGATCATCGCCACGGACGTCGACGATCGTGCCCGCGGCCTTGCCCTGGGCGCGGATGCCTACCTGCGCAAACCAATCGGGCGCGACGAGTTGATCGAAGCGTTGAAACGAGTTGGTGCGCTTTGACGCAACGCCGCATCCTGGTAGTCGAGGACAATCCGTTGAACCTCAAGCTGGTTCGCGAAGTATTGCGCTTCGCCGGCTATGACGTCATCGAGGCACAGTCGGGCGAGGAGGGCCTGCGTGCGGCCAAGGAGACTCCCCCGGATCTGGTGCTGATGGACCTCCAACTGCCGGGCATCGACGGAACCGAGACGCTGCACAGACTGCGCAAGGACACCCTCGGTCCTGAGGTGCCGATCGTCGCCGTGACGGCTTTCGCGATGGCAGAGGACAAGGAGCGGGCATCGCGCGCCGGCTTCGACGGCTACATCGAGAAACCGATCAGCGTGCGTGCACTACCCGGCCAGATCGAAGCGTTCCTCGGCGGACAGGCGGACTGATGGACATCACGGCGACGGTACTGGCTGTCGACGATCAGCAGACCAACCTGAAGTTGCTCGACGCGGTGCTCGCCCCGCGCGGGCACCGCGTGCTGACCGCGCAGTCGGGCCCCGAAGCGCTCGCGTTGCTCGAGAAGGAGGACATCGACATCGTTCTTCTCGACATCCTGATGCCGGAGATGGACGGCTACGAGGTATGCCGACGGATACGGTCGACTCCCGCAACGGAATTCCTTCCGGTCGTGATGATCACGGCCAGCGGCAGCGAACAACGGCTGGCGGCACTGCAGGCGGGCGCCGACGACTTCGTCACCAAACCCTTCGACAAGAGCGAGTTGCTGGCGCGGGTGGCGTCGCTGACGCGGATCAAGCGCTATCACGACACCATCCTGCGCCAGGCCGCCGAACTGGCCGAGTGGAACGCTGAACTCGAAAGCCGGGTCGCCCAACAGGTTTCGGAATTGGAGCGCACCAATCGGTTACGCCGTTTCCTGTCTCCGCAGCTGGCCGACCTCGTGGTCGGCGACGAGAGCCTGCTTGCCAGCCACCGCCGCGAAATCGTGGTGCTGTTCACCGATCTCAGGAACTTCACCCCATTCGCAGAGACCAGCGAGCCCGAGGAGGTGATGGGCGTACTCTCCGAATATCACCACGCCATCGGCCGCCTCGTCCATGCCTACGAAGGCACGCTGGAACGGTTCACCGGAGACGGGATCATGGTGTTCTTCAACGATCCCGTCCAATGCGACGACCCCGCGCAGCGGGCGGTGCGGATGGCACTTGAGATCCGTGACGCCGTGCGCGATCTGGCCGATGGCTGGCGCCGCAGGGGCTACGAGCTCGCCGTGGGAATCGGCATCGCCCAAAACCACGCGACGCTCGGCCGGATCGGCTTCGAGGGCCGGTTCGACTACGCCGCGATCGGCAGTGTCACCAATCTGTCCGCCCGGCTGTGCTCGGACGCCGGCCCCTGGCAGGTGCTGGTGACCGACCGGGTGCTCGCAGCCACCGAGGACATCTGCGTCTCGGAAATGGTTGGGGACGTGCAGCCCAAGGGATTCAGTCGCAAGGTACGCGTGCACAACATCAGCGCACTCAAAGAGAAGTAGGGGGAAACATGTCACCCAGCCAGAAACTGTCGGAGCTCGACGAAGACAAGCGCTACCGCTACTTCGACAAACTACAGCTGACCATGCCGGGCGTCTGGGAGTCGATGCGGCGCGACCTTGAGGGTGAATCGGTCGTGGTGGTGCCGTCGATCAGTATCGCACGCACCACATCCGGCAGCGGCACCGTCATGCAGGCCATGGAGGAGCGTGCACTGTTCCTGCTGTTGTTGTTACGCCAGCCTCGGCTGCAGATGATCTACGTGACCTCGCAGCCGGTCTCCGAGTCGATCATCGAGTACTACCTCGGACTGCTGCCCGGCGTGATCCCCAGCCACGCGCGCGCCCGGCTCACGTTGGTCCCCGTGGGTGACGCATCGACGCTTCCACTGAGCGCGAAACTGCTTGCGCGGCCGCGGCTTCTGCGTGAGATCAGATCGCTGATTCCCGATCCGGACCGCAGCCATCTGATCCCGTACAACACGACGCCGCTCGAGCGGGACGTGGCGCTGAGCTTGCGAATTCCGATGTACGGCGCGGATCCCCGACTCGAGGATCTGGGCAGCAAGACCGGCTGCCGCAGGATGTTCGAGGATCTCGGGGTGCGGTGCCCGGTGGGCGCAGAGGACCTCCGCACAGTCGATGACATCATCGCGGGTGTGCAGAGCATGCGGCGGCGACGGCCGTCGCTAAGCCAGGCGATCGTGAAGCTCAACGAGGGTGTCTCCGGGGCGGGCAACGCGATGGTGGACCTGAGCGACCTGCCCGCTCCCGACGCGCCCGATGAGGCGGCCGTCATCAAGGACCGCATCATGAACATGCAGCCGGAGGCCGAAACCCTTTCCGTCGACTCGTATCTGGCCGCGTTCGAGAAGGACGGCGGGATTGTCGAGGAGCGGATCACCGGTCGGGCGCTGGAAAGCCCGAGCGTGCAGATGCGGGCACTGCCTGACGGCACCGTCGAGCTGTTGTCCACTCACGACCAGCTGCTCGGCGGCAAGAGCGGCCAGAAGTATCTGGGCTGCGTCTTCCCGGCCAACCCCGAGTACGCAGCGGCTATCGCCGAGCCCGCCATGGTGATCGGCAGGCGCCTGGCCGAGTTGGGCGCGCTCGGCAGGTTTGCCGTGGATTTCGTTGTAGTGCAAGACAACACGGGTGCATGGACGCCGTATGCGATCGAGTTGAACCTCCGCAAGGGCGGTACCACCCATCCATTCCTGACCTTGCAGTTCCTCACCGACGGCACCTACGACGGCGAGCGCGGGGTGTTCCTGACGCCCAGCGGCAGCGAGAAACATCTGGTCGCGACCGACCATTTCGAGGACGACCGCCTCAAGGCGCTGACGGTGCGCGAGCTGTTCGACGTCGTCGTGCGCCACGGTCTGCATTTCGATCAGGCGCGACGAACGGGCGTGGTGTTCCACATGATCAGTTGCCTCACCGAGTGCGGCCGCGTCGGCCTCACCGCAGTCGGCGACACCCCCGAGGACGCCACGCGCCTCTACGAGTTGGCCCAGTCCGTCGTCCTGCAGGAGGCGGGGCAGGCGCTCGAAGAAGGCTGCGTGATCGGCTAGAGCCGGCCGGCCGCGAATTCTGCGCCCTGGTTGACCATGCCGTTCATCGGATACATCGCGTGCGCCATCGTGGGTCCACCCAACGGGGCGCCGTTGCAGATCGTGTCGCCGTCGGCGCACAGATCGAGGGTCTTGGGCACATACAGCGGACCGATCACGATGGGCGGGGCGCCAGCGTCGTTCAGCCATTGAATCGACGGCTTGCCGAACAGAACGACCGCGGCGACGTGGTTGGCCACCTCTGGCGGCATCGGATTGGGGATGAACGACCGGTATTCGGCAGGGACCGAATCCGGGATGACGGCAGCTGTCACATAACCCGCCACCACGGCGCCCTGGGAGTATCCGCCGATGACGATCCTGGTGTTGGGACAGTTCGCCGCCGTCGCCTCCACGTGGGTGCCTGCGTCCCTGATCCCGTCGACGACGGTTCTCGCGAACCCGATGCGGTCGCCGAAGTCGCCGCTGGCGACGTAGTTGACCGGATACACGTCCATCGATTTCGCGCCGATCTGCGAGCGCAGCGTGTCGACGAACGCCTGCCCGACACCGCCCACCCCTGGCGGCTCGCCGGTGCCCCGCGCGAAAACCACCTCCACGTCCGGGCACGGCTGCGCAGCTGCTGCTGGAATCTGTCCGGTGAGCAGCGTCCCGATGGCCAGGATTGCGACACCCGCGAGATGCAGAAAACGAGCGATTCGGTCCGTCATGAGTGAACTCCTACATTTCCCCGAATAGACCGATCCTCAGTTTAAGGTCGGGGCCATGGCCGAATCCGGATTCTGGGTCGCATGGGGGTTACCCACGCAGGGCCGGGAAAAACAAGCCCTCGACTTGCTCACCGAGTCGAGGTCCTACCTCGAGCGTCTCGCGCAGAATGACCAGATCGAGCGGTTCGATATCGCGATTCTGCGGCCACAGACCACAGAGCTGGGCGGCTTCTTCCTGATTCAGGGCACACAAGCGCAGGTCGACGCGCTGCGTCACGACGACGACTTCCAGGTCTGGGTAAACCGCGTTCAGCTGGTCGCCGACCGGGTCGGCGTCGTCGACGCCTGGGTCGGTGACGGCATCGCCGAGGCTAGCGAGCTCTACGAGCAGGCGCTGCGCAAGGCTGGGCTGTACCCCTAGCGGACGCATAGCTCCCCACGCAAAAACCGCGAAAAAATCCCACCAAGATCAAAACCACTGCGACGGCTGTTGTTTTTGAGACGTTTGTCCCTTTTGCTGTGGTCGTCCCTTCGATTCGATTTAATGGCCCTTATTGCTAATTGACGGGGGAGAAGTTTCATGGAGGCAGGACATGGGAGCGGCAGCGTACATCGGGCGCGTCGGGGGACTGGCGGTCGCGTTGGGCGTCGGGACGGCGATCGCCACAGGATATGGGGTCGCCGCAGCCGACGATGCGCCCGCGACCCCGCCGTCGTCTGACACGACTGACGCGTCGACGAGCGGGACGACCGACACCACAACGGCGACCACCACCACCGACAGCAAAGCCACGACCGACGGGTCGACACCGGAGCCCATCAAATCGACCACATCGGCGGGCACCACCACGACCACCGTCAAAGACGGCACCGTGGTGAGCGCCCAGACCAATACCGGGACGACCGGCGCCACGACAGAGCCGACTCAGGCCGCAGAGCCAACCACCGAGCCGACCGAAACCGCCACCCCGGAGCCCACGCAGACACCCGAAACCGAAGCACCCAAGGAAACTCCGAAACCGAAGCCGACCGCCGTCAAGAAGGCGACGACCAAGACCGCCGAGGAGTCAACGACTTCGGTCGCCGCCCGCACGGTTCAGTCCGTCGCAGACCCGACATCGGCGCTTCAGTCGACCGATCCGGTCGCCGTGTTCGCCGATGCACGCACGTTGGCCGCCGCGTCGCTGACGATGATGTCGCCAATGACGGCGGCTCAGATCACGTCCGTGGACACAACGCAGCCGACCGCCACCACCGCACCCGAGAGTCCGCTGACGGCCGTCACCAGGCTGGTGTCGAACGTGCTCGGCCTCGTGCTGAACCCGTTGGCCGGCAACATGCCGACGACACCGGCGCAGCCCCCGCTGATCTGGAGCCTGCTCGCATTCGCGCGCAAGGAGTTCGACAACTTCTTCGCGGCGTTGGCCGGAGGGACGACCGAGACGGCCTCGCCGGTGGCACGCCTGACCAGCCTCGCGCTGGCCGCGATCAATCCGATTCCGCCTCGCCCCGCCTTCCCCGCTCCCGGTCAGCAGCTCAGCACGTCGACGAACTTCGTCGACTGGGTCACGGGAAACTTCCTGCCCAACAACACGTCCCAGCGATTCTCGATCTGGGGCACCGACGTCGGGACGATGTGGGACAACGGCATTCCCGACGACCCGAGTACGCCGTACAACGAACACCAAGTACTCATCGCAGTCGGCGACACGTTCAGCGGTGCCAACATGACGGGCGACTGGCGGTCCAACACGATTCTGCGCAGCGGCGACACCTTCCTCGTCGACGGAATGTCGATCCCCGACGGAGAGTGGCTCAACGGCAACATGTTCGGCGGCGCTCCGTTGTCGAGTCCGACCACCGCGCGACAGGTCATCTTCCCCGGCAACCTGCCCGCGGGCGTGACGCTGATCCCGACGGCGGGCATCAGCCTCCCGACGCCGGGCACTCGGTTCGGTGCCACCCAATACATGAGCTTCATGTCGGTCAAGCAGTGGGGCAGCCCGGGCTCGTGGACCACGAACTACTCGGCGATCGCCTACTCGACTGACAACGGTGAGAACTGGACCGTCGCACCGACATCCGTCCGGTACAACCAGTCGTGGAGCGGTAACAAGAACTTCCAGCAATCGGCTTTTGTGTTGGGCAACGACGGTTATGTCTACGCGTACGGCACACCGAACGGCCGCCAGGGCGCTGCGTATTTGTCCCGTGTGCTACCGAAGGACATCCTGGACACGACGAAGTACGAGTACTACAACAAGGGCACGACGAGCTGGTTCTCGAGCACACCCGCCGGGTGGTACAAGAACGACCCCGGCAAGGCCACCCCGGTCTTCGGCAAGGAGGGCGGGGCCTGCGGCGTAGCCAGCGCGGGCAACACCGTTAGCGAAATGTCGGTGCAGTACAACAAGTCGCTCAACAAGTACGTCGTGCTCTACGGCGACCAGTTCAACAACATCGTGATCCGCACCTCGGACACCCCGCAAGGCGCGTGGTCCACCGCGAAAACCATTCTGACGCAGCAGAACGGCGGCATCTACGCGCCGATGATGCATCCGTGGTCGCCGTCCACGATGGGCACAGGAACCGACCTGTACTGGAACCTGTCGCTGTGGTCGCAGTACAACGTGATGTTGATGCGCACCGACCTGACGAAGGTGTAGCGGAATGCGAAAGACGACGCTGGCCATCGGGGTGATCACGGCCGCGCTGAGCGCACTGCCCGTCGCGTCCGCGGAACCGCCTGCGCCACAGGCGGGTACGCCGTGCACATCCGACCTGGCCGGGGTGATGACCTGGCCGGCAGACGTACTGACACCCCTGGTGTGCGTCGACGGACAGTGGCAGGCCCTCACAGCACCGCAACCACCCAACGACCGGTGGTTGAGCGTCGGGCCGACGATCACGTTGCACGGCCAGGGGTTGCGCAACCCCGACGTCGCATCGGGCCAATGGACCGCCACCCCGCTGGAACCCGGCACGCAATGCCGCGCCGAACAACAGACGGTCGTCAGCCCTGGCATCAAGAGCGCACCGCAGGTCTCCGAAGGCGAACCCGGACAACCGCTTTCGCTACAGATGCTGCCCAGCCTGTTCTCGGTCGAACTGAGCGGGCACTGCCTGTGGACCCGAAGCCCTAGTTGAGCCGCCGCGCCTACTGCGCAAACGAGATGGTGGTGTCGGTGCAGTTGGTCACCTGACGCCCAGCCGGAAAAGTCTTCGGATCTGCCCCTGCGATGACGGCCTGCCGGTAGTACGCACGGGTGGCATCCGCTGAACATTCGAACGCCGCGTTCAACACACGGAAGGTGGCGGGATCGGCGCCGTCGATCACCTTGCCCATCCAGTAGATGCGGGTGGCGTCGCGGGCGTACGGCCCGTCGAGCGGACGAAAGGAGCCCGCATCGGCCGCCACGACCGGATCGGTGAAGTAAAAGACCCGGTGAGCGTCTTGGGCGTATGCGCCTGCCAGCACACGGAATGTCGCGGGATCGGCCTGGGCAATCGGGTTGCCGTTGACGTGGACGCTTCGCCCGTCCTTCGTGAACAGGTAATGGTCGTCGCTGGAGATGACCGCGAAATGCGTTGGATCCCTGGATAACACCCGGCCGTCGGTCCAGTACACGGCGGTGCTGTCCTTCGACAGCCCACCGTCGAGCAACTCGAAGTGCACCGGGTCGTCGCTGATCGGCCGGTCCAGTTGGTAGACGTGGCTGCGGTCCTTGGCGAAGCTGCTGCGGCTCAGCACGTCGAAACTGGCTGCGTCAGCGCCCGCGATCGGGTGGCCGTCGAAATAGGCGTTGGTCTTGTCTTTTGCATAGGTGGTGTCAAACGCCTTGAACGACACGGGGTCTGCGTCCGGTATTTCGAACGCCTTACCCGGGAACGCGACCAGGTAGTAGACCTTGTCGCCGCGGACGTGGTAGCCGGCAGCGTCGAACAGCGAGTTGGGCGCGTTATCGCGGCTGCAGCCCGGCACCAACACCACCGCGACGAGGCACAGGGCCGCGATCGATCTGCGCATGCGACGATCGAAGCACCTAATTCAGCGGCGCATTGAGAATCGGGCGCTTCTCGTAGGCGTCGCTGGTGTCGAAGTGCCACCACTCGCCCTGGTAGACCGTCAGTCCGCCTGTGCCCATCGCGTCGCGCAGTTGGGCGCGGTTGGCCTGTGCTGCCGCGCTGACACCGTCGGTCGCGTAGGCCAGTGCGCGCGGAGTGAAGTCGTCGAAGTCGGTGCCCATCTCGAGAGGACCCGCGGCGTCGGCGATCGTCACGTCGACGGATCGCCCGGTTTCGTGGCTGCGCGAGTACGGTCCCGGCTTGGCGACCCAGTTCGGATCGGGCACCTTCTCGAACATTCGCACCTGCACGTCGTGGGGTCGATAGCAGTCCCAGAACTGCAGGACTTCACCTTTGGACCGCAATACCGCAGCGGCCGCAGCCAAGCCCTGCGCCATCGACTCGTGCACCAGGCATCGGGCGTCCGCGGGGTAGAGCGGGACGCCGACGAAGTTGTTCGGCGTCGCGTACCGAAGGTCGATGATCGCGTCGGGCACTACGGTGCGCACGTCTATCAGCCCGGCCGCCCGCGCGGCATCGGACACCGGGGGCACCGGTGGCGCGGCAAACGCGCTGACAGGAGAACTGCTGGCGAGACAGAAAATTGCCAGCACAACGACTACACGTACTCGCATGCAAACACCTCCGAAAAGCAGGTATCTCCATACGCTATCGGCCCCCCGTATGCGGCCAGACCATGAAGGCGTCCCGAAAAGAGGAGGCCAGCATGACTGCTGCGACCGTCAAGTTCCCGACCGTCTTCGAGGCCGACCTGCCAACCGTTTCCTACCAAGATGCGCCCAGCCCGCAGGCGGCGCACGAAAACCTCAAGCGAGCGCGGGAACAATTCCCGATCGGCATGGGGGCGCAGGGGCCCGAGATTCTGCGATACGAGCTCGCGCACATCGCGCTGCGTGATCCGCGGATGTGCCCGCCGCCAGGGATGGGTCTGGAGACGCAGGGCATCACATCAGGCGAGCTGTGGGATCGGGTCAGCTCGTCGCTGCTGTGCATCAACGGTGAGGACCACGCTCGGCTGCGCCGACTGGTGTCCAAGGCCTTCACGCCGCGCTCGGTCGCGCGACTGGACAAGACCATCACCGACATCATCAACGAGTTGACCGACCCGCTGATGGAGCTTGGCCGCTCGGAGATCGTCGCGGACATCGCACGCCCCTATCCGGTTCCGGTGATCTGCGAGTTGCTCGGGGCGCCACGCCAGGATTGGGAGCTGTTCTCCGCGTGGGCCGACGACTTCTTCAAGACCTTCACCTGGAAGGCGGCCGAGTACGAGGCCGAGATCCTCAAGGCTTGGCGGGAACTCGACGACTACGTCGACGACATGGTGGCCGAGCGACGCACTTCGCCGACCGACGACCTGATCACCGGACTGGTTCGTGCCGAGCACGAGGGCGATCACCTGACCATGGCCGAACTTCGCATGCTTGCCGGCGGCATTCTCATGGCAGGCACCGATACCACCCGCAACCAAGTGGGCGCCGCCATCGATGTGCTCTGCGATCATCCCGAGCAGTGGGAGCTGCTCGCCGAGCATCCCGAATTGGCGATGAAGGCGGTCGAGGAGTTGATGCGGGTCTATCCCGTCACCTTCGGCGTGATGCGGATGACGACCGAAGACGTCGAATACGAGGGCGTCGTCATCCCGGCGAACACGTTCGTCTGGGTCAACACGGCCGCTGCCAACCGGGATCCGGCGGTCTACGAGGATCCGGACCGTCTCGACATCACGCGCGAAGGGGCGCCGCCGATGCAGTCGTTCGGCGCGGGCGCACATTACTGCCTCGGCGCGAATCTGGCCCGGCGCGAGATCGCCGAAGCGTTGACTGTGATGGCCCGCCGCATGCGCAACCTGCGCCGCGCAGGTCCGGCGCCATGGAAGCCGCTGGTCGGCATCAGCGGACCCGACATGCTGCCGGTGGAATTCGACGCGGCCTGACTTCGCGCTGAGCACTCGCACAGAGTGGCCGGGTTACCGGCATAGACTTAGCGACCGTGCGAGACGTGCTCGACGACCTGCTGGCGGTGTGGCATGCCGGCGGGACGGCGGGCGTCGCCACCGTCGTCCGCACCATCAAGTCCGCGCCGCGTCCGCCGGGTGCCACGATGGTCGTCTCCCCCGACGGCACCGTCGCCGGTTCGGTGTCAGGGGGTTGCGTCGAGGCCTCGGTGTACGAACTCGCCAACGAGGTCGTCGAAACCGGACGACCCGAACTGCACCGCTACGGGATATCCGACGACGACGCCTTCGCCGTTGGTCTCACGTGCGGCGGGATCATCGATATCTTCGCAGAGCCGGTGTCGCGCAACACTTTTCCACAGCTGCAGGCGATCGCCGACGATATTGCGGGCCAACGCCCGACTGCCATCGCCACGGTCATCGCACACCCCGACCCCGAATGGCTTGGGCGCAGGTTGGTCGTCGGGACGCAAGCGGTCACGGGATCGCTGGGGTCTGCGCGCGCCGACGACGCCGTCGCCGATGACGCCAGGGGCCTGCTCGCCGCAGGCCGAACCGCGGTGCTGTCGTACGGGCCCGACGGGCAGCGCCAGGAAGTCGGCATGGAGGTGTTCGTCGCCAGCCATGCTCCGCGGCCGCGGATGCTGATCTTCGGCGCCATCGATTTCGCGGCGGCCCTCGCCCGCCAGGGCGCGTTCCTCGGATATCGGGTCACCGTGTGCGACGCGAGGCCGGTGTTCGCGACGCAGGCCCGCTTTCCCGACGCCGACGAGGTCATCGTCGACTGGCCCGACCGCTATCTCACCGCGCAGGCCGAGCAGGGGGCCATCGACAGCAGGACGGCGATCTGCGTGCTGACCCACGACCCGAAGTTCGACGTGCCCGTGTTGCAAGTGGCGGTGCGACTGCCCGAGGTCGACTACATCGGCGTGATGGGGTCGCGGCGCACCCACGAAGACCGGATGAACCGGTTGCGCGAGGTCGGCCTGACCGACGCCGACCTGGACAGACTGGCCAGCCCCATCGGCCTCGACCTGGGCGCCCGCACGCCAGAAGAGACCGCCGTTTCGATCGCCGCGGAGATCATCGCGCGCCGATGGGGCGGCGGGGGCCTGCCATTGACCGAGGTCAACGGCCGGATCCACCACGATTAATTAGATGAGACAATCAGGGTGGAAATGTCGCTCTCAAATACGATAACGTGATTCCGTGACGGAGACCGTAGCTGCTCGTTACGCAGGCACCCGCGTTCCTCGCGTCGAGGACAACCGGCTTCTCACCGGCCGTGGCACGTTCGTCGACGACGTCACCAGGCCCGGCATGCTGCATGCCTGCTTCGTGCGCAGCCCGTTCGCCCGCGCGAAACTCGGCGACATAGACGCCACCGCGGCGCTCGCGCTGCCGGGGGTCCGCGCGGTGTTGACGGCCACTGATATCAATCCGGAGGTCAAAGAGGCGTGGCACGCGGTCGCGGGTAAGGACATCCCGGACACGCCGCGCCCGCCGCTGGCCGAGGGTGAGGTCAAGTTCGTCGGCGACCCGGTCGCGTTGGTCATCGCTGAGAGCCGCTACATCGCCGAAGATGCGGTCGAATTGGTCGAGGTGGACTACGAGCCGCTGCCTGCGATCGCCGACTTCACGCGCGCCATCGGCGCCGACGTCATCGTCCACGACGCGTATCCCGACAACGTTGCGGGCGGTATGGGCGGCGCGCCGCCGGACGAGGAGACCTTCTCGTCGGCGGCACACGTCGCGGAAGCGAATGTCTACCAACAGATTTACGCGCCGGTGCCGATGGAGACCCGCGGCATGGTCGTCGAGTGGGATGCACCGTCGGCGGAGCTGACGGTGTGGGCGTCCACCCAAACCCCACACGAATTGCGGGCATTCGCCGCACGACTGCTCGGCATTCCGGCCCAAGGCGTGCGAGTCATCATGCGCGACACCGGCGGTGGCTTCGGCCAAAAGGTCGTCCCGATGCGCGAGGACATGTGCATTCTGCTGGCCGCGCGCAAGGTCCCGGTCGCGCTGAAGTGGATCGAGGACCGGCGCGAGAACCTGATGTCGGCCGGCCAGGCGCGCCACGTCGACGGCAAGGCCAGGATGGCATTCGACGCCGAGGGCAACATTCTCGCGGCAGACATCGACTTCCTTCAGGACGTTGGGGCCTATCCGACGCCCTACCCCGTGCTGACCACCGCTGCGATCGGGATGTTCTTCCCCGGGCCGTACCGCATCCCCAAGGCGAGCTTCAACTACAAGACGGTGTTCTCGAACACGGCGGGGCTGGCGGCCTACCGCGGGCCGTGGCAGTACGAAACGCTGGCGCGCGAGGTTCTTTTCGACATTGCCGCGCGCAAGATGAACATGGATCCCGTCGAGCTACGGCGCCGCAACATCCTGCGCGGCGACGAGATGCCGTACTTCAACCCCAACGGCATGCCCTACGACCACGTCGCACCCGCCGACACCTTCGAGCAGGCGGTGAAAATCCTTGACCACGAAGGGTTTCGCCGCGAACAGCGCGAAGCCCTCGACCAGGGCCGCTATATCGGGCTCGGCTTCTCTGCCTACATCGAGCCGACGGGCGCGGCGACGGGGCACCTCGCCACCGAAGGTGCGACCATCCGGATGGAGCCGACAGGCAAGATCAACGTCTACGTGAACGGCGGCTCGACCGGCAACAGCATCGAGACGACGGTCGTGCAGCTGACGGCAGACGCGGTGGGCGCCAACATCGAAGACGTCTCCACCATCCAGGGCGACACCGCTGTGACACCGTACGGTGCGGGCACCCAGGGCAGCCGGTCCGGTCCGATGACGGCGGGCGCAGTTCACGAGGCAGGCGGGATACTGCGCAAGCAGATCGTGGCCATGGCTGCGCATCGGCTGGGTGTCGAGGAGGCCGACATTGAGCTGAGCGGATCGAAAGCGGTTGTCCGCGACGACCCGTCGAAGAGCGTGAGTTTCGCCGATATTGCCTACCGGTCGTATTACGAGCCGCAGCAGCTGCCGCCGGGCATGCCACCGACACTGGAGGCGACCGCGCGCTTCACCTCGCAGGCACCGATCCACTGGGCGAACGCCACCCACGCATGCACGTGCGAGGTGGACGTCGAGACCGGCCACGTCACGCTGACGCGCTACATCGTCAGCGAGGACGTCGGCGCGATGATCAACCCCAACGTGGTCGAGGGGCAGATCGCAGGCGGCACGGTGCAGGGCATCGGGGGCGCGCTCTTGGAGAACATGGCCTACGACGACGACGGAAACCCGCTGTCCTCAACGTTTGTCGACTATCTGCTGCCGACAGCCACCGAGGTGCCGCCGATCGAGTACGGCCACGTCGAGATCCCCGGTCCTGGTATCGGCGGCTACAAGGGTGTCGGCGAGGGCGGCGCCATCGGCTCGACCCCTGCGGTGATCAACGCGATCAACGACGCGTTGGCTCCGCTCGGTGTGACCCTGACTCGGCTGCCGGCCTCGCCCGCCGCGATCGTCGAACTGATCGAGGAGACCCAATAATGGAACTGAACAACGAATTTCGGGTCGCGGTGCCTGCGGCGAAGACATGGGAGGTGCTCACCGATGTCCAACGTGTCGCCCCGTGCCTGCCCGGCGCCACGTTGCTCACCGTCGACGGGGACGAGTTCACCGGCGCGGTGAAGGTCAAAGTCGGCCCGATCACCGTGTCCTACAAGGGAAATGCCGCGTTCCTGGAGAAGGATCCGGCGGCGCAGCGG
>Ga0070671_100001763_pt1 | contig 16442 bp, 10 predicted proteins | sample KBSS73metaG_FD_65341 | JGI IMG/M metagenome (GOLD analysis project Ga0070671, IMG submission 65341) | Switchgrass rhizosphere microbial communities from Kellogg Biological Station, Michigan, USA - KBS S7-3 metaG | ecosystem: Host-associated > Plants > Roots > Rhizosphere > Soil ...
GGCAAGCACGAGGCCTCCAGTGCATCGACGATGTCGGTCTCGATGTGGTCGCGTTGAAACTGCAGCGACGAGACGTTGACGGAGATCGTCAGGTCGCCAAGCCCCATCGAGCGCCAAAGCTGCATCTGCCGGCACGCTTCGGTGAGAACCCAGGCGCCGATCTCGATGATGAGCCCCGACTGCTCGGCGACCGGGATGAACCGGCTCGGCGGCACCAGACCGAGCTCGGGATGTTGCCAGCGCAGCAGTGCTTCGACGCCGACGACGCGGCCGCTGGCGAGCTCGAATTGCGGCTGGTAGTGGAGCATGAACTCGCCCCGGCCAAGCGCATTGCGCATGCCAGAGACCAGATGCACATCTTCCAGAACGCTCGAGTTCATCTCATCAGTGAAGAAGCGGATCGCATTGCGCCCGGCATCCTTGGCCACATACATCGCAATGTCTGCCTTCTTGAGCAGCTCGTCAAAATCGGCTCCGTCGGCCGGATACATGGCGACCCCCATCGAACCCGAGGTCGAAACTTCCAACCCATCCAACAGGATCGGCGCGGTCAGCTGTCCGAGCAGCTTCGCGCCGATCTCGACCACGTCACTGCTGTCGCGCACGTCGCCGAGCAAGATCAGGAACTCGTCGCCGCCTTGACGGCAGACCGTGTCGCTGTCGCGCAGGACCTTGGTGAGCCGGCCGCCGACCGCACGCAGCAACTCGTCACCCCGTGGGTGACCCAGTGAATCGTTGATGCTCTTGAAGTTGTCGAGGTCGAGAAAGACCAAAGCCGCCATTGCGTGATGGCGGCGGGCGAGCGCGATGGCATGGCCGAACCGGTCACGCCCGAGGATCCGATTCGGCAGCCCCGTCAGCGAGTCGTGGGTCGCCAGGAACTCGATTCGCCTCTGCGACTGGCGCACTCGTTCGTTCTCGGCCGTCAGATTTGCCAGCGCGGCCCGCAGGTCGCCGGCCATCAGCCAGAGGAGGAACGCGGTCAGCGAGAGCACGATCCCCACGTTGATCATGCTGCCCAGAGTGTGCGTGGGCACTGCATTGACGTGCCAGCCCTGCAGATTGGCGACGCCCACCGACGAAACGACCAATAGGATCGTGGCGAGCAAGAATACGAACAGCCGCCGGCCGCCCATCGTGCTTGCGAAGGCCAGGATGGCGGGGTAGGCGAGCATCGCCGGATCGCGCAGGCCCGAGTTCTGCCAGACGAGCACGCTGATCGTGACGGTCACCGTGACGAGCAGCACGGCGTTTGCGAGCTCGAAGCGGGCTTTGTGCAACGCCCATAGTGCATAAAGCAACGCGAGCTGCGCCGGCACGTGAACATTCAGGTTTGTCCAGTCGCCGTCGATCAGGTTGATCGCGGCGCTGATTGCCAGGCCGATCATCGTGGCAACGATGACCTGGAACAGACGGCGGGACCTGAATCGCGACGCGACGAAGTCAACGTCGGGGTCAGTCTTGTGACCGAGTTCTTCCACGCGTTCGATTATCCGTGGGAGGTCGGCCGCGGATCATCCAGTCGGCTCTTGCGTGACCTCCTGCCGCCACGAGGCTCGGGCGCGCCGCTTTCGCGGTCCACGCTCCGCTGCGCACGTTTGTCCTCAATCAGAATTGCGCTCTCTGATCTTTACTTGACTTGCTCATGCATCGCTCCAATCGGCAAACAGCGGCCGGCGTCGGGGACCTGCGGCGTCGCTTCGTCATACAAGCGTTGTGCGGCTACGCTGCGGGAATGCTGGTCCCGGCTGCGGTCCATCCGGCGGATCTGCCTAGGGGCGATTGGAAAAGTGGCGTCGCAGACGTCAATGGCCTGCGCATGCACTATGTCGAGCAAGGCAGCGGCCCCCTTGTGCTGCTTTGCCACGGATTCCCGGAGCTCTGGTACTCGTGGCGCCACCAGATACCTGCGCTCGCCGCGGCAGGGTATCGCGTCGTGGCGCCTGACCTGCGCGGTTACGGCGCGACCGGTGGGCCCAAGGCGGTCTCTGAGTATTCGATCAAAGCACTTGTCGCGGACATCACCGGGTTGATGGACGTCCTCGGCGAGAGGCAATGCGTGCTGGTCGGTCATGACTTCGGGGCGGTGCTGACCTGGAATGCGGCGCTTCTCGCACCTGAGCGGCTCAAGGCCGTTGTGGCGCTCAGCGTTCCCTACAACCAACGACGCGCGCCCCCTCCGCTCGCGGGCATCCGTCGTGCAGTCGGCAACGGCTTCAATTACATCGTCTATTTCCAGGAACCCGGGGTCGCCGAGGCCGAACTGGAAGCCGATATCCCGCGCTTCCTCAAAGCTTTCTATTACAGCTCCTCGGCCGAAGGGGTCGAAGAACTGCAGCGGCGCCCGTCGCGATCTTCACAGGCTCGACTTCTGGACACGCTCGTCGAGACCAAGCGCCTGCCCAGCTGGCTGAGGGAGAGCGAGTTCAGTTACTACGCGGAGCAGTTTTCCCGCAACGGACTGACGGGTCCATTGAACTGGTACCGCAACCTGGACGGCAACTGGGAGAGCATGAAGGCATTCGACGAGGCGACCATCTCGCTTCCGACACTCTTCATCGCCGGCGATCGGGACCCGGTCTTGCGCAACACGCGTCCGAACCTCGAACGGCAGCAGATCACGGTGCCTGGCCTCAAGCGGACGGTCATCCTGCCCGACTGCGGACATTGGGTCCAGCAGGAGCGACCCGACGAAGTCACTCGTGAGCTGATCGCGTTCCTCGACAAAGTGGCGAAGTGAGGCCGGGGCAGCGCATCGCCGCTCGCAGCGTGAGCGCGTGCCCGCGAGAAGGACCAGCGCCGACCGCGTTCACCGATTCAATTGTCGAACCGACCTGCGATCTGGCGCTGCTCCGAAGCATCAGGGTCCGGACCCTGACGGACGCGCTGCCGGTCCTTATCGGTTCCTGCGCCTACGAACCGCGAACGGCGGTGCCAGCACGTCAAGGTCGATCGTCTGCACCATCGCGAGATAGCCAGCACGGTTGGGATGGATAAAGTCGATCGCGGCCGTGCTGCTATTTGGCTGAAACTCGGGCTTTAGCCTGCCCGTCGCCGGATCGATAGTCACGGCATCGAAGTCGGCCACCGAATCGAAAATCCCGGCACTGCGGATGAAGGCATTGACCGCCTGCCGCCGAGCGTCCTGCTCGGGGGTCCCGGTGGTACCGAAGCCGAGGGCAGAGGTGAGGGTCGCCTGGATGATCTTGATGCCCGGGCGGCGGGCCCGCAGGGTGGCCACCCCGGTTCGGATGCCAGCGATCACGGATTCCGCGCTGGCTCCCGCATTCAAGTCATTGATGCCCTCCATCCAGATCAACGCGTTAACGCCGGAAAGGCCGAGCACGTCGCGGTCGAGTCGACTCAACGCCGGAGGTCCCCCCGCCCCCGCGTCAGTCAGGATCCGATTGCCGCCGATGCCGGCATTGGCGACGGCCACCTGGTTGCCATACGCCTCGTGAAGACGGCGGCTGAGATCGTCAGGCCAGCGGTCGTCGCCGTTGAGCGTCGAGCCGGTCCCGTCGGTGATCGAGTCGCCGAGCGTCACGACCGTCATCGCATTACGCACTCCGCGCGTATCAACCGCGTCAAGGAAATACCACGACGTGCTCGTGTACGGAAACGCTTCATCAGTCTCCTCGTCACTGTGCACGCCGGCGCCAGGCGCCGTGATGTAGTTCGTCTGCAAGGCTTTCGAATGCCATGTCATCGGCCCGCTGCTGCCGACCACGTGGAAGCTGATGGCGAGCTTGCGTCCGAAGAGCAGAAGCTTCTCCGGATCTCGGGCGAAGTCGAGGGAGACCGGGTCGCTCCACAGGAACTGGCCCGCGGGGATGACGACGCGGCGCCGTCCGCCCTGGAAGCGAACCGGCGTGTTGGTGTCCTCCTCAATGGTTCCGGCGCTCGCCTGCAAGCCGACGTAGATGTTGTCGAGCGTCAGGGGCTGCGAGCCGAAGACATTGCTGAAACGGAAGCGGAAGGTGTCGCCCCAGACTGTCGGGCGCACGGTCATGCGAAAGCTCTGCTCGTTCGCGCTGGTGGTCGCGTTCGGAAACGCGAACGTCAGCACCGGCTGCAGAACCGCGGTGCCAAGGGGATAGGTGCCGTGCGCGACCCCAGCCCATGTCGTCACCCAGTCAGCGGGGTTGCCGCCGCGTGCGTTGTCGCTCGCCGCATAAGCGCGACTTGCGCCCAGACCGACGCCGCCGCCGACCAGTGCCGCCGCAGCGGAAGCCGCCTGCAGAAAGCGCCGACGAGGGGATGCTTCACCATTGCGGCGCTGCCGCGGTTCTTCCTTATCGCTCATGAAAGTCTCCTGTGTTGTGTGAGAGGTGCCTTCCCGCTCTTTCAAACTGGGAGCGGCTGACCGAGTTCGTCGCAAGCGAAATGCCGGCAATCTTGAGTCGCTTGGCGTTCATCTCTCCGGGCGAGTGCATTGCGGCGTTTGGATGCGTGTGCTCCGGCCCCCAGCAAAGCGCGCTCGGCATCTGGCGTTCCCTACGTAGAGACCCGTAGTCGATGTGATTGGCGTGCAGGTCTAAGGCCTAAGCGCCGTGCGACTGATCCTCGGCGCAAGCGTCAGTCCGAACGCCTCGTCAGCGACTGAGCAGCCAAGATACCGGCGGTGGTTGCTGGCGTCGAAAATTCCCCTAGGCGCGGCGAAGAAAGAGAGCGAGCATATGGACCGAGAGCACCCGGTCCCATTTCAGCTCGGCCCGATCGCGATGTAGGGAACGATTTAAGCAGCGGATGACCATCGGCGCTGGCTGGGCGGCATGGGTCGGCGAGGCAAGCCAAGCATCGAGGACGCCGGCTGCATCAATCCGACTTCTCGCGAGACGTTGAGTCGAGGAAGGCCAACCAGGTGGAGTGAAGCGATGCGTTTACTTCTGGTGCCGCTGTTCGTCAGCGCCGTCTTCTTCCTGGGAGTGTTTCTTCGCGACCTCCGCGGCGATTTTCGCGAGCGAACGCACTACTTCGAAGACTTGGATCCATGGGAAGGTCCGTCACCGGCGAGTGCGCTGCCCGGGGGCCTAGAAGTTGCTACGCCTCGTCGGCATCAGGCCCGGGACTTCATTCAGCAGAACCTTGCGTGGTGGCTTGCTGTGCCAGCTTCCGTCTCGGTGGCGGTCTCGCTCGTGCTCACTGCCGCAATTGGCATGTTGAGCGGGCACGTCGTGCGACCGGAGCGGCACTGGTCGGAGCCCCGTCTTACTCTGATGGTCATCCCGTTCAAGGCCGTCGGCGAGGGTGCTTCGCAAAAGTTCGTGGCCGTCCTGGACGAAGGGCTGAAGCGTGAACTTGCAAGCTGGAACGGTCTGGACTTCATCCGTGCGGAGAGTGCTTCCTCGGCTCAGCGACAGGCGGCCGAGGCAGACCAGCGCGGCGACCGGCTTCGTCCGCGTTACGCTCTGGAAGGCAGCGTGCTGCGCAGCACGGAGGTAGTGAGTATTCAGGCTCGGCTTTTCGACGCCCGAACAGCAACGGATGTGTGGTCCGCTCAGTTGAAGGCAGACCCAGCGAATCGTTCGAAGCTTTTTGACGAGCTCACGTCCGGGATCGCAGGCGCACTTGACGCCGAACTGGCGCGATAGCCATGGGCCCTGGGTTCGGCGCAAGCGCTTGACGTCAAGAGGGCTCACTTCGAACACGCCTCGCCGGAACATCGACATCCAGGCTCTTTCCGCTGGCGAACGCCGCTGACGACTCGAGCGCTCTCTGTCTCTGGAACGATGCCCAATGACAGAGGCAGCCGTTGTTCCATTCCCGCCCAACGGCATGGAAAGTCGTCGCGTCGCGGCCCCCTGACCAGGTGTCGGTCATCCAGCGATTCGGGAGAAGAATGACCGAAGTCAACGCGTCGAGCGTGCGAGCCGGCCCCAAGAGCGGGGCCAACGGAAGCAGGTCGAGACTTGACGCTTGGCAATCGATAACGGAGCATGACTTCCCCCTACCCACAACGGAGTCAGTCATGGCCCACGGATCCGCCCGGCCGCTGCGGGTCCATGTCCCTTGCTCGAAGCCGAGGAGCACCGATGCCGATGTCCACGATCCATCCGTCAAACGACGTCGCCCTGGAAGTCTGGCGCACCTGGATGCAGCTGGCTCCCAGTAACCTCGTACAGCCCATCCTGAGCGGCTGGACTCTCAACATCAACAGCAACAACTCGACCTCGCCGCAAACCGAGGCGGATGTCGTCGCGCGACACAGCTACGGCCGCCAGCTGGGGCGCATCTCCGATGCTCTCCGCGAGCTGGTTCGCGAGCGAGGCACCAAGCCGCCAAAGGGCGCGTTGGCCGGGTTCGTTTCCATGTGCGAGGAAATCGACGAGATCAAGACGATCGGCGCGGCCAAGCGATTGAAGCAGATCACGGCCGACCTGACCCTGCTCAAGACGAACGACGAGGCCGAGTACCGCCGCGTCCGGCAAGCGCTCGAGCTCGCGCTCAAGATGGCGAAGTGAACGCCGTGCCCGCCGCGTCGCGGCGGCAATGACTCGAAGAAGGACTAGCGATGCACAAGCTGATTCTTGCCCTCGGATTCGCCGTCGTCGCGCTCTCGGGATCGAGGCCAGCGGAGGCGGCAGCCGCGCTTCCCAGGCTGAAGATCGATCCCAGTCAAACAACAGTGTCCGGGCTGTCCTCGGGCGGCTTCATGGCCAACCAGCTGGGATACGCGTACTCATCGACCTTTCGGGGAGTCGCCGTCTTCGCCGCGGGCCCCTACATGTGCGCCGGACACAGCAATTACACGGCGTGCATGTACAACGCGTCGATCGGCGCCGCGATGCTCAATACGATGCAGGCCGACATCAACAACTGGAGTGGCACTGCGATCGACGACAAGGCGAACGTCGCAGGGCAGAAGATCTACCTGTTCGTCGGCAACAGCGATACGACCGTCGGGCCCAATCCCATGAATGCGGTCCAGGCGCAATACAGCGCGAATGGCGTCCCGGCCGCGAATCTCGAATACGTGAAGCGGACCGGCACGGCGCACACCTTTCCGACCGACATCAACAGTGCCGGGAACAATTCCTGCAACACCAGCGCTTCGCCTTACATCAGCGACTGCGGCTACGACGGTGCGAAGGCCGCATTGACCGCCCTGTACGGGCCGTTGACTTCGCGCAACGACTCGCCGAGCACTGCCAATTACATCGAGTTCGATCAAACCGCCTTCACAAGCAACCCCGGGATGGCAGCGACCGGCTGGGTCTATGTGCCTGCGGCCTGCTCGAGTGGAACCATCTGCCGGGTACACGTCGCGCTGCACGGCTGCCAGCAGAACTTCGCGACCATCGGCGACAAGTTCATCAGGAACACGGGCTACACGCGGTGGGCCGATTCCAACCGGATCGTGGTGCTGTTCCCGCAGACACGGGTCGACTCGTCGAGTCGCCCGACCGCCGCCAGCGGATCCTTGGCGAACGCGAACGGTTGCTGGGACTGGATCGGCTGGTATGGCAGCAACTTCGCCCAACGTTCCGGCAGCCAGCAAGCCGCGATCAAGGCGATGGTCGATCAGCTCTCATCAGGAGGCGGCGGCGGAACAGGCGCATTGCCCGCACCGACCGGAGTCTCGACATCTGCCGCGACCTCGAGCAGCATGACGATCAGCTGGAATGCGGTCCCCGGCGCTGTCGGCTACAACGTCTACCGGAACGGCAGCAAGTCCAATGGCGCGCCGGTCACGTCCACGACCTTTGTCGACAGCGGACTGAAGGCTGCAACGCAATACGCGTGGACTGTCGCTGCCATTGACAGCGCCGGCCAGGAAGGTGCGTCGTCGGCGCGGGTCACTGGAACCACGAGCGGGAGCGCGGCTGCATGCTTTACGGCGACCAACTATGCCCACGTCAATGCCGGGCGCGCTCACGTCAGCGGCGGCTACGCGTATGCGAACGGCTCGAACCAGGCCATGGGGTTGTGGAACGTGTTCGTGACGACGACGCTGGTCCGCACTGACACGGACTTCTATGTCGTCGGGAAGTGTTAGCAAAGCGTCAGTGGCCGGCGTGTCCACGTCCCAAAGGCGGGAAGCCTTGTTCTGATCCACGAGATTTGCGTGTTGCAAGACCAGCGGCACGCCGACTTCGCATCTTTGCCATGAAGTGACTCAACACGAAGCGGCTCACGGGGCAGAGATGCAGGTGGTCCTCGCGCACGAAGGCAACGGTTTCGCTTTCAGTCCTCGAGGTCAAGGACCTCATCGACGGCAAGGCGCCGTCTCAAGACAACGACACGGGCACAGGACCTAACCGTACGCGAACCCTTACCGCTCCCACCCGATATCACGCCGCGATTCTCGGAGCGGCCCTGTCCGCTCCTTGCTCATTTGCCGATCCAGAGTGTGCCCGGTCACGAACCGCTCGATGTCACGAGCAAGCCGTTGATCGGCGGGATCAGTCGATCCTCGCAGGGCCTCGGCAATGATCGCCCAGCCTTTCCCGCGCTCCTGCGGGTTGCAACGGCGGCCTCGCCCATCTTGCGGTCGGGTCGCTTCTTGCGCTCCCTCCCCTGCTCTGCCGCCCTCTTCCGCCAGAGATCCGGGTAGTTGCGAACGGCCCCGCGGACGGCTTGCCGCGTCGCCTCTGCATCGACGCCCCACTCCCGGAGCCGTTCCGCAAACCTCCCCCGGTCACCTTGACCATCACCTGGGGTGCCCGGCGGACCGTCGCCTCGTCTGCCATGCGTCAGTCTTGCCAGCCGCATCAACTTCAGCGCATTGCGCGGGCTGCACCCAAATCGCTGCATGAACTCGGCACCAGCTCGCGCCGGTGCGAAGGTCTCAGATATCTCTTGCGACGACCTGCAGCAGCGCCTTATCCAAGGCTCAGGTCGCTCACGATCTGGTTGGGCTTCCTGTTCTCTGGCAGGGGTTCGTCCAAGGACTATTGGCTCGACGCAACAGTCGCCAACCGCCAGCGTTGTGCGGGCGTTCCTTAACTGGACAAGTCATAGAGGCGCGGACCACAGGCGCTTGGACGGCAGAGGTCAGGTCTGTTTGCTCTTGCGTCGGCGAGTAACAAGCCCCCAGCCAGTCAAACCTGCCAGTACCAAGGTGTGGGTCCCAGGTTCAGGAATGGCGAAGGGCGAGGCAAGGTCCATGAGGCCCGCGTTGTACGCTGGATATATGTTCCCGAGAAGCTTGCTCCTGCTGGCGGGGCTGAAAGGATCCGTGGAATATCGGAATATGTCTTCTTGACCATTCGCATCAGCCGTGAAGAGCGCGCTTGGCGTTTCGAAATCGAATGCCAGCCCACCAAACAATGGCGCTATCGCGGGCTGCAGCGCGTCACTCGGATCTGCAATGTCTGTTCCAACGAAGGACAGCACGCCGGTGTTGGTGTCGAGCCGGTACAGACTGGACCCATTGCCCAGGAAGAAGGCTCCGTCCGCCTGGCGCTGTGCGATGTCTGTATTCCCGGTCAATTCAACGAACAGCGAGCCTCCGAGCGTAAAAGGCCGAACCGATCCCGGCACGATTACTCCGGTCGCGACGTCCACTTCTACTAGTGAGTTGCTCGGTATGGCTGGATTGGAAGACTCGTCGACGATCGCGAGCAACCGACCACTGCTATCAAAAGCAGCACCCCGGATGTTGACGCCGACCAGCGGGCTACCGACCGCTGTTGCCACTGCAGGCCCGCCAGACCCGCCGGGTGCAATTCGAATCAGGGTAGATGATGTGCCATCGACACGAAAACCAACGATCGGCGACCCGGTCGAATACTGGGCGAGGCCGTCGACCAATATGTTCTGGTTGTTGAGGGTTATGACCCCGAGGTCTTGGTAGACGCTTGCACTGCCGTTGAAGGAAAACAGGTTCGCTTGAACACTGGAAGCACTGTTCTTCACGCCGTAGACGAGTCCGGCTTCCGCGACCTCGCTCCCAACAACCAACAAGAAGACGAGCGCTAGCGCCACTACTCTCCGATCATTCGAGGTGCTCATCTAAGTGACTCCTTCAACGCTAGTAGGACGCCGCAAAATCGCTGCTCCAGACGGGCTGCCGCAATCGCGCAGACGTTCAAGGCGGTGGAAGTGCCAGATTCGGTAACACCTTTACAGCGCAGGCGGAGTCTGGGCGTTCTCCTATGCCAGTCAATAGGGAATACGCGCGCAGCAGAAAAGCGCTCGCAGCACTCGCCTGGCAGTCTCCTTATCACACCCACGTGAGGCAAGCGCTGAGCAAATGATGTATTCGTGTACTAAAGGGAATGCTTTTGGTGCCGATACCAGAAGGTGAACGCCACCACACGCTTCATCGGCAACGGCGCCGACCGGTGGACGCTGCGCAGCTGTGAAGGATGCACAGGTTCGCGGACGATAAGCAGCCCTACGTAAATGGCGAGCAAGAACGGCAAGGCGCTTGCACCAAAGGCCGGAAACGTCGTCGCGCGGCGTCAGGGAAGGCGAGCACTTCCGGTCGAGAAGAAGACTGTTCCTGGCTCAGTACGTCTAACTCCGGCGCGCTGGGCCAAGCTACGTCGGCTTGGTTCGGGTTGGCTGGCGAGAGCGATAGACCGCGCCCGGGAGCCGGGCGCGAGATAAATTGCGAACGGAATTTATGGCTGCGTGAAATACGTTCGCCGACTAGCAAAAGTTAAGACCGGGTCCGATTGGGAAGTGCCGTCGACATAGCGACTGGTCACGTCGGCCGAGGATCGCGTACTGCGGTGGCTTGGGATGTTCACAATTCCAAGATCCCACCAGGAAGATATTCGCGCATGCTGGGGCTCATCTGACCTCGTAGAAGAGGCCCATGAACTTGATCTCGAGTCGTCCCATTGGGAAGGCAAGAGTTAGATGCCCTCGCGAGTACTTTGCCGCGAGTCCGCCAGGAACAATGCCCAGTCAGCCATCAGCGCGATCCGTTTTTGCAGGAGATCTCCGCGCCGATAGGCCGCCCCGACTTTGTCTCCGATCGCGTGAGACAGGGCCATCTCTGCGATCTCGCCAGAGTGCCCCGTGCACTCCGATACCCAGTCCCGAAAGGTGCTGCGAAATCCGTGCGCCGTCGCCGGAACGCCCATCCGCCGCAGAACGGCAGTCAAGCTCATGTCGGAGAGCCGTCCGCGCATCCCCGCGAACACAAAGTCCTCCGGCAGATGATCCCCAGGCAAGGCGCGAAGAAGGCTGAGCGCGGGCTCCGACAAAGGCACGCGATGCTCGCGTCCCGACTTCATCCGAGAAGCCGTGATCGTCCAAAGAGACTTTTTCAAGTCGACTTCGGACCAGGTCGCTCCGCGAACTTCTCCCGAGCGAGCCGCCGTCAGCACCGCGAACTCGAGCGCCCGCGCGCCCATTCCATCCTGCGAACGCAGGCGCTTCATGAAAGAGGCGACCTCTTTCAGTTCGACCGCCGCGTGGTGACGCACCGGCGCGACCTTGGAGGCGTGCGGCAATGCCGCATCGAGATTTCCCTTCCATCGCGCTGGATTCAGGCCCTCGCGAAATCCCCGCGCTGCCGCGTAGTCGAGGACGAGCTCGATCCGCGATCGGACTCGCGAGGCGGTTTCGGTCTTGGTGGTCCAGATCGGCTCCAGGACCCCGATCACGTGGGCCGGCTTGATGTCGCGGACCAGGAGCTTGCCGATCGAAGGCTCGGCGTACGTGCGCAGCGTCGAGGCCCACTGGGTCTGATGCTTGGCGTTCTTCCAGGACTTCTCGTGCTGAGCGATGTATTGCTCAGCAACCTGAGAAAACGTCTTCAGCGTCTGACGCTCGGCCCGCGCCGCGCTCTGCCGAGCCTGAATCATCGCGATCGGATCGCTGCCATCGCTCACGATCGCTCGGAGCTGGCGCGCCTTCTCGCGCGCAGCCGCAAGAGTGACGGTCGGGAAGCTGCCGAGCCCCGTCTCTCTTTGCCGGCCGCTGCTCCTGAAGCGGAGCACCCAGCTTTGCGCTCCTGATGGCGTCACCTGAAGCGCCAAGCCGTCGACGCCGCCGACGCTCCATCGGCCCGGCCGCACGAGGCGACGGACCTCGAGCGACGACAGTTCCTTGGCCTTCCGCGGCACGTTGCTTCGTCAAAGAGGTAAGGGTTTTCCCAAGAACCTTTTTAGTCCGCCATACTCCGCTCACCCCTCACTTACCCCTCACTTAAGGGGTACGTGTGTGGATGTTAGTGGACGATAACGGACGACATATTTTGAAGTTTACCTATGAAAAAAGCCCCTTGCGGGGCTTCGTTCAGAGGGTGCTATGGCGGAGCCGGAGGGATTCGAACCCTCGATGCAGGTTTTGCCCACATACTCCCTTAGCAGGGGAGCACCTTCGGCCACTCGGTCACAGCTCCGTGGCCAGGATTCTAGCGGCCGGCCGTCGCGAGTCTCCGATCCGAGCGCGCGGCCGCTAGGCAGCGACGGGGCCCTGGTCGAGATCGAACGCCTTGTGCAGCGCTCGCACCGCCAGCTCCATGTACTTCTCGTCGATCACGACGCTGGTCTTGATCTCGCTCGTCGTGATCATCTGGATGTTGATGCCCTCCTCGCTGAGGGCGCTGAACATCTTGCTCGCCACGCCGACGTGCGAGCGCATGCCGATTCCGACGATGCTCACCTTGCAGATGCGGTCGTCGCCGATCAGCCCGGCGGCGCCGGTCTTCGGGATGACCGCGCTCTTCATCAGCGCCATCGTCCGCGCATATTCGTTGCGGTGGACGGTGAACGAGAAGTCGGTCCGGCCGTCGTGCGAGACGTTCTGGATGATGACGTCGACGTCGATGTTGGCGTCGGCGACGGGCCCGAGGATCATGTGCGCGATCCCCGGCTTGTCGGTCACGCCCATCAGGCTGATCTTGGCCTCGTCTCGGTTGAAGGCGATGCCGGAAACGACGGCTTGTTCCATCTTGACGTCTTCCTCGAAGGTGATGAGCGTTCCCGAGCGGGCTTCCTCGCCGATGTCGATGTCCCACGGCGTGAAGCTCGATAGCACGCGCAGCGGCACACGGTACTTGCCGGCGAACTCGACCGAGCGGATCTGCAGCACCTTCGAGCCGAGGCTCGCCATCTCGAGCATCTCCTCGAAGCTGATGGTCGTGAGCCGCCGCGCATCCGGGACGATGCGCGGATCGGTCGTGTAGACGCCGTCGACGTCGGTGTAGATCAGGCACTCGGCGGCCTTCAGTGCCGCGGCGATCGCGACGGCCGAGGTGTCGGAGCCGCCGCGGCCCAGGGTCGTGATGTGGCCGAGCGGATCGACGCCCTGGAAGCCGGTGACGACGACGACCTTGCCGGCGTCGAGGTCGGCCCGGATGCGAGCATCGTCGATCTTCTCGATCCGCGCCTTGGTGTACGAGACGTCGGTCGCGATCGGCACCTGCCAGCCGGCATAGCTCACCGCCGCCAGGCCCTCGGCCTGGAGCGCGAGCGCGAGCAGGCCGACCGAGACCTGCTCGCCGGTCGAGGCGATCATGTCGAGCTCGCGCAGGACCTCGGCCGTCGTCGCCTCGGGCGAGAGCTGGCGCGCGAGGGCGAGCAGGCGATTGGTCTCGCCGCTCATCGCCGAGGGAACGACGACGAGCTGATGCCCCGCCCTCGCCCACTTGGCGACGCGGCGCGCGACGCTCTGGATGCGCTCCGGCGAGCCCATCGACGTGCCGCCGTACTTGTGAACGATCAATGCCATGGAAAGAGGCGCCCGTCGCTGCGGCGACGAAAGAGACCGACACGTTGGCGCCGGGGGAACGCGATTCTAGCGAGCGATGATGCGGGCTCGATCGTCCGCGGCCTCGATGCGCGGCTCGAACACGCGACGCGCGCGTCAGCCCGGCAGCCAGTGGATCGATACCTGCGCCTCGCCGTCGGCGGCGAGCGCGCGGGCATCGATGCCGAGGCCGGGAACGTAGACGACGATGCCGTTGCCGTGCGCGATCGGCCCGTCGCGCAGCGTCGGTGCGATCCCGCGCGCCTGGAATTGCAGCTTGAGGCTGCGCGGCGGTCGATCCGCGCCGGCCTGGAAGCGATCGCCCGGAGCACGCGCGCGCAGCTCGAGGTGCATCGCCGTGCGCATCGGAATGCCGCCATGCTCGACGACGTCGACGTGAAACGCGCCGCCCCATCCGGCGATCTCGTGCAATCCCGGTCGGCTCAAGTCGACCGCGATCGCCGCCGCGCTGAATCCGGGTGCGCTCGCCATCGCCTTGCGCAGCCGGCCCCGATAACTCTGCAGCTCGCCGCCCTCGATCGGCCAGCGGCGTGGCGGACCCGACGCGAGGGCCTCGCGCATCAGTCGCTCGACCAGGGTCGCCGGCGGCGATCGATCGAGCTCCTGGCGCAGCCAGCGCAGCAAGGCGTGGCGCTGGCGCGCGCCCGACAGCCGGCGCCAGGCGACGAGGTCGAGGCCGGCGCCGGCGCTGATCGCGACAAGATCGAGCGCCGCGATCTCGTCGACCAGCTCGGCGGCGTGCTGGACGCGCGCAGCGGCCGCCGCGAGCGCCGCCTCGGCGTCGTCGAACGACGCCGCGAGCGCGGGCCAGACGCGATGGCGCAGGCGGTTGCGCGCGAAGCGATCGTCGTCGTTGCTGTCGTCCTCGATCCAGCGCAGCCGATGCCGGCGCGCGTAGGCTTCGATCGCCTCGCGCGGCAGCTCGAGCCACGGACGCGCCCAGGTGATGCCGTCGCGTCGCACGACTTTCGGCATCGCCGCCAGCGAGGCGACGCCGCCACCCCGCAACGCCTGCAGGATGAAGGTTTCGGCCTGGTCGCGCCGATGATGGCCGAGCAGGACCAGATCGACGCCTCGCGCCAGCGCCATTTCTCGCAAGGCGCGATAGCGGGCCCGGCGCGCCCACGCCTCGACGCTGTCGCCCACGCCGGGCCGCGTCTCGATTCGGAACGCCACCAGCTCGACCGGCAGGCCGCGGCGCGCCCAGCGCCGGCACACGGCGTCGCAGTGGGTGAGCCATTCGTCGGCCTGGGCGCTGAGCCCGTGGTGAACGTGCAGGGCGAAAACGGTGATGTCGAGCGAAGCCGCTTCGGTGGCGGTCGCGTGGAGCAGCGCGGTCGAGTCGCGCCCGCCGCTGAAGGCGACGGCGACGGCGCGTCGCCGCATCGGCGCGTCAGCGCGCGGTGGTGTCGCTGAACCGGCCGTAGGACTGCAGCCGGTCGTAGCGGCGCTGCATCAGTTCCTTCACGGGCAGGTCGTTGACCTGCCGGAAGGCGTCGTTCAAGGCGCGTTTCAGGAACGCCGCCATCTGCTTCGCGTCGCGATGCGCGCCGCCGACCGGCTCGTTGACGATCTTGTCGACCAGGCCGAGCGCCTTCAGGCGATGCGCCGTGATGCCGAGCTGCTCGGCCGCCTCGGCGGCGCGCTCGGCCGTCTTCCACAGGATCGAGGCACAGCCCTCGGGCGAGATCACCGAGTAGATCGAGTACTGCAGCATGAGCAGCTGGTCGCCAACGCTGATCGCGAGCGCGCCGCCGGACCCACCCTCGCCGATGATCGTGACGATGATCGGCACCTCGAGCTGCGCCATCTCGAAGATGTTGCGGCCGATCGCCTCCGACTGGCCGCGCTCCTCCGCGCCAATACCGGGATAGGCGCCCGGCGTGTCGACGAACGAGAACACCGGCAGGCCGAACTTCTCGGCCAGCTTCATCAGGCGCAGCGCCTTGCGATAGCCCTCGGGCCGCGACATGCCGAAGTTGCGCGCCGCGCGCTCCTTGGTGTCGCGCCCCTTCTGGTGGCCGAGCACCACGCACGCCTGGCCGTTGAAGCGCGCCAGGCCGCCGACGATCGACTGGTCGTCCGCGAACGAGCGGTCGCCATGCAGCTCCTGGAAGTCGGAGAACACCTCGGTGACGTAGTCGAGCGTGTACGGCCGCTGCGGATGGCGCGCGATCTGCGTCACCTGCCAGGGCGACAGGCCCGAGTAGATGTCCTTGGTGAGGAGCAGGCTCTTCTTGCTGAGACGGTCGATCTCCTCGGAGATGTCGACCGCCGACTCGTTCTGCACGTAGCGAAGCTCTTCGATCTTCGCTTCGAGCTCGGCGACGGGCTGCTCGAAATCGAGGAAGTGTCTCTTCAGCATCAGTAGCTCACCGCCATCGGATCGAGGCTGCGCCAAATGTACCAAGTGGCGACCGACCGGTAAGGCGCCCACGCGTCGCCGACCTCGCGCGCCTCGGCGCGCGACACCGGCTCGCCGCTGAAGTAGTTGACGCTGATTCCCTTGATCAGGCCGATGTCGTCGAGCGGAAGAACGTTGGGCCTGAGGAGGTGGAAGATCAGGAACATCTCGGCCGTCCAGCGGCCGATGCCGCGGATGCCGACGAGCTCCTCGATGATCGCCTCGTCGTCCATCTCGCGCCACTTCGCCGGCCGCACCGCGCCCGACTCGAAGTGCTCGGCGAGATCGCACAGGTATTCGACCTTGCGCGCCGACAGCCCCGCGGCGCGGATGTGCGGCGCGTCGAGCGCGAGCACCGCGTTCG
>Ga0070671_100001764_pt1 | contig 16438 bp, 15 predicted proteins | sample KBSS73metaG_FD_65341 | JGI IMG/M metagenome (GOLD analysis project Ga0070671, IMG submission 65341) | Switchgrass rhizosphere microbial communities from Kellogg Biological Station, Michigan, USA - KBS S7-3 metaG | ecosystem: Host-associated > Plants > Roots > Rhizosphere > Soil ...
GGGTCCAGGGCCGAGGTGGGCTCGTCGAAGAGCATGACGTCCGGCTGCATCGACAGCGACCGCGCGATCGCGACCCGCTGCTGCTGCCCGCCGGAGAGCTGTGAGGGATGGGCGTCCTCGCGGCCCGCGAGCCCGACCCGGGCGAGGTTCTCCCGCCCGATCCGCTCCGCCTCGGCCCGCGCGCGACCGAGGACCCGGTGCTGGGCGATCGTCAGGTTCCGCAGCACGGACAGGTGCGCGAACAGGTTGAACTGCTGGAACACCATGCCGATCGAGCGGCGGGCCAGGTCCAGGTCGCAGTCCGGGTCCGTCATCTCGTGCCCGCCGACGACGACGGTCCCGGACGTCGGCGTCTCCAGCAGGTTCACGCACCGCAGCAGGGTGGACTTGCCGGAACCGGACGCGCCGATGATGCAGAGCACCTCGCCGCGGGCGACCTCGAGGTCGATCCCCTTGAGGACCTCCGTGGAGCCGAAGGACTTGTGCAGGCCGCTGATCTCGATCATGCCGCCCTCGATCATGCGTCCACCTTCTCCGCGCTGCCGAACCGCCGCTCCAGCCGCCGGGCCAGGTACGACAGCGGGATCGTGATGACCAGGTAGCAGAGCCCGACGACCAGCAGCGGGGTCAGGCTGCGGACCTGGTTCAGCGCGGCGCGGCCGAACTGGGACAGCTCCTGCTGGGCCAGCGTGGTGCCCAGCAGGAAGGCCAGCGAGGAGTCCTTGGTCAGCAGGATCAGCTCGTTGGTCAGCGGCGGCAGCACCGTGCGGAAGGCCTGCGGCAGCACGATGAAGACCATCGTGCGGGCCGGGGTCATGCCGAGCGAGCGGGCGGCCTCGACCTGCCCCGGCGGCACCGCCTGGATGCCCGCGCGGATGGTCTCCGCGATGTACGCGCCACCGACGATGCCGAGCGCGAGGGTGATCGACAGCGTGTGGTCCAGCAGCGTGCCGAACGCGAGCGGGATGCCGACGCCGATGGACAGCACCACCAGCAGCGCGGGCAGCCCGCGGAAGATCTCCACGTACAGCGCGGCCACCCAGCGGTAGACCCGGACCGAGGACAGCCGCATCAGCGCGACGAGGAGCCCGATCCCGAGCGCGAGCAGGTAGCCGAGCGCGGTGAAGACGACGGTGTTCTTGAGCGCGACCGTGACGACGTCGGGGAACAGCGAGGCCGCGACCTCGACGTCGAAGAACGCCCGCCCGATCGCGCCCCAGTCCGCCGTGAACGCCACGACCAGGACGACGACCAGCGCGATCAGGTACTGGACCCCACGGCTGACGCGGGCGCGCTGCCGGGGTGTGAGGGCCACGTCAGCTACCGGCGGCGGGGGCCTGGCCGAACCACGTGGTGTAGATCTGCGTGTACGTGCCGTCGGTCTTCGAGGTCGCGATGGCCTCGTTCACGGCCTGGGTCAGCGCGGTGTTGCCCTTGCGGATGCCGAAGCCGTACTGCTCGCCGGTGTCGAACTCCTTGGTCACGGTCAGGCCCGGGTTCTTCTTCGCGAAGTCCAGCAGCGGGCCGTTGTCGTTGATGGCCGCGTCGACGTTGCCGGTCTGGACGGCGGTGAGCAGCAGGCCCAGGTCCTCGAACGTGACGATCTCGGCGCCTGCCGCGTTGGCCGCGGCGTAGTCCGCACCGGTGGTGCTGTTCTGCACGCCGAGCCGCTTGCCGCTGAGCTGGGCGAGGTCGGTGATCCCGGCGTCGGCCTTCACCAGCAGTGCCTGGGTGGCGTCGAAGTAGGGGTCGGAGAAGTCGATGTTCTGCTTGCGGGCGTCGGTGATCGTCATGGCGGCGGCGCCGATGTCGCACTTGCCGGTGTCCAGGTCGGCGCCGGACTGGATGGTGTCGAACGGCGTGTCGATGATCTGGGTGGTCACGTTCAGCTTCTTGGCGACCAGGTTCACCATGTCGACGTCGAACCCGACGATGTCGTTGCCCTGGCGGAACTCGAACGGGTCGTAGGGCAGCTGGGTGCACATGGTCAGCGAGCCCTCCTGCACGAGCTGCACCCCGGCCGGGGCCTCGGAGGACGCGCCGCCCCCGCCACCGCAGCCTGCGAGCACGGCCGCGAGGGCCGCGGCGGTCAGCGAGAGGGTCAGGGGACGAACACGCACAGGGACCTCCGAGCGGGGGCGAACCGGACCACCCGTCCGCGGTGATCCGGGGAGCGGGCAGTCGGCGGAGCCGGCGGGGTCGGCCGGCTTCGGCGATGCTGGCACCCTTCGGCGGCGAGGGCAGCTCGGAGGCCCGAGGTGTTACTCAGCGGTCACATGGGAACTCCGAGGATCATCCCGGCCGTTGGACGGGTCAGAGTCAGACGAAGGGGACACACGATGGCGGGCATGTTCAAGAAGCTGGCGGTGCTGGCGGGAGCGGCGGAGGCTGCGCGCCGGTACGCCCAGAAGAACCCGGACCAGGCGGCGAAGTACCTGGACCAGGCCGCCGGGTTCGTCGACAAGCAGACGAAGGGCAAGTACTCCGGCCAGATCAAGGGGGCGGCGGACAAGGCCAAGAACGCCGCGGGCATCCCGCGCCGCGGCTACGGCGAGCCGCCGACCACGCCGAACCGCGGCTACTGAGCCGAGTCGTCCCGGGCCCGGTTCCCTCACGGGGGCCGGGCCCGTTCCGTGCTCCGAGAGTCGGACGCCGAACGATCACGTGGCCGCCCGCAGAACACCCCGGTCGATCGTGTGGCCGCGCGCGATCCCCGTGCGCCCGTGTCCCGTGCCACTATCGGCTCAGCGAGGACGCCCGGTGCGGGGCGGGCCACCCACCCGAGTGGACCGCTGCCGGCGTCGTCCGGCACGGGGTCACGAGCCTTCCGTGCCGCAGCGAGCACGAGGAGGTCTGCGTGTCCCGTCCACAGAGTTGGGTCCCCACCGACCCGAGGTCGGCCCCCACCCGCGAGCACGTCCTGTCCGGCCTCAAGGGCACGGACGAGGGCGGCGCCGAGCTCGTCCAGCTGCTGACGCCCGAGGGCGTGCGCGTGCCGGACGAGCGGTTCGACGGCTGGGCCGCGGACGTCGGCGTCGAGGAGCTGAAGGGCTACTACCGGGACATGGTCCTGGTCCGCCGGTTCGACCGCGAGGGCAACGCGCTGCAGCGCCAGGGCCAGCTCGGCATCTGGGTGCCGCTGCTCGGGCAGGAGGCCGCCCAGATCGGCGCAGGCCGCGCGCTGACCCCCCGGGACATGGCGTTCCCGAGCTACCGCGAGCACGGCGTGGCGTGGACCCGCGGCATCGACCCCACCGAGCTGCTCGGCATCTTCCGGGGCACCGACCACGGCTCCTGGGACCCGATCGAGGCGCGCTTCCACCTCTACACGATCGTCATCGGCAACCAGTGCCTCAACGCCACCGGCTACGCGATGGGCCAGCGGTTCGAGGGGCGCGTCGGCGGCGATACCGAGAGCGACGAGGCGACGATGTGCTTCTTCGGCGACGGCGCCACCTCCCAGGGGGACGTGCACGAGGGCTTCGTCTGGGCCGCGGCCTACGACGCCCCGGTCGTCTTCTACTGCCAGAACAACCAGTGGGCGATCTCGGTGCCGCTGGAGCGGCAGACCCGAGTGCCGCTCTACCAGCGTGCCCGCGGCTACGGCTTCCCCGGCGTCCGGGTCGACGGCAACGACGTGCTCGCCTGCCTCGCGGTGTCCCGGTGGGCCCTCGAGGAGTGCCGCACGGGCAACGGGCCGGTGCTGGTCGAGGCGTTCACCTACCGCATGGACGCCCACACGACGTCGGACGATCCCTCGCGGTACCGCCTCGCGGACGAGCTGGAGCTGTGGAAGCTGAAGGACCCCATCGAACGGGTCCGGGTGCACCTGGTCCGGGAGCTGGGCGTCGAACCGGAGTTCTTCGACTCGGTCCAGGAGGAGTCCGACGAGCTGGCCGCACGGTTCCGGTCGTTCTGCCTGGCCATGCCGACCCCCGGCCCGGAGCGGATGTTCTCCGAGGTCTACGCGGAGCTCTCGCCCCAGCTGGAGGCGCAGCAGGCCGCGTACCTGGAGTACCACGCGAGTTTCTCGGAGGAGGCGTCGTGACCACGATGACCTTGGCCAAGGCGCTCAACTCGGGGCTGCGCGCGGCCATGGAGGAGGACCCGAAGGTCCTGGTGATGGGCGAGGACGTCGGCAAGCTCGGCGGCGTCTTCCGGGTCACCGACGGTCTTGCGAAGGACTTCGGCGAGCAGCGCGTGCTGGACACCCCGCTGTCCGAGAGCGGGATCATCGGCACGGCGGTGGGGCTGGCGATCCGCGGCTTCCGGCCGGTGTGCGAGATCCAGTTCGACGGCTTCGTGTTCCCCGGCTACGACCAGATCGTCTCCCAGCTGGCCAAGATGCGGTTCCGCTCGCAGGGCAAGGTGCCCATGCCGGTCGTCGTGCGGATCCCGTTCGGCGGCGGGATCGGCGCGGTGGAGCACCACAGCGAGTCCCCGGAGTCGCTGTTCGCGCACGTCGCGGGCCTGCGGGTGGTGGCATGCTCCAACCCGGACGACGCCCACTGGATGATCCGCCAGGCCGTCGCCTCGGACGATCCGGTGATCTTCTTCGAGCCGAAGCGGCGGTACTGGGAGAAGGGCGAGGTGTCCGAGTCGGCGCCCGCGCCACTCGGCTCCTCGCGGGTGCTGCGGTCCGGGACGGACGTGACGGTCGCCTGCTACGGCCCGCTGGTCAAGACCTGTCTGGATGCCGCCGCGGCGGCGTCGTCGGAGGGGCGGTCGCTCGAGGTGATCGACCTGCGGTCGCTGTCCCCACTGGACCTGGGCCCGGTCTTCGACTCGGTGCGGCGCACCGGGCGGCTGGTGGTGGCGTCCGAGGCCCCGCCCGAGTCGTCGGTGACCTCCGAGGTCGCCGCGCGGGTGCAGGAGGAGTGCTTCCACTCGCTGGAGGCCCCGGTGCTGCGGGTGACCGGGTTCGACACCCCCTACCCGCCGTCGCGGCTCGAAGAGGACTTCCTACCGGACCTCGACCGCGTGCTCGACGGCGTCGACCGCGCGTTGGAGTACTGACATGGCCGAGCTGTTCACCCTCCCCGACGTCGGGGAGGGACTCACCGAGGCCGAGATCGTGGCGTGGCAGGTCGCGCCCGGCGACCTGGTCACGGTGAACCAGGTCCTGGTGGAGATCGAGACGGCGAAGGCGGTGGTGGAGCTGCCGTCGCCCTACGCGGGGACGGTCGGTGAGCTGCTCGTCTCCGCAGGGGAGACGGTCGCCGTGGGCACCCCGATCATCTCGATCGAGACGGGGGCGCCCGCTGCCACCCCCGCTGCCACCCCTGCCGCCCCGGCGGAGTCCGAGGGCGGGGCGAAGATCGGGGAAGCCGGCGCGGACGGGCGGATCGCCACCCTCGTCGGCTACCTCGCCGCACCCGGCTCGGCCACCCGCCGCCCCCGGCACGGACGTGGCGGCGGTTCGCCCGCCCGGCCCGCGCCTGCCCAGCCCGCCGCTGCCCAGCCTGCGCCTGCCCAGCCTGCGCCTGCCCAGCCCGCCGCTGCTCGGCATGCTGCGGGCGTCGCCGCCGCGCCCGCCACCGCCCGACCCGCCGCCGAGCCCGCCGCCGCCCCCACCACCGCCGAGCCCGCCGCCGCGAAGGCCGCGCAGGCCGCGGTGCAGGCGAGTGCCCAGGTGGATCCCGCTCCGGAGCAACGCCCGGACCCGTCGGTCGGCGGCTCGCTGGTGCCGCTGGCGAAGCCGCCGGTGCGGAAGCTGGCCAAGGACCTCGGGGTGGACCTGCGGGCGCTCACCGGGACGGGGCTCGGCGGAGTCATCACCCGGGAGGACGTGCAGAGCGCCGCGACCGCCGCGGCCGGAGGGCTCGTCGCCGCCGGGGTCGAGGCCGCACCCGACGCCGCACCCGACGCCGGACCCGCCACCCCGCCCGACGCCGCACCCAGCACCGCCGGGGTGCGGCGCGAGCCCATCCGCGGCGTCCGCAAGGCCACCGCCGCGGCGATGGTGCAGTCCGCCTTCACCGCGCCCCACGTGACCGAGTTCCTCACCGTGGACGTCACCGAGACGATGGCGCTGCGGGACCGGCTGCGGGGGGCCCGGGCGTTCGCGGACGTCAAGCTGACGCCGCTGGCCTTCGTCGCCAAGGCGGTGTGCCTGGCCGCCCGCCGGACCCCGGCCGTGAACGCGAGCTGGGACGAGGCCGCAGGCGAGATCGTCTACTACGACCGGGTGCAGCTCGGCATCGCCGCGGCCACCCCGCGCGGGCTGCTGGTGCCGAAGATCCGGGACGCGGACACCCTCGACCTGCGCGGCCTGGCCGCCGCCCTGGGCACGCTCACCGAGACCGCGCGGGCAGGCAGGACCACGCCCGCCGACCTCGCGGGCGGCACCATCACGATCACCAACGTCGGCGTCTTCGGCGTCGACACCGGCACGCCGATCCTGAACCCGGGCGAGGCGGCGATCCTGGCCGTCGGGTCGATCAAACAGGCGCCGTGGGTGGTCGACGGGGAGCTCGCCGTCCGCACGGTGTGTCAGCTGGCCCTGTCCTTCGACCACCGGCTGGTCGACGGCGAGCAGGGCTCGCGATTCCTGGCCGACATCGGTGCGCTCCTGGAGGATCCCGCCACCGCCATGCTCTGGTAGCCACTTCCGGAACGGCACTTCGGGAAACGCCATTTCTCGAAAGGGCCGTTCGGGAGCAAAACCGGGGGCTCGTCCGTTGAACGGGTATGCCGTTCGCGCTTCTGTACCTGGTGGTCGAGGTCGTCGCGGTCGTCGCGCTGGGCTCCTGGATCGGGTTCGCCTGGACCCTGCTGATCCTGCTCGCGGGCTCCGTGCTGGGCCTCATGCTGGCCAGACGGGAGGGGATCCGGGCCGCGCAGGCGATCGCGGAGGCCGTGCGCAGCCGTCGGGTGGCCACCTCCGAGGTGACCGACGGGATGCTGGTCGCGGCGGGCGGCGTGCTGCTGTTCGTCCCGGGCCTGGTCACGGACGTGCTCGGGCTGCTCCTGCTCCTGCCGCCCACGCGTGCGCTCGTCCGGAGGCGGATGGTGCGATCGGCCGAGGAGCAGAACCCGGTCCTGCGGACCGCGCGGATCCGCAGCGAGGGCCCGATCGTCGACGCGGAGGTGGTCGAGCCCGAGCCCACGCCCCGCCGGACGGCCGCCCCGATGGTGATCGAGGGGACCGTCGTCGACGAGCGGTAGGTCTCAGTCCTCGCTGATGAACGCGACCGTGACGGGGGAGCCGTCGGTGTTGTGCAGGATCGCGGCGGCGCCGCCGGTGAGCAGCAGCCCGGTGGCCCCGGCGAGCAGGGCCCGGGCGGTCGCCCTGAACCCGTCGCGTCGTCGCGCACCGGGGCGCATCCGCAGTTCCTGACGGCTCCGACGCGTCAGGCGATGCCTACCCGTTCGAGAACTCACGGTGTCCTCCTGTTCGCAGTCAGTCAGTGACTACTCCGAACGAGTGTCGGGGGACAACGGTGAATTGCGCCAGTCGGAGCAGCCAATTCACTCTTCAGGGCAACAATTGCAGCGCCGAACAGCCGAAATCAGTCCGAGATCAATGTCCACGTCGTTGTGCACCGGGCCGTGACGCGCACCGGCTCCGGGTCCAGGCCCAGGTCGCTGACGTCCGGGCCGCCCTCGGCCATCCCCCGCGCCCGCATCGCCATCATCGGCACGGCCCCGCCATGCTCGTCCGCCTCACTCAGCCGGACCAGGGCGCCGAGCCTGCCGCCGAGCGCGGCCGCGTATCCCTCGGCGCGGCGCCGGGCGTCCGCGACGGCCTTCTCCTGGGCCCGGGCCGCGATCGCCTCGGGCTCGGCCAGTGACCAGCTCGGTCCCTGGAAGGACGCGGGCTCGGCCCCGAGCAGCAGGGACATCGCCTCCTCGAGGACCCCGAGATCGGTCACCCGCACCTGGACGAACTCCGCGGCCCGGCAGCCCTGCGGCTTGCCGGAGCGGTACTCGGTGTGGACCGACACCCGTCGGGACAGCACCTCGACGCCCGCGAGCCCCAGGCCCTTCTCACCGCGCGCGACCTGGGCGCCCAACGCCTCCACCGCGGCGGCCCGCCGTCGGCCGCGCGCCTCGAACACCACGGTCAGGTCCGCGCGGTCGGCCGTCTGCTCGACCCAGCCGCTGCCTTCGGTCACGATCTCGCTCACCGCTCGCCCTCCCTGGCGCTCAGGCGGCGCTTCGCGGAGCTGCTGTGTCGATGGTTCACTCGCTGACGCTCGCTCACGTCCACGAGAGTTCCAGATCGGGGCGTATCCGGGAGTATCGGTTCTCGCCGAGACGGTGATAGACGTCCCTATCGTTACCGTACGGCGGTGCCCACTCCCCTGCGGCGCCTGCGCCGGTCCGTCCGTGAGGGTCGATCGGACGCGCCGGGCCCCACCGTCGACGCCCTCGGCCGGATCGGCCTGCTGTCCTACGGGCTGGTGCACTTCGTGGTCGCCTGGCTCGCGGTGCGGATCGCGACCGGTCTCCCGGCAGGTCAGGCCGACGCCCAGGGCGCCGTCGCCGAGATCGCGGCGTCCGGGGCGGGTGCCGTCGGGCTGGGTGTGGTCGCGATCGGACTGGTGGCGTTCGCCGTCTGGCAGCTCACGGCCGCGTGGCTGGGCTTCCGCTGGGTCTCCGGCGGCGAGCGGTTGCGCAAGCGGGTGGGTGCGGTCTCGAAGGCGGTCGCGATGCTCGGCCTGGCCGCGGTCACCGTGGTGTTCCTGCGCACCGGCCGCGGCTCCGGCGACCGCGGGGCCCGTGACCTGGTCGCCGACGTGCTGGTCCTGCCGGCGGGCAGGCTGCTCGTGCTCCTCGGCGGGATCGCGATCGGCGTCGTCGCGGTCATGATGACCTACACCGGCGTGCGGCGGACGTTCATGGGCGATCTCGACCTGCGCCGGGTGCCCGCGTCCGCCCGCCGGGGGATCGAGCTGGTCGGGGCGGTGGGACACCTGGCGCGGGCGCTCGCGCTGGCGGTCGTCGGGGTGCTGGTGGTGACGGCGGCGGTCGCCTCCGACGCCGAACGCGCGGGTGGTCTCGACGCCGCCCTCCGGGCCCTGGGTGAGACCCCGTTGGGGATGTCGCTGCTGGTCGTCGTGGCGCTGGGCTTCGGCGCCTTCGGGCTGTACTGCGTGGCGGACGCGGCCCTGCGTCGGGCGTGAGCGACCGGCACGTCCCGGCGGGGCGCGACACGCGCTAGCTCTCGATAGCGATGTCTACGGTTGCGGCGAGACTCGCCGATACCGTGCGAGGTATGGATCCGGTGCGCAATCCGTTCGCCCCCGGCGCAGGTCAGCGACCACCCGAGCTGGCGGGGCGGGACCGCGAGATCGACGCGTTCGAGATCGTGCTCGAGCGGGTGGCCCGCGGGCGTCCGGAGCGGAGCCTGGTGCTGACCGGGCTGCGCGGCGTCGGGAAGACGGTGATGCTCGGCGAGCTGCGGTCGATGGCGGTCCGGGCGGGGTGGGGGTCCGGCAAGATCGAGGCCCGGCCCGACGCCGACCTGCGCCGCCCCCTCGCCGCCGCCCTGCACCGCGCGATCCGCGACCTCGCCGTGCAGCACCCGCGACAGGAACGCGTCGACGAGGTGCTCGGCGTGCTGAAGGCCTTCGCCCTGCGTGCCTCGCCCTCCGACGCCCGGATGCGGGACCGCTGGCAGCCCGGCATCGACGTGCCGGTCAAGAGCGGGCGCGCGGACTCGGGGGACATCGAGATCGACCTGGTGGAGCTGTTCACCGAGGTCGCCGAGCTGGCCAGTGAGGTCGCGACCGGCATCGCCATCCTGATCGACGAGATGCAGGACCTGCGCCCGGACGACGTCTCCGCCCTCTGCGCGGCCTGCCACGAGCTCTCGCAGTCGCGGATGCCGCTGGTCGTGGTCGGTGCGGGGCTGCCGCACCTGCCTGCGGTGCTGTCGGCCTCGAAGTCCTACTCCGAGCGACTGTTCAAGTACTCGCGGATCGACAAGCTGGACCGCAAGGACGCGGACTTCGCCCTCCTCGCCCCGGCCGAGCGGGAGGACGCCGAGTTCGACTCCGACGCCCTCGAGGAGCTCTACGAGCGCTCCGGCGGCTATCCGTACTTCGTCCAGGCCTACGGGAAGGCCTCCTGGGACGCCGCGCCGACGAACCCGATCCGCGGCGAGGACGTCGCGTTGGCGGCGCCGGAGGCCGAGGCCGAGCTCGCCGTCGGGTTCTTCGGGTCGCGGTTCGAGCGGGCCACCCCGGCCGAGCGGGAGTACCTGCGGGCGATGGCCGAGGTCGCGGAGGGTGGGGACGAGCCCGTCGTCACCTCGGCGCTGGCCCAGCACCTGGGCCGGAAGCCGTCCTCGATGTCCCCGGCGCGGGACAGCCTGCTGAAGAAGGGCCTGGTCTACTCGGCGCAGCGCGGCCAGATCGCGTTCACCGTGCCCCACTTCGGCAGGTACCTGTTGACCTCGACCTGATGCTCCATCGGGGTGAACCGAGGGATTCGCCGGGCGAGCTGTAACACGGGGTGGGGGTCGGGCGAATCCTGGTGTAGCCCCGCGGCGCTGTCGGACCCCCGACCTGGCAGCTCCGCGGGGCCTCCTCGTGTCCGGGCCCGGACCGCACCCGCCCGCCCGACACCGCCGGGTGACCGCGGGCGCGCTGCCCGTAGCATCCTCCGGGTGCCGGACCCGAAGTTCGAGATCCAGATGCTGCACGACCGCGTCATGATCAAGATCGTCGAGGACGGCGGCGAGCGGCGGAGCTCGTCGGGGATCGTCATCCCGGCGACGGCCCAGGTCGCGAAGCGGCTCGTGTGGGGTGAGGTCTACGGGACCGGCCAGCACGTCCGCAGCGTCAAGCCCGGTGACCGGGTGCTGTTCGCCCGGGACGACCAGTACGAGGTCGAGGTCCAGGGTGCGACCTACCTCGTGATGCGCGAACGGGACCTGCACGCGGTCGCCACGACGGGGCCGGAGCACGGAACCGGTTTGTACCTCTAGTCGTCCTGGGGGGACGGCGGACTCGGTGGGGAAGGAACACGGCTACATGCCCGAGCGGCAGCACACGCCCGGCGAGGTCGACGAGCGGCGTCCGGAGGGTTCGGGCGCCACGGTGACCGACGGCTCGGCCCGACGCACCGACAGCCCCCGCGGGGACGCGCTCTTCGCGCCCGTGGTCGAGCCCGCGTCGGCGGAGACGACCGGCGGGGTTCCGGAGTCCCGGCAGGGCGGGTCCCCGGCCGAGCAGGCCACCCCGGAGGCGGACACCGCTGCGCAGGGGACGGAGGCGACCACCGCGATCCCGGCCTCGGGCGCGCCGGTCAAGCCCTCCCCCTCCCCGCGCACCGAGACCGCCACCGAGTCGGTCGCGGCGGAGGGCCCGACGGGCACCACCCCGCCTGCGGCCGCGACCCAGGCCGAGGGCACCCCCGTGACCTCGGGTGACACCACCGCGTCGACGGGGCCCGAGCCCACGGCAGGCGCTGCGACCCCGCCCGCCGCCGACGCGGACCCGACCGGCACTCCGCCGGGCGGCACCGCCACGGACGGCCCCACGGTGGCCACTCCGGCCACCCCGGCCACCGCCCCCTCCCCTGGCACGCGGGGCGTGACCCCGGCCCCCGGCAACCCGGCTCCGCTGTCGGGTGCCGCGGCGACCCCGTCGAGCGCACCGCCCGCTCCCACCCCGACCGCTCCCACCCCGACGGAGGGGGACTCGGTCGCCGACAGCCGGTCCGCCGCCGCGGCCGCCTCAGCCGCATCAGCTGCCGCCTCGAGCAGCGCCGGAGCACCGACCGCGGCGTCCGGTAGCCCAGCCTCCAGCGCCCCGGCCTCTGGCGGCCCGGCTTCCGGTGGCCCGGCCTCTGGTGGCCCGGCCGCCGGCAGCCCCGCCACGGGCGGCCCCGCCTCCGACACAGCCGGGGCCAGCGCGGCCTCGGGCCTCGGGACCACCCCGGCCCGCTCCACCACACCCCCCGCGGGCACGCCCGCCGCGGCCCCGGCCGGTTCCGCGGGCACCGACGACCAGGCCACCGCCGTGCAGCCCGCGGCCTGGTCCGCCGAGGACACCCACGTGATTCCCCGTGCCGCCGCGAGCACCGCCGCGGACCAGCCCACCGCTCGGCTCGGCGGCCCCGCCGACCCGCCCACGGAGCAGATCCCCGTGACCCGCGGCGGGGTCCCACCCGTCCCCCCGCAGCCGCAGGCGCCCTCGGCCGGCGGCGGCCGGAAGAAGCGGAAGCGGCCGCTGCTGATCGTGGCAGGCGTCGTCGCGCTGCTCGCGGTGCTGTACGTCGCCGACCTGGTGCTCTCCACCGGCAATGTGCCGCGCGGGGTCACCGTGGCCGGGCTGCAGCTCGGCGGCCTGTCGAAGGCCGAGGCGAGCGAGCGGCTCCGGACCGAGATCGAGCCCCGGGCGACCCAGCCCGTGCAGGTCACGGCGGGCGAGGTGCGGAGCCAGATCGACCCGCGGACCGCCGGGCTCGTCGTCGACTACCAGGCGACCGTCGACCAGGCGGGCGAGCAGCCGCTGAACCCGATCACCCGGATCACCTCGTTCTTCACCGAGCGCGAGGTCGGCGTGGTCAACACGGCGGACGAGCGCTCGGTGCTGACGGCGTTGGAGCAGGTCAAGCCGGTCGTGGACAAGGCACCGGTCGAGGGCACCGTGCGGTTCGACGGCACCACGCCGGTCGCCGTCCCGCCCGTCCCCGGCCAGCAGCTGGACCTGCAGGCGGCCGTCGGCGTGCTCGAGCGGGACTGGGCCGCGGGCGCTCCCGTCGCGCTGCCGCTCATCCCCCAGCCCACGATCACCACGGACGACGACGTGCAGGAGGCGCTGCAGTCGATCGCCACGCCTGCGGTGTCGGCCCCGGTCACGATCCAGGGTGAGGGCGCCGTCGCGACCCTGCAGCCCGCGGACGTCGCGGGGGCGCTGACCTTCCGCGCGGACGCGGCGGCCACCCCGAAGCTGGTCCCGGAGATCAACAACGAGGCGCTCAAGGAGGTCGCGACCCCGCAGCTGGCCTCCACCGAGAAGCCCGGCCGGGACGCGTCGCTGGACTTCTCCTCCGGCGCCCCCGTCGTCGTCCCCTCGCAGGACGGCCGCGGCGTCGACTACGACAAGACCTTCCAGGGCCTGGTCCCGGTGCTGACCGCCCAGGGCCCGCGCACGCTGACCGCGGTGTACGCCGACCAGCCCGCGAAGCTGACCACCGAGCAGCTGGGCGCGCTGGGCATCACCGGCGAGATCAGCAGCTTCACCACCGGCGGGTTCGCCGCGGACTCCGGGCAGAACATCCGGCGGGCGGCCGAGCAGGTGAACGGCACGATCGTCGGGCCGGGCGAGACGTTCAGCCTGAACGCGCTCACCAACCCGCGCAACGCCGCGAACGGCTACGTCGAGGCCGGGATCATCGAGAACGGCCACTCGGCGCGCGGCGTCGGCGGCGGCGTCTCGCAGGTCGCGACGACGCTCTACAACGCCGCGTACTTCGCGGGCATGGTCGACGTGGAGCACAAGGAGCACAGCTTCTACATCAGCCGCTACCCGGTCGCCCGCGAGGCCACGGTCTTCGACGACATCATCGACCTCAAGTTCCGCAACGACGGCCCCACCGGTGTGCTCATCCAGACGTTCTGGTCGCCGTCGAACCTCACGGTGAAGATGTTCGGCACGAAGCGCTACGAGGTCACCTCGGAGACCGGGCCGCGCACCAACCCGACGGACCCGCAGACCATCAACCTGCCCGCGGGCCCGGGCTGTGCCGCGAGCAAGGGGGCGCCGGGCTTCACCGCCACCGACACCCGCGTGATGCGCAACGTCGAGACCGGTGAGGTCACCCGCAAGACCCGCACCGTCCGCTACAACCCGTCCCCGATCGTGGTCTGTCAGTAAAGGCCGGGTATGGCGTGATCGGGGTCACGCTGCTTACCCTCGATGTCGACACCGGAGTCGACGATCGGGGAATCGGTATGCGGATCGCGGACGTGCTGCGTGGCAAGGGCAACGCTGTGGCGACGGTCGAACCGGAGGCCACTGTGGCCGATCTGCTGGGCCGGTTGGCCCAGGGCAACTACGGCGCGCTCCCGGTGGTGCGGGCCGGGATGCTGATCGGGATGGTGTCCGAGCGGGACGTCGTGCGGCGGTTGCACGAGCGGGGCGCCGCGCTGCTGTCCGCGACCGTCGAGGACATCATGACCACCGACCTCGCCACCTGTACGCCGGACGACAGCGCGGCCGACCTCGCGAAGGTCATGACGACCCGCCGCGTCCGGCACCTGCCGGTGCTGGTCGCGGGCGAGCTCGCCGGGATCGTCAGCATCGGCGACCTGGTCAAGGCCCGCATCGACACGCTCGAGAAGGAACGCGAGCAGCTCGAGAGCTACATCACGCAGTAGCTCCTCGGGCGGCCGCTCAGGCCGGGCGGTGGCGCGGCAGGAAGAATGCGATGACCAGGGCACCCGCCGCGCCCACCGCCCCGAGCGCCAGGGCGATCGTGAACGCCGCCTCGGCCGGGTAGGTGTGCCCGCCGACGGTCGTGGTGAGCTGCGCCAGGATCACGCCGACCGCCGCACTCGCCGTCGACGTGCCGATCGCGCGGGAGAGGTTGTTGAAGCTGTTCGCGGCGGCGGTCTGGCCCAGCGGGACCGCGCCCATGATCAGCGAGGGGATCGCGCCGTAGGCGAGCCCGATGCCCGAGGTCACCACGATCACGGCCACCAGGATGTGCCAGATCTCGCCGTGGAACAGCGCGCTGAAGACGTAACCGAGGGCCACCGTCGTCGCGCCCAGCATCAGGGTGATGCGCGGGCCCCAGTGGGCGGTGATCCGAGCCGACACCGGCGACATCGCCATCATCGCCAGGCCACCGGGGGCCTGCAGCAGGCCCGCGACCAGCATCGACTTGCCCAGGCCGTAGCCGCTGGCGGCCGGCAGCTGCATGAGCTGCGGGAAGACCAGCGAGCTGGTCAGCATGCCGAACCCGAACACCAGCGACGCGGTGTTGGTCAGCAGGACCTGGCGGCGTCGGGAGATCCGCAGGTCGACCAGCGGATGGGCGCTGCGCAGCTCCCAGGCCGCCCAGGCAGGCAGCAGGACCGCGGCCGTCCCGAACAGGCCGAGGGTGAGCGGGTCCGTCCAGCCCCAGCTGCCTGCCTTGGTGAGACCGAGCAGCAGGGCCAGCAACGCGACCGCGAGCACCAGGGCGCCGACCAGGTCGAACCGGCCGCCCGGCGCGGGCGACTCGGGCACGAACCGGAGCACCAGCCCGGCGACGACGACGGCGAGCCCCGCGGACACCCAGAACACCGCGTGCCACGACACGTGCTCGATGATCAGCGCCGCGAGCGGCAGGCCGAAGGCGCCGCCGACGCCCAGCGAGGCGCTCATCGTGGCCGTGGCCCCGGGGAGGCGGGACAGCGGCAGGTGGTCGCGCATCAGGCTGATCCCGAGCGGGATGACGCCGACGCCGAGACCCTGCAGCGCCCGCCCCGCGACCAGGCCGGTCAGTGTGGAGCTCAGCGCGGCGACGGCGGACCCGATGGTCAGCAGGGCCAGGCAGAGCATGAGCATCCGGCGTTTGCCGAACATGTCGGCGAGCCTGCCCACCGTGGGCGTGGCGATCGCACCGGCGAGCAGCGTGGCGGTGACCGCCCACGAGGCGTCGGCCGCGGAGACCCCGAGCAGGCCCGGGAGCTGCGGGACGAGCGGGATGACCAGTGTCTGCTGGGTCGACACGACGATGCCCGCGGTGGCCAGGACGGTGACGAGGGCGCGGCCGGTACGCCGGTCGGGCGCCTTGGGGAGCGTCGTCGTGCGGGACAGGGTGACGGACAAGAGTGCCCCTCGATCAGTTGCTATATGCAATGGTTGTTGATGACAACCATACAGGCACACCGGACGAACCGCGCGTGGGTGTGACACAGATGAAAGCGCCCCGCCCACGAAGGTGGGCGGGGCGCTGCGGGGCGGGAACGTCAGAAGGAGGCTTCGTCCAGCTCCATGAGCGCGTTGTCCGCGGCCTCGACGATCGCCTTGTCGGCGGTCAGCCGGGGCAGGACCTCACGGGCGAAGAAGCGGGCGACGCCGACCTTGCCCTCGTAGAACGCCTTGTCCTTGGTGCTGACCTCGGCCGCCAGAGCGGTCTGCGCGACGTCCGCCTGACGCAGTAGCAGCCACCCGATCAGCAGGTCACCGACCGCCATCAGGAACCGGACGCTGTGCTGTCCGACCTTGTAGAGCTCCTTCGGGTCCTGCTGTGCCGCGAACAGGTAGCCGGTGAGCGAGCCGAGCATGCCCTGGACCGCGGCGAGCGCCGTCGCGAGGGACCCGCGCTCCTCCTTGAGGCGCCCGTTCCCGGTCTCGTTCTCCAGGAACCGCTGGATCTCGCCTGCGACGGACATCAGCGCGGCGCCGTTGTTCCGGACGATCTTGCGGAACAGGAAGTCCAGCGACTGGATCGCGGTGGTGCCCTCGTACAGGGAGTCGATCTTGGCGTCGCG
>Ga0070671_100001765_pt1 | contig 16435 bp, 14 predicted proteins | sample KBSS73metaG_FD_65341 | JGI IMG/M metagenome (GOLD analysis project Ga0070671, IMG submission 65341) | Switchgrass rhizosphere microbial communities from Kellogg Biological Station, Michigan, USA - KBS S7-3 metaG | ecosystem: Host-associated > Plants > Roots > Rhizosphere > Soil ...
CGCAGGGTTTGCCCGCTCTACGAGCCGCGATTGCGAAACACGTGTCGGTTTCCCGCGCGGTCGCCTGCCGGCCCGAGGATGTATTAGTCACCAATGGGGCCCAACAGGCATTCGATCTTTTGGCGCGTGTCCTGGCGAGCGGCCGGCGCACGACAGTTGCCGTCGAGAATCCGAGTTACCCTCCCATGCGTGCAGCATTCGAGGCGGCAGGAGCGACACTGGTGCCCGTTCCCGTGGATACGGATGGCATGTTGATTGATCGGCTGCCATCCCGGGCACGCGTGGTCTGTGTCACTCCGTCCCACCAGTTTCCCCTTGGCTCAGCGATGTCAATGACACGCCGGATGGCGCTGCTGGAGTTTGCGCGGGAAAACGCCACGGTCGTCATCGAGGACGACTATGACTGCGAGTTTCGCTTTGACGGCCGTCCTTTGGATGCGCTGCAGACAATCGACCGGCACGAATCGGTGTTCTATGTCGGGACGTTTTCCAAAAGTATGTTTCCCGAGGTCCGGCTCGGGTTCATTGTCGCGCCACCCTGGGCGTTGGATGCACTCGTGGCCGTCAAACAGCATTCTGACCTGGTCAGTCCCTTCCTCGTGCAACACACGCTGGCAGCGTTCATTGCGGAAGGGCATCTGGCCCGGCACATACGCAAAATGCGCTCGGTGTATTCGCAACGGCGGCGGCGGCTCCTCGACGGGTTGCAGCGGGACTTTGCCCGGTGGCTATACCCGATCCCTTGCTTCGCAGGGCTACATGTGGCGGCTCTGCTTCGACAGTCCGAAGATGCGCAGGCCGTGGTGAAGCGGGCCCAGGAGCGTGGTGTCGGGCTAGGCTCTGTGGGGAGGTATTGCGTCGGGAAGCCGGAAAGCCAGGGGCTCGTATTCGGCTACGGGGCCATTGGTGAACAGGCCATTGCCGACGGGCTGTCTGCGCTTCGCCATGTCTGGCGCCCCTCGCGCCGCTGAGACCAACCTGGTTGTAGGGTGTGTGATGGTCCTGACACGCCCTTGCGAGTGTTGCTGCTAACCACGGTTCGACGAAGTAGCAGGTGCGCCAGAATGCGGGTCGATGTTGTACGGATAGATTGGATAGCCTGGTCCGATGGAGTCTCGCACACGGCCAGCCCATGTGCTCACCGCCGGATAATCCGCCAGCGATAACCCGCAGTCCTCAGCCCGGTGGCTGTAAGCATATGCTGCGATATCCGCGATCGAGAAGTTGCTCCCGGCGAGAAACTGCGAATCTGCCAGGCCAAGGTTCATCGCGGCGAGCGTGCGAGCACCGGCTTCGCGCTTTGCAGCGACCAGACCTTGGTAGCGTTCGAGCCGTCCGGTTAAAGTCCAGAAGCGCAGAGAGCCAATGACCGGCTCGATGTGATATTGCTCAAAGCACAGCCACTGCATGACCTTCGCGCGTTGAAAGCGGTCCGCAGGCAGAAAAGGTGTCCCTTCCGCAAGATAAGCCAGGATCGCATTGGATTCGGCGAGCGCGCGACCGTCCTCGAGCTCCAGTACGGGAACGGCGCCGGCCGGGTTGAGAGCCAGGAAGTCAGGGGTGTGGCTCTCGCCCTCGAAGATCGACACCAGGCGGCTGTTGTAAGAAATCTTGAGCAAGCCGAACAAAACCCGGATTTTCCAGCCGTTCTGTGAGGGCAGGTAATCGTGGAGCGTGAGCACGGCGGGCCTCTCTATATGATGTGCTGCAGATGAGGCCAACGAGCTTACAAGGCGCCCCGAAACGCGCATTCCGATTCTTGCGCTCAAGGGCGTGCGGCCGCGGAAATGCGGTATCCTGTTGATCGGCAAGGGGCGCTAACAACATCAACCGGGGGCGAGGGCGCTTTATGACGACACAGCCGGCGCAAGAGCGGGAGTTGACCCTGCGGGGATTGATTCTCGGGGTACTGATCACACTGATATTCACGGCCGCCAATGTATTCTTCGGGCTCAAGGCGGGACTGACCTTCTCCACATCGATCCCGGCCGCTGTCATCTCGATGGCCATACTGCGTGGCTTCAAGGGGATGACGATCCAGGAAAACAATATTGTGCAGACGGTCGCCTCGGCGGCCGGAACGCTCTCGGCCATCATCTTCGTGATGCCCGGTCTGGTGATCGTCGGTTGGTGGACTGGGTTTCCGTATTGGGATTCCACGTTGATATGTGCCCTGGGGGGGATATTGGGCGTGGTGTATTCCATCCCCCTGCGCCGCGCTCTGGTCACGCAATCCGATCTGCCCTATCCGGAAGGGGTCGCGTGCGCCGAGGTTCTGAAGGTCGGCGGTGGCACCGAGGCCAAAGCGGATGCCGTAGAGGACTCCCGCGCGGGACTGCGAGCCGTTGTTTGGGGCTCGATCGTCTCGGCAGCGTTTGCACTCGTGATCGCTACCCGCATATTTGCGAGCGATCTGATCTCCTATTTCCGTATTGGCACGCGCGGCGCGGTCAGCGGTTTCGACCTGCTCTTTTCGTTCGCACTGTTCGGTATAGGGCATCTGATCGGGCTATGGGTCGGTCTTGCGCTGTTTGTTGGCGCACTCATCGCGTGGCTCTGGGGTGTGCCGCACTATTCCGCGCTGACCGGCGGCGACGCCGCGGCGGCCGTGCTCGCTCATGACGTGTGGGCTCACCAGGTCCGCTTTGTCGGCGCCGGCACAATCATGGTGGCTTCCTTGTGGACGCTCGCCAAGTTGCTCAAACCGGTATACGGCGGACTGCTTTCAACACTCGCAGCATCACGGGCTCGCCGCGGCGGCAATCAGCAGGCTTCCCCCAGTACTGATCGGGACATTCCCATTCCCATCATCGGCCTCATCATGTTGGTCTGCCTGGTGCCGATTGCTGTGCTGCTCGCAAGCTTCGACTCCAACGGCGTACTGAGCGGCCACATGACGACCCTGGTGATCTGTGGGTTGATTTACATCGTGGTGATGAGCTTCTTCGTGTCCTCGGTCTGCGGCTACATGGCCGGGCTGATCGGCGCTTCCAACAGCCCGTTGTCGGGTATCGGCATCCTGGCCGTGATCGGCGCCTCGCTCCTGCTGGTATTCGGTATCCGCTCAAACCTGCCGGCTGGGGGCGAGCATGCCCTGGTGGCCTTTGCGCTGTTCGTAACGTCGATCATATTTTCGGTTGCCTGCATCGCCAACAACAACCTGCAGGATCTGAAAACCGGCCAACTGGTCGGCGCGACTCCCTGGAAGCAGCAGGTTGCGCTCATCATCGGTGTCATTGCCGGAGCCGTGGTCATTCCGCCCGTCCTGGATTTACTGAATCGCGCCTATGGATTTGCCGGCGCGCCGGGACCTCATCGCGAGCATGCACTGCCGGCGCCGCAGGCCGGGTTGATGTCGGCTCTCGCGCAAGGCGTGCTGGAAAACAACGTGGACTGGAGCCTGCTCGAGATCGGCGCGGGGATCGGCGTGGCTCTAATCATTATTGACATGCTGCTGCGGCGTTTCACGCTTGCCCATTGCGCGCCGCTCGCGGTCGGCCTGGGCATCTACCTGCCCACGCAAAGCACACTGATGGTTACCATCGGTTCCGTGGTGGCCTGGTATTTCGATCGGCGCGCCGAACGGCGTGCGAACCCGGCGAAGATCAAACAGCTGGGCGTTCTGTTCGCCTCCGGATTGATTGTCGGTGAGGGTCTCATTGGGGTGTTGATCGCCGGGCTGGTTGCCTTCTCCGGCAAGGACTTCCCGCTGGCGCTCGTCGGCGACAGCTTCGCCGACAGCGGTGCCCTGGTGTTAGGTACGCTCGTCTTTGCGATCACCGTTGCGGTAATGTACAGGTGGGTGGCACGCCAGCGCGAGTAGATGGGATTGAACAACAAGGTTTCCGTTTTCATGCCCACGAAAGTGAGCACTATTTCATGGTGGGCCTTCATTCAATCAGTCGGGCCCGCAGTGCTCGTGTGTGTCGTGCTCGTGTGGGCCGCGCTGCATTTCGTCAAATCGGCGCCACCACACACGCTCACAATCAGCAGTGGTCCGAAGGGCAGTAGCTTCGACACCATTGCGCAGCGCTACAGCGCGATACTCGCTCGCAGCGGCGTGCAGTTGAAAGTAGTCCCGTCCGCGGGATCGCTCGAGAATCTCAATCGGCTGACCGATCCCAAATCCCACATCGATATCGCTCTGGTCCAGGCGGGACTGACGTCCAATGCCGATACGGAGGATCTCGAATCACTGGGCGGCATGTTTTATCAGCCGCTGCTCATCTTTTACCGCAGCCCACAGCCGCTGCAGAGGCTGTCGGAGCTGAGCGCGCATCGCATTGCCATCGGCGCGGAGGGTAGTGGTACCCGCTACTTGGCGTTGGCGTTGTTGAAGGCCAATGAGATTGAGCCGCACGGCTCGACGGTGTTGTCGGACCTGGAAGGTGAGGCGGCCCGGGCGGCGCTGTTGCACAAGCAGGTGGATGCAATCTTCCTGACCGGGGACTCGGCCTCCCCGACCACCATCCGCGAGATGTTACATGCCGATGGCATCCGGTTATTTGATTTTCCGCAGGCGAGCGCCTATGTGCGCCGGTTTTCCTACTTGAGCAAACTGACCATACCGGCGGGTACGTTCGACCTCGGCGAGAACCTTCCGCCTGCCGATATCAGCCTGCTTGCCCCGACTGTGGAACTGGTGGCCCATTCCAACCTGCACCCCGCGCTGTGCGATCTGCTCATAGAAGCCGCGACCCAGGTACATGGCCGTGCATCGCCTCTGCAGACGGCCGGGCAATTCCCCAATGCGTCGATTCATACATTTCCGCTCAGCTCGGAGGCGGCGCGGTATTACAAGTCCGGTGACCGAAGCTTCATCTATCGCTACCTGCCATTCTGGCTGGCAAGCCTGTTGAGCCGCCTGTTGATCGTCATCGTGCCGCTGTTTGTGGTCATCGTCCCCAGTCTGCGTTATGTGCCGTTGTTGTATCGCTGGCGCATCGACAGCCGTATCCACCGGCGCTACGGCGAGTTGATGGAGCTCGAGCGGCAGGCTTTGGGGACACTGTCCACTGAGCGACGCGCGGAGCTTCTCGAGCAGCTCGAGGCCATCGAGAAGTCGGTTATTTCGCGCCGCATGCCGGGGTCGCATGCTGAGCAGGTCTACATCCTGCGCGAGCATATTGATTTTGTGCGTAAGAAGCTCCTCGGGCAGGAGGTGCCCCAGGTGTTTACCCACAGTACGGCGCAGCACTCGAGGTAACGGCCGGCGGTGAGGCTGTGCGGCGGCGGCTCTCAACTTTAGTGGTCGATAACCGGTCAACAGGCGCTGCGCGCGCTCCTTGATTGATGCAGGATGGGAACCTGCAGCGAGGGGGGACTCGTGTGACTGTTCCGACGCGAAATGCGGCGCTCTGCGCGCTGTTTTGTCTTGCAATGCCTGCTTTGGCAATACGTCCCGCCAGCGCCGCCGTAGAGCGCCGGGGCACCGAGCTCGGATTTGCCGTTTTTCAACAGCACTGTGTGGCTTGCCATGGCAATCCAGCGTACGAGCGCGCTCCCGCTCCGGCGACGCTGAGGGCCATGTCCGCGGAGCGAATCTACACGGCACTGACAACCGGCGTCATGAAGTCGGTTGGGGATACGTTGAGCGAGGAGGATCGGCGTCGAGTATCGGAATCTCTGGCGGGTCAGCTTCTCGGGTCTGCTCAAGCTGGCGATGCGGCCACAATGCCCAATCGATGTCCCAGCAATCCACCTGTGCGCGCCATCGGCCAAGCCAACTGGAATGGCTGGGGCAACGGACCCCAAAACACACGCTTTCAGTCCGGGGTGGCCGCTGGAATGACGGTCGCGTCGGTCCCGCATCTGAAACTCAAATGGGCTTTCGGCTTTCCGGGCGGTACATCGGCCTATGGTCAACCGACCGTGGTTGCGGGTCGTGTTTTTGTCGGCACGGATACAGGATACGTTTACTCACTCGACGCGGCCTCGGGTTGCGTCTACTGGTCCTACCGCACTGGCGCCGGTGTTCGCAACGCAATGACGGTTGGATCGATCAAGGCCGGCGGAAGAGTCCGCCTCACGGTGTTCTTTGGTGACCTGAAGGCGACTGCCTACGCCATCGACGCGCAGAACGGAAGCGAGATTTGGAAAACGCACGTCGAGGATAATTTCGCTACACGTATAACCGCGGCGCCGGCGCTGCATCTGGGACGGTTATACGTTCCTATCTCTGCATGGGAGGGTTTCCAGGCGCGCTCCCCGGACTATCCATGTTGCACGGCTGTCGGCAGTGTGAGCGCATTGGACGCGGGCACCGGCAAACTGATTTGGAAGACCTACACGATTGCAGAGCGGCCTCAACCCACCCACAAGAACTCTCGCGGAGTGCAACTGTGGGCGCCCGCGGGAGTGCCTGTCTGGAATACCCCCACCGTCGATGCCAAGCGCCATGTCCTGTACGTCGGTACGGGAGATGCTTCGACCTACCCGGCCCCGCCGACGAGCGATGCGATATTGGCCTTGGAATTGGGCACGGGCAAACTGTTGTGGTCTCAACAGGTATACAAGAATGACTCGTTCATCGTTGGATGCGAGGGGACCGGCCGCACTGAGAACTGCCCCCAGGTCGTAGGTCCTGATTGGGACATTCCGATGTCACCGATGCTCGAGAACGTTGCCGGCGGCAAGACACTGATCGTGTTTGGCACCAAACCCGGCGAGATCCTGGCGCTCGACGCGGACAAGCAAGGTGAGCAAGTCTGGCGCGTAAACCCGGAGAGTGGCTCATCGGCGAATGCTCCGTCTCCCAACGGAATTGGGCTCCGCGGAGCAGTCTGGGGTGGAGCGCTGGACGATCGCTATGTCTATGTTGGTTCGAGCGCTGGCGGAGCTGCCGCCGTGCGGCTCGTCGATGGCCAACGGCAGTGGTACACGCCGCTCAACGCTACCCCTGAAAATAAGGTGACGCACTTGGCCGCGGTGACCGTGATTCCGGGAGTCTTGTTCGTTGCTGGAACCGACGGCCGCTTGTGGGCACTCTCGACCCGCGATGGGAGCTCACTATGGACCTTCGACACCGCTCGGACCTTCGATACCGTCAACTCTGTACCCGCACACGGAGGATCGATCGCCTCAGCCGGACCCACGGTTGTTGGTGGCATGCTGTTCGTGGGCTCTGGATACGGCGTCGTCTCGGACTCGCCGGGCAACGTGCTACTGGCCTTCGGGGTGCAGTGACGGCGAGAGAACTTCCAATGGCTTACGGAACCGCAGGAACACCTGGTCGGTATGGCCGCGGACCTCGGGAGCGAAGACCATTAGCATGTGGTTGTCGGCTGGGTTGCGCAGTAGATCGCTTTGCGCTTCGAGGACGAATCCGGCCGCCTGTACCTCCCGGATGATCGAAGCCGGGTCGATGCGGTGGAGTATGTCGGTATCGCGGAGGCCTGATCCCGGCTGTGCGGCGTGGTCAATGATGACGAATGCGCCGCCTGGCTTCAGTGCGTTGAATACAGCCCTGTTGAACACTGCCGCATCGGTTGGCCGCATGAATTTATCGTGCAGATCGTGGTAGTTCTGCGATGTGAAGACCAGGTCGAGCGGCTCTGGCGCACGAAAGTCATTCGCGGGGCCGGTTAGAACGGAGACGTTTGCAAAGGCTAGCCTGTGCTCAGAGGCTCGCTTGTGTTCAAAGGCCGGCTTTTGCTCAGAGGCTGCCTGGTGTTCGATCGCGCGCGTCCCGGCGACTTCTTCCGCCCTGCAATGTGCGAGCTGCTCGTCAGGCAGGAACGCGTACACGCGGCCGGATGGGCCAACGATGCGGCTGAAGATGCGCGTAAAGTAACCGCCACCGGACATGAAGTCAGCGACCCGCGCGCCCGGCCTCAAGCCAGAGAAAGCCGCCACTCCCGCCGGCTTGCGATCCGCGTCCCTTGCCACCTGATCCGACGGTCTCGCCGGATCAGCGATGGCATCTGCGATGAGGGCCGAGATGCTGGCACCGGCACGGGCATCGGCACCGACACGGGCATCGGCATCGGCGTCGGCTCGGGCGAACGGCGAACCTGCCGCCAGCGCGGCGAACATGACCAGCGCTTTCAGGAACCCGGACATTGTAGTCACCCCGCGGGTGGTCCAAATTGGCTCGCCGCAGGCTAGTTGTTAAAGTGCAGTTTAAGTCAAGCGTGGAGCACGCCTATGCCTGGAATGCTGATTGGCGAAGTAGCGCGCCGCACCGGTCTTCGCCCCTCGACCATTCGCTTCTATGAGAAGGCGGCACTGCTACCACCGCCGGCACGCCTTTCAAAGCGGCGCCGCTACGGCCTCGACGCGGTCGGGCGCCTCGAGCTCATCAAACTTGCGGTGAGCTCCGGCTTCTCCATCGCCGAGACGCGCGAATTCATATCGGGATTCGCTCGGCAAACACCACCAGCCGCGCGCTGGCGGGCCCTGGCCGAACGCAAGCTCGCGGAACTCGAAGCCGAGAAAGTGCGCATCGAAGCCATGGAGGGATTGCTCAAGGCGAGCTTCCGTTGTGAGTGTCCGACACTGGAGGTTTGCGAGCGGGTTCTCACCGACCTGTCGAAACGCTCCCGCCGATAACAAAACACGTTGGTTTGTCAGGCTGGCAAGCGCCGCCGGCCTTTCTGCCTTCTTTCTGCCCATCTGTCGAGCCTCGGCGCACCAAACATGGTTGCCACCAGTCCGACAAACCCCATGCCGACGATAACGGGCAACGGCGCTCCTGGCGCGAGAATGGAGGTAATCATCGCGACTGCGCCGCCGCCACCGACAGTTGTGGCGAATGACACGAACTTTCGCGCGCGCACGCGTTCGGCTGCGGCGATTGCGTCCATCGCTCGCGCCTGAGCACCCTCAGGGGTCGAGCCCCGTATTGCGAGTTGACGATGCAAGGTCTTCTCGAAGAGATCGAGCTTGTCGGGATCCGCCAAATCCGGACGAGATTTGAGCAGCGATTCGATGATCTCCCGGAAATCCAACGTGTCCTCCAGCGCATCGTCTGATTTCATGCCGCTTCTTCCGTTATGGGTCATGGTAGTGGTCCAGGGGTTGGAGTGTGTACTGCGAGTCCAAAATACAACGTAACTCCAACAAAGATTATCGCCAGTAATTGCAGCCTCAGCGGGGGCTTCTCTGGGCAGGCATTGCAATCCCTGGCAAACATTCATTCTCTTGATGCTTTGTGAGTTCAAGTTGGTTCGAGCTGGCTTCGTGAATCAGTGGTACGTCTATAGTCATCGCGTGCGTGTCCAATTTTGACACGAAGCGTATACATTTGAATACCCGGTTTCCTATCACCGCGAATGGACGGACGCTAACTTTGCCGGCGCCATGAGTCGCCGACTATGGACGGTTGACGCTACGTAGTTCGACGACGTGCGCGCGACCGTCGGATGCCACAAGGTTGACGCAGAACCGGCAACGGACGGCTGGAGACCACGGTCCGCAACCTCCAGCTTTTAGCGGGTATGACCCAGAGCAGATTCAGGCTCATCGATGTCCCTTCGCAACGCTCAGGCTCAGCTCAGGGTTTGCGCTGTCGCGAAGCAGCAAAAGTTGCATGGCGCCAAGGTTGCTCCTGCTGCACTGCTGATGTAGGTTCGGAGCGAAAACAGGGGACGCAGTCATGGCAAAGAAAAAGAAACGCAGTGAAGACCTGAAGAGCCGTGGAGAGGCTGCCCTCAAGGAATTGGAGGTTGTTGCAAAGGATGTCGCCAGGGTCAAGGAAAACCTGCGGACGTTTTTGGTCGACTGCAACAGGTTCCGCAGTGGACCTGGATTCAGGCGGCCACGCAAATTGAGTGCGCGAGCCAAGACTCCCAGCAGGTAAGTTTCCGCGAAACAGGTCACCCAGCCCGTGGCCGTGCCCGATCGACGTCGAGTCATGAATTCTGCGGCACTCGGGCGCAGAGCGCAGGCTCCCTTCTTCTACCTGGATTTGAACGATACAGTGCGTCGCGTGGCGCTGTTGACGGCGGCCGTGAGAAACCAAGTACCGACCATTGATTCGCTCAAGCGCGAATATGTCCGGGCTCTCACGAAAATAAGTGGCGCGCCCCTTAACACTACCAGCCACCCACGCATCGTCGCAGGCGGGCCCATTCTGAGGATCGCGCGAGCCAAAGGATTGGTCGACAACTCGGTCCCTGCATCGCGCTACAGCAACGAGTCGCGGACGGTTGCAATAAAACACACGCAACATGGGCTGCTCGTGCTGCGCATTCGGCATCCACCCTTATGCGACCTGTGCGATCTGTTGATCACCGACATCCTCTGTTGGCCCAGCGGCGAGTTCGGCGGCGGCAGTGCCTCGAATCTGCTCGGAATTGCCTGGCTCGTGCCATCCTGCGAACTCACCTCAATTGACATCGCCGAATTTGTCGTTCACGAAATGGTGCACATGAACCTCACCCTGGCTGACATGACGGTTGGCTTGTTCACTCGTGCTCCAGGTAGTCACTTCAACGCGCATTCCGCGGTGCTCGGCCATCACCGGCCGTATTACATGGCGTTTCACTCCGCCTGCGTCGCTGTAGCCACCATTTATTTCCGGCTGCTCGTTGGAGTGCATGACGAGATCGATTCGCTGCGCTCATCGCTACAGCGGTGCACCGCCGAGTTGTTGGAGCACCGGACAGCCTTCACCAGTTACTCCTGGAACGCAATTCTGGCCGCGCATGCGTTTTCCCGCGCGCCCAGGCTCGCAGCCATCCCAGTTCACAAGGATCTGACCAGGCGCGTCTAAGGTATTCGACTTCACGAGTTCCTAAGAAGTCCTTAAAGATCTCCCACTGCACGGTAGGTATTTTTGCTTCCGACTACCTTAACCTACAGGAGATCCTGACATGAGTATTCGAGCTGTCCGACTGAGCCGTTTCAGCGCCGCGGCCTGCGCCACGGTGCTCACCGCAGTCAGCGCCTGGGCATTCTTGAGCTCCACTGCCTCCACCGAGAGTGACCCATTTCAGTTCGCCGCCATCATGGCCGCAAATGCCAGGGCCCGCGACGCGCAGGTTGCAGTGCTACACCGTGGCCGCTTGCCGCAGGAAGTCCGAGTCTCCGGACTGCCCGGTCTCGTGGCTCCAGCCCCGGCATGCTCAGGACGCTGCTCCTGATCGTGCCGCTCCACGTCGCTGGACCTGGACTGGCATCGCTCAAGGTGTCAGGGCGGAAATTTGAGGGTGCGCTGAATCGCCTGGAAGCGCGGCTCGCCGCGCAAGGGGTCCAACAACTCGTCGGTTTTCAGCGCGGCCAAACCTGAGTCGTGCAGGTGCAGCGCCTTTTCGAGCCATGCGAGTGCCTTGGGAATATCGCCCCACTGGGAATAGATCTGGGCGTACTGGTATGCGCCACGGTCGCCGTACCAGGACTTTAGTGTCGTGAGCATTGAATCGGCGTCGGCATGCCGGTTGAGTTTGTCGTAAGAGATAGCCAAACAGACCTGAATGCCGAAGTAACTTCCACTGGCATCGGCGTTGGGTTGCATGCGCTCGCACGAGGCGCGCGCGCCTTGATAGTCGCCAAGGGCGTAGTAAGCCAGGCCGAGAGTAGTGAGCAATCCAGGATTGTTGGCATCGAGGGCCAAGGCTCCCTGTGCGGCGTGCACAGCTTCTTCATAACGGTGCGACTTGCGCAACGCGAAGCTCACCAGGCGGTGTACGACAGGATTCAGTGGATCGAGTTGTGCGGCGCGGCGGACGGCGGTGAATCCGTCATCGGTTTGTCCCATCAGGACCGCGAAGTGGCCATATCTAAAGGCCACCTGTGCATTGCCGGGTGCAAGTGAGACCGCGTGCTGATACTCCTTTGCCGCCTGGGAGAAATCGAGTGTTTCACTTTCGAGGACTTTGGCGAGCGCCACGTATCCATCGGCAAGGGCAGGTGCGCGTGCGATCGCCAGGCGGGCGTTGGTCTCCGCACTCTTATAGCTCTCGCGTAGCGCTGATCCGGTCGCAAAATTCTCTGCGTAGTCAGTCAGCGCGAGCGACTGCGCCGCCAGCGCGAGTGCATAACCCGAGTCGAGGCGAATCGCTTCGGCATACGCTTCGATCGCCGCTTCGTCGTCCTTGGCGTCGTGCACCATGTTCGAAGCTCTTAGGCCGCGCAGGTACGCATCGAACGCAGCCGGGTTGCGGGTCCCACCCAGCTCGATCCTCGCCGCCACGTCCCCGAGCAGCCTCACCTTGAGGGCGCTCGTGACGGCATCCGCTATTTCCGTCTGCAACACCAGCACATCGCCGATATCCCGATCATAACTCTGCGACCAAAGGTGAAATCCCGTGAGCGCGTTGTTGAGCTGCGCAGTGATGCGGATAGTGTTACCGGAGCGCCGTACACTCCCCTCGAGAACGGAGGCCACATTCAGTTTGTGCGCCACCGTGGTGATGTCCGGGTGCTCGCCCTGGAAGGAGAAGGACGAAGTACGCGCCGCCACCTGCAGCTCGTTGATGCGGGACAGGGAGTTGAGCAACTCCTCCGTGAGACCGTCGGAAAAGTAGTCCTGCTCCTTATTTCCGCTGATATTCACGAACGGTAGCACCGCAATCGAATGCGGCGGAGGGGCGAAAACCGTAACGTTGCCAGTGGTACCAACGACGGAGCGCGTGGGTGTCAGGACCTTGTTGAGTGCCCAATAACTCAAGCCCACAGCCGCGGCCGTAGTCACGATTGCTACTACAACGGACGCGATTGGGCGAGTGCGCGGTTTGCGGTTGGGAACCAACCCTTCGAGGAATTTCTCCACGGATGGGGTCCGCGCCTCGCGGTCAAACGCAAGTGCCTTGCTGAGCGCGGCATTCTGTCTGCGCGACAGCACTTCAAGCGGGGGCGCCCGAGCACCGGTCTCGCGAGCCGTTGGCGCGGAGAACACGCCGAACGGACGCTTGCCACACAGCATCTCGTAGATTACGCAGGCGAACGAATAGACGTCGTCACGTGGATCCGCGTCCCTACCCTCCACCATCTCGCAGCTCGCATAGGCAGGCGTGAGCGCCAGCGGCCCCGACCGCTCGTGGAGCAGCGGGCCGCGCGAGACCCGGGCAATGCCGAAATCCAGCAGCTTAGTCTTTCCCGAGGTCGTCACGAAGATATTCGCGGGCTTCAGGTCACTATGGATCACGTTATGGTCGTGCGCGTAGCCAAGGGCCGCCCCCGCGTCCTCGATGATCGGCCAGGCGTGGCTCAAAGGCATGCCGCGGCCAAACTCTTCATCCAGCAAGGCACTCAGTGACTTGCCCTCGAGGTACTCCATCAGCAGATAAAGTTTCGTGCCGTCCACGTTTACCGAGTGCACATCCACGATGTTCGGATGGCTCAGTCTGCGGGTCTTGTGAACTTCCTCGCGCAAAAGGGCGAGTGCATCGCAGTGAAGCGCTTCCTTCAGGACCTTGACCGCAAAGGTCTCGCCAGCGACGTTGCCGTCGGTGACCAGGTACACCACCCCCATCCCGCCCTCGCCGAGCTCGCGCTCGATGCGGTAGCGGCCGGACAGCGTCTGTCCGATCGCCAGCTTCTCATCGGGGGCAGGCGCTTCCGGTACGGAGTACGGGTCGATATCGGTCTCGCCGGGCGAGAACTTAGTTGATAGCGGTGCGCGGTCTCGTTGTTTTGACATACGCGGCGCCCGGATGGGCAACCTAAGCATGCGCCCCTGTTGCGGCTGCTGCAAATCGCGGGTAGGCGAGGGTGGATGGACTTACTCCGTCCTGGCGTCCCCGGCCGTCGCAGCGCCAGCGGCGCGTCTGGCACACCAATGCGCGCCATTGCTGCGCATTGCGGAATATCACGACTTCCTAATAACTCCCTAACGATCTCCCGTCACTCAACAGCTAACGTAACTCCCGAAGACCTGAGGACCGTGGGGCGACCCCTCGGTTCCTCAGCGTCGCGAAGTTTCAAACATTAAAACCTGAGGAGATTGTCATGGGCTCAAAACTCAAAACCCTTAACAGGGCTTTCGTGGCTCACTCCGCCGCCATGTTGCTGGCCGGCGTGCTCTTCGCTTCCAACGCTCTGGCTGACGAGCCGGTCCGAAGCGAGACCGTCAAATTTCAGGACCTGAATGTGAGCTCGCCTGCCGGCGTGGAAGTGCTCTACAGGCGCATTCATTTCGCTGCCAAGCGCGTATGCGCACCGCCCGCCGGCTGGGCGGCACCGGTGGGCGCGGCAACTTGCACCAAGGATGCCGAAGCCCGGGCTGTCGCCAAAGTGAACCTGCCGCAGCTGACGGCCTATTACCAGGCGAAGACCGGTGAGCGCACCCAAACGATTGCCCAGAATAGATGAAGTGGGTAAAGGTCCGGGCGAAGGATGCGCCCGGGCTACGGGTCCTGTTTCAACTCTCGCCGTGTGTCCCTCACTGGCTGGCCGGCTCGCCGCCGGTGGGGTACTCTTCGCTCCGCAGGCTAATCCGGCAGTGCGTGCTGCACCTTCTGACAGGTGCTCCTATCGAGGACCATGCGGCTGAAGTTCGGAGACTGCGTTCTCGACTTACGCGCGCGACGACTCGAGCGCGGGGAGCAGCTCGTGCCCCTCGAGCCCAAGATGTACGAACTGCTCGAGGTGCTGATCAAGCGCAGACCGGCGGTCGTCACCAATAACGAGCTCGACGAGCTTCTGTGGCCCCAGGTCTACGTCGCGCGCACGAGCCTGACCCGGCTCGTATCGGAGCTGCGCACTGCGGTTGGGGATACACCACGCGATTGGCGCATCATTCGGACCGTCTACAAGACCGGGTATGCGTTCTGCGCCAACGTGGTCTCCATTCCCTCGGCCTGTGCACTGCCCGCAACTATTGAGGTCGTTTGGAAGAGGCAGTCTCTGCCTCTCACGGACGGTGAGCACATTGCCGGACGGGATCCTGAATGTTCGCTTGTCATCGACGCCACTACAGTCTCGCGGCGGCATGCCCGAATTACTGTGGTTTCAGGTGGTGCAACCATCGAGGATCTGGGCAGCACAAATGGCACACACGTCGATGGCGAGCGTATTTCCGTGCCGACACGGGTGGCCCCCGGGAGTGAAGTAGCGCTGGGCTCCGAGGTGCTGCAGGTTAGGGTGCGTAACCCATCAGCGCCCACCGTCAGGTTAGGTCCGGCCGACACTCGGCGGTAGGCCGATTGACCCGACCGCCACTATGCCGCAATGCAGCAACAAGCTGCATTGCCCCACAGAATTACACCGGCGAGTCCAAGGCAGTGACCATGGCTTATCGTGTGACCAGCACGGGAAGTACGCCCGCCGGAACGTTCTATTTGTATGGATACTCGCTTGCCATCGATCACACGAAGACGGTCAAGAGTCTGACCTTGCCTGGCAACCGAAAGGTCGTGGTTTTGGCGGCGACGTTGTTGCCGTAGTTGGCTAAGCTGGGTGTGCGCGAGGCCAGACCAGAGGTCAGGCGAGCGTATGCGCGCTGATCGGCAGCCGTCTCAACCGCTTGCCCGTTGCCGCGAAGATGGCATTACAAACCGCCGGCGCAACCGGCGGCACACCCGTCTCGCCAATGCCGCCCGGCGGCGCATCGCTCGGTATGATATGGATGTCGATCTCAGGCGTCTCGTTCAAGCGCAGTACCCGGTAATCGTTGAAGTTGCGCTGTTGAACGCGCCCGTTTCGCAGTGTGATGTCCCCCCAAAGCGCCGCGGACAGGCCGTAGATGATTCCGCTCTCCAGCTGCGACTCCACGATGCGCGGATTAACCGTCTGCCCGCAATCGATGACACAAGTGATTTTGTGAATCTTGAGCCGGCCGCCCTCAACTGACACCTCCGCAACCTGAGCGATGTGCGACGTGTAGCCTTCCATAAAGGCGATTCCCTGATAGCGGCCCTTCGGGGCATGCCCCCATCCCGAGCGCTCGGCAACCAACTTCAGCACCTGCGTATGACGCGGTTTACCGGCCAGATGCTGCAGGCGAAAATCGAGAGGATTCCTGGAGACAGCCCCCGCCAGCTCGTCAATGGAGGTCTCGATTGCGAAGCAATTCGGCGCATGGCTCACCGACCGCAGATAGCCCACGTCAAACCCGATCTCCTGGCGCGTATACCTCAAGTCAAAGTTAGGCACCGCATAGGGAAAGTTCTGCACATACTCGATCACCGAATCGAAAGGATTCTTATTGGTCGGATCGAATCTCGAAGTGATCGAGGGACTGGTGACATGCAGCGCCCACACGAGGAGCTGACCCTTCTCGTCCAGGCCAGCAGAAACTGCCTCACGCGCGGGCGGGCGGAACATGTCGTGAGTCATGTCGTCTTCGCGGGTCCAGATCAGCTTTACGGGCAGGCCGACCGCTTTCGACGCCTCGACCGCCGCTGGCACGAAGTCCACTTCCAGCCGGCGACCGAATCCGCCGCCGAGGAGGGTGGTATGAATGTTGACTTGATCCGGCTTCAATCCCGCAGCCTCGGCCGCAGCCGATTGCGCCATCTGTTGCACCTGGGTACCCACATACACATCGCACCGG
>Ga0070671_100001767_pt1 | contig 16427 bp, 14 predicted proteins | sample KBSS73metaG_FD_65341 | JGI IMG/M metagenome (GOLD analysis project Ga0070671, IMG submission 65341) | Switchgrass rhizosphere microbial communities from Kellogg Biological Station, Michigan, USA - KBS S7-3 metaG | ecosystem: Host-associated > Plants > Roots > Rhizosphere > Soil ...
TCGGCGGCGGTATAGCGGTGAATGGCCGGATCCTGACCGGCGCGAACGGCATCGCCGGCGAATGGGGACACAACCCACTACCCTGGGTTGACGAGAACGATGTATTGCCCCAGTGCTATTGCGGAAAACTGGGGTGTATTGAAACGTTTCTGTCGGGGCCTGCCCTGACGGCCGATCACCAGCGTTCCACGGGCGTGCGGCTGTTGCCGCCGGAGATTGTCGCGCAGGCGGACGCCGGCAATGCGGCGGCGGATGACACGCTGCGGCGCTACGAAGGACGCATGGCGCGGGCGCTCGCCAGCGTGATCAACGTGGTCGATCCAGACGTCATCGTGTTAGGTGGCGGGATGTCCAACATCGCGCGGCTATATGCCCATGTTCCCAGGCTTTGGACCAAATTCGTGTTCGCGGCTCAGCAACGACCTGGTGAACCTCATGAACCGCATGAACCCGTTGAATCCATTGAACCCAATGAATTCAGCACGAAATTCGTTCGCGCCCGGCACGGAGCCGCCAGTGGTGTCCGCGGAGCCGCGTGGTTGTGGCCGGATGGGAGCAATCCGGCATAGAGGCCGTCGCTCGCACGCAGTCACCTGACGTCAAAAAAAACGGCCAGCTCTTTGCTCTTGTTTGACATCGGAACAGGCCGCGCTCACGGTTGAGGTGGCGCGGTCCCTGCGCCCAGTCGCTCACCGCGCACGGTCTGCCTGCCGACGCGCGGCGCGCAACGGCGGGAGGATGCTTGGAGCTCATAGTCCAGCCAACGGATGGCATCAAGCCACTCATTGAAACGATCGCCAGGGCTCAAAAGTCGATCGACGTGATGGTCTTCCGATTCGACCTCAAGCCGATGGAAAAGGAGCTCGAGGCAGCCCGGGACCGAGGCGTTGTCGTGCGTGCATTGATCGCGCGCGAGAGCTCGCAGGGCGACAAGCGCCTGCGCCAGCTCGAATTGCGAATGCTCGAGAAGGGGATTCTCGTCGCCCGGACTGGCGACACGTTCGCGCGCTACCACGGCAAGATGATGATCGTCGATCGCGAGGAACTGCACGTCTACGGCTTCAATTTCACCGCCCTCGATCTGAAGAGCCGCAGCTTTGGCATCGTCACGCGCGATCGCAAGGCGGTAACCGAAGCCGTCCGCGTCTTCGAGGCCGACACGCTCCGTCAGGAATACGAGCCGCAGGACGATGGATTCTTCGTCGTGAGCCCGGAGGACGCGCGGGAGACGCTTGCCACGTTCATCAAGCGGACGCGCAAGCAGCTGTTGATCTACGACCCGAAAGTGGCCGACCTGCAGATGATTCGCTTGATCAACCAGCGCATCAAAGCGGGCGTCGATGTCCGCGTCATTGGAAGGGTCTCGAGGCGGGGTGGAAATATTCGCGTGCAGAAGCAGCCTGGGCTTCGGCTGCACGCGCGAGCGATGGTCCGCGACGGCGACACCGCCTTTGTCGGAAGCCAGAGTCTGCGCGCCATGGAGCTCGACGCGCGGCGCGAAATCGGGCTGATCGTAAAGGAACCGAAAACGGTGAAACGGCTTCTCGAAACGTTCGAGGCCGACTGGGCAAAGACGGACCTCGCCGCCAAAGAGGCGAAGGAGATCAAGAAGGAAGAGAAGGAGAAGAAAGTCGAGGAACTGGCCACCGCGGCCGCCCGCTAGCCGCTCGTCTCGCTCTGTTCTCCCGAAGTTTTAGACCGCGTTTCTGACGCGCTCGACGGTTCGTCCGACCTGCAGCGAGGCATAGAAGATCCGTCCGACAGGGATCCCACCGCGCAGCTTGTGGCGGCTGATGGCTTCGAGGCCGGCCGAAGCGATGCATCCACAGTTGGAGCAATCCGGGTTGCCGCCGAACTGGCAGGGCGTGATGCGCCGCGCGAGATCCGACGAGTAGCACTCGGTCGTCTGTGCAAAGACGCATTCGTCGGGAGAAGCCGGTGGCTTGGCGTACACGTTGAGCATCCCGTCGAGCATCTGCAGCTTGGAGAAGCGCGGCCGCAGCCGACGCAAGTCGGCGATGACCCGGGCGCGATCCGCCGCCGTGAGACGTTCGTCCGAAATCTCGCCCTTCTGGGGCGTGTACAGACTGATCCAGATGAGCCGCGTACTTGGATTTGATTCCCACGTCGAGAGGAATTCCTCCAGATACCCGTCGCGGCGCGCCTGCTGCCGCGTCACCGTGCAGTGCACGGTGACGTGGTGCCCTTCGATGTGCTTCAGAATGCGGTCGTACGTGGCCGGCGTGCGCCGTACGTCATGCTCCGGCTGCAGGCCGTCAATGGAGACGACCACCTGAAGGCGGCGCAGTCCAGCCCACTCCGAAGGAATCGGACGCACGGCGCTGGTGACGAGTTGTGTGTGGATGTCACGCTCGGCCAGCATCGGAAGAATTCGCCCGAGTTCGCGGTAGCGCACGAGCGGCTCACCACCCACAATCGACACGTGCAGCGGGCGATGATCATCGATCAGCGCCATGAAACGAGTTACCAGCTCGTCGCCTTTGTAGTCCGCCAGGCCACGCAGCGTGACACCGTCGCCGCCAAGATGATCGTCACCATAGGCGTAGCAGCCGGGACATCGAAGCGGACATTCTCGTGTGATTTCGATGGAGAGGTTCGGGCGGTGGCCCGTAAGGATGCGGCCCCAGGCCTGTACGACCTCGCGCGCGCCAACGTTTGTCGCCATGTTGCCAACTATTATCTCCTGTTATTCTCTCTGGGCAGATGATCGATGCACCGGAGTTTCCTAGAATCGTGCGGAGACGTTCCAAACTTCACGGGTGGGGCGTCTTCGCCATGCAGCCAATCACGAAAAACACACGCATCATCGATTACGCGGGCGAGCTGATCGATCACAAAGAAAGTTTGAAGCGCGAGACGATGTATCTCGAGCGAGGCTGTATCTGGTGCTTCACGGTCAACCGCCGCTGGGTACGTGACGCGAACATCGGCGGGAATCTGGCTCGGTTCATCAACCATGCCTGCAAGCCGAATTGTTACAGCCACATCGTCGGCAAGACGATCTGGATACGCGCGTCGCGCAACATCGAACCGGGTGAAGAACTGACCTACAACTACTACACGGATGGCGAAAAGCTGATTCCCTGTCGATGCCGGCCGGGGTGCAAGACGCGCCTGTGAGGCACGCCAGGAAGCGCGCCTGCTTCTGTCTGGTGTTCGCCGCGTGTGTCTTCAGCCCGTTCGCGGCACTCGTGCCCGCACAAGGGGATGTGGGGGAAGCGGAGCTGATCGCCGCCAGTGCCGGACGGACGATTCGACTGGGCGCCGTCGCTGACGGCCGCGTGGCGTCGGTTCCTCTGGAGGCGTACGTCGCACGTGTGCTCGCCGGAGAAGCGGATCCCAGGGCGGGCGATGCCGCACAGCAGGCGCTTGCGATCGCAATTCGGACCTACACGCTGAAGAACCTGGATCGCCATGCCCGCGACGGGTACGACCTGTGCGACAGCACGCACTGTCAGGTGCCGCGTCCCTCGACTCCGACCTCCCGCCGCGCCGCGATGGCGACGGCCGGCCAGGTACTGACCTGGCGCGGTGAACTCGCCGAGGTCTTTTATTCCGCATCGTGCGGGGGCCGGTCGGAGCGCGCCTCCGACGTCTGGCCCGGTGCGAACTATCCGTATCTCGTTTCGCGAGAAGACGACGTGTGCGACCACGATCCGGAGTGGACCGTCGATTTTCGTCTGGACGAGGTAACGCGCGTCCTGCAGGGCATCGGGTTTGAGGGAGGGCTGAAGGGGGTGCGCGTAGACGGACGGACGTCATCCGGGCGGGTGGCTCGTCTTCGGCTCTCCGGTATGCATCCAGACGTGATTGCCGGCGATCAGTTTCGTCTTGCGATTGGAGCAACGAGACTGCGAAGCACGGCGTTCACGGTCGAGCGGGATGGCGGACGTCTGCGCTTCACCGGCCGCGGATTCGGCCATGGTGTCGGTATGTGCGTGATCGGCGCCGGTCGTCGCGCGCTGCGCGGCGAACCGGCCGCAGCCATTCTGGCGCAGTACTACCCGGGTCTGGAGCTGACCTCGGTGTCGGCGATCGGGTCACACAACACAGAGACCTTGTCGTCGCCGGCAACACAATCGCGTGCGGCGGTCGTGACACTAGCCTCGCCGCCGACTGTCGCTGCGGCGGCGCCTCTCAGCGGCATCAGGGCGATCGTGCCGCGTTCGTCGCCGATTGCCGCGTCGGAGCTCGAGCGGTTGGCCGCTCGCGCGCATGAGGAACTCGCCCGTACGCTTGGGACGTCGGTCATGCCGATGACGATCCGTCTGCACGAAACATTGGACAGTTTCCGCCTTGCGACGAACCGGCCGTGGTGGGTCAGCGAAGTCGCCGAAGGCACCGCGATCGATCTCGCCCCTGCCACCGTCCTTGCCCAACGCGGCGGCGTGGAAGGGGTGGTACGTACCGCAGTTGCCGAGTTGCTCGTCGCGGGTCCGCTGGCCGGACGTTCGGCGTGGGTTCGTATTGGTGCGGCTCGATACTTTTCAGATCCGACGGCCATCCGGCCGGCAGACTCGCGGACCCGTTGCCCCTCCGATGCCGAGCTGCTGCTCGCGGTATCGGCCCCGGCGCAGCGCGAGGCCGAATTTCGGGCCCGCGCCTGTTTTGCGCGCGAACTGGGTCAAATTCGAGACTGGAAGTTGGTGCGATAGGCCCGACCAGATTCAGCGCTGAAGATCTCTTGCTAGAGAAACCGCTGATCGTCGGCGGACGGACCGTAGATTGCCGGCACTGTCCGGTCGTTCAGCCGGAGATAAACGGTCAATTGGCCACGATGGTGCGCCAAATGGTTCAGCGTATCCCGCAGCACGACGTGCCGCGGTTGATCGAGCACGACCTTCCCACCCGCAAGCAGTCGCCAGTTCGTCGTCGTCAAGTACTCGTCGGTCGTCCGCGACAGTACCTCGCGTCCCTTTTGTACATTCGCATCGTGTACAGCGACCAGCGTGTTCGTGGCCGGCTGCTGGTAGGTTCCTTCGCCCGGCGGGGGTGTCAGATTCAGCTCGTCCTGCTCGATGATCAGGCTGATCCAGGACGGCATCGACGCGACGAGACCGGCCAGTCGAGCGAGCGGCATCGATTTCGGGTGCGGTGTCCAGTCGTCGCGATCGAGCGGCACCTGCTCGAGAGTCCGGCGCGTGCGAGGGGCCTCGCGTTCGAGCTCGGCGAGGAATAGTTGTGTGAGCGTCATAGCAGCCTCCAGGGCGGAGTCTACCCGATGCGCTCGTCGGTCTCATCCACGGACGAGCCGCCCGGCAGGCAGGAAAACTATGTTCCTCGTTTGGCGAGTGCCCGGATGCCGAGCACGCACATGTCGATGCCGAATTGAAAGAGGTCGTCCTGAGCGTCTTCGGTGAGTGAATCAGCAAGAGCAACGATGGTCGGATACTCCTGCGGCGGCAGCGATTTGAATTGCCGCCGCGCCTCGGACAGGATCTTCCGCCGACTCGCACCTGGAGTCGCCATATAAGCGGCGAAACGCGCTTCATCAGCCGCAAATTCCGTCACGAAGTTGTTCAGATGATACGCGGCGCGAGCCGTGTCACGGTCGCTCAGACCGGCCGTTCGCAGTGTTCGCAAGACTGCTTCGATGTGTTTCAACCGGCGAGGCCCGACGGGTGGCGTCTGTGCGAGGACGCGCGCGGCGTCGCGGTGCGCCAGCAGGCCGCGTCGGACGTTCCGTGCCATTTCCGTCAACTGCTCCGGCCATGAACCGGAGCCGTTGGTCAGTGGGATCTCGCCGCTGATCTCGTCACCAAGCAACGCCAGCAATTCGCCCTTGTTGTGAACGTGCCGATACAGCGATGCGGCCTTCACGCCCAGATGTTCGGCGAGTCGACGCATCGTGAGGGCGTCAAGCCCGATCTCATCGAGCAGCACGAGCGCGGCGCGCACGACCTGTGCCTGATTCAGCGGTTGGCGCTTCCGGGGACGGTGACTTTTGTTGAAGGGAACAATGGCCATGGTGTCGACGCGCCCGCATCGTAACAACACCCGGTTGACACATCAACGACGTTGGCAATAAGCTAACGTTGTTAACACGATGCGAACTACGGTAATGTCGAGGAGATTCACATCATGACGAAGGCATACAAGGGACTGCCAATGGAGGGGGTGGTCGCAACGTGGTATGCGAGGAACACCGCGCGCGACATGACCAGGTTCACGGAGGTGGCGCGGCTTGTCGCCGAGCGTGTCCGTCCCCGGGGGGCGGTCCTCGAAGTGGCGCCGGGTCCGGGCTACCTTGCCATCGAAGTGGCCAAACGTGGCTACAGCGTCGCGGCGCTCGACATCAGTAAATCGTTCGTGCGAATCGCGCGAGAGAACGCCACACGTGCCGGTGTCGACGTCGACGTGCGCGTTGGAAACGCCGCCGCGATGCCATTTGCCAACGCGTCGTTCGATTTCGTGATCTGCACCGCCGCCTTCAAAAACTTTCGTGATCCCGTCGGTGCGATCAATGAGATGCATCGAGTGCTGAAGCCAGGCGGCGAAGCGTTGATCATCGATCTCCGAAAGGATGCATCGTGGCGGGAGATTGCCGAGGAGGTGCGCAACATGCAGCTGTCAGCGTGGAACGCCTTGGTCACCCGGTTCATCTTCCGGCATGGCCTGTTGCGCGCGGCGTATACCGCTGATCAACTCGCGGCGATGGCAAGAAAGAGCACCTTCGGGCGCGGCGAGATTATGTCAAGAGGAATCGGGTTCGAATGTCGTCTGACAAAGGACGCGTACAGCGCGTGATGTGAGCGGGACGCGAAATCCGCACGCTACGCAGGCGTCAGGCGAGGTTGCCGGGTGCTCCGCCACAGCATCACGGCCGAGACGAGCGTTCCGATGATGGCGAGAGCAACGAAACCGATGATCACGTGCTGAAACGCTTCCGATTCGATCAGCCGCAGGACACTGCGACCGTAGACGCGGGCCAGGGCAGCCTCGCCGCCGAAGCGAATCAGCCGCATCGCGGTGAACGTTCGGAAGAAAATCCACCGATCCGCTTTGAGCGCTCCGCACGTCAGCACGAACGGTGTCAGCGGAAATGGCGGCGGTAGCAACGCCGGCACGGCCATGGCCGCGGCGCCGCCTTTTTCGACGCGCTGACGGAATCGTTCGAGCCGGGCGCGGGGTATCAGGCGTTCGAGACCGAGCTCCCCGCCTTTGTAACCAATCCAGTAGGTGACGGCGGCGCCCGTCACCGATCCGGCTGTGGCGAGCAGCGGATAGAGCCAGAACCACATGCTGTTACGCGCGGACAGGTAGATGACCACGGCATCGATGCCGAAGGGGAGGAAAAACACCATGCTTGCGTCCAGCGCGCCGAGCACATACGCGCCCCACCATGTGAGAAAGAATCGGAAGAGATGTGGGAACAGGCCCATTTACCAGCAGATACCATCGTAATGAGCCTGCAGCGCGCCGAAATCGATCGGAATACGTACTAGATCGACGATCGTCTGGTCGGGGCGGCAGCGGGTCACCGCGTCCGAAAATTCCGGCGCGGCGTTGCCGATGACAACCACGTCGCTGCAGGAGATGACGTCATCGATCGAGTCGCACAGATGACGCGACAGATGGGGGATCTGTTGCTCGATGTATTCCTTGTTCGCACCCATCAGCCGCGCCATCGACACGTTGCGGTCGTAGATGCACAGCTCGTACCCCTTGCCGAGAAGCGCCTCGCCCAGAATCACCATCGGTGATTCGCGCAGGTCGTCGGTCCCCGCCTTGAAGCTGAACCCCAGAATGCCGATGCGCTTCTTGCCGGTTTCGACGATGCGATCGAGCGCGTGCTGAATCTGCAGCTGATTGCTGCGGAGCACCGAGTTGATGAGCGGCATGTCCACATCGACCTCGCGCGCCCGGTACTGAAGCGCGCGCACGTCCTTCGGCAGACACGAACCGCCGAACGCGAAACCGGGCTTCAGGTAATACGACGACAGATTGAGCTTCTCGTCGCGGCAGAAGATGTCCATCACCGCATGGCTGTCGATATCGACACGCTTGCAGAGGTTGCCGATCTCGTTCGCGAAGACGACTTTGACCGCATGCCACGCGTTGCTCGTGTACTTGATCATCTCGGCGACGCGGATGCTCGTGCTGTACAGCGGCGCGTCAATCTGGTCGTAGAGCGACTTGGTCGGCGACGCATCCCAGGCGTGGTTATGGCCCACCAGCGTCAACGGGGGTTGGCGGAAATCCTTCAGCGCCGTTCCTTCGCGCAGGAATTCCGGATTGATGGAGACGCCGAACCCTTCCCCGTACCTCTTGCCCGAATGCGCTTCGAGCGTGGGAATGACGTGCGCGTGGGTGGTTCCGGGCAGCACCGTGCTTCGGACGACAACGACGTGATACTCGGACCGGTCTTTCAGGGCATCCCCGATCTGCTCACAAACACGGACGAGACACCGCAGGTCGAGGCTGCCGTTCTTGCGGCTCGGCGTACCCACGCAGACGAGCGACAGGTCGGTCTCGGCGATTGCCTCCGGTGTGCTGGTCGTCGCGCGCAGCCGCCCCGAGTCGACGCCGCCTTTGAGGAGCGCATCGAGTCCTGGCTCGATGATCGGACTCTGGCCGCGGTTGACTGCCGCAACTTTTTCCGGATTGACATCGACACCGATCACGTCGTGACCATCCGCCGCGAAGTTCGCGGCCGACACACTGCCGACGTAGCCGAGGCCGAACACAGCGACTCTCATACGGCGATCCTCTCAGCTGGGGATTCGGGGGTCGGGATTCGGGATTCGCGCGTTCGAGATTCTCCGCGTGCGGGTTCTGCGAGCGACTGGATTCCCTCGCCGTCGATGAACGTCCGGAACCACAGTTCGAAGTTCAGGAGCGCCCAGATCGCGTCGCCTCCGTTCACCGTGCCATCGCGGTGTGCATCCAGGAGGCGCTCCACTGCCACCGCATTGATGAGCCCGCGCTCGCGAGTGCGCCGGTCCAGCAGCACGTCGCGCATCACAGGTTGCCAGCGGTGCCGTGTCCATTGGGCGAATGGCACGGGGAAACCCATTTTCTTGCGCGAAAGGATTGCGTCAGGCAGCAATCCACGGATCGCTTCGCGCAGGATTCGCTTCGTCCTGAATCCTCGAAGCTTCAAGCGATCTGGCAGGCGAGCCGCGAATTCGACGAGCACGTGGTCGAGAAACGGCACCCGGCTCTCGATGGAAGCGGACATGCTCATCTGGTCCTGCTTCATCAGCAGCTCGACCAGATAGGTCTTGATGTCGGTATGCAGCAGGCGGCCGAGAATCCCGCTCGCCCCGTTCACCTGATGGAAGTACGCAAGCGACGACGCATACGGATCGCCGTGGAACGCGGCTGACGCAAGGAGTTCCCGCTGCTGGCGGACCGGCATGCCGGCAAAGTTGTCCAGGAACATCGCCGCGGCGTCGCGAGGCATGGCGAGGAACGAACGGCGGGCGTAGCGCCCCGCGCGACCGGGCAGCCGCGGGACGATCGATTCGGCGATCGTCGTGCGCAGCGCCGCCGGCACCATCGATTCGTAGACCGCGCCCGCACGCCAGTTGATCACCGCGCGCGGATACTTGCCATACCCCGCAAGCAACTCGTCGCTCCCTTCACCGGTCAATACCACGGTGACATGCTGCCGCGCGAGGCGCGAAACAAAATGCAGCGGGACGCTCGATGGGTGCGCGACCGGCTCGTCTTCATGCCACACGAGCCGCGGGAGCGCGGCGAAGAAGTCGTTGTCGTCGATGACGATTTCGTGCGCGTTCGCGCCAATCGCACGCGCCACCGCGCGCGCATACTCCAGCTCGCTGAACCGGCGATCCGCGAACGCCACCGAGAACGTGTCGACCGGTCGATCGATTTCGCGGGCCATGAGCGCGGCAATGGCGCTGCTGTCGATGCCGCCGGACAGAAACATTCCGAGCGGCACGTCCGACATCAACCGCAGGCGAACCGATTCCTGGAGCAGCGCACGGAACCGTTCGATGAGCGCCGCATCGCCCAGGCGGTCGAATTCAGGGTCGGGACCATCGAGCGGCAGCTCCCAGTAGCGCTCCGTCCTGATGCCTCCGTCCTGGAAAATCAGTCGATGTCCGGGAAGGAGTTTGTAGATCCCTTCAAACATCGTCTCCGCGCCCGCGGTGCCGCGGGTCGCAAGCACTTCGGAGAACACGGTTCGGTGCGGGGTCGCGTCCACCAATCCGCTTTCGAGAATGGCCTTGATCTCCGACGCGAACAGCAGCCGGCCTCGTGCCAGCGTCCAGTACAGCGGCTTCACCCCGAGGCGATCGCGTGCAAGGAGCAGCCGTCGTCTGCGCAGATCCCAGATCGCGAAGGCGAACATGCCGCGGAACCGATGGACGCAGTCGTCACCCCATTGCTCGTAGGCGTGAACGATGGTCTCGGTGTCCGAACGGGTGCGATAGCGGTGTCCTGCCGTCTCGAGCTGCGGCCGCACGTCGGCGTGGTTGTAGATCTCGCCGTTGTAGGTGACCCACACGTCGCCCGCTTCGTTCGCCAGCGGCTGGTGGCCGCCGGCGAGATCGACGATGCTCAACCGGCGATGGGCGAGAGCCGCATGGTCGTCGCTGTACAGCCCCACGCCATCGGGCCCGCGGTAGTGCATGATGTCGCGCATGGCGACGGCGCGCTCGGTGTCGCCTGGGGCGAGTCGATCGGCGGCGACGATTCCCGCGATGCCACACATATCAGGCAGCCTTCACTAGCACGGCATATTCCAACGGTTCGGCGGCCGCATCGCCGTCAATGAATTCCCGAAACCAGAACTCGAGCATCAGCAGCGACCACAGCCGCCGCGAGTGATCGACACGCCCCCGCTGATGTTCGTTCCACAACTCGCGCAGCGCCGGACGTGAGACGATGTCGCGCCCGTCGAATCGCGGCCCGAGCAGCATCCCGGGCACAAGGGTCGCGAGCGCCGCCCGAAGCCAGGATTGACGTACGGGCCGCTGTCGATGCGGATGGCGCAGGCGGCGGGGAAGTCGCGACGAGAGCAACTGGCGCAGCGTGTACATGGCATGACGACCGCGTTGCGCGACCGCCATCGGCGTCTGCATCGCGAGTTCTGTCATGTCGTAGTCGACAAACGGCAAACGCAGGGAGAGACCGGCGGCACGAGACGCAGCACCTGCGATGGCGAGTACGTTGTCCGGCAGCAGCGTCCGGGCGTTGAGATACAGCGCGCGGTCGAGGGGCGCTTCTGCCGCTCGCGACTGCCATCGCTCCAGATGCCAGATGAACGGATTGCGGTCGCGGATCTTCCATGCGAACGCACGCGTGTAGATGGATCGCCGCTGGCGGTCTTCCCACAGCGCGTACGCGTGCATGCCAAACTGTTCATCCTCGCGCCGTGAGGCGAACCGCGACAGCCGGGAGGATTGCTCGCAACCGGCCCACAATGTGGCGGCGCCGTGTCCGCCAAGCGCAGTGTCTGAGTGGCGTGCGGCTGCCGTGCAGACGGCAAGCTGCGTCAGCGCCGATGGATCGGCGAACGGTTCGCCGCTTGCGGCAGCGAGGTCCTCCACGAGCGACGACACAGGATGCGCCAGCGTCTCCAGCCCACGACCATGGCCCAGAATCCCGGCGGCCGCGTCGCTCCGGGCGAGCTCGGGCAGGTCCTGGTCGATGTGGACCGTGATCGGGCTTCCCAATGTCGTCGGCGCGACGGACAACAGGGCACACGATGCGAGGCCGCCCGAGTAGAGCAGGGACGGATGTGTTACATCTTTCAGTTCGCGCCGGACGGCGGCCCTGAGACCCGTGGCCACGGCCGTGGCGGAAGCGCCCTGGCGCCCCACGTCCGACGCGACAGGAAGGTCCCAGAACTCCTGCAGGTGCAGTCGACGTCCTTCGACGACCAGGTAATGCGCCGGCTGCAGCTTGCTGATCTGGCGATATGCGGTCAGCGGCGACGGAATGTAACCGAGCGCGAAATACGTGTCGATCCCGTCGGGACACGACTCGCGCGCAATGCCCGGGTCCTGCAACAACGCTCGAACGTCGGATGCGAAGACGATCCCGCGTTCCTGCAGGACGGCGAAATACAGGGAGCGAACGCCGACATGATCGCGCGCGAGCACCAGACGCCGGTTAGCGCCGTCCCAGATGGCGCACGCAAAGGCGCCACGGAGTCGCTCGAACGCGCGCGTGCCCCAGCGGTCGTAGGCGTGCGCGATCAGTTCCTCGTCGGTGCGCGCTGAAAACCGATGGCCGCCGCGTTCGAGTTCATTGCGGAGTTCGCCGGCGTTGGTCAACTGCGAATAGGCGACGGCGCGAACGTTCCTGGCGTCGCTCGTTCCAATGCAGCCGTCGACGAGCGGCGGAAGGCGACGGTCGCGGACGCCGCAGCGGCCAAGGGCGATCCCCGGCGCCGTGAACACAGCGCGTCTCTCCGAACCGGGTCGGCTCGAAACATCGAGCATGCGGTCGAGGACAGCTCGCGCCAGAATGTCCTGCGAGTCGAAATTGACTTTGCCGATGATGCCAGGCATTGGGATCTTCGCAGTTGGGTTCGGGATTTGAGATTCGCGATTCGGGGTTCGGAACCCATCGAATCCCGACGTCCGGATCCCGAATCCCGGTCTGCATTACCTCTTGGACAGCGTGACCTCAGGACCCTTGTAGTTGATGCGGTTGTTCCTTGCGTCCGTACCGGTGAAGTCGGTTCTGGTGTGGTGGTCGGTGGCGTTGGCACTGCACCACCGTGTGGTGAGCGTTGTCTTCGAGCCCGGTGGAATCACGATACCGAGGCCGCTCCGCTGACTGTACAACGCGTTGTCGAAATAGTCGGAGCGATCGCTGAGCGTGATTTCCGATGAACCGACGTTGTCCAGGATCTGGGTGTAGGTCCAGGTGTTGGTCAGCGTGCAATTCGGGATCGGATTGCTGCTCCACGGCACCGGGTTCGGCGAAATCGTCACCTGCAGGCCGCCGCCCGATGGCGCAGGGCTCGGGGCAGGTGATGGTGATGGTGATGGTGCCGGAGTGGGGCTTGGCGCCGGAGCAGGTGCTGGCGCCGGTGTCGGGCTTGGAGTGGCAGACGGAGTTGGCGTACTCGAGGGAGCCGTGGGGGAGGGTTCGACGCTTCCACAAGTAGATGTTGCAAGGGCCGCCGTCACGAGAAATACCGTTACTAGGCAAATTCGCGGAACGTTGGACGAAGTCATCACCATGGACTCTCCTCAAAGGCGAATTCTTTTCACACCCTCGCCGGGTGCGCTTCGTCCAACGCAAAACGTACACCCAAACGGACGAGCGGCGCGGTCGTCCAATCAGCGCCGGTAATGACCAGAGAGTCGGGTTCGTCGATCGCAAGCGGGTAATCACGACCGTTGAGCCGGATGGCGCGAATGCCGCGGAGCGCCCGTCCGAGGATCCGCAGCTCGCGTGGCGGCTCGGACGCGGACAGCTGCAGCCCAGCGTCGTTCAACAGGATATGAAGGTCGCAGAGCGGTTCGCTCGCTGCCACGCTCAGCCAACCATCCCGGAGTGCAAGTGCATGGCTGGCGTCCACGAGGTCGAGCCTGGCCAGACTCTCGTCTCGCGTACGAACATGCAGGACCCGCGCATCCGTCTGATAGTCGCCCACCTCAGAAGCTCGACCATCGCGCGACGATGGTTCACCGGTACGAAACAGGTACGCGGAGGTGAACTCGTCGCGGATGAGACGCGCGCCGATTGCCTCCGAGTACGTGTCGGCATTCACCGCGATACGTTGCAGATCGGGCGTGGTTCGAGTCGAAGTGCGGCCAATCCACGAGATCATTGCGATTGGCAGATGCAGGTTCGACGCGATTCGTACGCTCCACGTGGGCAGCAGCCTTCCGTAAACCGGCGCGTACCATCCCAACCCGCTGTCATCGTCGCCGTGCACCAGCGACAGCTCGCCGCTGTCGAATAGCAGCCACGCTTCCTCGCCGTCCGAATGCGTGGCGCGCAATGCACGCCTGGGTTGTTTGCTCAGCATCCATTCCGGGTGAAAGTGCCAGTGAGTTGCAACGCGGTGAACGCCGTCGTCCTCTTCGTCCTTAATCCTCAGGACTTGGTCAACAACGAGCCAGCCGCCATCGTCGGCGTGGAACACCGATCGGCGGTGTTCGAGCGGTGCGTACCCATCGTGCGCCCCCTCCGCCCAGTCGAACGCAGCGTTGTGCCGACACGCATGCAGCGACGCGTTGGCCGACGTCGTCCAATGGAAGGGACCCGCGGGCTGCGATTGAGGTTTCCCGTCAACCGACACCGTGTTGTGATTGAAGCTTCCGCGCATACGATCGCGGAGCTGAGCGTCGATTGTGTAGCTCGCGGTCCCTGGATCGACGAGCAACGGGCGGCCTCCGATGCTGAGCATCAGCGACAGCGCATCCGCATGCGCGTGGCCGCCATTCATGTAACCGTGCACGCCGACATCGAACACCGCCTGGTCACGCCCTGAGCGCATGACGATGTATCCGGTGTCGCGGAGTGTGCGGGATTTGGATGGACGTGGAAGAGCCCGCTCGAAAGGCTCACAGTCTTCCCGAGGCTCGTCGAGGGGCGACAGGCGGCACGCGAGCGCCTCGCGAGCGGCGATCCAGAACGTTTCCTCCTGCGGTCCCCACGGCGCAAGGTGCGGACGTTCGAGCACGACAGCCGCCGTCGCAAGCGAGTCACGAATGTCGGCACAATCGCGACCCGCAATCGGCCACAACATTCCACCATCGTCATCACCGATGAGCGGCAGGCGTCCATCGGCGTCTGCGATCGCGTGCGCGAAGTCGGCAAGCCGGGCGGCGGCGCCGGCGAACGACCGTTCGGCATCGACATCCCCTGTGCGCCTGGCGGTCAGCAGCGCGAGGAGATAGAAATCCAGCGTGTAACGCTGGTAGTGCATCGAACGTTCGACGTGCCCGCCATCCGGCAGGATCTGGCGATCGATCTCGCGGAGAAGAATCCGCCGACCCGTATCGACCCAGCGTTTGCTTGATGCGAGCTCCGGGAACGCCTGGCCGACGACGTACAGCGCCAATGCCTCGCCCGTCAGGTGGGTATTCGGGCTGAAGTAGTACGAGAGGTGCTTCTCGATGTGGCCCAACTGACGCTCGAGCGCGATGAAACAACGCGGGGAGAGTGCCCCGTACTCGTCCGATCCGGCGAGAAAGTGAATCGCGATCGTCCACGAGATGGCTCGGAAGCCGATTTCGAGCATGCTCGCCCAATTGATGCCGGTCAGCGGCGGGTTCGCGTCGAGCCAGCTTTCCATCTGAGCAACGATGGCGTACGCGTAACGTGAGTCGCCGGTGAGCCAGTAAGCTCGCGCAAGCTGCAACCACCACTGGTGCCGGTTCAACTCCCAGATGATCTTGTGGTCGCCGATCGACGGATCGAGGTACGCCACTTCGGCCCAGCAGACCAGTGGCGCACGCGCGTGGTGCACAGGGTCGGAGTGCCAATCAGCAAACCGCAGCCCGCGATAGCCGAGCACGTCGTGGAGTCCGACGAGAAGACGATCGCCACGCCTTGTGGCGTCGGCGGCGGCGTCAGGCCATCGAGCGCTGATTTCCTCGCGCAACGACTTCGCCAGGCACGGGTCGATGACGCATCGAGACCCTCCGTCGCGAAGGCGTGTGGCCACATTCGAGGCGACTGACGATTCGCATGTGGCGGGCCACTCAAAAGGCCGAATTCGGAAATGAACGCGATCGTGCAGGGTTGCGAGAAGTTCGCGTGTTCGCCACCGCGCCTCTTCCAGCGTCATCTGCGTTGTGCGTCGAAGACGACCCGGCATCATGTGGCGTTGAACGGAGTGGATTCGACGGCGGGTTTGGCTGCGCCCCGGTCCGGTGTTCGCTCGATCGCCTGGCGGTACGCGTGAAGCCATCCGTCGCGGACGACAGACCACTGATAAGCGGATAAAGTGCGATATGCAGAGTCCGTGAGCCGGCGGGCGAGCAGCGGATCGCCGAGCAACTTGATGGCCTGGTCGGCAAGCGACACAGCGTCGTTGTCAGCGACGAGAAGACCGTCAATGCCGTGCCGAAGGATTGACGGCACACCTCCAACGTCAGTGGAAACGACCGGCAGACCGCTGGCGAACGCTTCGAGCACCGACAGCGGCATGTTGTCGATGGACGGTGCCTGCACGTAAATGTCGGCGTCCGCGTAGTACCGGTGGATGTCGGATGGCGCGACCCGGCCGGCGAACGTGACGTTCTCGAGTCGCAGTGCCGTTGCCTCTCTCCGCAGGGCGGATTCCTGAGAGCCGCTACCCACGAGCGTCAGCGTGGCCGCCGGGAACTGTGCCTGGACACGGGCGAACGCACGAAGCACACACGACGTGTTGTAGAGCGGCTCGAGGTTGCGCGTGCACAGCAGCCGCGGGCGCAGAGGATCGCGCACGCGGTACGTGAACCGGCGCAAATCGACGACGTTGG